>Ga0213875_10002106_pt1 | contig 12207 bp, 7 predicted proteins | sample BarmaccomBMRX_R8_FD_160105 | JGI IMG/M metagenome (GOLD analysis project Ga0213875, IMG submission 160105) | Root-associated microbial communities from Barbacenia macrantha in rupestrian grasslands, the National Park of Serra do Cipo, Brazil - RX_R8 | ecosystem: Host-associated > Plants > Roots... | reverse complement strand
CGACGGCTGGCGGAGAAGCGGGTCGGAGGGCTTTGCTTCGTTGGCCGCTTCTACCGCGTGGACGATGCGGTGGCGCGGATTGCGGTCGCCGCGGCGCTGCCGGTGCGCGATGCCGCCTATCTCACCAAACTCTTGGCTGCAAAGCTGGAGACGATCGACCCGGGATTCGGCTTCGAGATCGCCACGCTGGCTGCTGAGCAGGTGGCGCCGTTTCGTCCGAGCCAGCCAGGTCTGCTCGGCGCACGCGTGGATAACGCCGACAAGTTGGCGGGGTTGGTGGACGCGCTCGGCAACCGGCTGGGGCCGGAGCGGCTGTGGGGAGTCGCACCGCAGCAGAGCCACGTGCCGGAACGGGCGGTGACGCGGGTGGCGCCGCTGGCGCCGCGGCGCGGCGATTGGCTGGCGCAGGCAGCGCGCTCGCGCCCGTTGCGGCTGCTGCGCAGACCGGAGCCGATCGAGGTGACCGCGCCGTTGCCGGACGATCCACCGATGTCGTTCCGCTGGCGCGGAACTTTGCACCGGGTGCGGGCGGCCAGCGGGCCGGAACGCATCGCCGCAGAATGGTGGCGCCGCTCCAGCGCTTCGTCGCGCATCCTGGAAAACCGCCCGGAAACCGATCTTTTCCGCGATTACTACCGGGTCGAGGACGCTACCGGCGGCCGGTTCTGGCTATTCCGTGCGGGCCTGCATGACGGCGGACGCTGGTTCCTGCATGGGCGGTTCGGGTGACTGCTGCCGGGGCGGGACAGATCATTGCCTGGACGCAGCGCGCGCGGCCGATTCATCATGCTGGACCAGAAACCAAGCCTCCGGCCTATGCCGAACTGCAGGTGGCGACTGGCTTTTCGTTCCTGCGCGGTGCGTCGCATGCGGAAGAGTTGGTCGAGACGGCGGCGGCGCTCGGCTTGGCAGCGATCGGTGTTGCCGACCGCAACACGGTGGCAGGCGTCGTGCGCATGCACGAAGCGGCGAAACGCGCCGGTTTGCCTCTGCTGGTAGGTAGCCGCCTCGCGTTCCGCGACGGCACGCCGGATGTCCTGTGCTATCCGGAAAATCGCGCCGCCTGGGGACGGCTGACGCGGTTGCTCACGAGCGGAAATCTGCGTGCGAAAAAAGGCTTGTGCCTGCTGGATTACGCCGACCTGCAGGAGCACGCCGAGGCTCAGGTGTTAGTGGTGGTGCCACCGGATCGCCTGGACGGTGCGTTCGCTGAAACGCTGCAGCGCATGAGAAACGATTTCGGTGACCGCGTGTACCTGGCTACAACCCGCCGCCATTGCGGCGACGACGGGAGGCGCCTGCGGCAACTGGCCGGTCTGGCCGCGGTGGCGCGCGCGCCGATGGTTGCGACCAACGATGTGCTGTACCACGTGCCGGAGCGGCGCACGCTGCAAGACGTGCTGACCTGCATCCGCGAGGGCTGCACGATCGGCGAAGCCGGTTTCCGCCTGCAGCCTAACGCAGAGCGACATCTGAAGGGACCGGCGGAGATGGCACGGCTGTTTTGCCGCCATCCCGACGCGCTCGGGCGCACGCTGGAAATCGTGCAGCGATGCCGCTTCTCGCTCGACCAGCTGGCCTACGAATATCCGGACGAGCCGGTGCCGCCGGGCCGGACGCCGGACGAGCATCTGGCGGCACTGGCCTGGGACGGTGCGGCGGTCCGGTTTCCGGAAGGCGTACCGGAGAACGTTCGGGAGACGTTGCAAAAAGAGCTGAGCGTGGTCGCGCAGCTCAATTACGCCCGCTATTTCCTCACCGTGCACGACGTGGTGCGCTATGCACGCAGCCAGGGCATCTTGTGCCAGGGCCGCGGTTCGGCCGCCAATTCAGTGCTCTGCTACTGCTTGAACATCACTGCCGTCAACCCCACCGAAATCAACCTGCTGTTCGAGCGCTTCGTCTCCAGCGAACGGCGGGAGCCACCCGATATCGACGTCGATTTCGAGCACGAGCGGCGGGAAGACGTTATCCAGTACATTTACGACCGCTACGGCCGACATCGCGCCGGCATCACTGCCACGGTGATCCACTACCGGCCGAAGCGAGCGATCCGCGAGGTGGGAAAAGTGCTTGGTCTGAGCGAGGACGCAACGGCGGCGTTATCCGCGCAGTCGTGGCACGCCGGGGATACGCTGTGGTCGGACGAGTGTGTGCGCGAATCCGGCCTTGATCCGGCAAGCCCGGCGGTGCAGCGCGCCGTGGCGCTGGCGCGCGAGTTGGTCGGATTGCCGCGGCACCTCTCGCAGCATGTCGGAGGCTTCGTGCTGACGCGGGGCCGGCTCGATGAAACGGTGCCGATCGGCAATGCCGCCATGAACGACCGCACGTTCATCGAATGGGACAAGGACGACATCGACACGCTCGGCATCATGAAGGTCGATGTGCTGGCACTCGGCATGTTGACCTGCATCCGCAAAGCGTTCGCGCTGCTGCAGGCGCAGGGCGCAGCAGTCGCGGATCTGGCCGATATCCCGCCTGACAATTCGGCAGTTTACGAGATGCTCGGCCGCGGCGACAGCCTGGGCGTATTCCAGGTGGAGAGCCGGGCGCAGATGAACATGCTGCCGCGGCTGAAGCCAAATAAATTCTACGATCTGGTGGTCGAGGTGGCGATCGTGCGTCCGGGGCCAATCCAGGGCGATATGGTGCATCCGTATCTTCGGCGGCGGCAGAAGCTGGAGTGCAACTACTTTCCTTCACCAGCGCCGGAACATGGGCCGCCCGACGAGCTGGAGCGCGTGCTCGGCCACACCTTAGGTGTGCCGCTGTTCCAGGAACAGGCGATGCGGATCGCCATCGTGGCAGCAAAATTCACGCCCGAAGAAGCCAATCAGCTGCGCCGCGCTATGGCGACGTTCCGCAACGTCGGAACCATCCACAAATTCTCGGCGAAGATGATCGAGGGCATGGTGGCGCGCGGCTATGCGCGTGATTTCGCCGAACGGTGCTTCCGGCAGATCGAAGGTTTCGGGACCTACGGCTTTCCCGAGAGCCACGCCGCGAGCTTCGCACTGCTGGTTTACGTGTCGGCTTGGCTGAAATGCCGCCATCCCGCGGCTTTCGCCTGCGCGCTGCTGAACTCGCAGCCGATGGGATTCTATGCGCCGGCACAGATTGTGCATGACGCGCGCGACCACGGCGTATCGGTGCTCGGGGTGGACGTGAACGCCAGCGGCTGGGATTGTCGCCTGGAAGGTGCCTCGTTGCGGCTGGGCCTGCGACAGATCACCGGCTTTCATCAGGCCTGGGCGGAACAGTTGGCCGACATGCGTGGGGAAAAATTCACCGATTTTAGCGCCCTCGTGGCAAGTGGGCTGCCGAAACCGGCGTTAGTACTGCTGGCCGAGGCCGATGCGGTGCGCAGCCTGGGACTCGATCGCCGGCAGGCGCTGTGGCAGGTGCGCGGGCTACGAGACGATCGGGAATTGCCGCTATTCGCGAACCCGATCCCGACCGTGCACGACGCGCGTCTTCCGGGGATGCCACTGCCGGAGCAGGTGATTTCCGACTACCAAAGCATGGGCCTGTCGCTGAAGGGGCATCCGATGCGTTTCCTGCGCCGTGACTTTGCAGATGCAAATGTGCTGTCATGCGTGGAGGCGATGCAGATGCCGGATGGCGCGCAGGTGTTCATTGCCGGCATCGTCCTGGTACGCCAGCGGCCGGGCGAGGGCAACGTGGTGTTCGTCACCATCGAGGACGAAACCGGGATCGCCAACGTGGTGGTCTGGGCGTCGTTGATGGAGCGGTTCCGGCGGGAGGCGGTTGCGGCGCGGCTGCTGCTGGTGGAGGGCCTTATCCAGCGTTCGCCCGAAGACATCGTTCACGTGGTTGCCGAGCGGCTACACGACCATAGCACCATGCTGAACCAGCTGACCGACGACGCCCCACTCCCACCCCGAGCGCGGACTGCGGGCCATCCGCGCTCGGAACGCGCTATCCCGCGGTCGCGGGATTTTCACTGACCGTGATCCGCCGCGGCCGGTCGGGGATCGCCCGCCGCCTTACCCACGCCGACGGTAGGGTCGACAGCAAGTAGCTTCCCCAGTTCGGCCGACACCATTTGCGCCGCAGCTTCCGGGGTAACACCGGCCGCTGCCAGGGCATCGGGAATGCGGGCGAGCATATAGGCACGGCCCTGCGCGACCGCGGCGGCCCAGGAGCCAGGATCGGCGCCCAGCCCGCCCGACTGCACTATGTGCCGGTAAGCCTCGCCAGCGGCGCGCCCGACCGCTTCGATAACCTGTGTATTGATCTGATGCTGGCGGAGCCAGACCAGACCAAGCGCGAACAGCGGTGGCACCAGCGCAGTCGCAAAAGCCTGCGCCCAGGCTAGAATCGCATTCGACATGTCATGCTTCTCAAAGGCCGCTGCGATCAGCGCGTCGACGCGCGCATTTCTCGTCAGGCTGGATCACGTTCTGGTCCGGAATGCCGCGTCGAATAGCCGCCACAGGACCCGCCACATCTCAGGAATAAAGTACAGCGCTGCCGCGCTGATCGGCCCTAGGATTAGCAGCGCGCCGATCGCGTGGGCACGCAACGTCATGATTTCCTTCACCGGCAGCTGCAGTTCCTTTAGTGCTTCGGCCATCAGATCCTGCGACTTCTTCAGCCCCGCCACCTCCGCAGTCAGCAGATGCACCGAGGCATCGTGTTTCTTCTCGAGCTCGCGCAAATCGCGGTTGACGTTCCGGAGCTCCGCCTGGACAAGGTCGCTTTCCTTCTCGGCTGCGAGAGCTCGGCTGTCCAACTTCTCATGCAGGGCGGCGAGGCTGCCCACCAACTCGCCGACTTCCATGAACAGCCGATTGAGCTCCGCATGATCGCTGCTCTGCGGCATTTGTTGATCAATTGGGCGCGGTCGCGCAGCGGCTCAGCCGATACCGATATCGGCCGCACCGGCCAGCGCTGGGTCGGTCGGTATCCCGTCGACTTCAGGCAGCCGCGCTGGGTTGCCGTCGCCTGGCGCCTTCGCTGCCCTCGCCGTCTTGCCTTTCACTGCATCGTACAACATGCGCGTGGTAAGCGCACGCATGTCGGTTCCGGACGGGAAGTCGCTCGGCACCAACGTGTACCGCAGCGGCGCTCCAGCCGGCCGTTTCCCTCGTTTGTAAGACGCCTCGTTTACGTACGGGTGGAATGTGACTTCGACCTGCGCCGAATCCAGCCGGTGCAGGGCCTGGGCCAAGTGCCAGTACCCGAGCACAACGCCGTTGTTCTCGCGCTCGACTTCCTTCTGCAGCCCCATAGCGGTTCGCTCCTTTATCAGATGAATGCGCGATGGAACCACGCCTTAGTGGTGCCGCCGAAATACTTGAGTCGAATGGCGCCGTTCGCCGGCAATGCGGGGGGGGCGCCGATCACCTGAGCGCCGTTGCCAGACTGGATGTTCAGCGCCGAAATGCCGGCCACCGAGCAAAGGTCGAGGATCTGTCCATCGATTGGCTGCGTCGGTAGGACTATGGCTAGGTTGGCGATCGTTCCGGCTGCGGTCGTCAACTGCGCGTCGGACGTGTTGTTTGGCACCTGATATGTCCCGCCGCTCACCGCAGGGAGGGAGAACGACTGATCCGCCAGCGCGCCGAGATGGATGACACTCGATCCTGTGCTTCCGGGTGTGCCCAACTGCAACGGTCCGCCGCCCAGGTTCTGCAGCGCCAGGCCTGTGCTCGAGCTGCCGGCGGCGCTGAATGAGGCGGCGGCGGATGCCGTTCCACCAGTGGCGAACAGACTCGTGGTGTTCGCCGTGTCATTGACTACAAGCTGGGGCGAAAAGCCGCGCGTCAGCAGGGAAATCGAGCCGCTGCCGGCACTGACTAGGTTCAGCGCGATGTTTGGGCTCGCCCCCGCCGCGGCGATGATGGAACCAAAACCATTATCCGGTCGGAATGCCAATCCGTTTAGCGCAGGGCTCGTGTATGTCGGGACGATGGGGTTCCAGTTGAGTGGGCGCTGATCCCAGGCGTTGCCGATATCCTGTACGTTCGCGGTCGCAGTCCCAGCAATTGCACTTGAACCAGTAGTTCCGAAGCTGCTGTTGCCGGCAAGCGAGATGAAGCCGCTGGTTGTCGTGATAAGGAGCGGCGCCTGCAGAAAACTGAAGCTGTTCCCAACGAGGTTCGCCATCAGCACCGCGGCGATCTCGACGCCGTTGTTCCCAGCGCTGGCCGGCAATATGTCGTTTCCGACGAACAGCAGGCGCGCGTTCGGCGCATCAATGTGCATCGCGCAGTATGGTTGGCCAGCAGCGGTATTCGCAAATCGGGTCAACTTACAGTCCGTGACCTTGACCTCCGCGACGTTCGCGCCGGATATGTCAAACGCGGTGCCGGTCGAGAACCCGATCGTCATGCCTGTAACGGTCAGTCTCGCATTCGGGTTGCCGCCGCTATCCGGCGGCGGATTGTCGATCACAAAGAGGGTGGTTGGCGGCGATGAAGTTGTCGTCCCCAGCAGCCCATAGGCGAGAAAGTTGTCGATCTGGAGGTCAAATACTGTGCCATTGTTATCGCATTGCAAAATCGTTCCGACCTCATCAAAACTCGTGTTGGTGAATCGACCGATCTGCAGGTTGCCCCCACTGACATGAATGCCATAACGAAAACCGAACACGTAATTGTTGGTCGCGACCGTGCCGCCATGGCCAATCGTACTGATCGCGTTCGCGGTGCCATTGCCGGTAATGAGCAGCCAAGTTGCGTTCTGCGCGGTGTAGTTGCGCAGATAATAGGTATTCAGGACAAAGGTGATCGTAGAGTCGGCCGGGATGTCTCCGAGAGTCGGAGAGCTGATACTGACAGTGTTGCCACTCACCGCGGTCACGGTGGTTCCTGGCGCGATCTGGTTGTCCTGAACCGGCATGCCGGCGGTGACCTGGCTCGTGTTGGAGAAGTGCAACTGGCTGCTGCCGGCCGGCGCATCAGCGGTGGTGTTGAGCGGGATAGGGGTCTGCGCGTGGCTCCCCCCACCGGGGCCGTGCAGATATTCGACCTGGTAAACTCCGAAGCTGAACAGGTTGTCGGTGACGTAGATGACATCCGGTACGTTGGGCAGCGTAAAGCAGGTGTTCACAGCGCAGATGCGATTGCCCGAGATCAGCACGTCCCCGAAGACGACATTCTCGGGGACTGTCAGAACGTCATAGGCGTTGGTGATCTGGCAATTTTGGATCGTCAGCAGTGCGATCTGACCGGATCCGGGAGCCGAAGTAAACAGCGGCGGGTAGACGATCGGCGCGGAGGGCTGGTCGATCTGATTGGGGTAAAAGAAGACGATTCCGTCGATGGTGATGCTGCTGTCCAGGTAAAACGGACTTTTCTGAGTATCGGTGATCCAGAATTGGCTCCCGATGTGGCCGTACGGATAACCGAGATCGGTGAGCCCATCACCGACTACGGCGATGTTCTGCAGTAAAATCTGCGCGGCGCCCGCCAGCAGAATCGGGCCGCCGGTGGGGACATACAGTTTGCCGTTCTTGGCGATCGCGGCATCGACGGCGGCCAGTACGCGCTCACTGTCGTCGGTTACGCCGTCCCTAGCCAAGCCAAAATCGTTAATATCTACATAATCGCCAAACCGTGCCGCGAGGCTGCGCGGCGTCGTGCTGCCAGCGGCAAGCACCGTGGCGGCGGACAGATCAGCGCCCGATAACGCGCCGCTGATCTTCTGCCACGAACTGCCGCTGAAGACCGCGAGGTCGCCGGCATTCCACTGGCTGGTGCCATCGAGACTGGTGGTACCTCCCGTGCCGACTTCGTAGAACGTTCCCTTGACGCCTGTGCCCGAGGTGAGCGGCGGCTGATTGGTCGCCGCATTCCAGACCCCGAGGTACGACAACCCTCCGGCGATACCGGCGGTCAGTTGCGAAGCGGGTATCCGCCCGGATGCGTCGAGAGCGGCATAGCCGTTGGGTTGGCCCTTGCTCGCGACGTGCTCGGCGCCCACGATCCGCGGATCGTTGCCTTGCGCCGCGGTGCCGCTCGTGGTGCCATAGTTAACAGCGAGGGCCCCGTTCGAGCCGAGCGCGAGGCCGGCGGCCGGAATAACCGCGCCGGGCGTTGTCGGGGTTGCGATCGGCACGCTGGCCGAGATCACCCCGTTCCCACCAATCGAAATGTTGGTTCCTGCAGAATAGAGCCCGCGCAGCACCACGGCGGGCAGCAGCGCGGGGTTGCCGCCGCTATTGAGCACCACTTGGTCACCCGGGGCCAAGGACGCGTTCTGCGGGAATCCAGAAATTTCGCTCCCCGTTGCGGTGAGCGCACCATTCGCGACAGCCAAACCGGGGCCGACCGCGACCGGCTCTGGGCCGCCAGCGCCGAGGCTCACGCGGCCGAGCAGTGTGCCGCTTGACACTGTGAGCAGTGGCTGCGTACTGGCGAGGAGTTCAGCGACCGTGACGGAAACGGTAACGCCGCCCTGACTGAGCGGAACCTCGTCGTCCGGGTTGACCTGAGTCGCGGCGGGAAGCTGCGGGATTGTTGGCATCGGGTTGTTCCACCAGGGATGAAAAGATCCACGCCAGTCAGGCTATCGCGATCCAGCCGCTCGCGTCGGTGCCGCTCTGCTTGATCCAGAACGTGCTCCCCGCACCGCCGTCCAAATTGCGGTAGTCCGATCCTGGCGAGGCACTCACCACGCCTGCGGGCGAGCCCCGGCCGATCGACGACGTCATGCCCATCGGTTCGGCATCGCTGGTGATGCGCACCGTCCCGCTACCACTGGGACGGAGCGCAATATCGCCCGCATTCAGCGTTCGGACGATCAGACTGCCGTCGCCCACAAACTGCAGGTAATCGGCGAGCGGCACGGAGGCGGCTCGCCACGTGCCCCAGGTGCCGGTCCATTCCACATCGGCGTTGGCCGGTACGGTCATGTCCTCGAGCGTCCAGTTTTCCTGGAACGGCGAGGAACCGAGGCGGGCGAAGGTTACGGCGCAGTTGCAGCGCACGCGCAGCCGGCGCTCTTCGGGAAGCGGCAGGCCGACGAAGGCAGTTGCGGTTGCGCCGCTGCCGTCGCCACTGATCACCACCGCGGTATCGGTGCCGTCGACGTCGTATCCCGAGCCAGGCGTATTCACCGCAACGCCGATCACCGCACCGTTGCTGACGAAGGCAGTTGCGCTTGCACCCGAGCCGCTGCCGGTGATGGCGATGCTCGCGTAACTATAGCCCGATCCGCCGGCGGCCACCTTGATGAAGGTCACCTGGCCGGCCGTTGCCTGCTGCCGCAGGGTTACCATCGATTGCACCGCAGCCGATACGGCTGTGATCATCACGCCATCAAGCACGTCGGCAAATGCAAGCTGCTGTACGCCGCCTACCGACTCGGGATTGGTAATCATGCGCGCCTGAAAATTCCAGGAATTATCCCGAATTGTCACCGCATCGGTATTCGCCCAGAGGCACTGGTAGATGGTAGCCGCGCCGATCCCGACGAACTCGTTGCGAGCGACCAGGACGTTCTGCGGTCCGTCCAGCAGCAGCACGCCGCCGCCGCCGTTCGCCATCCCGAAACAGATCCAGTTATCGGTGATCGCCATATCGCTGCAGGCGAGGCCAAAATTGATACCCGAACCATCCGTCTCGACGTTATTCACCAGGATCGCCCAGCCCGTGCACTCCTGGATCCAGTTGCCGGATACTCGCATGTTAAGGCTGCCGCCTGGGTTGATTCCGTGCACCACCCCATTGATGTAGTTTTGTGTGACCCCGCTGTTGATCGAGCCACCCGCGTCGATGCCGAACTGGGAGCTGCCGGTAATCATATTGCCGGCGATCATGCTGTAGGAGACATTGGCCAGAATCGCTGCGCCACCGCTGCTGCTGGCATTATTCGTGAGCAGATTGTGTTGCACCGTCAGGGCCCGGCCTGATGCCGCTATCCCGTAGGTACGATTGTCGTGGCAGCTATTGCACGCGACCATGATCGCGATTGCGTCAGGATTGGCGTTGCCCCAGATCGGGGGTTCGGTATTGGTCGCGTTGAAGTTGCCAATCGATATGCCGCGGTCGTTCCCCCAACATTCGCAACCGACCACCTGACAGAGGTGCAGCTTCTGGATCAGTTTTGGATCCGTATAGTCGATGACGATGCCATAGCCGCCGTTGTCATGCGCCTGGCAGGCAACGATCTGGACGCCCTGCACCGCCTGAATCCAGATGCCATGGCACACGTTGTTGCACGCTTCGCAGGAGCTGATGACGTGCTGGACGACAGCCGGGTCCGAGGACTGGATAGTCAGACCGGAGCCGAGCGTAGCTCCGCCGGAGCCGGTGAATACGCAATGATCGAACCGCGAATCGATGCAGCTGGGCGTTACTAGCAGGGCCCAGCTGTCTCGCGAGACCTCTGAGCGGTTGGCGTCGAAGATTACGCCGTACGCCCGAAATGCAGCACACTGGATCGAAATCCACGCGCCGTTGCCGGTCTGCGTCAGCCGGCGCAGTACGGTTTGGCCAGGAACGCCAAACAGCACTCCGGCATCCCCGAACAGCGTCCATTGTCCATTGACGATGTAGGTCTTCGGCCCGAGCCTCACCGGCTGACCGGACGCCAGGGCCGCCGCGAGCGCCGCGGTATCGTCGGTCTGACCGTCGCCGACCGCCCCGAACGCCTCCGCCGCTACTGTGTCCCCCAAAATGTCGGCGAGCCCGCGTGTGATCGATGTACCCGCGGCCTGCGCAACCATGTTGGAGGCCGGCAAGTTCGCGACGTGCGCGATACCCGCCATGAAGTCAGCGTAGCTCGCGGCGGCGTTGGTGCCGGCCTGACCCAACGGAACCAAGTCCGCCGGCACCGGCGGGCTGGCCCGGCGCAAGCCGCCGATCTCGAATGGAGCCGCGGCGGCCGACAGCGTACCCGCCGCGAGCGTGAGATTGGCGCCGACGCTGATCAGTTGTGGCGCACCGGTGTTTGGGCTGGCGCGTCCCAGTAGAGTCTGTGAAGGCAACGCGAGCTGAGGCTGAACGCCGGCGAGCAGCTGCGCCCGCGTCGACCGCCGCGTAGTGCCGTTCTGCGAGAGCGGGATCAGATCGGTGTCGGACACCGACACGGCCGGTGCCAGCTGGTCGATCGTGCTCATCCGGGGGGGGGCACCACAAGAAGCGGATTGCCGTTCTGATCGGTGATCGGCGCTCCCGCATTGGTGACGAGCGTATCGTTTGCTACAGGGGGTGAGGAGAGCGCGAGCACCGGGAGCAACACGCTGCGCGACAGCGTGCGCCCGAGCGTCGTCGAAACGGTCAGCGTAACCGTGTAGGTTGTCCCCACTTGGCCGCCGGCGAGCCACAGCACCGCCGCCGCCCCGTTCGCCCAGCAACCGTGCAACGCGAGGTCGCCGGAATTGTTCGGCGAAATGGTTACGTCGAGAGTGGAGATGCCGTCGCCCGGATTGCCGACCAGCGCGGCACTGATGTCGAACTGGTAATCGAGCACATCCTTCGGATCCTTTGCAGGCCAGCTCGCAGGCGCGGGTGCAGCCGCCGGCGTGCCGCGGGGCACCGGCACAAATCCGTCGAGAACCACAACGCGCGCGCAACTCGGTACCCAGACATGCGTCGCCGGGGTCGACATCGAAAGCTCCAGTTTGGCTGAGGCCGGCACCCGCTAGTGTGGCCCGGCCGTGACGTTTTTGCGGGGGGAAGTTTTTTGGCGAGACCCGATTCACCACTCCAGGATTGCGAGACCCGCGGCGCCTTGACCGCCGCCGCCGCCGGCTATCCCGCCGGAGCCGCCGCCGCCCGGGAAACAACCGGGCAGTCCAGGGAGGCTGGTGCCTGAATTGCCCGCCGGCCCGAACGCGGCACCGCTCCCGAATGCATTCCCACCCATGCCGCCAATGAAACTTCCGCCAGAGAAGAACAACCCGTTCTGTCCGCCACTGCCTGCAAGCAAAAGCCCGAGCCCAGCGCCGATCCCGGGGCTAGTAGAGGCGATACCGCCCACCGTCGCGGACCCATCGCCGCCCGCGCCGCCTCCGCTCGCCGATGCCGCGGTCCCGAACGATGTGGTGCCGCCCGCGCCGCCGTTTACACCCCGGGGCACTCCCCCCGCAGCAACCACAACCGGGACGGTTTGCCCGGGCGTGACGGCGTAGTAGCCCTCGGAGTATCCGCCGCCAGCGCCGCCACCGCCCGAGCCGCCGCCGCCTGCCCCGCCAGCACCACCGCCACCCCAGAGCCGCACGCGGACTAGGCTCGC
>Ga0213875_10002105_pt1 | contig 12211 bp, 12 predicted proteins | sample BarmaccomBMRX_R8_FD_160105 | JGI IMG/M metagenome (GOLD analysis project Ga0213875, IMG submission 160105) | Root-associated microbial communities from Barbacenia macrantha in rupestrian grasslands, the National Park of Serra do Cipo, Brazil - RX_R8 | ecosystem: Host-associated > Plants > Roots... | reverse complement strand
GACTCCCTCAGAAGTAGCCTTCCTTTTTGCGATCCTCCATCGCGGCCTCGGAACGCTTGTCGTCGGCGCGGGTGCCGCGCTCGGTGGTGCGGGAGGCGGCGACCTCCTGGATGATCTCCTCCACCGTCGTGGCGGGGGAGAGGACCGCGCCGGTGCAGGTCATGTCGCCGATGGTGCGGAAGCGGACCTGGGCCGTCTGCGGAGTCTCTTCGGGGCGCTTGTTCAGGTAGTCGGAGTCGGCGAGCAGGACGCCGTCGCGGTCAATCACCGGGCGCTGGTGGGTGAAGTAAAGGGACGGCAGCGCAATCTTTTCCAGCAGGATATACTGCCACACGTCCATCTCGGTCCAGTTGGAGATCGGGAAGACCCGAAAATGCTCGCCCAGGTGCTTCTTGCCGTTGAAGAGGTTCCAGAGTTCGGGCCGCTGGTTCTTGGGGTCCCACTGGCCGAACTCATCCCGATGGGAGAAAAAGCGCTCCTTGGCGCGGGCCTTTTCTTCATCGCGGCGTCCCCCGCCGAGGGCGGCGTCAATCTTGAGTTCCTCCAGGGCGTCCAGCAGTGTCACGGTCTGGAGCATGTTGCGGCTGGCGTTGTAGCCCTTTTCCTCCACGACCCGGCCTTGGTCAATGGAATCCTGCACGGAGCGAACGATCAGCTTCGCCCCGATCTGCTCCATCCACCGATCCCGGTAATCCAGCGTCTCTTGAAAGTTGTGCCCGGTGTCAATGTGCATCAGCGGGAACGGGATGCGGGCAGGCCAGAAGGCCTTGCGGGCGAGGTGGCTCAGGACGATGGAGTCCTTGCCGCCGGAAAAGAGTAGCGCGGGCCGCTCGAACTGGGCGGCGACCTCGCGAATGATGAAGATGGACTCGGCCTCGAGTTCTTGCAGGTGCGTCAGGCGATACGGGTGCGTCACAACGGTCATAACGTCCTATTTTACCACAAGGTTAGTAGTGAATGCATAACCCCCCGCGCCGCCAAAGAGTTCCTCAACGCCCGTCCAGGCTCCGCAAGAACTGCCGCACTTGCGCGGGACTGGTGAGTCGGACGATGGTCTTGCCCTGGCCCTGCTCCTCCAGCATCTGAAGGACTTTGGGGCGGCTTCGGATCGGGTAGTTCCAAATCCAGCGCAGGAACTCTCCGTCGGCCGGCTTTTCCCGGCAGCCCTGCCCCATGTCCGGGCGCGTCCGACCCCGATATTGGATCCCGCGCTTGAGGACGCGCCACAGACAAAGGCGGCGCGGCAGGTCCAGGTAGATGACCGTGTCCGCCGCCGCCAAGCGCATGGCGAGTGTGCGGCTGTAGTTCCCGTCCATGATCCAGACATCTTTCCGCAGCGCATCCTGGATGATGGGGTCAAACTCGTCCGGTGGAGTCTCCACCCATCCGGGACGCCAGTAGAGCGCGTCCAGATGAACCACGGGCAGTCCCCAGCGCTCCCCGAGATGTCGGGCCAGCGTGGATTTCCCCGCGCCCGCGCTGCCAATAATAAGAACACGGTGCATGGGAACCTCTGCCGGCTGGTCGAACAAGGACCACGGGGTTGAAACCCCGTGCTTCCCAGGGCAAAGGCCCGCCTGCGCGGGCCACAGATGGACACTCCTCGCCCGCGCAGGCGGGCGTTTGCTCTTCGGAGCCTGGCCTTTCAAGGCCGGGGATAATCTCACCGCTTCCTCAGACCGGCAGGGATCGCCTCGGCCATGGGAGGCTCCGCGCCGTTGGAAGTCGGGGCGGGGGCATTGCCGTCAATCCTTAACTGCCCGTTCACCAGTTGGGTGGCGAGCAGGGTCTGGATGACGCCGGTGATCTGGCTGGTGGCGTCGCCCGCCGCCCCGCGGCCGTCGCCGCTGCCGCCGCTGATGTTGACCAGCTTGGCCTGAGCCAAGGCCGACGCGATGGCGGGGGTGATCTGGGGCAGCATTTCCAGTTGGCGCAGGGCGAGATAGGCGTCGCCGCCCTGCCGGATGGCATCGTTGACGGCCCGAATCGCATCGGCCTGGGCCGCGCCCAGGGTGCGGACCTTGACGGCCTCGGCCTCCGCCGCCGCCTCGGCCTGGACGCGGACGCGGGCGGCGTCGGCGTTGGCCTGGGCGAGCTGGGTGGCCTTCAGCTCCGCCTCGCGCTGGATGGCGAGGGCGTTCTGGCGCTGGGCCTCGGCCTCGGCGACCGTGGCGGCGTTCTGCGCCCGGCGCTGCTCCAAATCCCGCTGCTTGTCGTTGATGGCCTGCTCCGCGGCCAGCTGCGCCTCGCGGGCGCGGCGCTCCTGGTCGGCGGCCACGATGTCGGCGTTGGCCTTGGCCTCCACGGCGCTCTGCCGTCGCCGCGCCTCGGCCACCTCGCTCTGGACTTCCTTGATGTTCAGCGAGTTGAAGACCAGGCCCAGGTCCTGCAATTCGCGGGAGCAGGCCCCCTTGATGATGATCGCCAGCCGGTCGTCCTCCTCCACCGGCACGTTGGCGATGGAGCGGGCGATGTCCGTCCCTGGCGGCAGCGTCTCCACGTCGCGCTGCGCCCTGGCGGAGAACAGCTCGTCGTGGTTCAGGAGGTTGATGGCGCGGCGTCCGGTGGAGGTCAGCAGGTCGCTGAGGGTCGCGGTCTGCTCGTCCACGGGCTTGGAGAAGAACTTGTTGGCCGCCGTGGTGATCATCTCGTTGGAGTCGCCGACGGAGACGATGGCGGAGGCGAGTACGCGCACCTTGATGGGTTTAGGTTGCCCGTTGCGGTCTACGTCCGCCGTCTGGTCGGCGATGTCCAGGTCAATGTTGATGGCCTTGGAGGGGATGGTCGTGCCGGTGGTGAGCAGCGGCACCTCAATCGCCTTGCCGGGGCCTTTGTAGATTCTCGTGGTGCCGCCGAACCGCGAGACGAGGCGGATGGTCCCCGCCGGCACCTGGGTCAGAAAGCGGCTGACGATGACCGGGATCAAGATGACCGCGATCACGACGATCACAACGATGGCAGCGTAAGGGTTCATTGCTTCTCTCCTTGGTTAAATGCGCGCGACGCGGCAGGTGTTGGCGTGGCCGTCCACGCTGATGACAGTAAGTTTGTCGCCGGGATGGACGAGGTCGGCCTCGCCGCGTTCGTCCGGCTCTAAATAAGCGAGGACGCGGACGATCTGGCCGTCCACGTTCAGGCGCACGAGGCCCTTGCCGCTGGCGTCAAAGCGCGTCAGGGCCTCGGCGACGCCGGCGACCGTGCCCTCCAGCGCCCCCGCTGGCGTGCTGGCGAACTGAAAGATCAGGCCCCAGACCGGCTTGATGATGACGCCGTAGAACAGCAGCCCGCCGAGCAGGGACAGCACGGCCCCCAGCAGCGCCGCCAGGTGCAGCGGTTTCAGCAGCAGGCCGGTCGCGCCGATACCGATGCAGAGGCTGAAGAACGTCAGCGGCGAGAGCAGGGCCAGCAGGGTCTCGCCCATCCGATTGCCGCCGCTCTGCGCCTGCGTCCCGTGCGCCTGCTCCTGCCCGGCGTGATGATGGCCGCTTTGTCCGTGCGTACCGTGGCCGTGCCCCGCATGGGTAGGCCCGGCGTGGGCGTGACCGTGGCTGGCGTGACCGTGGCCTCCGTGCGTACCGGCCATTCCCAGCAGCGTCTGCGCCAGGAGTCCCAGCACCCCGATCAGAAACAGCATGGTGTAAATGTGGATCATGGCCTTCCCTCCTTATGAGACACGGGAGTTGTAAAAAGGTTGCAGGTACGTTCCCGCCCCCAATCCTGGGGGAGCAGGATCGCCCCCCCGCCCCCAATTCTGGGGGAGCCAGAGGTGACAGTAGCTTGTTCTTCTCCTACTCCCCCAGGATTGGGGGCGGGGGGGCGATCTTCTCCCGAGCCTCCCGAATGCGCTGGATAGCGTCCGCGAGCAGGCGGCGGTGCGCGGGATCGTTGAGCCAGGTGCTCGCGCCGGATGAGTGAGGCAGGGGAATGTAGGTCAGCCCGCCTTTCTCAAACATCCGCCCGACGGCCTCTTCCAAAGGCATCCGGGGCAGGAACGTGTCAATGGACATCTTGCCGAACAGGATGACGACCCGCGGGCTGACCAGCCGCCACTGGGCGTCCAGCCAGTGGCGGCAGTTGGCGCGCTCCTTCGGCGAAGGGGCGCGGTCGGTGCTCTTGCCGGGGAGGCGGCCCGGGAAGCACTTGGTCAGCGCCGTCATGTAGATGGTCGTGCCGATGTCGCCTTCGGTGAAGCCGGCCTCGCAGAGCCAGCCAATTAACTTTCGGGCGGCGGGGCCGAGGTACATCCGGTCGCCGCGCCAGTCGGAGAGGCCGGGGGCCTGGCCGATCAGCAGGAACGGCGCGGGGGCCTGTCCCCACACCAGCGGGGGCGGCGCGATGGGAAAGCCATCCTCCTCGCAACGGCGGCACTGCCGGATCTGGTCATGCAGAAGTTCCAGTGCTTGCACAGGCCCATTGTACCTGAACGGTAGCAGGAAGGGGCAACACAGAATTGCTGCCTCAGTCGGCTGAGGCGGGAGCAATGCCGGGAGGCAGGATGCGGAAACTGCTGGTAATCACGGGATCGGTCTGCTTGAACAGCGCCGGGATGTACCGGTCTTCGTGAATCAACAGGAAGCGCAGGTGGGTCCGCGCATCTGTGATGGCAAGGGCGTGGTGACTGCCGTTCGGCCCGACCCATTGCGTATCTCTACGGAGGGAGCGGCTGCCGGGCGGGAACGGGACTTCGCCGGCATGGCCGACCACAACGGAAATGAACTCCTCGTGCGGGGCCAGCCACGACGCCCCCGTCGCCCCCTGAAGGCGGGCCTCAATGACCTTGCCTCCCCGCACCGGCGTCCAGGGGACCGGTGCCGTCCCGGCACAGTCCAAATGGGCGCAGTCGAAATAGTCCTTCGTGTCCTTGAACGACGGTCGAACCTTTGCAAAGTAAGATGGATACAGGAACGTGTAGCGCGTTCCGTCCGGGAGTGGTCGGCTGACGTAGCGGCGGAAGCCGACCGCAGGGGTGAGGCTCGCCGACGGATCGATGTATCTTGCGCCAGCGGGCAGGGAGTAGTCAAACACGCCCGATGGCAATGGCTGGTTGTAGGAAACGTTATGGTTGACAACGACAATGTGGCCTTTGCTTGGCAACGTTTCGGTGACGTCGTCTTCACTTCGGATCAGGTGGCGAGTGCCGGGGTCGTACCAATCGCGCACATGAGTGGTCCACTCCCGACGAGGCCCGCTTTGTAAACCCATCGTACAGTGGAGGTCGCGCGTAAAAAGCACTGCGTTTGCCCCGCCCAGCGACACCTGCTTTTTTTGCCATGGTGTCAAAACGCATCTTACGAGGCCTGCCGCTCTTGGCGGGCTTGGCGCGTCGGTGGCTGTGGGGTACGAAGTAAACTGACGAATGTAGGAATCCGTCCGTTGTGCGACATCCCTCTTGTCTGCTGATCGTGGGCTTTGTAGTGTCACCCTGCCCTGTGCAGACACCTCAACAAAGCGAATGGCGGGCGGCGTGTTCCTCACCCAGAACAGGGTGCGTGAGTCGTGGAGTGCAAGTCTACGGCCGAGTGCGTCATAGGCCCGCACCGTCATCACCCAGGAAATTGTCTGCACCGCCTGTCCTGACCTCACAGCATCGGGATCCGCCTCGCCTGCGGCCTTCGTGAGACGTAGCGCGGCCAACGGCATGAGCAATGCCAGAGCCGCCGCCGCGGCCAGCGTCAAGACGCGCCGGGCCACGCCATGGGCGGGCCGGTGTCCGTCCAGGATGGCCCGAAGACGGCCCGACATCTCCGGGCGGTGTGCCATCGCCACCGTGCCGGTTGGGGCCTGCCGCCGGGATGCCAGGCCGCGGACGATCTCCAGCAGGTGTGCGGCGTAGTCCGGGGCCGGGACGCCGCAGGCCAGCACCAGGTCGTCGCAGGCTCCCTCTGCCTCGGCGCGCACACGGGCAGCGGACGGCCAGACCAGCGGGTGGAACCAGTACAGGGCGCACACGCACGAGGCAAAAACCATCGTTGCCCAGTCCAGGCGCCGGACGTGCGCCGTCTCATGGAGCAGCACCGCCCGTAGCCGGTCGGCGGGCCAGTCCGATGCGCCCTGGGGCAGCAGGACGACGGGCCGCCGGACGCCGCAGGTCATCGGCACGGCGACGTTGCCGAGGCGGACGGACGGGAGGCACGTCAAGCCGAGCGCCCGCCGGGCCGCGTCGGCGGCCTCAACAAGCGTTTGGTCGCTGACGGGATGGCAACGCCGGACTAGGCGCGACGCGGTAGCGATGCCAAGCAGCGTCCTGCCCAGTGCCAGGCAGACACCGGCGAGCCAGACCAGGCACACCCACTCCGCCGCCGGCCGACCAACCGGGGCGGGTGGCCGCACGGAGGGGTTTGCCGGAGCGGACGGCGGAGGGGCCTGATTGCCTGCCGTGACACTCGCCGCGGCCGCCACTGGCGGTGCCGGCACGCGAGCCGTCTTCACGGCGGCTTGCGGCTGTGGGGGAGCGACGGCGACGTTCGGGCGCGGCAGGACGACCTGCGGGCGCGGCGCGGCGGGCAGGACGGGGGCGCTCCAGCGGGGGAGCAGCGCGCAGAAGGCCGGCAGGCATAGGAGACTCGCCAGCGTCAGCAGCCAGAGAGCATGACGCGCGGCGGCCGACGCCCGGCGCAGCGCCAGACAGGCCAGGCCCGCCAGGGCGAATACCAGCAGACTCTTCCAGAACGTGTCTTGCAGCAGAGCGGCCAGTGGGGCCGCAAACGTTGCGTGTGGCATGGGCCTCTCCTTCAGGCGTTCGGCTCTTTGGCCCCGCGGGCCTGGTCAATCAGCGCCTGGAGGCGTTCCAACTCCGCCGCATCAAGTTCGCCGGCCTTGACGGACAACAGGGTCGCCATGACGGAATGGACCGAGTCGTCAAAAAACGTCCGCAGCAAATTCTGGAGGGCGGTGCGGGCGGCGGCCTGGCGCGGCTTGGTCGGGCGGTAAATGAATTTGCCGTTCTCCTCGGCATGGATTAGGTGGCCTTTGGCCTCCAGGATGCGAAGGTGGGTGCGGACGGCGGGGTTGGTGGGCGCGTCCGGGAGGGCTGCGATCACGGCGGCCACATCCGCCTGGCCCTGGCGGTAGAGGATTTCCATGATCTGCTGCTCGCGCTTGGTGAGGTAAGGGCCTGGCTTTTGGGGCACCGGTCTGCTCCTCCGAGTTGATGTTAATAATTTAACATATGCGCCTCGCCTTTGTCAAGAGGCGGAGGTGAATTTTTTAACATGACAGGGTCTGGGGTACACTGACCGGCATGAGGAGGGAAGATGCCCTGTTGAGGATTGATGGGGCCACGCTGGTCAAGGGCGGTCGGCGCATTCTGGACGGCCTGAGCTTGGAAGTGACAGAAGGACAGCACACGGCCATTCTGGGGCCGAACGGGTCAGGGAAATCCTCGCTCATCAAGCTCATCACCCGGCAGCACTACCCGCTGGCCCGCGCCGACGGGCCGCCGCCCGTGACGATCTTCGGCCGCGCCCGCTGGGACATCTTCGAGCTGCGCGCCCTGCTGGGCATCGTCTCCTCGGACTTGCACCAGGAATTCACCGGCGTGGCGCGGCTGCGCGGGGAGGAGGCCGTGCTGTCGGGCTTCTTCGCCGGCCTCGGCCTCGCGGCGCACCACGCCGTCACTCCGGGGATGCAGGAGCGGGCGCAGGCGGCGCTGGCCTGGATGGAGGCGTCGGCGCTGGCCGACAAGCCGCTGGCGGAGATGTCTACCGGGGAGGCGCGGCGCGTGCTGATCGCCCGCGCCCTCGTCACCGACCCCCGCGCCCTGCTGCTGGACGAGCCGACGGCCGGGCTGGACCTGGTCGCGCGCCGCCGTTTCCTGGAGACCCTGCGCCGCGTCGCCGCGCGCGGCAAGACCGTGATCCTGGTGACGCACCACGTCGAGGAGGTGCTGCCGGAGATCGGGCGCGTGGTCCTGCTGCGCGACGGCCATGTCTTCCGCGACGGCCCCAAGCGCGACGTGCTGACGACGGAGACTCTCTCCGCCCTGTTCGGCACGCCCGTTCATGTCCGGGAACAGGCCGGTTACTTCACGGCGGAGGCGACACTGGGCGTGGTCTGACTCGCCTTGCCAATCGCCGCCGCCCTATGCTACACTAGGGGCGATGGACACGGAACGCATTTTACGGGGGGCGCTGGGGGACGCGCTGAGGACGGACGAGCCGATGGCACGGCACACGACGCTGAAGGTCGGCGGGCTGGCCCGCTGGTTCTGGGCGGCATCAGACGTGGATGATCTGGCGCGGGTGCTGGCCGTCTGTACCGAACATGATATCCCCTACCTGTTCGTCGGGCACGGGTCAAACCTGCTGATGAGCGACGCGGGGTACGACGGCTTGGTGATCCAGAACCGCTGCAAGGGGACGGAGATCGGGGAGGAGACCTATGCCGAGAGCGGCGTCTCGTTCGGCTCGCTGTTCCACCAGACGGCCAAGGCGGGGTTCGCAGGGCTGGAGTGGGCCATCGGCATCCCCGGCACGGTCGGCGGGGCGCTGGTCAGCAACGCCGGGGCGTACCGGGGCAACATCGGCCCGCTGGTGCGGAGCGTCCGGGTCTTCGCCGACGGGCGGGACCAGACGGTCGGGCCGGAGTGGATGGAGTTCTCGTACCGGGACAGCCGCCTGCGCCGCTCCGGCATCGGGCGCACGGTCATCCTCTCCTGCACGCTGCGCCTGACGCAGCGGGACGAGCCGGAGGCGATTCTGGCCCGCGCCAAAGAATATCAGGCGCAGCGGCGGGCCAAGCAGCCCTACGCGCCCTCGGCAGGGTCGTTCTTCAAGAACGTCAACGACGCGGCGCTGGTTGAGCGGCTGCCAGCGCTGACGCCGGGGATGAAGGCGGCGGGCGTCGTGCCGGCGGGGTATCTCATCGAAGCCTGTGGCCTTAAGGGGCTGCGTGAAGGCGGGGCGCAGGTCTCGGAGAAACACGCCAATTTCCTGATCAACGCGGGCGGCGCGACGGCCTCCGACCTGCGGACGCTGGCCTGCCGGGTCAAGGCGGCGGTCCGGGAAAAGTTCCAGGTGACGCTGGAGGAGGAAGTGCTGTACGCCGGCGACTGGCGCGGGTGGGAGGCTGCGTGAAATACTTGCTGTCCTGGCTCTGCCTTGTCTTCTGCCTCGGCCTGCCGCCTGGCGCGGCGGCGAAGGAGAGCCTGCCGCCGATGCTGCACGTTGTCGGCAATCGCCTGGAAGATGGTCACGGCCATGTTATCCGCCTGCAAGGGGTGAACATCCCCAGCCTGGAGTGGAGCAATGCGGGCGAGCACGTCCTGCAATCCGTCCAGGTGGCGATGGAGGGCTGGCACGTCAACGCGATCCGCCTGCCGCTGGCGCAGGACCGCTGGTTCGGGCAGGCGGCGGGACAGGACGACGATGGCGCGGCCTACCGGCGGCTGGTGGATGGCGTGGTCGGGGCCGTCGCCGCACACGGGGGCTATGTCATCCTGGACTGCCACTGGTCGGACATGGGCAACTGGGGGCACAGCATCGCCCAGCACAAGATGCCGGACCTGAATACCCTCTTCTTCTGGCGGGACGTGGCGGGGCGTTACGCCAACAACGTCTCTGTATTGTTTGACCTCTATAACGAACCGCGCGACGTGTCCTGGGATGTGTGGCAGCACGGCGGGACGGTCACGGAGCAGGACGAACACAAGGCCGACGTGACCTACAAGACGCCGGGGATGCAGGCGCTCGTGAACGCCGTCCGGGCGGCGGGGGCGCGCAACATCGTGGTGGCCGGCGGACTGGACTGGGCCTACGACCTGTCCGGCGTCGCGCAGGGCCACGCGCTGACGGACCCCGGCGGCAACGGCATCATGTACGCCGCCCACATCTACCCCTGGAAAGGCTCCTCTCATGAGAACTGGGACCCGCACGTCACGGTTGTCGCGGACAAGTACCCGATCCTCATCGGCGAGGTCGGCTGCGAGCCGGATCCCAAGCAGGAAGACCCGAACATCTGGGCGCCGAAAGTCCTGGCCTACATCCGCCAGCATCACTTCAACTGGACGGCCTGGTCGTTCCACCCCTCCGCGTCGCCGCGCGTGATCTCCGACTGGAACTACGCGCCAACGCCCTACTGGGGCCGCTTCGTCAGGGATGCCTTGCGCGAGCCTTGATGCTGCGTAGCCCGGGACCGCCCGCTGCGGCATGAGGGTGGGGAAAAGCGGCGAGACTGCTTACAGGACCGATACGCCCGCCCCGCGCACCATCGCCACCAGGATGCCGACGATGCGCTCTACCTCTTTGATGTGGTACTCGGTCGCGTCCACGGAGACTAGATCGCCGGACAGCCGCAGGAACGTCCAGAGGCTGCCGGTCGTGACCACGCCATAGACCGTCGGGATGGCATTGCCAGGGCGCTCATTGAAGGTCTGGGCGGCCAGCATCTCGGCGACGCACTGGCCGAGGCCCGCCTTGATGTTCTCATTCTTGGCCTCCACCACCGCCACGACCGGGGCCTCCACGAACAACTGCTCGGGCGAGAGGCTGAGCAGGAAGTCACAGACCCCACGCAGGCCGCGCTCAAAGTCCACCGTGAACTCCACACCCGAAGACAGGCTGAAGCCCTGCCCCGTCTGGCGGTAGGCTTCCAGCAGGACGGGCATGATCAGCAGCTCCGAGCGCGCCTTCTCCGTGCCCATCGCAAAAGCCAGGCGGGTGAAGTCGCGCAGGTGGTCGCGCAGGGCGGCGCTGATGGACACAGGTGGCACGTCGGCGAAGTAATCGCCGCGCTCGTCCGTCCCCAGGCCGAACTGCTGTTTGAGCGCGTCCAGCGTGAAGTCATTGTACGCGATGCCGACATTGTACCCGGAGGCTGACCCGGCGTGATGCCAGCAAGCCGGCGTGGGAGACTGGTCGCTCAGTCCTCGCATAGTGGCAGGAGGCTCCGATACATGCGGCGGGCGGCTTCTTCGGGCGGCAAGGCCCAGAGCGCGTCACTGAACATTTCGATGGAGAAGAAGCCCCGATAGCCGCCTGCCTCGATGCGCCCGAACAGCTCGCGCAGGGGCAGGACGCCGTCGCCGGGCAGCTCCCGGTCGCTGTTGCAGTTCGATAGCTCGCCGGGCTTGTCGCGCATATCGTCCACGTGGACGTGCTTGATGAGGGCGACGGTCTCCGGCGTCAGCTGCTCCATCTTGGAGGGCGTGCAGTGGTAGTGGGCCGGGTCAAACAGCACCCCGACGTTGGCCGCGCCGGAGCGGCGCGCGACCTCCGCCGCCGTCCGCAGGGACTTGACGATGGGCGACCAGTTGAACTCGATGCACAGGCTGACTCCTGTGTCGGCGATCTGCCCGGCCACGTCCGCGAAGGCCTGCGCCAGTTCGCCCAGAGGGTCATCCATCGGGCCGGAGGGGCCGTCGGTGCCGACGACCAGGGCGTTGCCGCCGATCTCCGCGATCAGCCGCGCGTTATCCTGCACCTGCCGGTGGTTCCGAGTCCGCTGCTCCGGCGGCGAGAACGCCTCCAGGCCGGTCTCGAAGCCGCCGATGCAGCGCAGGCCGTGCGACTCGATGAGGCGGCGCGCGTCCGCCGGGGAGCGTCCCTGCGCCAGCCATTCCTTGACGTGCCCCAGCATGAACTCCACGTTCGGGAACCCGGCGGCCGCGTAGGCCGCCAGCCGCTCCTCCAGACTCGCCCCGCCGGTGGAGACGGAGTTGATGGCAAGCTGCTCGCGTTTCATGGTCGAGGGCCCTCCTGCTGCGCGGCGAATTGCCGGTAGATATCCTCAAACAGCCGCACGTCGTGAAGCGTGTCCTCCGCCGATGAGCGAAACGGCTCGCCCGTTTGGAGGCAGTGCAGGAAGTCTTTGGCCTCCTCCCGATACGACCAGGCGGGCGGCGGGAATTCCTGAGTCCGCCGGGGCGGCTGCCCATCATGGCCGGCGCGGTAGACCTCCACGCTGGCGGAGGTCTCCTTGTGCATCAGGTTCGGGGCCTGGGTCCGCAGCCAGCCGCCCTCAAAGTAAACCTGCGTGTGCTCCTCCCAGCCGTGGAACCGGGTGTAGCCGCTCTCCACGACGGCGCGCGTCCCGCCGATGTCCAGTACCACCAGGCCGGTCATGCCGTCCGGGTCGAGCTGCACGGTCGCCACTCGCGCCTTCCCCTCAGCGTCATCTAGGAAGAAACGGAGCAGGTTGACGTTGTGTGTCCACTGCTGCAGGTAACCCAGGTACGACTGCCGCAGGGCGATTGGCAGCCAGTCCGGGTACTCGT
>Ga0213875_10002104_pt1 | contig 12213 bp, 8 predicted proteins | sample BarmaccomBMRX_R8_FD_160105 | JGI IMG/M metagenome (GOLD analysis project Ga0213875, IMG submission 160105) | Root-associated microbial communities from Barbacenia macrantha in rupestrian grasslands, the National Park of Serra do Cipo, Brazil - RX_R8 | ecosystem: Host-associated > Plants > Roots... | reverse complement strand
GCCCTCTTTCGGAAACGACGCTTTCACCGGGATGTCGGCGTTCTGCCACATGTTCACCCGCGCCAGCCACATCATGCCGACGACGATCTCGCCGGACTTGAAGCCGGCGCCGACGGAATCGGTGGACGGATAGAGCCGCAGCCCGTTCGAATTGAGCTTTTGCGCGAGCGGCTTGGCACCTTCGAAGTCGCTGGCGCTGCCAGAGGCGGCGATTCCGGCGGCCATCATCACGTAGAAATAGTTGATATCGCCGACGCCGACGCGGCCCTGCCATTTCGGATCGAGCAGGTCCGAAAACGTCTTCGGCGGGTCGGTGACGGTCTGCGGGTTGTAGATCAGCACCTGCGGGCTGTAGATGTGCGGCGCATAGAAGTCCGTGCGCAGGTTCGGCAGCACGTGCGCGAGATTCGGCACCTTCGTGGTGTCGAGCTTCTCCACGAGGTCGGACTGGCCCACCTGGTAGGCGCGCACCGCCTGCAGGCAATCGATGTCGTCGGCACCGTGCGGCAGGCGGCGCTGCGCGTACAGCCGGGCGACGCGCGGGTCCTCGTCGTTGGTGTCCTGCACCACCTCGACGCCCTGCGGCGCCAGCAGGGGCACCTCCACGTTCTCGTGCAGCAGGCGGGCGTAGTCGCCGCCCCAGGTGGCGATGACGACCTTCTCGCCCTCCGCCCGTGCGGCGCGTGCGGCGAACGGGCCGGCGGCCGCCGCAGCCAACAGCGTGCGGCGCGAGAGGGCTTTGACGTTGTCATGCATCGCTGGTGATCCTCGTGTTGATCCGGGCCGCTCCGGCCGGTGCCAACGGCTGCTGCTCCCCGGCATCGAACAGCCGCTCCCCATCCGCTGTCCAGCGCACCGAGACCAGCTCGCCGGGCGGGTGGAGCGTCGGGCGGCCGGCCGAGCCGCCGCGCACCACCAGGCGGAGCTGCGGGGTAACGCGCACGACGTGCTCGAGCACCGCGCCGAGATAGGTTGAGAGCTCGACCGTGCCGTCCACCCAGCCGACATCCGGCCGGCCGCCCCTGGCGGGGCCGGGCTGGCCGAGGCGCAGGCGCTCCGGCCGCAGCGCCAGCGTGCAGGCGCCTGCGCCGCCGTAGCGGCCCGCGAAGGTGACGCGCACGCCGCCCTCCAGCACCATGTGCGTGGGGTCGACCTGCATGCCCGGCAGCATGTTGCTGCGGCCGATGAAGGCGGCGACGAAAGGATTGGCGGGGCGCTCGTAGAGGTCCTGCTGCGTGCCGATCTGCTGCACGCGCCCGTCCTTCATCACGACCAGCCGGTCGGCCATCGCCATCGCCTCGTCCTGGTCGTGCGTGACCATCAGCGCGGTGAGCCCGCCGTCGCGCTGCAGGATGCGGATGTCGCGTCCGACCTCCAGGCGCAGCGCCGCGTCGAGGTTGGAAAGCGGCTCATCGAGCAGCAGGATTTTTGGGCGGATCGCCAGCGCGCGCGCCAGCGCGACGCGCTGCTGCTGGCCGCCCGAGAGTTCGCGCGGCAGCCGGTCGGCGAGCGGTTCGAGCTGGACCAGCCGCAGCATGTCCTGTACCCGCGCGGCGATGGCGGCGCGGGGCTCCCGCCGCATCTCCAGGCCGAAGGCGACGTTGCGGGCGACACTCAGATGCGGGAACAGCGCGTAGCTCTGGAACACGATGCCCATCTCGCGCCGGTGCGCCGGCAGACGCAGGATGCTCTGGCCGTCCAGCGCTATGTCGCCCGAGGACGCCTGCACGAACCCGGCGATCATGCGCAGGGTGGTGGTCTTGCCGCAGCCGGATGGGCCGAGCAGCACCACCATCTCGCCCTGCACCACGTCGAGCGACATGGCGTCCACCACCGGCGCGGTGCCGTAAAGCTTGCTCAGCCGCTCCAGCCTCAGCCAGCTCATACCGGCAGCCCTTCGGGCTGACCGGCATGATGAGTCTTTGTTTCGCGCGCCGCCGCCCGCCAACCCGGCGCGCGATGCCAGCGGCCCAGGTCGCTGGCAGAATCAGCGTCCTGGGCCGCTGGCATCAGCGGACCACCTGGCCCAGCCGCACCCAGCGGTCGAGCAGCAGCAGCACGCCGCCGATCACGACGATCTGCGCGGTCGCCACCGCCGCGACCAGCGGGTCGATGTGGTACTGCAGGTAGCCGAGCACGGCGATCGGCAGCGTGGTCATGCCCGGCCCGACCAGGAACAGCGTCATCTCCAGGTTCTCGAAGGAGATGATGAAGGCGAACAGCGCGCCTGCCACGATGCCCGGGCGCAGCGCCGGCAGGGTGACGCGCCAGATCACGCGCAGCGGCGAGGCGCCGAGGCTGGCGGCGGCCTCCTCGGCGGCGCGGTCGTGGTTGGCGAGCCCCGCCAGGCACAGCCGCACCACCCAGGGCGTGGTGATCAGCACGTGCGCCGCCACCAGGACGGCGAAGGAGCTGCTGAGCGGCAGGCCCGTGCGCTCCTCGATCAGGATCGCGAAGACGATGATGCCGAGCCCGATCGCCACGCCAGGCACGGTCAGCGGTGCGAGCAACACGGTGCTCAGCGCGTCGCGGCCGCGGAAGCGGTGGCGCGACAGGCCGATTCCGGCGGGCACGCCGGCCAGCAGGCTGAGCGCGGTCGCCGCGACGGCGACGCGCAGGCTGGTCAGCAGCGAGGCGCCGAAATTCGGCACGATGGCGCGGTACCAGTGCAGCGTGTAGCCGCGCGGCGGGAAGGCGATCAGCGTCTCGTCGAACACGCTCAGGTAGAGCGTGAGGACGAGGGGCACGAAGATGATCGCCAGGCCGCAGGCGACGAGCGCCCACGCGCCGCCCCGCTCGAGCGCCGCGGCCAGCGAGCCGGACCGGGCCTGCGCCGCCACCACCGGGCGAGGGTCGTCGCCCGCAGGGCGCCCTGTCAATGAGCCCGCAGGGCGCCCTGTCGTTGGGCCCGCACGGCGCCCTGTCAATGCGAGAGCGTGTTCTTGACGAACCGGCCGCCGACCATGATGGCGGGGATGCGCGCGCCCTCGTTCTGCAGCACGGTCAGGTCGCGATAGGGATCGCCGTCGACCACCAGCAGGTCGGCGTGGGCGCCGGGGACCAGTTCGCCGAGCCGGCCCTCGCGCCGCACGATCTCGGCGTTCACCAGCGTCGCCGAGCGGATGATTTCCTGCGGCGACATCACCTGGGCGCGGATGGTGAACTCGTTGGTGTGGTCGGTCTGCAGCTGGCCGAGCAGGTCGCTGCCGAAGCCGATCCGCACGCCGGCGGCGCGGCACATCTCCAGCGAGCGCAGCCCGCCTTCCAGCACCTTTTCGTTCTTCGCCAGGCTGTATTCGGAGAGGCCGAATTGCGGGCCGCGGCGCTTCAGCGCGTCGTAGGCGACCAGCGTGGGCACAAGATAGGCGCCGCGCTCGGCCATCAGCCGGGCGGTGGGCTCGTCGATCAGGTTGCCGTGCTCGATCGTGCGCACGCCGCCGCGCACCGCCCGCTCGATGGCGCGCGCGCTGTAGGCGTGGGCGCAGACATACGTACCCCAGCGCTCGGCTTCCTCGACCGCCGCCTCGATCTCGTCCATGCGGTACTGCAGCGCTTCCAGCGGGTCGGCCTGCGAGGCGACGCCGCCGGAGACCATGATCTTGATCTGGTCCGCCCCCTTGCGGAGCTCGTCGCGCACCGCGCGGATCACTTCGGGTACGCCGTCGGCGACCCGCGCGGTCCAGGCCAGCCCGTTGCAGCAGCCGCAGACGAAGCGCGTCTGCGTGCGCTTGCGGTGGTCGGCGTGGCCGCCGGTCTGGCTGATCGGCGCACCGGAGATGAACAGGCGGGGGCCGACGAACAGGCCGGACTCCACCGCCTCCTTCATGCCCCAGTCGGCACCGCCGGTGTCGCGCAGCGTGGTGAAGCCGCGCATCAGCATGGCGCGCATCGCGACCGAGCCTTTTGCCGCCAGCAGGGTCAGCGGCACGTCCGCCAGCAGCTGGAGGTTCACCTCGGTCAGCACGATATGGATATGGCAGTCGATCAGCCCCGGCATCAGCGTGCGGCCGGCGAGGTCGATGCGCTGCGCGGACGCCGAGCGGATCGGCGTGCCCGAGACATCCTTGACGGTGTCGCCCTCGACAAGCACCGAGACGCCGTCGCGCAGCGCGTCCTGGCGCGGATCGAGGAAGCGGCCGCCGGTGAACAGGTAGCTCATGCGCTGATTCAGTCGCATGGCCGGGAGCCGGGGTCCAGCGGCCTTAACGCCGATTTCTGCCGCGCCCTACCACCGCGCGGGGCAACCGGTGCACGATCATGTCCTGGCTGCAGCCAAGGGTCGTGAACGGAGCCGTGCGACCGCCGCGCCAGCCGAGAGGAGAACCCGATGGCACCCTATGCTGACGGCTGCTCGCGCCGCGCGCTCGGCGGTTTTGGCCTGGCCGCGCTGTCGGCCGCGGCGTTCGGCGCCGGCGGCCCCATCGCGCTCGCGCAGGCGCAGACCACGCCGCGGACCGCAGCACCCGCCGCCCCCGGCGAGCCGATCAAGCTCGGCATCCTGCACTCGCTGTCCGGCACCATGGCGACCAGTGAGACGACGCTGAAGGACGTCATGCTCATGCTGATCGAGCAGCGCAACGCCGCCGGTGGCCTGATGGGCCGCAAGCTCGAGCCGGTCGTGACCGACCCCGCCTCCAACTGGCCGCTGTTTGCCGAGAAGGCGCGCCAGCTGATCAGCCGGAACAAGGTCGCCGCGGTGTTCGGCTGCTGGGCCAGCGTGTCGCGCAAATCGGTGCTGCCGGTGTTCGAGGAGCTGAACGGCGTGCTGTTCTATCCCGCCCAGTACGAAGGCAATGAGGGCAGCCGCAACGTCTTCTACACCGGCGCGGCGCCCGCCCGGCAGGCGATACCTGCGGCCGACTACCTGATGCGCGAGGACAAGGTGCAGCGCTGGGTGCTGGCGGGTACCGACTACGTCTATCCGCGCACCACCAACCAGATCCTGGAAGCCTACCTGACGCAAAAGGGCGTCGCCCCCGGCGACATCATGATCAGCTACACGCCGTTCGGCCAGTCCGACTGGCAGAAGGTCGTGGCGGCGATCCAGCGGTTCGGCTCGGCCGGCAAGAGGACGGCCGTCGTCTCCTCCATCCACGGCGACGCGAACGTGGCGTTCTACAGGGAGCTCGGCAACCAGGGGATCAAGGCGACCCAGATTCCGGTGGTGGCGCTCAGCGTCGGCGAGGAGGAGCTGGCCGGCATGGACACCGAGCCGCTGCTCGGCCATCTCGCCGCCCGGAACTATTTTCAGAGCGTCGATACCGACGCCAACAAGGGGTTCATCGGCGCCTGGAAGAAATTCATCAAGGACCCGAAGCGCACCACCAACGACCCGATGGAGGCGCACTACATCGGCTTCAGCATGTGGTGCGCCGCGGTCGAAAAGGCCGGCAGCACCGACCCCGACAAGGTGATCGAGGCGATGATCGGCATCGCCGTGCCGAACCTAACCGGCGGCTACGCGGCGATGATGCCGAACCACCACCTGACCAAGCCGGTGCTGATCGGCGAAGTACAGGATGACGGGCAGTTCAACGTGGTCTGGCAGACGCCCACCACGATGGTGACGCAGGAATGATCGGCCGATTTGCCGAACCGAGGACCCGATCGGCGACTCGCGGTGACGGGGACAAGATCCGGTGCAAGACTGCCGGGCCTCCGGCAGTACCCGCTATACGTCCAGATTGGCGACTTTCAGCGCGTTGCCGACGATGAACTCGCGCCGCGGCTCGACCACGTCGCCCATCAGCGTGGAAAACACTTCCCGCGCATTCTCCTCGTCGCCGACTCTGACCTGCAGCAGGGTCCGCACCGTCGGGTCGAGCGTGGTCTTCCAGAGCTGGTCGGGGTTCATCTCGCCGAGGCCCTTGAAGCGCTGGATCGCCAGCCCGCTGCGGCCGTGCGCCAGGATGCGCTCGAACGCGCTGGCCGGGCCGGCCACCGCGGACTCCTGCGCGCCGAGCTTCAGTTGGGCGGGAGAGGCGAAGCGGCCGGCAAACATCGTCGCGCGCTCGGCCAGCCAGCGCGCCTCGGCGCTGCGCAGCGCCGTCATGTCGAGCGTGTGGCGCTCGGCGACGCCGCGCACCGTGCGCGCCATGCGCAGTCCGGTTGCGTCCGCGGTGGCGATCCAGCTCCGCTCGGCGGGCAGCGACACCGCGTTGAGCCGGCCGGTCAGCGCCGGCGTCGCGGCGGTGGCCTGGGCGGGATCGGCGGTCAGCGCGCCGGCGATCGCCGCCTGCTCCAGCAACGCGACGGGCGCGGTGGTGGAAAGCCGGCGCAGCCGCAGGCTCGCCTCACGCAGCAGCCTTGCTTCCTCGATCAGCGCCGGGCCTTCGAACGCCTGTCCGTCGGCGTAGACCAGCCGCGCCTCGGACAGCGCCTTTTCGAGCAGATACTCTTCGAGCTTCCCGTCGTCCTTCAGGTAACGCTCGTCGTTGCCGCGCTTGGCGCGATACAGCGGCGGCTGGGCGATGAACAGGTGGCCGCGCTCGATCAGCTGCGGCATCTGGCGGAAGAAGAAGGTCAGCAGCAGGGTGCGGATGTGCGAGCCGTCCACATCGGCGTCGGTCATGATGATGATGCGGTGATAGCGCAGCTTGGCGATGTCGAAGCCGCCCTGGTCGGCCTCGCCCTGGCCGATGCCGGTGCCCAACGCGGTGATCAGCGTGCCGATCTCGGCGCTGCCGAGCATGCGGTCGAACCGCGCCCGCTCGACGTTCAGGATCTTTCCCTTCAGCGGCAGGATCGCTTGCGACTTTCTGTCACGTCCCTGCTTGGCCGAGCCGCCGGCGGAATCGCCCTCGACGATGAAAATCTCCGCGCGCGCCGGATCGCGCTCCTGGCAGTCCGCCAGCTTGCCCGGCAGCGTCGACACATCGAGCACGCCCTTGCGGCGGGTCAGCTCGCGGGCGCGCCGCGCCGCCTCGCGCGCGGCGGCGGCGTCCATCACCTTCTGGATGATGCCGCGCGCCTCGCGCGGATGCGTCTCGAACCAGTGCGCGATGGCGTCGGCGGTCGCCGCCTGCACCGCCGGCTGCACCTCAGAGCTGACCAGCTTGTCTTTGGTCTGCGAGGAGAATTTCGGGTCCGGCACTTTCACCGACAGCACCGCGGTCATGCCCTCGCGCATGTCCTCGCCGACCAGGCTCAGCGTGTCCTTCTTGCCCATGCCCTCGGCGTATTTCGTGACCACGCGCGTCAGCGCCTGGCGAAAGCCCGCGAGGTGCGTGCCGCCGTCGCGCTGGTGGATGTTGTTGGTGAAGCAGAGCATGGTCTCGTGAAAACTGTCGTTCCAGGAGAGCGCGAACTCCACGCGGATGCCCTGCTGGTCGTCGGCCGCGACAACGCTGATCGGCGGCGTGAACACCGGCGTCTTGGCGCGGTCGAGCCACGCGACGAACGCCACCAGCCCGCCGTCGTAGCGAAAGCTGCTCTCCTGCGGCGGCGTGTGCCGCTCGTCGCGCAGCACGATGCAGAGGCCGGAATTGAGGAAGGCCAGCTCGCGCAGCCGGCGCTCCAGGATGGCGTAGTCGAACTCGGTCTGCGTGAACGTGGCCGGGCTCGGCTTGAACGTCACTTCGGTGCCGCCCGGCGCGTCCGAGGGCCCGACCTCGCGCAGCGGCGCCTCCGCCTCGCCGTCGTGGAAGCGGATGAAATGTTCCAGGCCGTTGCGCCAGATCCGCACGTCCATCCATTCCGACAGCGCGTTAACCACCGCCGCGCCAACGCCGTGCAGCCCGCCGGACACCTTGTAAGAATTCTGGTTGAACTTCCCGCCGGCGTGCAGGCGCGTCAGCACCACTTCCGCCGCGGAGACGCCCTCCTCGGCGTGCAGGTCGATGGGAATGCCGCGGCCGTCGTCCCGCACGGTCACGCTGCCGTCGCCGTTCAAGGTCAGCGAAACGTTCCTGGCGTACCCCGCCTGCGCCTCGTCCACCGCGTTGTCGATGATCTCGAAGGCCATGTGGTGCAGGCCGGAGCCGTCGTCGGTGTCGCCGATATACATGCCCGGCCGCTTGCGCACCGCCTCCAGCCCCTTCAGGACCGAAATGGAAGCGGCGTCGTAGGGGTCAGACTCGGGGGGCGGCGCGGCGTTTTCGGACATGCCGGCGTATGGCTCCAATGGCGATCGGGAGAGCCGCCAATATAGCGATTCCGGCCCCCGAAACCCAGGGGCGCCGGCGTCAGGGATCGCCGCGCAGGGTCCCGTCGTCGGCGCGCAGGAACTCGGCGCGGCCGCGGAGCGGCCGGAACACCTCCGCGTCGGCGCCGGTCAGCAGCACCTGCGCGGGCAGCGTGCCGATCGCGTCGAACAGCGCCGCCCGGCGCGCCGCGTCCAGGTGCACCGCAGCTTCGTCGAGCAGCAGCAGCGGGGCGAAGCCGCGCGCCTCGGCCAGCAGCGCCGCGTGGCCGAGCACCACGCCGATCAGCAGCGCCTTCTGCTGGCCGGTGCTGGCCAGCGCGGCGGGCAGGCCGGACTGCGCGTCGGCCAGCAGCATGTCGGCGCGATGCGCGCCGAGGCCGGCGCTGCCGCTCGCCGTGTCCTGCGCCCGGCCGGCGGCCAGCGCGGCGCGCATCCAGTCCTCCACCGCGAGCGCCGCGTGCTCGCGCAGGCGCGCGGCGAGCGGGCAGAGCAGGTCGACGCGGGCGGCCGGAAAACCGCCGCCGGCGCCCGCCGCCAGCGCCGCGTTCAGCCGATCGACCAGCAGCGCGCGCGACGCCGCGACGGCGACGGCGTGGCGGGCCAGCGATTCCTCCAGCCCGGCGAGCCAGGCCGGATCGGCCCGCCCCAGCGCGAGCAGCCGGTTGCGCTGGGCGAGCGCGCTGTCGTGCGCCGCGACCTCTCGGGCGTGGCTCGGCTCGATCGCCCAGACCAGCCGGTCGAGGAAGCGGCGCCGGCCGGACGCCGCCTCCTGGAACAGCCGGTCCATCGGCGGCGTCAGCCACACCGCCGCGACCCGCGCCGCAATCTCCGCCTGGCTGCGCGGCACCGCGCCGTCGAGGCGATAGACCCGGCGGTCCGCCGATCCGTCGGGCGCGGTGCCGGTGCCGATGTCGGTCTCGCCGGCCGGCGAGGCGAAACGGCCGGCCACCGCCCAGGGCCGGTCCGCACCCCGCCGCGCCAACTCCGCGGCGCGCGCCCCGCGCAGGCCCCGCCCCGGCACCAGCAGCGACACCGCCTCCAGCAGGTTCGTCTTGCCGCTGCCGTTCGGCCCGGAGATGACGGCGATCCGCCCGCCGGGCCGCCAGCTCAGTGCGGCGTAGTTGCGGAAGTCGGTGAGCGCGAGCCGGGTCAGGCGGAGCGGCATTCAGTGGTCACTGACCACCGACCACTCCTTCTCACACCCGCATCGGCATCAGCACGTAGAGCGCGCTGGCGTCGCCGGCGTCGCGCACCACCGTGGGTGCCGCGCCGTCGGCGAAGCGGAACTCCACCTCGCCGGCGATCTGGTCGGTGATGTCGTTGAGGTAGCGGGCCTGGAAGCCGATCTCCAGCGGCCCGGCCTCGTATTTCACCCGGTCGGAGTCCAGCTCCTCGGTCGCCGTGCCCTGGTCGGGGCTGGCCGCCGAGAGCACCAGCAGGTCTTTTGCCAGCGTCAGCTTCACCGGCCGGGACCGCTCCGAAGAGATTGCCGCGACGCGGCCGACGGCGTCGGAAAAATCCTTCTTGCCGACGCGCAGCACCTTGTCGTTCTCGCGCGGGATCACCCGCTCGTATTCCGGAAACGTGCCGTCGATCAGCTTGCTGGTGAGCGTGACGGTGCCGGCGCGGAACTGGATGCGGGTGTCCGAGAGCGCCATCTCCACCTCGCCGCTGATCTCGTCGAGCAGCCGGCGCAGCTCGCCCACGGTCTTCCGCGGGATGATCACCCCCGGCATCGAGCCGGCGCCCTCCGGCAGCGGCTCTTCCACGCGCGCCAGGCGGTGGCCGTCGGTGGCGACGGCGCGCAGCACCCGCGTGCCGTCGCTCTCGGCGGCGTGCAGGTAGATGCCGTTGAGGTAGTAGCGCGTCTCCTCGGTGCTGATCGCGAAGCGGGTGCGGTCGATCAGGCCGCGCAGCGCCTGGGCGGAGACCGCGAAGCGGTGCGGCAGGGTGCCGGCGGTCATGCTCGGAAAATCTTCGATCGGCAGCACCACCAGGCTGGTCGCGTAGCGGCCGGCGCGCAGGCTGAGCTGGGCGTCGCCGCCGGAATGGTCGAGCTCCACCTCCGCCCCTTCCGGCAGCTTGCGCGTGATCTCGTAGAGCGTGCCGGCCGGAGCGGTGGCGGCCCCCTCGCGCGACAGGCTGGCGGCCACCTCCTCGACGATGGCGATCTCCATGTCCGTCGCGGTGAGGCTGAGCCGGCCGTCACGCACGGCGATCAGCACGTTGGCGAGGATCGGGATCGTGTTGCGCTTCTCGACGACGCTCTGCACGTGCGCCAGCGCTTTCAGCAGCGTGGCGCGGTCGGCCTTGAACTTCATGAACCCTGTTCCCCCATGCCCGGCCGACTCGCCCGCGGCAGCCCGGCTGCCGCGTGACCCGGCAGTCTAGCAACCCGGATTTTGCGCGGAAAGCGCGCTGGGTTCCGGCTCAGAGCGGACCGACGCGCAGCGACGCCACGGCAAAATCGGCGTAGAAGCGCGCCAGCGCTGCAACCGTCGCGTCCAGGATCGCCTGCCCCGAGTCGGCGGTGGCAGCGGCGGGGTCGCCGACATAGCCGACATCGCCGGGCACGAAAACCGGCGCCCAGTAGCCGCCGGCCGGCTTCATCGGGTCGGCCGCGTTGCCGTCGAGATAGCATGGCGACAGGCGCGGCGGCAGCCCGGCGATGCGGCCGGCGATCCGCCCCGCCTCCGCCTTCTCGCGCAGCGCGAGCTGCAGTCCAGTCTCGTACGCGCAGGCATGCCCGACCTCGCGATGCGCGCCCGGCAGCGACTCCAGCCATTGCTGCTTGCCCGGAGCAAAGTAGTTGACGTAGCCCACCGCGAGGCCCCGGCTCGCCAACGTCGTGCAGGCCGAAGTCAGCGGCCCCTGATTGCCGCCATGCCCGTTGACGACCAGCAGGCGCGAGAACCCGGTGCGATGCACGCTCTCCGCCACATCCGTCACCATGCCGACGAACGTCGCCAGCGACAGGGTGACGGTTCCGGCCCAGGACCGGTGGTGCGGTGAGAATCCGAAGGAGGGCGTCGGCAACACGAGCACGTGCGGATCGGCGCAGCGCGCAGCGGCCAGGTGGGCGACGCGGTGCGCGGAGAGCGTGTCGGTATCGACCGGCAGGTGGTCGGCGTGCTGCTCGACCGAGCCCACGGTGAGCACCGGCAGCGCGCCGGCGTCACGCGCCGCCGCGATCTCGCGCCGCGTCAGCGACCCCCAGTCATGCGTCCGGCGCCAATCCTCGGCCATCGTCCCCTCCCCTCAGGTTTCGTCCTCGATGCTGAACTGCTGTTCCTCTTCATCATAGCTGAACAGCTCGGCGTAGCGCCCCCACGACACCACGGCGCGAAGCGTATCGTCCGCGTAGTCGGGCGACATGTGGTCCTCCAGCTCGTCACGGAAGCGCAACGCCGACGCGCGGTGGTTCGGCCGCGTCTCGAGAATCTGGCGGATCGTCGCCAGCAGCGGCACGTGCGCCAGCAGCGCCTGGGCGAACAGCCGCTTGCGCTGCTCGATATCCGCCTCCACGAACTGCCGCCCGCTTTCGGTGAGCCGGATATCGCCTTCTTCCAGCACGGCGAAGCGCAGCAGCTGCAGGGTCTCCCCGAGCGGCAGCAGTTCGTCGGCCTCGAGCTGCAGCGCGGCGGCGAGCGGCGGCAGGTCGGCGCGGCCGTTATAGGGCTGGCCGGCCAATGTCTCCGTCAATCCGGCCAGCAGGTTGGTGGAGACCGGATGCAGCGCCGTGCCGAACGCCGGCGGCAGCGCGGCCGCGGCGGCGCGCTGCACGGGGCGTCGGGTCATCAGGCCGTAGATGTCGTCCACCCTCTGCCGGAACGCCCCATCGTGCCGGTCGCGCGGATGCGCAAAGCCAATCGCCAGCTCGCTCGCGACACGTCCGGGATTGGCGGAAAACACCAGGACGCGGTCGCACATCAGCACCGCCTCCTCGATGTTGTGCGTCACCATCAGCATGGATTTTATCGGCAGCCGCTTCTCCGACCACAGGTCGATCAGGTCGGTGCGCAACGTCTCCGCGGTCAGCACGTCCAGCGCGCTGAACGGCTCATCCATCA
>Ga0213875_10002103_pt1 | contig 12214 bp, 10 predicted proteins | sample BarmaccomBMRX_R8_FD_160105 | JGI IMG/M metagenome (GOLD analysis project Ga0213875, IMG submission 160105) | Root-associated microbial communities from Barbacenia macrantha in rupestrian grasslands, the National Park of Serra do Cipo, Brazil - RX_R8 | ecosystem: Host-associated > Plants > Roots... | reverse complement strand
ACCGCAGGCGAGACCTTCACCCTTGCACCCGACAACGGCACGGGCACCCTGGTGGAGGCGAGTGCGAGCCCCTGCTACTGCCGCGGCACCGGTATCGCCACCCCGTCGGGGGAGGTCGCGGTCGAGCATCTCCGGGCCAGTGACCTCGTGCTCACCGCGTCCGGCGAGCGTCGCCCGATCCGCTGGATCGGCACGCGGGCCTACGACAACCGCTTCGTCCGCGATGACCCGGCGATCATGCCGATCGCGTTCGCGGCCGGGTCGCTCGGCGGCGGGCTGCCGCGGCGGGAGCTGCTGGTTTCGCCTGAGCACGCCATGTTCCTAGAGGGCGTGCTGGTGCCGGCCAAGCTGCTGGTGAACGGCGCGACGATCGTGCCGCGGACCGGATTGCCGACCATCGAATACTTCCACATCGAGCTGGACAGCCACGACATCCTGCTCGCCGAGGGCGCGCCATCGGAGAGCTTCGTCGATTGCGATAGCCGCACCATGTTCCAGAACGCCGGCACGTTTGCCGGCGAGGCGCCGCGCTGGAGCTTCTGCGCCCCGCGCGTCGAGGACGGGCCGGTCCTCGCCCGCATCCGCGAGCGCCTGCGCCCGCGCGGCCCGGCGCCGGTGCAGCCCGTCGTGCGCGGCCATCTCGACTGGGCCACGCACGAGGCCTGCGGCGGCTGGGCTTGGGTGCCGGACGACCCCGAAGCGACCGTCGAGGTCGAGCTGCTGGTGGACGGCGCAATCATCGCCCGCGTCACCGCGAACGGCGCGCGCCCCGATGTAAAAGCCCATGGCTTCGGCACCGGCCGCTACGGGTTCATCCATCACTTTGCACGTCCGCTGTCGCGGTTCCGTGGGCACGAGGTCACGGCGCGCGCCGTCGGCGGCGGGTCCTTGGCCGGCCGCGTGGTGCTGGAGGCGGCCACGGAACTCGACCCGGCGAGCCTGCCGGCGCTCGCCTGCGCGCTGCAGGCGCGCGCCGCCAGCCATGAGGGCGCGCGCGAGGTGGCGGCGTTCCTGCTCGAGCAATGGCAGGCCGCCCGTGCCCGCCCGCGCCGGCGGGATACGGCGCCGCTCGCGCTCGTGCTCGACCAGACCGCGCCCCGGCCGGGACAGGACGCCGGCTCGGCCGCGATCACCAGCCACATGCTGGCGCTGCGTCGGCTCGGCTACGAGGTGGTGTTCGTGCCGCTCGATGGCCGCCCGGGCAGCCTGCCCGACGGCGTCGCGTGCGCGGCCTTGCCGGACTTCCCCACCGTGGAGCACGTGCTGCGCGAGCACGCCGAGGCGGCGCTGGTCTATGTGCACCGGGTCGCCGGCATGGCGCTCTATGGTCCGCTGATCCGCGGCATCTGCTCCGGGGCGCGGCTCGTCTATTCGGTGGCCGACCTGCACTTCGTGCGGCTCGGGCGTCAGGCCGCGCTCGAGGCCAGCCCGGCGCGCATGGGCGAGAGCCACCGCGCCCGCGAGCAGGAGCTGGCCGCTTCCCGGCTGGCCGACATGACGCTGACCCATTCAACGGCGGAGGCAGCGCTGCTGCGCCGCCTGCTGCCGGACGCTGCGGTCCGCGTCGTGCCGTGGCACGTGCCGGTGACGGCCGCCCCGTATGCCTGGCGGCGGCGGTCCGGGCTCGTGTTCGTCGGCGGCATGGCGCACGCGCCGAATGCGGACGCGCTGCGCTGGCTTGCCGCGGAGATCATGCCTCGGATCGCCACGCTGAACCCGCGTATCCGCTGCAAGGTGGTGGGCGCGGGCCTGACCGAGGCGGACCGCGCCTGGCTGCACCCGGCGATGGAGGTGCTTGGGCCGGTGCAGGACCTCGCGCGCGTCTATCGTGCGGCGCGGCTCGCCGTGGCGCCGCTTCGGTTCGGGGCCGGCGTGAAGGGCAAGGTGCTGGAGGCATCCGCCGCCGGGCTGCCCTGCGTCATGACCCCGATCGCGGCCGAAGGCTGCGCGTGGCCCGAGGCGTTGCATGCCTTGGTCGCGGCCGACGCGGACGCGTTCGCGGACCTCGTTGCGGCGCTGCATGCCGAGATGGCGGCCAACCTGGCGGCGGGTGAAGCGGCGAGGGCGTTTGTCGAGGAGGAGACGTCGGAACAGGCTGTGGATGGCGCGCTGGCAAACGCCGTCGCCTCGGCCCGCGCACCCCAGGTTCGCACAGCCCGTCAGGCATGAACCCGGCCGGCACCGGCTGGGATGATGCTCGTTTGCTGATCGCCCTCCGCGCCAAGGCGACTTCTTCAAAGCCTTAGGACAATGTTGCGCCATGAGCGGGATCACCATCGTCCCGGGCTCGATGAGCCTGGACTCGCTGAGGCGGATCTATCGCGGCGCCGCGTTCGCGCTGGACCCGTCTTGCCGCGGCGCGGTCGAGGCGGGGGCGCAGGCGGTGGCGGCGATCGTGGCCCGGGGCGAGCCGGTGTACGGGGTCAACACCGGGTTTGGAAAGCTCGCCAGCGTCCATATCGGCCAGGACCAGCTCGAGACGCTGCAGCGCAACCTCGTGCTGTCGCACGCCGCAGGGGTGGGCGCGCCGTTGCCGGACGACGTGGTGCGGCTCGCGCTGGCGCTGAAGCTTGGCAGCCTGGCGCAGGGGTTTTCCGGCGTGCGCTGGTCCACGATCGAGAGCCTCGGCGCGTTCGCCGGCGCCGGGTTGCTGCCGGTCATCCCGGCGCAGGGCTCGGCGGGAGCCTCGGGCGACCTGGCGCCGCTCGCGCATCTGACGGCGGCGCTGATGGGGGTCGGGGAGGTGGTTGCGAGAGGACAGCGCGTGCCGGCCGGGCAGGGCCTCGGGGAAGCCGGGCTGCTGCCCCTCGTGCTTGGGCCGAAAGAGGGGCTGGCGCTGCTGAACGGGACGCAGATTTCGACGGCGCTGGCGCTGGCCGGGCTGTTCGAGGCGGAGCGGATGCTGGGCGCGGCGCTGGTGACCGGCGCCTTGTCCACGGACGCGGCGCGCGGCTCGGACGCGCCGTTCGACGCGCGGATCCATGCCGTTCGGCGCCATCGGGGCCAGATCGAAGTGGCGCGGGTGCTGCGCGAGCTGATGCGCGGCAGCGCGATCCGCGCCTCCCACCTCACCGGCGACGACCGCGTGCAGGACCCGTACTGCCTGCGCTGCCAGCCGCAGGTGATGGGGGCGGTGCTCGACCTGCTCGAACAGGCCGCGGCGACGCTGGCCACCGAAGCGAACGGGGTTTCCGACAATCCGCTGGTGTTTGCGGAAACGGGCGAGGTGCTTTCGGGCGGGAATTTCCATGCGGAGCCGGTCGCCTTCGCCGCCGACATGATCGCGATTGCGCTCTGCGAGACAGGGTCCCTGGCCGAGCGGCGGGTCGCCATGCTGGTCGACCCGAGCCTCTCCGGCCTGCCGGCGTTCCTGACGCCGGAGCCAGGCCTGAACTCCGGCTTCATGATCCCGCAGGTGGCCGCGGCGGCGCTGGTCTCGGAGAACAAGGGGCGCGCCTTTCCCGCGAGCGTGGATTCGATCCCGACCTCGGCCAACCAAGAGGACCACGTCTCGATGGCCACGCACGGAGCCCGGCGGCTGCTGCCGATGGCCGAGAACGTGGCCGCGATCCTGGGAATCGAAGCGCTGGCGGCGGCGCAGGGCTGCGACTTCCACGCGCCGCTCCGCTCCAGCGAGCGGCTGGAGCGAGTCAGGGCGTTGATCCGAGCCGGCGTGCCTCGGCTCCAGCAGGATCGCTTCATGGCGCCAGACCTGGCGCATGCTGCGAGACTCGTCGCGAGTAACTCCCTGTCAGAGGCCGCCGGACAAGAAATATTAACGATTTGAGACTGCGTATGAGTGCTTTGCGGTATTGCTGATCACGAAATCGTGAGCTAGGCTGCGTTTGCCCGGCCGGATTTGGATTTTGTTAACCGGTGCGTGGGCATCTTGCAGGTGTCGATTGCACGAGAAACCAAAATGCATGCAGCCCAGCGCTCATCGGTAAACCCGCTCCTCCGTCAGGCGCTGTCCGGCGCCAAGATGCTCAGCGCCGAGCGCGAGCGGGAGCTGTTGCTTCAGTATCACCAGAACAACGACCAGCGCGCGATCGACGAGCTCGTCCGCTCGCACATGCCGATCATCTTCCGGGCCGCCGGCCGCAGTGCCAAGAACCCGGGAATCGACATAAACGACTTGGTGCAGACCGCGACCGAGGGCCTGCTGATCGCCATCAGCCGCTGGTCGTTCGAGAAGTCGGACGGGAACGGTCTTCGCCTCGCGGGCGAAACCGACCAGTCCGCGACCGCGCCGCGCTCTTCGCGCCTGGCCACCTACGCGATGTGGTGGATGCGCATCCTGCTGACGGACAGTGTCATCGAAAGCCGCGGCATGGTGGTTCGCGCCAAGAGCCACGCCGTCCGCAAGGCGCTGTTCGCGCTGCCCTCGGCCATCCGGGCGCTCGATATCAGCCTGCCGCTCGCCGGTGACGACGTGAGCCGCATCGCCGCCCATCTCGGCGTCGCGGAACACGAGATCCAGGAAGCGCTGATCCATGCGGCGGGCGACGTGATGCTCGACGAGCCGATCGGCGACGGGAATGTGAGCCGGGGCGACCTGATGGCCGATGACCGTGGCGGTGGCGAGGACGGGCTGCTCAACCGGATCACCGAGCGGCAGCGTTGGGGCGGCGTGTGCTCGGCCCTGCTGCACCTGCCGCCGCGCGACCGCTTCATCTTAATCACGCGGTACTTGCTGGTCCCGAAATGGAAGCTGGACCGCCTGTCGGACACGTTGCAGATGTCGCGCGAGCGGCTCCGCCAGATTGCCGATCAGAGCCTGACCCGCATTCAGCGCGCGCTCAGCAGTCCCGCTAAGGCCGACGTCGCCGAGCAGGAGGAAGCGGTTGCGCGCATCGAGGCCCTGGTGTCGGCCATCGAGCAGGCGTCGTCTTGTTCCGACCCACGCGCGATGACCCTGTTCCTGGCCGAGTACGGCGTTCCGATCGGACCGACCCGCGGCACACCGGGCCGGCCCCGCAAGACAGCCTCCAGTGACCTCCTGATGGCGGCCTGATGGGGGTGCAGTCCCCTCGCGCTTAAGAGCGCGGCAGCACTCCCGCGCGAGCAGAGGCGTGATACCAGGGCTCGCTGATCGCGACCGTGGCTGGCCGGTACCGTTGCCCCCGGGGGCTTGGCCCGAGTCTGGGCCAGGGGGTGACGAGCAGCGAGTAGGTCTTGGTCTTTGAACTCGGCGAGCCCTTCTGGTGCTACGATGGCCGTTGACGCATCGGCGCGACCACGATGTCGGGCCAATGGCGGGGATCGCCCGGCGGGAAGACCAGCCGCAAGCGGATCAGGGCAGGCAAGTCCCGCTCCGCCCATTCCCGGCGCCAGCTCCCCGACCAATACGCGGCCTCCAGCCCCTCCACGCCCCGAAGCAGCTCGATCGTCTGCGCGTTCTGCGCCGGCGCGAACGGGACGCCGTAGCGGTGCGGCATCCAGCGCAACATCAGCCGTCCGCCCTCGACGCGGAGTGCCACGTCGGCCGGGCCGCCGCGATCCGCCCCCGCGGGCAGCCGCGTGGTGAACGCGACCCCGCCCGGCCCGCCGGTCAGCGCGGGCGCATGCGCGTTACCCGGGTCGGCTTGCGCCAGCAAGGAGCGCAGCGTCCGGTCCGTGGCGTCGAGCTCGCTGCGCCCGTCGATCAGCCTGGCTTGCGCACCTGCCGCGCGCACGCCGTAGCGCACCCCCTCGCTCAGCCCGGCAACCAGGAAGCCCAGCACAACGAGCGCGACGAGCAGCTCCAGGAGCGTGAAGCCCTGCTGCTGCCTCATGGCGACTGCGGGGCCGCCTCGCCCAGGCGTTCCGTCGCCAGGCTCACCGAGCGCTCGCCGCCGTCCATCCGCCAGGACACCGTGGCGCGCACCGTATACAGCATCGGCCGGCCCGCGCCATTGCCGGGGCCGGCGGGAGTGGTTTCCGGCACGACCAGCACGCGCCACGCGAACCCGCCGCCGTCCTCACCGCTGTGCTCGCCGGGGCTCACGGCCGGGTCGAGTCCGGCGAGGTGGGATCGGGCGCGGGACACCGCCTCCTCATAATGCGCGGCGACCCGCGCCGACTGCAGGCCGGTCATCGAGCCCTGCGCCAATGCCCCCAGCGACAGGGCGGCGATGGCGAGGGCGATCAGGACTTCGAGCAGCGACAAGCGGCGGCTCGCGTCAGGCCCCGCCTGCGTCCCAGGCGAGGATGCGCCAGGCGCCTTGCGGCAGGGCGGTGTTGACCACGGCGTCGGCGTGCCGCCGGGCTTGGCTGCCCTGCGGGCCATCGGCGGTCGCCGTGATGTTGACCGCCATGATCGGCGGAAGCTCCCGCAGGAGCGCCGGGTTGCCGCGGGCCAGCGTGCGCAACGCGGTCGTCACCACCGGGTCGGCAAAGTTGGGGATGGGCTCCTTCTCCCAGGCCAAGGTAAGATGCGGCCGAAGCAGGTCCAGCAGCTCGGGGGTCATGCCCAGCACGGCGCCGAGCTCGTCGATGTCGCGGAAGGGCAGCTCGGACGGGCCGTAGTCGCGGCCGGCGGCGCGGTATTCGAGTGCCTTGGCGCCGCCCTGCCGCGCCACCCCCCCTGGCGTGCGCCAATCCATGATGGCGTCGGTCAGCGATCGGGCGCGCTCGGGGTCAAGGCCGACCGCGCCGAGCAAAGCACCCAGCAGCTCGGGCGAGGCGACGTTCGGATTGATCCGGCCCGCGAGGTTGTCGATCCTGACCCGCACGTCCGCCCCGGCGACGCTGATGCGGTAGTCACCTTCCGGCGGCCAGCGCTGATCACCGGGCGCGAGCAGATGGAACAAGGCCTGGTAGATGCCGCCGTCCGCGGCGGCTTCCGCGGCAGCGGCGCTGCGCAAATTGCCGGCAAGCTGCGTCTCGGTGCGCGCGACGGCCGTCATCTGGATCGTCAACAGGGCGATCAGCACCACCGCCCACAAGACGATCAGCAGGGCGAAGCCCCGCTCCCGCGCTCGACCGCTAGCGATCGCGCCCTCCTGGCGCCGTCAGTCGCTGTTTCGTGACTTCGGCGGCATAGGCGCGCAAACACGTCGCGAAGACCTGGGCAGCTCGCGGCAGGATCAGTCCGGCCGGCCGCGTATCGAGCGCTTCGAGGATCCGCAGGAACTGCAGCCTTAACCGCTGGTCGAGATGTCGGTGCAGCGTCATTGCGTCAAGCTGTCGCCTCCAGCGCCTCCAGGCTGCGCCGGCCGCTGTCGAACAGCGCCACGCGGTTGACGATGAGCGCGAGCAGCAGCATCGGCACGGCCAGGATCGCCATATAGGCGCCGAAGCCGATATTCGCCAAAGCCAGCGGCACGAGGAAGATGTTCACCGAGATGGCCAGCCGGCAGCCGGCGTTGCAGAATCCCTGCGAGCGGCCGCGCAGATGCGTCGGAAACAGCTCGCTCGCCCACACCCAGACCAAGACGGCGATCCCCGACCAGGTCGCCAGGCCGATCGCGAAGAACCCGATCACCAGCAGCGTCGGGCTGCTCTGGCCGAAGGCGGCCAGCAGCAAGGCGATCGCCGCATAGGGCAGCACCGAGAGGTAGCACAGCGACTTGCGGCTGATGCGGTCGATCAGCACCGCGCCGATCACCGTGCCGACCAGGCTGGTGAGCCAGACTACCGCGCTGAACCAGAGCGTCGCCTCCACCGACAGCGCGCCCACGGTGCGCAGCACGAGCGGCGTGGCGATCGAGGAGATCGAGCCGGAGAAGCAGTTCAGCAGGAAGACCAGCGCCACCCAGAGCAGCCGACGCCGGTACGGCGGCCGCAGCAGCTCCGCGTAGGACCCGCGTTCGCGCGACACGCTGGCCAGCATCTCTGGCGTGGCCGTGATGCCGAACGCCGCGAACGACTCGCGCGCCTCCTCGACCCGGCCGTGCGCCAGCAGCCAGCGCGGGCTCTCCGGCAGGCCCTTGCGGCCGAGCAGGATCAGCAGCGCTGGGATCGCGGCCAGCGCGAACATCCAGCGCCAGGCCTGGTCGCCGAACCAAGCGGTGAGCGGCAGCGCGATCAGCGTCGAGCACATCGCGCCCATGATCCACATGACGTTCAGCAGCGAGCCGAGGATCCGGCCGCGCTGCCGCCGCGGCGCGATCTCGGCGAGGTAGGCCGTGCTGGTCGGGATGTCCATGCCGACGCCGACGCCCACCAGGACGCGCATGGCGAAGAGCTGCACCGTGTCGGTGACCGCGGCGGAGGCCAGCGCGAAGGCCACGAAAAAGAACAGGTTGACCACGAAGATCGAACGTCGCCCGAGCCGGTCGGACATGTCGCCGAACACCAGCAGCCCGAGCATCGCGCCGAGGAAGGTGGACGCGCCGAGCAGCCCCACCTGCGAGGGCGACAGGCCGAACTGCGGGCGCAGGAAGATCAGCGCGGCCCCCATGACGAGCAGGTCGTAGCCGTCGATGAATTCGCCGAACGCGACCAGGACCGCCGCCTTGCGCTGCCGCGGCGAGAGCGGGCGTTCGTCCAGCTCGACCAGCGCGTCCTCGGCCATCGTTCCCCCGTCATTACAATTGATCGATCCGTCCGCTTGACACAGCGCATCGGGACCGTCAACGAAGCGGGCAATGAGCCAACCGCTCGCGGAGCGTTTCGGCGTGTCCGGCAGACGCGCTCTCGTGACCGGCGGGAGCGTCAGCATCGGCCGGGCGATCGCTCTTGGCCTGGCCGATGCCGGCGCGGACGTCGCCATCCAGTTCGCGCCGGCTGCCGACGCCGCCTTCGGCCTGCCGGACGCCGCGGCGCAGACGCGGGCAGCCATCGAAGCCTGCGGCGGCCGCGCAGCCGCCATCGCCGCCGATTTCAGCAACGCCGGCGAGGCACGGCGCGCCGTCGAGGTCGCCAGCGGCGCGCTCGGCGGCCTCGACATCCTCGTCATCGCCGCCTCCGTGCAGAGCCGGCAATTGCTCGGCGAGATCACCCAGGACGAGATCGCGCGCCAGGTGGCCATCAACTTTGCCGCGACCCTCGAGCTGCTGCAGGCGGCGCTGCCTGGGATGGCGGCGCAGGGCTGGGGTCGCGTGCTGTCGGTCGGCAGCGTCAACCAGACCCGGCCGGAGGCGCAGCTCGGCCTCTACGCCGCGCTGAAGGCGGCGCAGCACAACCTGATCATGGGATTGGCGCGGCAATATGCGGGGCGCGGGGTGACGCTGAACACGCTGTCGCCGGGCTTGGTCGCGACGGAGCGGAACCGCTGGCGCCGGCAGATCGCCGCCGAATGGGAGCAGATTCAGGCGGCGGCGAACCCGATGCGCCGCGCCGCCGACCCGGAGGAGATGGTCGGCGCGGCGCTGCTGTTCTGCTCCGCCGCCGGGTCGTTCATCACCGGCGCCGACCTGCAGGCGACCGGCGGCGGCCATCTCTGAGAGCCTGTCCCGAAATGCTACTGCAATGGCCGTCTGACGTGCTTTTTCTGCGCTCCGGTGCTCATGGCCCGCATGGCCACTCCGCTCCGGTGCTCGAAAAACCACGCCAGCCGACTCATTGCAGCGCATTTCGAGACAGGCTGTAACGCGCGGGTCGACCCGTCGAGTGTCGCCGCGGATGAAGACCTTGCTGATCGTGTTCCATTCGCTGACGGGCGGCACGCGGCAGATGGCCGAGGCTGCCGCGCGCGGCGCCGGGTCCGAGGCCGGAGTGCAGGTCCGGTTGCTGCGCGCACCGGAGGCCGGCCCGGCGGACGTGCTCGGGGCCGAGGGCTACATCTTTGCCAGCCCCGAGAACCTGGCGGCGATCGCCGGACTCATGAAGGACTTCTTCGACCGCACGTATTACGCGGCGCTGGATCGCATCAACGGCCGGCCGTACGCGGCGCTGATCTGCGCCGGCAGCGACGGGCAGAACGCCGCGCGCCAGATCGCCCGCATTGCCACCGGCTGGCGCCTGCGGCCGGTCGCTGACCCGCTGATCGTGTGCACGCACGCCCAGACGCCGGAGGCGATCCTGGCGCCCAAGGTGATCGACGCCGAGGGCCTCGCGCAATGCGCCGAACTCGGAGCGGCGCTGGCCGCCGGCATGGCAATGGGCGTCTTCTGACGGATGGTCGTGTAACGGGATTTGGCTTCGGACAGAAGTCCAGAGATCCCGTCTTTTAGTTAAGACTTGTTGGCATCGACGCCGGCGCAGTAGTCTTTGGCAATCCTGGTTGAACGGTTCTTCGTGAATGCTCGACGTGCGAGCCACGGGTGCGCCTGCCCAGGATCAAGCATGGGAGAGAAGACGCAGGCCGAGGCTCGAGCCGCGCAATAAACATCAACAAGCGGGAGGGACGGGATGAACGTGAACGTCGTGTCCGAGCGGGAAACCTATCTCTTGGTTACGCGCAGCGACTATCCAGGAGGCCGGTTCGCGGTTGTGGAGCGCCGGAATGGCCGGCTCTACACGTGCCGGAGCTGCAAGCGCGCCGGCGTGCCGTTGGACCAGCTTTCAGCTCTTTCGGAGATCCTGGACGAGTCCGACTGGATGGATCGGGCCACGGCCGAGGCCAAGCTCGACGGCGCAGCCATGCGCTGGCGCGAGCTCGCCGAGCATATGCGCTAGGTCGGACCAGGGCGCGGCAGGGCGCTGGCAATCGGGGTCATGGCGCGCCCGAAGAGATTCGAACTCCTAACCCCCAGATCCGTAGTCTGGTTCTAGGCCCTAACCGGGCCTAACCAGACATGTGCTGCGCCGGTCCTAAAAGCCCGGTATGGTCTTGATTTATTCCAGCATGTTAGGCCAGGTTATGAACCGTGGGTAACGGGCCATAACCGGCCGAAAGTGTTACCCGGTTGTTACCCGGGGAGATCACCAGACATGCCTACGGTGAAGCTGACAGACGTGGCCGTGCAGCGGTTCAAGGCGCCCCCGGGTGCCCGGATCGAGTATTTCGACGCCACCCTGCCGGGCTTCGGGGTTCGGGTCGCCGGCCCGACCAGTCGCAGCCCAGAGGGACGCAAGTCTTGGGTGTTGTTCTATCGATACGGGGGCGAGCAGAAGCGGCTCACGATCGAGCCGGGGTATCCGGCCTTAGGCCTCGCCGAGGCACGCAAGCGAGCTGGCGACGCGCTTTCGCTTCTCTCGAAGGGCACCGACCCGGCGGCCGAGAAGGCGGAGACCAAGGCGGCGACAGCGCGCAAGCCGGACACGGTCGAGAACGTCGTGGCCGAGTTCATCAAGCGTCACCTTGAGGGCAAGCGCCGCGCGCCGCGCTACATCGAGGAGACCCGGCGCAACTTCGACAACCACGTCCTGCCCCGCTGGCGGGACCGCCAGATCGGCAGCATCAGCCGACGGGACGTTATCGAACTTCTGGACGCCGTCATGGACAGCGGAACCAAGGTCCGCAGCCCGGAGGGTAACAAGCATGTGAGGGGCGGCCCAATTGCCGCGAACCGGGTGCTGGCCGCAGTCCGTGCTCTGTTCAACTGGGCGTTGCGCCGAGGGCTGATCGAGACGACGCCGGCCGCGCTGGTCGAGCGCCCAGGAGAGGAGACCCGCCGCGAGCGCGCCCTCTCTGGGGAGGAGTTGCGGGTCGTGTGGCAGGCCTCCGAAGGCCTCGGCTATCCAATGGGCGCCTTCTTCAGGCTGGTCATGCTGACGGGGCAGCGGCGCGAAGAAGTCGCGACCATGGCATGGGCCGACATCGACCTGGATGCGAAGGTCTGGGCGATCCCGGCCGAAGTGACCAAGGCGGGACGCGGGCACGCGCTGCCGCTCTCGCCCGCGGCGATGGACCTGCTTCGAAGCATCCCGCGCAAGATGGCCCGCAACACGGCCGGACTGCTCGCGCCAAGCCCGCACGTGTTTACGACCAACGGCGAGACCCCGGTTTCCGGCTATAGCGTCGCCAAGAAACGTATGGATGCCGCCACGGCCAAAGCCCGAAAGGAAGCCGGGCTGAAGCCCATTGACCCCTGGACGGTCCACGATCTGCGCCGCACCGCAGCAACCGAGATGGGACGGCTCGGAGTGTCGCGGTTCGTGATCGCCCGCGTGTTGAACCACGCCGATCGTAGCGTGACCGCGATTTATGACCGCCATTCCTACTTTGAAGAGAAGCGGCACGCGCTGGAGACCTGGGCGAGCTATCTGGTCGGGCTGACCGATCCGGCCAAGAGCAACGTCGTGGCGTTGCGGGCATGAGCAGCAGCGATGGCTCGCCGACCGTCCTTGGGCGGTGGGCCGCTCTTCAGGATGAGGCCTATTGGGTTCCTCTGAAGGGCATAGTGTA
>Ga0213875_10002102_pt1 | contig 12219 bp, 11 predicted proteins | sample BarmaccomBMRX_R8_FD_160105 | JGI IMG/M metagenome (GOLD analysis project Ga0213875, IMG submission 160105) | Root-associated microbial communities from Barbacenia macrantha in rupestrian grasslands, the National Park of Serra do Cipo, Brazil - RX_R8 | ecosystem: Host-associated > Plants > Roots... | reverse complement strand
GGCGGCGCGGAGGGTGGCGGGGAGGTGGACGGAGGTGATGCGGCCCGCGGGCGGGCGCGCGCCGACGGTGCGGCCGGTGGGGGTATAGGCGGGCGACCGGCGGCCCGGGGCGCCAGCGCCCATGCCGGGGACGGTGAGCAGACGGGCACGGAACGGGGGGGACGCCGGCGCGGGCTGGTCCGGGGATGCGGACGGGCCGGGCGGCGGAGTCGCCGGGGCGGGCTGGTCCGCATTACCCGAGGTGCCGGGCGGTGGGACGTTTTCAGGGTTTTCCTGGGGAGAAGCGGGATCGGGACCGGCAGTTTGGTCACCGGCAGGAGGCTGAGCGGGACCGGGGCCGGACTCCGGGGGCTGGCCACCGCCGCCGCCGGGGGGCTCGGGGCCCTCGGGGGGGTCGGGGGGCGGCTCGTTGAGGGCGTCCTCGAGCTCGTGAGAGTCCAGGCCCGGGGCATCGAAGGGGTCGCGGCGGCGGCGATGGGGCAGGGCCAGGCGAGCGGCGGTGCGGATGTCATCGATGCAGACTTCATTTCGGCCGTGCCAGGCGGCCAGGGCGATCGCGGCCCGGGCGGTGACCAGGTCGGCGCGCATGCCGTCGACGCCGAAGCGGCCGCAGACGGCGCAGATCTGGCGGAGGGCGGCGTCGGGCAGCTTCACCTGCGGGAGGCGGGCGCGGGCGACGGCCACCGCGGCCGCCAGCTCGCGGGAGTCGGGCTCGAAGCGGGCCGCGAACTCAGCGGGGGCGGCCTCGAACGCCAGGCGGCGGCGGACCACCTCGGCCCGCTCGTCGGGGTCGCGGCTGGCGGCCACCTCGACCGTCAGCCCGAACCGGTCCAGCAGCTGGGGGCGGAGCTCCCCCTCTTCCGGGTTCATGGTGCCGACCAGCAGGAAGCGGGCGGCGTGGCGGATCGAGACGCCTTCGCGTTCTACGTAGCTGACGCCGAGCGCGGCCGCGTCGAGCAGCAGGTCGACCAGGTGGTCGTGCAGCAGGTTGACCTCGTCCACGTACAGCAGGCCGCGGTGGGCGGCGGCCAGCACGCCGGGCTCGTAGGCGGTGACGCCCTCGGACAGCGCCCGTTCGATGTCGAGCGAGCCCGCCAGCCGGTCCTCGGTCGCGCCGACCGGCAGCTCGGCCAGGGTGGCGGGCCGGGACCGGGCGGGCGCGCCGGGCGGGTGCGGGCCGTCCGGGCAGTCGGGGTCGGGCTCGGCCGGGTCGCAGGAGAACCGGCAGCCGGCCACGACCCGGACCGGCGGCAGCAGCGCCCCCAGACCGCGGACCACGGTCGACTTGGCGGTGCCCTTCTCCCCGCGCACGAGCACGCCGCCGATGGCGGGCGAGACCGCGTTCAGCAGCAGAGCCAGCTTGAGGTCGGGCAGGCCGACGATGGCGGCGAACGGGTAGAGCGGGGCCGGCGAGGCGGCCCGGGGGCCGTCGGAGGTCAGGTGGCTGGCCGTCAAGTGAGCACGGTCCTTTCCGGGTTGGCGCGCCCGTAGGGGTGGACAGGCAGCCGGAGTCTCCTGGCTCCCGGCTCAACGCTCGCCTTCGCCTTCCCATCACCGGGGGTGACGGTGGCCCAACCGAAGGGTTGCTCGCCGGTTACAGTTGCGCGACAGCCCCGGATTTACACCGGAGTTCCTCCGCAAACCGCCTCATCCCAGGATGACACATTTCCCGAGGCCCACCGCCTGCGGGTGACGCCTCGCTACACTGACCAGGCACATCGAGGCCGCCAGCGTTGCCGTCCGCGCCACTTGCGGTATGCGCTCGATTTACGCCCAGCTAATCCTCAGCTTGGGTCGGTAACGTGCCCGCCGTTACAACTAACAAAAACAAACCTTTGCTGAACGAAACCCGAATGGAGCTTGGATGGGGAACGATTCTCCTTCCCGCGTGCTGGTGACCGGAGGGGCGGGCTTCATCGGCCGTCGCGTGGTCGCCGCACTGCTCGCCGAGGGAGCCGAGGTGACGGTGGCGGACCTGAAACCGTTCACCGGCGACCCCTCGGTGCGGGTGGTGACCGGCGACCTGGTGGAGCCGGAGATCGCGGGCCAGGCGGTGGCCCCGGGGATTGACACGATCATTCACCTGGCGGCCCGCACCTCGGTGCTGGAGTCGCTGCAGGATCCCGAGGCGTACTACCGGAACAACGTGGCGCTGACCGCCGGCCTGCTGGAGCAGGCCCGGCAGCGCGGGGTTTCCACGTTCCTGTTCGCGTCGACCAACGCGGTGGTCGGCAACGTCGGCCAGACCCTGATCACCGAGCAGGCGCCGCTGCGGCCGCTGACCCCCTACGGGGCAGGCAAAGCTGCGGCCGAAATGCTGATCAACTGCTACGCGGCCGCCTACGGGGTGCGCGGGGTCGCGCTCCGGTTCTCGAACGTGTACGGGCCCGGCATGGAGCACAAGGACAGCTTCATCCCCCGGCTGATGAAGGCGGCCCGCGACGGCACCGGGGTCAAGGTGCGCGGCGACGGGACCATGATCCGGGACGTGATCCAGGTCGACGACGTGATCAGCGGAATGTTCGCCGCCTGGCGCAGCGACTACAGCGGTCCGGTGATCCTCGGCTCGGGGCAGTCAGTCACGGTCAACGACATGGTGACGACGGCCCGCACGGTGACCGGGGTCGACATCCCGGCCGAGAACGTGCCGATCCAGCAAGGCGAGATGCCCGCGGTCAGGCTGGACATCTCGGTGGCCCGGAGCCTGGGCTACTCCCCGACCTACGACCTCGAGAAGGGCATGGCAACGGTGTGGCCGGACTTCGACCCCAGCCGGACGCGGACGACGGAGGGGGGCCGATGAGCGCCTCCGCGGCCAGCCCCGAGGTGTCCCGCGACGCCGCCCTCGGCTCCTACGCGAGCCCCGAGGACATCGCGATCGACGACACCGCGCTCGCCGTCATGGCCGAGCGCTACGGCGACCGGGTCCGCAAGCTGCCGCCGGTCGCGCTGGTCATCGCCGCCTACAACGAGGAGGGCGCGGTCGGCCCGGTCACGGCGAACCTGCCGGCCGAGGTGTGCGGGCTCAAGACGGCGACGATCGTGGTGTCCGACGGCTGCGCCGACGCCACCGCCAAGGAGGCCGACGCGGCCGGCGCGCTGGTGGCCGACGTGCCGGTCAACCGCGGGCAGGGCGCCGCCCTGCGGCTGGGTTACCGGATCGCCCGCGAAGGCGGGGCCGAGTACATCGTCACCACCGACGCCGACGGCCAGTACAACCCGGCCGAGATCGAGAAGCTGATGGCGCCGATCCTGGCCGGCCAGGCCGACTTCGTGACCGGCTCCCGGCGGCTCGGCAGCGAGGAGACCAAGGACCCGATCCGCCAGGCCGGGGTGCGGTTCTTCGCGGCCGCGATCAGCCTGCTGACCGGGCAGCACATCTCCGACACGACGTTCGGGATGCGGGCCATGCGGGCCGAGGTGACCGCCGCCGTGCAGCTGGCCCAGCCGCAGTACCAGGCGTCCGAGCTGCTGATCGGGGTCATCACCCACGGCTACAAGGTGGCCGAGGTGCCGGCCACCATCCACAAGCGGCGGGTGGGCGAGTCCAAGAAGGGCCAGAACCCGCTGTACAACCTGCACATCCCGGGTGTGAACAACCTGTTCTACGGGATCCGGTTCAGCCGGGTGGTGGTCGGGACCTGGACGCGCGAGCGCAAGCGCCGCCGGGCGATGCTCAGGGGCGGCGGTCAGGCGTGACGTCGGCCAGCGGCTCCGGGCTGGCGTCCGGGGCCGCTGGGTCATTCGGGGCCGTCGCCGCGTCCGCGGCGAGCGCAGTGCTCTTTGGGCCGTCTCCGACGGCCGTCTCGCGGGGCGACTTGGGGTCGGCGAAGAGGACGTAGTGGAACAGCAGGAACCGGAGCAGGAACGTCACGCAGTTGGCCAGGAAGTAGGTGCCGTCGGCGACGGCGATCCGCTCCGCGCCGTGCATGTCGTTCACCTGAGCGAGGTGGACGCCGAGCTTGGCCGCCAGCGCCAGCAGGATCCACACCGCCACCGAGACCAGCCAGAACGGCAGCGTCTCCTTGAGCAGGTTGGGGCGGCCCTTGCGTTCCCAGGCCCAGCGGCTCAGCACGTAACTCACGCCGGCGCCGATCACCGCGGCCAGGCCGCCGGAGAAGCCGGCCGTCTGGTGACCCGGGCCCAGCAGCAGGCTCAGCGCGATCTGGCTGGCCACCACCGACGCGACCGCCACCACGGTGAACCGGGTGAAGCGGATGCCGACGTTGCTGCGAGCCTTGCGCCACAAGGCCGCGCCGATCCGGTTGGTTACGAGTGCCATTTGTTTCCTAGGTTACGCGACCGTCGATCTTGATCGCCGTCAAGGTGACCGGTCGAGGTCGCAGAGAGTAGGTACAGATGCCGGGCGCCGCAGCCACGATCGCCGCAAATACCGCAAAAACCCATGTCAGCCGCGAGGGCCGCGCACAGCACGTTACCGCGTTGCCAGTGTCCTACGCTGCCATTGGCACTTGCGGATCGGCTGGGAAAAAGCTGAACGGAACATGAACAAAGCCACTGAAGAGTGGACCGGCGGGCGGCCTGCACGGGCTGACGGGCGGTCCGCGCAGGCGGGCGGGCGGTCCGCACGGGCTGGCAGGCGGTCCGCGCAGGCTGGCAGGCGGATGGCCCCGACGAACCGAGGTGGATGGCGATGAAGATTCTGGTGCTGGGCGGCGACGGCTACCTGGGCTGGCCGACGACGCTGCACCTGTCGGCGGCGGGCCACCGGGTGGCGGTGGCCGACAACTTCGCCCGCCGCGGCTACGACAACGAGCTCGGGGTCGAGTCGCTGGTGCCGATCGAGCCGCTGCAAAGCCGGATCGCGGTGTGGCGCGAGCTGACCGGCGAGGAGATCACCTGCTACGTCGGCGACCTGACGGACGCGCTGTTCGCCCACCGGATCATCGACGAGTTCCGGCCGGACGCGGTGGTGCACTACGCCGAGCAGCGGGCCGCCCCGTACTCGATGATCGACCGGGCCCACGCGGTCTACACCCAGCAGAACAACGTGATCGGCAACCTCAACCTGCTGTTCGCGATCGCCGAGACCAACCCCGACATCCACCTGGTCAAGCTGGGCACGCTGGGCGCCTACGGCACACCCAACATCGACATCGAAGAGGGCTGGCTGGAGGTCGAGCACAAGGGGCGCCGGGACAAGGTGCCGTTCCCGATGCGGCCAGGGTCGTTCTACCACCTGTCCAAGGTGCACGACTCGCACAACATCGAGTTCGCCTGCCGGGTCTGGAACCTGCGGGCGACCGACCTCAACCAGGGCGTGGTCTACGGCGCCCAGACCGCCGAGACCGCCCGCGACGAGCGGCTGGCGACCCGGTTCGACTACGACGCGGTGTTCGGCACTGTGCTGAACCGGTTCGTGATCCAGGCCGTCATCGGGCACCCGCTGACCGTGTACGGGGCGGGTGGCCAGACCCGGGGCATGATCGACATCCGTGACACCGTGCGGTGCGTCCAGCTGGCGTGCGAGAACCCGGCCGATCGGGGCGAATTTCGGGTGTTCAACCAGATCACCGAGTGGATGTCGGTCAGGGAGATGGCCGAAGCGGTGGCGGCCGCGTTCCCCGGGGACGTTCGGATCGAGAACCTGGACAACCCGCGGGTCGAGCTGGCTGATCACTACTACAACGTGACCCACACCAAGCTCATTGAGCTGGGGCTGGAGCCGCACCTGCTGTCGGACACGCTGATCGAGTCGCTGTTCGAGGTGACCAAGCGGTACGCGCACCGGGTGCGGCCGGAGGCGCTGCTGCCCCGGGTGAACTGGCGGCGGCCGGCCAACGGGGCGTAGCGGCCGGGGCCGGGCGTGTCGGGCGTGGCGTGTGTGACTCGGATGGTGAATGGGGCTCAAGTGTCGTTACGGGGCGGGCGTGGCGTGTGTGACTCCGGTGGCGAATGGGGCTCGGTGGCCGTTACGGGGCGGGCGTGACGCTGGGGGCTGGTACCGCTGGGACGCAGGTGGCGCGTGAGGCCTGGCTGGGGGTGAGCGGCGGTTTGGGAAGACTTTTTAACAAATGCTGCACAAAAATCTGCCTGAACTCGGGGTCCCGCGTACTGCAGAGGCTCGTGGGGTCGGTGTGACCTGAGGGCCGAGGGTCTCGGTGGCTCAGGTGCGGGGGTCTCGGTGGCTCAGGTGGGGAGGTCTCAGTGGCTCAGGTGCGAGGGGTCTCGGTGGCTCAGGTGGGGAGGCCGAAGAGGCGGGCGAGGCTGGCGGTGGCGTGGGCGAAGTAGGCGGCGCGGTCGGTGATGACGTTGTTAAACTGGCCGAACAGCTCGAAGCTGATCACGCCGAAGACGCCCGCCCAGGCGGTGACGGCGGGCGCCGCGATCTCGTCGGGGACGGCGGGCATGACGGCGTCGCGGATCTGGGTCAGGTCGGTGGCCAGGGTGGCGGACGGGGCGGGCGCGGCCGGCGCGGTCAGGGCACCGGCCGCGTGGGCGTCGGCGACCAGGCGGCCGAACACCACCGCCGACCGGGCGGCGGGGACGATGGTGTCGGCCGGGGCCTGGTAGCCGGGCACCGGTGAGCCATAGAGCAGGGCGTACTCGTGTGGGTGGGCCAGCGCCCAGTCGCGGGCGGCGCCGGTCGCGGCCTGCCAGCGGCCGGTGAAGTCCTCGCGCGGGCGGACGGCGTCGGCCTGCTCGATGGCGGCCCCGAGGGCGTTGTAGCCGTCGATGATCAGCGCCGTCAGCAGCTCGTCGCGGCTGGCGAAATAGCGGTAGACGGCCGAGGACACCATGCCCAGCTCGCGGGCCACCGCCCGCAGCGACAGGGCGGCCGCCCCGTCGGCCGCCAGCTGGGCCCGGGCGGCGTCGGCGATCTCGCGGGTGATCTCGGCGCGGACCCGCTCGCGGGCGCTGGGGCGTGACGGCATCCTTCGAGGATAGCAGAGCACCGGCCGCGAACAAGAGCAGTGCTCTGACGGGGTTTCATCGTGCTCTGACGGGTTTCAAGGTGCTCTGACGGGGTTTTTTATGGGTGCTCTGACGGGTTTTAGGGTGCTCTGACGGGGTTTCGTGGTGCCCTGGCGGGGTCTTTACAGGTGCTCTGGCCGGTTTTTTCTGGGTGCTCTGGGCAGGGAGGGCATCGCCACGCCGTTGACCGCTCCGGGGACCATGTCTCAGGGCGCCTCGTCGTCGCGGGCTTAGAGTTGAAGTGATCAAGCCCATAAAGAGGTGGCACGATGACCGTTGTAGTCGGTGTGGACGGGTCGCCGGAGTCGTACGCGGCGATCCGGATCGGACGCGAAGAGGCCGGGCTGCGCGGGACGCGGCTGGTCACCGTGATGGCCTACAGCACCGAGGGCATGCTCGGCGCGCCGGCTGGACGGCCGCTGACCACCCCGCACTCCCCCGGCGAGGACCGCCTGCAGGCCGAGTCGACGCTGCGCAGCGTGGTCAAGGCGGCGCTCGGCGACGACGACAGCGCGGCCGAGGAAGTGGTGGAGGCCGGGCCGCCGGGGCGGGTGCTGGTGGAGACCGCCCGGGACCTGGGCGCGCTGATGATCGTGCTGTCGGCCCGCAAAGAACGAACACCCGCGCGTCTGCTCGGAGCGGTCAGCCAGTATGTTCTCCGTAACGCGCCGTGCCCCGTGCTGGTGGTGCCGGAGGCCGGTAAGGCACGATAGAGCGCGCGGGCAGGCACGGTTTTGGTGCCGGCGCAGACGGAGCCACTAGGAGGAACGGTCAGATGTCGTTGATTGCCGCCGCTGGGCCGATGTTCCTGGCCGTCAACGGGCCGAACGACCAGACGTCGATCACCAACATGCCCGAGAGCGGCCTGGTGGTGCTGTCGGTCTGCGCCATCATCCTCGCCTGTGGCCTGCTGCTGCCGCCGATCCTGGCGGGCCGGGCGCCGCGCCGGAAGGGACCGGCCTCGACACCGCCGTGGACCGGACCGGTGCAAGGGGGCGTGCACCTCGGCGATGGCCGCAGCGTGGCGCCGCACCGGGACGCGCCGGCCGAGGGGTTCGACGAGGAGACGATCAGGCGGGGGCAGGCGGCCCAGGCCACCATCATCCGCGACGACGACGATGAAGAAGAAGCGGGCGAAGAGGGCTCAGGGGCCGAAGGCTCCGCCAGCAAGGAGTAAACCGGCGACGGCCGGTAAGTAGGGCGGCATGGCTGACTCACCTTCGCCCTCGCCGAACGTGCTGGTCAAGGAACTGCAGGAGCGGTTCGGGCGGACCTACGCGGCCGAGGCCGGCATCGGTCTGGCCGACACCCCCAGCCCGCTGTACCAGTTGCTGGTGCTGGCCACCCTGCTCAGCGCCCGGATCTCGGCCGACATCGCGGTGGCGGCGGCCCGCGAGCTGTTCGCGGCCGGGTACCGGACGCCGCGGGCGATGGCCGAGGCCAGCTGGCAGGACCGGGTGGACGCACTCGGGCGCGGGCACTACAAGCGCTACGACGAGCGGACCGCGACCATGCTCGGCGACGGGGCGGGCCTGCTGAACGAGCGCTGGCACGGTGACCTGCGGCGGTTGCGGGACGAGGCGGACGGCGACGCGGGCCGGGTCGCCGAGTCGTTGCAGGAGTTCCCGGGGATCGGGCCGGCCGGGGCGTCGATCTTCCTGCGTGAGGTGCAGGACGTCTGGCCGTCGATCGCGCCCTACGTGGACGACAAGGTGCGGGACGGCGCCCAGGAGCTGGGCCTGCCGACCGCGGCGGACCAGCTGGCCAAGCTGGCCGGCTCCGACCTGGCCCGGCTGGCGGCCGCGCTGGTCCGGGTCGCGCTGACGAAGAACGCTGCTGCTGAAGTCCGGGCGGCTGCTCAGGATCGCGGCTGACCTCAGCGCTGCTGACCGCGGCGCTGCTGACCTCAGCGCTGCTGACCTCGGCCTGGCTGGCGGCCGCGTTGGCCCGGCTGGCCTCGGCCCGGACCGGGACCGCGAGAATGGCCAGCGCCGGGAACACGGAGGTCGGGGACCAGGTACGGCAGGCCGTAGAGGTACACGCAGCTGGCGGCCTGGGCACCCATGCCCAGAGCCAGGATCCACCACCTGCGCCGGTCACCTGCCATGAGGGCGACCTTAGCTTCATCTCATTTTGAGAGAAAGGCTGTCTCACTGTGCGGACACCGGACCGGGGGTCCAGCTGGGGATGGGGTAGGGGGCGAGGAAGTCGCGGATGTCGGCGGCCAGGTGGTCGAGGGGGGCGTCGTCGGATGTGGCGGCGGTGATGACCTCGTCGATCCAGGCGGCGATCATCGGCATGTGCTCTTCGCGGAGGCCGCGGGTGGTGATGGCGGGGGTACCGAGGCGGATGCCGGACGGGTCGAAGGGTCTGCGGGGGTCGTAGGGGACGGTGTTGTAGTTCAGCTCGATGCCGGCCCGGTCGAGGGCGCGGGCGGCGGCCTTGCCGCCGATGCCCTGGCGGGTCAGATCGACCAGGATCAGGTGGTTGTCGGTGCCGCCGGTGATCAGGTCGTAGCTGCGGGCGGTGAGCGCGGCGGCCAGGGCCTGGGCGTTGGCGACGACCTGGTGGGCGTAGTCGCGGAAAGCCGGCTGGGACGCCTCGTGCAGGGCGACCGCGATGGCCGCGGTGGTGTGGTCGTGGGGGCCGCCCTGGAGGCCGGGGAACACCGCCCGGTCGAGGGCCGAGGCGTACTCGGGGGCCGAAAGGATCATGGCGCCGCGGGGCCCGCGCAGGGTCTTGTGGGTGGTGGTGGTGATGACGCTGGCGTAGCCGACCGGCGAGGGGTGGGCGCCACCGGCGATCAGGCCGGCGATGTGGGCGATGTCGGCGACCAGGATCGCGCCGATCTCACCTGCGATCTCGGCGAAAGCGGGAAAATCGATCGTGCGCGGGATCGCGGTGCCGCCGCAGAAGATGAGCTTGGGGCGCTCGCGCCGGGCCAGATCGCGGACCTCGTCGAGGTCGACCCGGCCGGTGTCGCGGCGCACGTCGTACTGGACGGCGCGAAACCACTTGCCGGTGACCGACACCGGCCAGCCGTGGGTCAGGTGGCCGCCCATCGGCAGCGCCATGCCCATGATCGTGTCGCCGGGCTCGGCGAAGGCCAGGTACACGGCCAGGTTGGCGGGCGAGCCCGAGTAGGGCTGGACGTTGGCGTGCCCGACCCCGAACAGCGCCTTGGCCCGCTCGATGGCCAGCGTCTCGATGACGTCGGTGAACTGCTGGCCCTCGTAGTAGCGGCGGCCCGGGTAGCCCTCGGAGTACTTGTTGGTCAGCACCGAGCCGGACGCCTCCAGCACCGCCGCCGACACGTAGTTCTCGGACGGGATCAGCCGGATCTTCTCGTATTCGCGGCGGGCCTCGTGCTCGATCAGCTCCGCGATCTCGGGATCGGTGCGGGCCACATGCGGGATGGGCGGCTGGTGCATGGCGACCTCCTGGACCGAGGCTACAGTCGAAGGGTGGCGAAGAAGATCATCCTGGACTGTGACCCCGGCATCGACGACGCGCTGGCCATCGTGTTCGCGGTCGGCTCGCCCGAGCTGGACCTGCTCGGCCTGACCAGCGTGGCGGGCAACGTCGGGCTCGACCTGACCACCTCGAACGCGCAGCGGGTGTGCGAGTTCATCGGCGCCACCGGCATCCCGGTCACCCCGGGAGCGGCCGCGCCGCTGCTGCGGCCGCCGATCGACGCCCGGCTGGTGCACGGGGACAGCGGGCTGGGCGGGGCGCGGCTGCCCGACCCGACGGGCCGGCCCGCGGGCGGGCACGCGATCGACTACCTGATCGACACGATCAAGTCCGCCCCGGGCGAGATCACCCTGGTCGCGACCGGGCCGCTGACCAACATCGCGCTGGCCGTGCACCGCGAGCCGCGGCTGGTCAAACTGGTCAGCGACTTCGTCATCATGGGCGGGTCGGCCAGCCGGGGCAACGTCACCCCGGCCGCCGAGTTCAACATCGGGGCCGACCCGGAGGCGGCCGCGATCGTGTTCCGGGCGGGCTGGACAGTGACGATGGTCGGGCTCGACGTGACCCTGCAGGCCCGGGCGACGGCGGCGGTCCGCGACCGGCTCCAGCCGCTCGGCCCGCTGGCCACCGAGCTGGTGCTGCCGGGCCTGGACCAGTACGCGACCGACGCCGACCCGCTGGCGGCGACCCCGCTGGCCGACGGCCAGCAGAGCCGCTACCGGGCGCACGGGGCCGAGGCGGACGGCATCGGCCCGGCCGTGCACGACGTGGTGGCGATGGCGTATGCGGCCGCGCCCGGGCTGCTGGGCTTGCTGCCCGCGCGGGTCGAGGTGGAGACGACCGGCCGCTGGACGTCGGGGATGACCGTGACCGACTTCGCGCCCGCTGCCGGGGAGCAGAACGCGCTGGTGGCGACCGCCATCGACGTGGGCGGCTTCTGGGACCTGGTGCTGGACAGCTACCACCGGGTGGCGGTGGCCATGAGGACGCCGGCTTAGAAGGGCGCGGGCAGCGCGAACCAGACCACCTTGCCGTCGCAGCTCGGCCGGCTGAGCCGGGAGCAGGTCAGGTGGTGGCCCCAGCGGCCGCCGGACAGCTCGTGCACCACCTGCAGGCCGCGGCCGCTGGTGGCCGCGGCCGGCACCGCCAGCGGGAGCAGGCTCGGCGCCCGGCCGGACGACCAGAGCGGGCTGGGGTCGAAGACCTCGCACACCAGCTCGCGGGCGTCGCCGCCGTCCCGCAGGTAGAGCCAGAATTCGGACCGGCCGCCGGGGCCGACCGCGTGCAGCGTGTTGGCGGCCAGTTCGCTGGCCATCGTGACGCCGTCGTAGGCCAGTTCGGCGCCGAGCCCGACCGCGGCCGCCGCCGTCCGGTACAGCGCGCGGGCGATGGCCGCGCAGGACGCATCGGCGGGCAGCGGCCAGGCTACACAGGCCCCGGAGGTCAGCTCGCCCACGACGCTGGCCATGCCTGCCGCCTCCTGGCCCGTCAGGATCAACACCATCAGAATTTACGATGAGAGCTTTGAAATCCTCAACCTGCGAAACACAGATTATGGTTTACGGCCGTGTTTCGCAAGGTTTGCCGGATTCACGCGCGCTTATTGGACGCGATCGGCCGGCATTTATTTCGGCTAATGGAAAACGCGCAAATCAGCTATGGCAGCAAGCAAATAGCGCGTGTACAGTCGCAGGCGCGGCGGAATCTGCGAGCAGTCCCGCCGGGCCTTGAGACAGGGTCAGAAAGTGGGTGGATCCCCGGGATTGCCCCCCAGGGATCCACCGACCCTGCTGACGGTGATCAGATGTC
>Ga0213875_10002101_pt1 | contig 12220 bp, 6 predicted proteins | sample BarmaccomBMRX_R8_FD_160105 | JGI IMG/M metagenome (GOLD analysis project Ga0213875, IMG submission 160105) | Root-associated microbial communities from Barbacenia macrantha in rupestrian grasslands, the National Park of Serra do Cipo, Brazil - RX_R8 | ecosystem: Host-associated > Plants > Roots... | reverse complement strand
CCGGGAGCAGCGGCGCGGGCGGTTTCGGGGGCGGCGGCGGCGGCGCCCCCGCCGCCGCCGCCGCCGGTGGTTTCGGCGCCGGCAAAGGCGGCTCCGGCGGCGGCGGGGGCGGCGGCCTTGGCGCGGGCGGCGACATCTTCGTCCAGGCAGGCGGGCTGCTGACCATCGCCGGTGGCTCTTTGACCGGCGGCCTTGTGGCGGCGGGCGGGGCCGGCGGTTCCGGCGCCGGGAACGGCGCGGCGTTGGGTTCGAGCCTGTTCCTGCAGGTCGCATCCGGCGAGACAGACACTGTCGGCAGCTTGATCAAGGACGGCACCGGCCAGCCCGGTCAGGTGTTCGTCATGGGAGCCACTAACGGGAGCGGCGGCCTCGGCAATAGCGGCGGCACGCTCGTGCTCAGCGGACCCAGCACCTATACCGGCGGCACGACCGTGGAGGGCGGCGCCGCGGTCTCGATCTCGGCCGACAACAACCTCGGCGCCTCATCGAGCCCGGTGACGCTCGACAATCTCACCGCGCTGGTCTTCACCAAGACCTTCAGCCTGACCCACAACATCACGGTCTCGGGCGATCCGACTTTCGACGTCGCGCCGGGGATGACGGTGACGCAGACCGGCACGATCTCCGACGGTTCGACCCCGGGCGATGTGGTACTGACCGGCGGCGGCACTTTGAAGCTTGATCAGCAGAACAGCTTCACCGGCGGAACCACGATCGACAACGGCACGCTCGACTTCGCGCATGCCGGCGCGGCCGGGACCGGGCCGATCGACTTCGATTCATCGACCAACCCGAAGACGCTGCTGATCGATCTCGGCGAAGCGCCGGCCAATAACGGCGCCTTCGGCAACGAGATCGGCAATTTCGACAACACGATCGACGTGATCGAGCTGAGGGGCGTCGGCTTTCAGGAGGGCGCCACGGCGAGCGACGACGGCTCGCATCTGGTGTTCACTGACGGAAATTACACGGTCACCTTCGACCTGACCAACTCCACCGCGCAGCCGACCGAGTACGCTTACACCGACGGGGCGGGCGACACCTTCGTCACCAACAACCCCAATTACACCCCGCCTCCGCCGGCCTGCTACTGCGCCGGCACGATGATCTTGACCGAGCACGGCGAGGTGGCGGTCGAGGATCTGCGGATCGGCGATGTGCTGATCGCCCGTTCCGGCGATGCGAGGCCGGTCCGCTGGATCGGAACGCGGGCCTATGACGGCCGCTTCATCGCCGACAATCGGCACGTCCTGCCGGTTTGCGTCACCGCCGGAGCCCTCGGCGACGGGGTGCCGCGGCGCGATCTCTGGGTGTCGCCCGCGCACTCGCTCTATGTCGAGGGTGTGCTGGTGCCGGCCGCGTATCTGATCAACGGCGCGACCATCGTCCAGGCGGACAGCGTCAAGGCCGTCGAATACTTCCACATCGAGCTCGAGACGCACGACATCGTGTTCGCCGATGGCGCTCCGGCCGAAACCTACATCGATTGCGACAACCGCGGGATATTCGCCAACGCCGCCGAATATGCCGCCCTCTATCCCGACGACGAGCGCTCGACCTGGAGCTTCTGCGCGCCGCGCCTCGAGGAGGGAAGCGACGCGCTCGACCGGATCCATGGCGCGCTGCTGCGGCGAGCCGCATCGCTCGGCCATGGCTTCGAGCGCGATCCCGATCTGCACCTGCGCGTCGGGCGCGCGGTAGTGCGGCCGCAGATGATTTCGCCCTGCCTCTACCGCTTCGAAATCCCTGCCGGCAGCACCGCCGTCCGGCTCGCCTCGCGCAGCAGGGCGCCGGCCGAGCTCGATGCCGCCTCGCGCGACCGGCGCCGGCTGGGGGTGCCGGTCGAGCGATTTGTGCTGCACGATTCGGAGCTGACGATCGAGGCCGGGCACGGCCACCCGGCGCTCCGCGACGGTTTCCACGACGACGAGGCCTCGCACCGCTGGACCGACGGCGCGGGGCATCTTCCCGATGCCTGGCTGCACGCCTTTCCCCACGGCGCGACGCTCGACCTGCATCTGGTCCCAACTCAGCTCGGCTACCGCCCCTCCGCCTCTGCTTTACAGGCCGCTGGGTAGCTCGATAGAGCCGGGGTGCCTGCCGCTTGGGGTCGGATAAAGCTTCGCCTTCGCCGGATCCCGCACCTTCGCCGGCGCCAAACTCTGCTCGGCGTGCCGCGATGGCGCGCCCGACCGTGGGTCCGGCGGCCGAGAGCTGCGGTGTGGGGAGTTTCGGCTATTCGTCGCTGCCGTACCGCCGGTGCATTTCCTCGGCGAAGAAGGAGGGGGGGATGTGCCAGGTTCGCTCCAGCTCCTGGATGCGGTCGTTGCGATGCCAACCCTTCACCAGCTCACCGAGCATCGCCACCAGCTCGGGTTGCCCCTTGCGCACCGCAATGCCCCAAGGTTGGGCCAGGATCGAGTGCAGCGGAATTTCATAATCCTGCCATTCGGGCTTCTGCAGCTGGCCGATGATCGCCGTATCGTCGTACACCCCGAAGCAATCGCCCGACTTTACCGCCTCGTAAACCTCGTTGGTGTCCTTGAAGGTTCGCAGTTCGGGTCCGTAACGGTCTTTGATCTCGACCAGGTAGAAGGAACCCTCGACCGAGCATACCGGCTTCCCGCGCAATTGCTGCCATACGTGCAGATGCGCAGCCTTTGGCGCCAGCGCATTGACACCTGAAGCGTAATAAGCGGGCTCGGCGAAATCGACCAGCTTCCGCCGCTCGGGCGTATCGTTCATCGTCGCGATCACGAGGTCGACATCGCCAGCGTCGAGCATCGGCACCCGCGTGCTGGCAACGACCGGCACCAGCTTGAGCGGGACCGCGAGGGCCTTTGCGACCTCCGCCGCAAGGTCGGGCTCGAAGCCGACTATGTTCCCGGCTCGGTTGCGAAACCCAAAGGGCTGGTAATCGGCCTTGGTGCCCACAACCAGCGTGCCGCGCGCGCGAATCCGGTCGGCCGGATCGGCATTGCCGGCCGCAGCGGCCGCGACCGCCAGAAGCAGACCGGCGAGGACACCGCTGAGCTGGGCAAAGCGGGCAACACGGTGCGCTGCTTTGCCGGCTCGTCCGAATGGTTTTGCGCGCATTTCCGCCTCGCTGATGGATGCGCCCGTGCTAGGTGAAAAGGCTTAAGCCTCTGCTACTTTACGATTGTTCAAGTGTTGACGCGCATGGTTCGGGCCAGTTGGGCGGGCGCGCGAGGATCCGCCGTCGATGGCTTGGATCGGCATCTACAGGCATTGGCCGGCGGCGCTCGTCGCCTGCATCGGCGTCGTCGTGTCGGCGCTCCTGTTCGATCACGCCCGCAATACGGCGCAGGACCGCCTGTCGGCGGAATTCACCTTCGAGGCCGAGAGCCGCGCGCGTGAATTGCAGGAGGTGCTGAGCCGGTACGAAGGCACCATCGAAGGCTTCGCGACCGCCTTCCCTTATGCGCAGGTCGATGCCGAGCAGTTTCGCGCCTATGCCCGCAACGTATTTCTCGCCAGCGGGGTGTTGCAGTCCGGGTTTCAGAACGTATCCTGGGCGCCGCACGTGCTCGGCCGGGACCGCAACGCCTTCGAGGCCGCCGCCCGGGTTGAACGGAACGCGGATTACCGGATTCGCGAGCTGATGCCCGATGGCAGCCTCGCGGCCGCGGCCCGCCGGCCCGACTACTATCCGATACGCTACATTGAGCCGGAACGCTCTGTGGCCCCGATCGGGCTCGACCTGGGGGCGGATGCCTCGCGAGACGCGCTTCGGGAGGCGATCGCGACCGGAAAGGCCCAGGCAACTCCGCCGCTGCACTTGGTGTCGGGCGGCGAGGGCAGCCTGCTCTATGTCCCGGTTCACGGTTCCGCCGCGGGCAGCAACGGCACTGGACCGGTCGGCATCCTGACCTTCCGGCTTTCGCTCAGCGCCGCATTCGACGCCGTCATAGCCGGTTTCAACCCGGTGCCCCGAGGCGTCGAGCTGAACGTGATCGACGACGCCTCGTCGCGCGGCCGGCAGCTGATCTACCGGCACCCGGCCGCCCCCGACTTTCCGCGCAGCGGGCCGGCGGACGAAGCGGCGGCATTGATCGAGCCGTATTGGGGATCCTCGTTCCGGTTCGCCGGCCGCGACTGCACGGTGATCGTGCGCGCCGCGCCACAGCTCCTCGCGGAAAAGCTCGCCGGCTCGGGCTGGTTCGAATTGACCGCCGGGCTGGTGCTGACATCCTTTCTTTGCCTTTATCTGGTCAGCACGCGCCTTCGCTCCGATCGGTTCCGCAGTCTCGCCGAGAAGCTGCAGCGCGAGGACGCGGTGCGCCGCAAGATCGAACGCGAGCTGACCTGCGCTCGCGATCAGGCCGAGATCGCAAATCGCACGAAGAGCGAGTTCCTCGCCAATATGAGCCACGAGCTGCGTACGCCGCTGAACGCGATCATCGGCTTTTCGGAGGTGCTGTCGCAGGCGCTGTTCGGCCCGATCGAGGCGCGATATCGCGACTATGCCGCCGACATTAACGGCGCCGGGCACCATCTGCTTCGCATCATCAACGATCTGCTCGACCTGTCGAAAGTCGAGGCCGGTCACTTCGAGCTGCATGACGAACCGGTCCCGATCGCCGCCGTGTTCGAAACCTGCCGCCGCATGACAGCAGATCGAGCCGCCGCCGCCGGCATCGACCTTGAATTCATGCCGACGGGGCTCGGCCTCAGGGGCGACCGGCAGCGCCTAGAGCAGGTGCTGCTGAACCTCGTCTCGAACGCGATCAAATTCACGACCGCCGAAGGCCAAATCACGGTGTCGGCGCGGCCGACCGCCGAGGGCGGGGTCGCGGTGGCCGTCGCCGACACCGGCATCGGCATGGATCCGGAGCAGATCCCGCTGGCGCTGCAGCCCTTCGGCCAGCTCGACAACGTGCTGGCGCGGGTGCATGGCGGCACCGGCCTGGGCTTGCCGTTGGCGCAGCGCCTCGTCGCGCTGCATGGCGGGGAGATGACGATCGAAAGCGCGCGCGGGGTCGGCACCACGGTCGTGTTCACATTGCCGCCCGAGCGCACGCTCTCTGCTCACTTGGCAGTGGACGCGGTCGCGCTGGCCTGACCGTCTCGGGCGCGAGCGGCCATCGCGTTGCGCGCGGTGCCGGTCTGCGGTTAGGCAGAATCCAGAACCGTACCCAACGCGGACACTCGCCCTCTAGGCGAGATCGCCAATCGAACGGTCCGCATCGTGCCTCTACGCCCTTTCGGTCTTCAGCTTGGCGGGCCGGCGGATTGCTTGAGCGCGGTACGCCGTTGCGCGGTGGCGGCGAGGTCGCAGACCGGCGGCGATCCTGAGATGACGACGCCGTATTCGCGCAGCGCGTGCGCGGGAGTCAGTTTCTCGTCGAGCACATCTTCGAGAACGCGCGTCGGGTCGCGGTCGAGCGGGTCGCCGTAGCCGCCGCCGCCGGCCATGACGTGGCGGTACAGGTCGCCGCGCGACAGCTCGACCGGCTCGGTCAGCAGAACGGGAAGCACACGCGCATTGCCGTCCGGGTTCACGACGTTGATCGAGGGCGCGCCCGTCCGGCCGCCCGCCAATCCGTGCGGCGGGAAGCGGCGCTTGTCGGACCGGATGTTGAGCGTCGCCTCCTCGGCCAGCAGCCGGTATTCGCGGGTCAATGCCAAGCCGCCGCGGAAGCGGCCGGCGCCGCCGGTATCCGGCACCAAACCGTAACGCTCGATGCGCAGCGGAAATGCCGCTTCGATCATTTCGACCGGCACGTTCGACTGGTTGGCGCCCATATGCGGCACGCCCTCCTGACCGTCATGGTCGCCGGCCGCGCCCCAGGTGCCCATGAATGTCTCGCAGAACACGAAGGGCGTGCCGTCCTGCCAGCCGGCGATGGTCGGCAGGGTCGACCCGCCATTGCCATCGGCGGTGACCTTGTCCGGGACCGCCGCGGCGAGCGCGCCGAACAGGCAGTCGATCATGCGGAAACCGGTGATGCCGCGGGCGCCGCACGGGAAGGGCGCGGTCGGGTTGACCACGATCCCCGCGGGCGCGATCGTGCGGATCGGCCGGGTGAAGCCGTGGCAGTTCGGCACTTCGGCCGGCATGATCGACCGCAGCGCCGTATAGGCGCAGGCCTTGGTGAAAGGCAGCGGCGAATTGATGCCGCCCTTCACCTGCGGCGAGCTGCCGGTCCAGTCGACCGTCGCTTCGTCACCGGCGATGACGATCCGAACTTGCAGCACGATCGGTTCAGGGTTCTCGCCGAGGCCGTCGATGTGGTCGGTGAAGCGGTACTCGCCATCGGCGATGTCGGCGATCTCGGCCCGCGCGAGCCGCTCGGCGTAATCGTGCAGGTGCGCGAAATAGGCCGACACGGTGTCGGCGCCGTAGCGCTGAAACAGCTCCTGCAATTCGCGCTCGCCGGTGACGCAGGCGGCGACCTGCGCCTGCAAGTCGCCCAGCACCTTGTCGGGCACGCGCACATTGAGCCGGACCAGTTCCCAAATGGCGTGGTTCTGCACGCCGCGCTCGAGGAATTTGAGCACCGGGATGCGCAGCCCTTCCTGAAAGATCTCGGTCGCGCCGAGCGCGTTGCTCCCGGCGACGATGCCGCCGACATCGGCGTGGTGGGCGACCGTCGTCGCCCAGGCGACCAAGGCTCGCTCGAAAAACACCGGTTTGATGATGTAGATGTCAGGCAGATGCTGCCCGCCGGAATCGTAGGGATCGTTGAAGATGAACACATCGTCCGGATCGATCCGGCCGGCATAGCGCCCGATCAGGCAGCGCATCGCGTCGTAGAAGCTGCCGAGATGCATCGGCGTCGTCAGGCCCTGCGCCAGGGTCTGTCCCTCGGCGTCGCAGACCGCCGTCGAGAAATCCATCGAATCGCGGATGATGCCGGAATAGGAGGTGCGCATCAGGATCAGCGCCATCTCGTCGGCGACCGTGTCGAGCGCGTTTTTCAGCACTTCCAGCAGGAACGGGTCGGCATCCTGGCGCATGCGCGTCTCCCTCGATTGTGCAACGTCACTCGCTGGGTTCGAGCACGATGTTGCCGTGGCGGTCGAGCCGGGCGAGCCAGTCGGGCGGCACCACGGTCGTGCCTTCGTATTCCTCGATGACCAGCGGTCCTCGACGCGGCGTGTCGGACAGCGCGCCGCGGCCGAGCACATCGGCGCTCACCTCGCCGGTCTCGCCGAAATATACGGAGCGACGGGCTACCACGCCTGTGCCCGCCGGAAAATCCGGCTCCATCCACAGCGCTTCGCGGCGCGGCACCGCGCCGATCACGCGCAGATTGACGATCTCGACCGGGTAGTCGCCGCTGAACCGGTGGCCATAGTTGCGCTCGTGCTCACTCTCGAAAGCGCGGGCCAATTCGGCGAGCGGTGCCGCCCCGTCGCCAAGCGGGAAGGGCAGGGTCAGCTCGAAGGCCTGGCCGGCGTAGCGGAGATCCGTAAGGCGGCGAATTTCGAGCGCGTCCCGCTCGTAGCCGAGCTCGGACGCCGCACGGTCGCCGAGCCGGTCGAAGATCGGCTCGATCTCGGCCATCGCGATCTCATCGCACCGCCGCAACACCGATTGCGAAAGGTTGAGCTCGATCTCGGCGAACAGCAATCCCAAGGCGCTGAACACGCCGGCGGCGGGCGGCACGAGCACGCGCCGCACGCGCAGCACCCGCGCCAACTCGACCGCATGCACGCCGCCATTGCCGCCAAAGGCCAGCAATGTGAAATCGCGCGGGTCGCGGCCGCGATAGGTCGTGACGGCCTTGATCGCGCGCATCATGCTGACATTCGCGATCGCATGGATGCCGTAGGCTGTCTCCATCAATCCGCGCCCCAGCGGCTCGGCAATGCGCGCCGCGATCGCTGCGACGGCGCGGTCGCGGTCGATCGGGACGGTGCCGCCGGCAAGCGCCGCCGGGTTCAGATACCCGAGCACGACATTGGCGTCTGTCACCGTCGGCTCGTCGCCGCCGCCGCGATAGCAGGCCGGCCCCGGGGCGGCGCCGGCGCTGTGCGGGCCGACCTTGATGGCGCCCGCCTTGTCGAGCCAGACGATGCTGCCGCCGCCGGCGCCGACCTCGGAAATATCGATCGCCGGCAGTTTCAGCGCGTAGCCGCCGCCCTGCATCAGCGCGCTGCCCTTCGACATGCTGCTGCCGACCTCGTATTCGTCCGAGTGCAGAAACCTGCCCTTTTCGACGATAGAGGCCTTGGCGGTGGTGCCGCCCATGTCGAAGGTGATCAGGTCGGGATAGCCCGCCGAGCGACCGAGATGCACCCCGCCGATGACCCCAGCGGCGGGGCCGCATTCGACGATCTGCGCCGGCTTGTTCGCCGCCGCGCGGGCATCGAGGATGCCGCCGCTCGACTGCATGACGAGGACCCGGCCGGGGATGCCGGCCCGCTCCAGATCGCCGATCAGTGCGTTCAGATAGTCATGCACCGGCGGACCGACATAGGCGTTGATGACCGTCGTGCTGGTGCGCTCGTATTCGCGGATCTGCGGCAGCAGATCGACCGACAGGGTGACGAACAGGTGCGGCAGTTCGGCGCGCAGCCGCTCGCCGATACGGCGCTCGTGCGCCGGGTTGGCGTAGGAATGCAGCAGCGACACCGCGACCGCCTTGACCCCGCTGTCGGCGATCTGCGCGATGACGCGGCCGAGATCCTCCTCGTCGAGCGGGGTCACCACGGCACCGGTCACGTCGAGCCGCTCGGTCACCTCGAAGCGGTGCCGCCGCGGCACCAATGGCGGCGGCTTGACGTAAAGCGGGTCGTAGAGCCGCGGCGTGCGGATGCGGCGCAATTCGAGCACGTCGCGGAAGCCGCGCGTCGTGATCAGCGCGGTCGGCGCCCCCTTGTGTTCGAGGATCGCATTAGTGGCGACGGTGCAGCCATGCAGCAGTTCGCCGATCTCCGCCAAGGGCAGGCCGAGTTCGCCCATCAGGTCGCGCATCCCGGCAATGACCGCCTCGGCGTAGTTTGCCGGGGTGGATGGCAGCTTGCGCGTGTGCAGGTGCCCCTCCGGCGTGACCAGCGCAAGATCGGTGAAGGTGCCCCCGATATCCGCCGCGACCCGCAGGCTCATCGCCCCGCCCTCAGAGCCTGACCGAAAATGATTCATGCCGCGCAGCGATTCCCGTTTCGTCACCCCCGCGCAAGCGCCTTCGCCGGGATGACAGGTAGTTTAGGGCGAATTCAATTCGCTAGCATGGCTCGATTCGGACCCATAAAGCAGCCGGGACTCGCGTCCCGGCCACTGTCGCCGGATCTTGTCCTCGGGATCTAGCCCCCGACTGCCTCGATCACTTCCAGATCGGGGGTCATGACCTTGCCCCTGGTTTCCGGCCCCAAATACACCGCGATCAGAAATACGATTGTCGTACCGATCGTGGCGTACATCATGGGCTGGGCAAAGCCCATGTTTCGGTTGACCGCAAAGTAGGTCAGTATCGGGGCGACCGCCGCACCCCAGACCGCGCCCTGGTGGTAGACGAAGCCGGAGGCGGTGGCGCGCACTTCGGTCGGAAAGCGTTCCGCCAACCAGCCCGGGTTTAGAGCGTCCTTGCCGCTGAAGAAGCACATGAACAGCAGGAAGAACCAGAAGAACATCGTGTGGTCAACCTGACCGATATACAGCGGGATAAGAAACAAGGCGACGGTCATCGGGATCATCAATGCCCAGCGCCGCCCGACGCTCTCCGACACGGCGCCCCAGAAGGCGCATGCTAGGAAGGTGAGAATGTTGGCCCAAAAAACCGGCTTCGCCACCTCGGCCGGCGTCCAGCCCAACTCTTTCTGCAGATAGGTGCCGAGCATGGCCCAGACTGCGTAATAGACGCAGAAGTTCATTGCCATCCACAGGCAGCCGGTCAACGTGTTGTACAAATATTTGCGCTTGAAGATCGCGAACAGAGGCAGCGTCACCTGATGCCGGGTAATGTTCTGGATCTGCTTGTTTTCCTTCCAGACCTCCGGCTCCTTGACGTAAATCCGGATCCAGACGCAAACCAAGGCCGGCAACACGCCCAGGATCAGCATCCCGCGCCAGCCATAGCCCTTATGCCACGCTTCGAGCGGAGCATAGAGGAAGCCGTAGGCCAGCGCCGACAAGGCAAAGCCCAGCCCCCACGATCCTTGCAGCACGCCGGACATCGCCCCGCGTGAGCGAGCGGGCCAGGATTCCATCGCCAGCGCCGCGCCGGCCGGCCACTCCGCCCCCATCCCGATTCCGAGCAATGCGCGGGTTACGAACAGGAAGGTGAAGGTCGGCGAGAGGCCGGCCAGTAAATTGCAGACCGAATACCACAGGATCGAAATCATCAGCGGCGCCCGGCGGCCCAAACGGTCGGCCAACCAGCCGGAGGCCGTCGCACCACCCAGGCGCATGACGAGGGTGACCGAGAAGACCGCCGTCACTTCGATGATCGGAACGCCGAATTCCTGCGCGATCGGCGCCATGATCAGCAGGAAGACGGTGAAGTCGAACGCATCCAGCGTCCACCCCATCCATGCGGCAAAATAAGCGTACCACTGGTCTTTGGTGGGTTCTTTCCACCACGGCACACTGGCCGCACCCAAGGCGTATCCCGACATGGTCCCTGCTCCCCGATTTTATGTTTTCAACTTATTGGTGCGATCTTGCGCCGTGCCGGGGCGATTCGCAAAGAAATTCGGCCGCCTTTGATGGTAGCGGAACGGCGGTGGCCGTCGGCAAACAATGTGAGACGGAAACATCCGCCCCGGCCACCTCACGGCATCAGCAGGTGCGGCAGGTATAGCGACAGGGCCGGGAAGGCGATCATGATCGCGAGCGCGACGAGCAGCACGAGGTGGAACGGGATCGTCGCCAAGACGAGCCGGCCGAAGCCGACATTCGACAATGCCATCAGGATGTAAAGGCCGATCCCGATCGGCGGGGTCATGATGCTGACGATCAGGTTGAAGATCACGACCACGCCGAAATGCAGCAGGTCGATCCCGAGCGCCTTCGCCGTCGGCAATAGGATCGGCAGCGTGATCAACATCGCCGGCAAGGTCTCGATCACCGCACCGAGAACCATCAGCACGCCGTTCGCGATCAGCAGGAAGACGAGCGGGTTGCTCGACACCGAGGTGATCAGCCCGCCGATCTGCCCGGCGGTGCCTTCGCTGATGAACAGCGATGCGAGCGCGGTCGATACCGCGATGATGAACATGATCAGCGCGGTCGATTCGATCGACGAGCGCATCGCCGCGAACAGCCGGCGCGGCGACAGCCGGCGCTGCACGATCCCCAGCCCGAGCGCGTACAGGATCGCGAGGACGCCCGCTTCGGTCGGCGTCGCCCAGCCCGAGGTGATGCCGCGCAGGATCACCAATGGCATGAAGAGCGCCGGCAGTGCGCTTTTGGTCTTCGCCCACAGCCGGGCAAGCGAGAACGGCTTTGGCGGCGGCGATGCGATCCAGCCGTACCGCGCCATCGCGTAGATCAAGCTCATCAGCATCAGCGCGACGAGCAGCCCCGGCAATAGCCCGGCGAGAAACATGCGGGCGACCGACACCTCCGCGGTGATCGCGTAAATGACCATCATGATGCTCGGCGGCATCATCGGGCCGAGCGTCGAGACCGCGATGACGACCGCCGCCGAGAAGGGCCGCTCGTAGCCCGCTTTCGGCAATTCCTTCATCGAGATCGCGCCAAGCGCGGCGGCATCGGCAACGGCAGCGCCGGAGATCCCGGAAAAGATGATGCCCGCGACGACATTGGCCTGGGCGAGGCCGCCGCGCAGGGCGCCGACCAGCGCGTCGGCGAAATCGAAGATGTCGCGGGTGATGCCGAGCGCGGTCATCAGATTGGCGGCCAGGATGAAGAACGGGATCGCCATCAATTCGATGCTCTGCGTGCTCGCCGCCATGCGCTGCGGCAGCATCATCAGATCGTAGCCGCCGGTCAGCATGGCGACGATCGTCGCCAGCGCGATCGCTACCGACACCGGCACGCGCAATAGCATGAAGACCAGAAACAGCGCGATCACCAGCGCCGAGATCACGCTTCCAGATCCTCGGCCTCAGCGGCGTGCACCGGCAAGTCGCCGCTGTGCCAGATGTCGAGCGATTGCTTGACGATGATCAGGCCGATAAACCCGCAAGCGAGCACCAGCGGCAAGGTGAAGAGCGCGTTCGGGATGCCGTAGCCAGTCGTGCGGAACGGCAATTGCAGCCGCATCAGCACGACGCCGTACCAGCCGAT
>Ga0213875_10002100_pt1 | contig 12220 bp, 12 predicted proteins | sample BarmaccomBMRX_R8_FD_160105 | JGI IMG/M metagenome (GOLD analysis project Ga0213875, IMG submission 160105) | Root-associated microbial communities from Barbacenia macrantha in rupestrian grasslands, the National Park of Serra do Cipo, Brazil - RX_R8 | ecosystem: Host-associated > Plants > Roots... | reverse complement strand
GCGATCCGCTGCGCCGATTTCTGTCCGATGCCGGGCAGGCGCTTGAACTCTTGAATGAGGCGCGCGAGCGGTTCGGCGAAATCCGGCATCGAATCGTTTCTTGAAAAGCCCGCAACTAGAACATTCCCGGCGGCAGCCCGAGCCCACCCAGCAAGCCGCTCATCTTTTCTTGCGACGCTTCATCCACTTTCTTCGACGCTTCGTTGAAGGCGGCCATCACCATGTCCTGCAGCATCTCCACATCGCCCGCCACTTCAGGATCTATCTTCACCGCCGTCACGTTCTTTTTGCCATCCATGTGCACCGTCACCATGCCGCCGCCGGCCGAGGCATCCACGCGAATCAGCGCGATCTCCTCTTGCATCTTCTTCTGCATTTGCTCGGCCTTCTGCATCATGGCCTGCATATTTCCGGGAAGTTTCATTTGCTATGCCTCATTCTTTTAGATTACGCACCACGCGCACCTGTGCGTCCGGGAACAGCTCTTGAAATCGTTGCACCTCGGGGTGGGCCAGCGCCCGCTCCGACACGTCATCTTTTGGTTTAATCAGCGGCGCTGCGCTGACCTGAGGCGTTCTATAGGTTATTTCGAAGCGCATGGTGCGTCCCGCAGCTTTCTCGGCGACCTTCAGAATATCCTTTTCGTTCATAAAGAGGCGATAATCCTCTGGGGTGATAAACGTCAGCTTGCCCTTAGATTCGAAAACCTCGGAATGTTCGATAGCATCGGCGGTGGTTTGCATGCCGAGTTCGACAGCGACAGCGTGGAGGCGCTCTTTCCAGGGCTGCGCGCCGGCTCCTATGGCGGGAGGCGGGCCGGTAACCGTAGCCGCCGCGGATCGGGGTGGGGGCGGCGTTGTTTTCCGCGCCGGAGCCGGATGCGAACCGCCGCCTGAGCTCAGACCGGCCAGCGCTTCTTCGATCGGCATCAGCTTGCCTGCCTGAATCAGCCGCAACAATCCGACCTCGACATGCAGCCGCGGCTGAAGTGAAAATTGCAGATCTTTGAACAGGTCGAGGGTGAGTTGCAGATAGCGGGTCAGGTCGTCTTCGGAAAAGCTCTTCGCGACCTCGGCGAGCCGCGCTTGCTCTTGGCCCGACGCTGCTATCAGCCGCGTGCTCGCGCCCACCACTTTCGACACCAGCAGATTTCGGAAGTAACGCGCCAGCTCACGGCAAAAATGCTGGAGGCTGCGACCGTTGCGCTCCAGCTCCATTACGAGCTCGAGCATTTTGCCCGAGTCTTCAGCGGCCAGCGCGTCGGTCACTTGCCCGAGTGAATCCAGTGAAAACAGCCCGAGCATGCCGCGCACTTCGCCCGCGTCGAGCGTCGTGCCGCAGCAGGCGATCGCTTGATCGAGCGCCGACAATGAATCGCGCACGCTGCCCTCGCCCGCTTGCGCTAACACACTGAGCACTTCCGGATTCGCCTCGATTCCTTCCTTCGCGCAAATCTCCTCCATGCGCTTCACCACTTCGGCGAAATCGACGGACCGGAAACTGAACTGCTGACAGCGGGATGCGATGGTGGTCGGAATCTTGTGAACTTCGGTGGTGCACAGTATAAAAACAGCCCACTCAGGCGGCTCCTCCAGCGTCTTCAGCAGAGCGTTGAAAGCCTCATTGGTGATCTGATGGGCTTCGTCGACGATGAAGACTTTGTAGCGGTCGCGCGCCGGCCGGTAGCGCACGTTCTCGCGCAGCTCGCGCATTTCATTGATGCCGCGGTTGGAAGCCGCGTCGATCTCGATCACGTCCGGCGAATTTCCGCCGATCTCGAGGCAACTCGCGCATACGCCGCAGGGCGTGGTGGTGGGTCCTTCGATGCAGTTCAAGCAGCGAGCCAAAATGCGCGCGACCGTCGTCTTGCCAGTCCCGCGCTGGCCCGAGAAAATGTACCCGTGCGCGATGCGCCGTTGAGAAATTGCGTTCTCTAGAGTGGTGCGGACGTGCTCCTGGCCAATCAGTTCCGCAAACGCTTGCGGCCTGTATTTCCTGGCAATGACCTGGTACATGGACGAATTCGGCGGATGTATGCCAGACCCCGGGTGATCCGCGGCACACGAATTAAACCGTTACCGTTGCTTCCTTCCGGACCTGGCGGGGTTCACAGCCATCCGTTGCACGAAGCCCGGAGCCTGACAACTTCTCATGCTAGCACGCGTCGTCTGGAACGGTTAGAAACTGAGCGAGCGAGAAGCACCCAATTAGCGTTAGCGGCTAACTGCTGGAGCGGAACGCGGCTGTGATGGCTCGCCGCGAACGTCACGGCAGTGGCAGGTTCATACCTGTGACGATGGGTGATCCTGCTACTGGAATTGTCACCGAACGTGTAATCGAGCTCGAGCCGGCCGTTCAGCCCCCCGCGAGTTCTCTGCCCGATCCAAGACCACAAATTCCTGAGTCTTTGGTCCGAGTCATCGCTCGTGCCGTTGAGGTCCTTGGAACCAGCGATAAAGCTCTCCGATGGCTCAACACGCCCGTCCGATCGTTGGGCGACAACACACCCATTTCGCTCGTGAATAGCGCGGAGGGAATCACGCGGGTCGAGGACGCTCTGGGGCAGATCGAGCATTGCGTCTGGTAGGTGTTCGTCTATCGAATAGGAAGCAGCCGCCATCCCGGAAACGATGGAATGGGAGCGAGCCTTTATAGGGGCCGCTGGAATCACAAGGGAACTCCAGTCATCTACAGCGCTGAAAGCCGCGCTCTGCGCGCTGGAGGTGCTCGCCAATGCCGATGACTTGGCGGATGACTATGTTGCCATCCCAATCGAAATACCGGATGAGGTTGCCGTTCAAGTCATCTCCATCGCTGACTTCCGCAAGGATGGAACGCAAACGAGCCAATCGATGCGACTCGGGACATCGGAACGAATTGGACGAAGTCACAAGTGACGGCAGTGCTCTCTGTCCTTCAGCGGTAATTCCGAGAGAGCGTAATTACATCATAAATCCAGCCCACCCGAACTTCGCGCAGCTTCGGTTCGCGACTCCGGAACAGTTACTTCGACGAGCGGCTAGGCCGCGTAAGATGACGCGCGCGGCGGCTAAGTCCACCGGTGGTTAACGCGAGGGCGAAAGCTCTCGGAGCGCGCTGGTACCGGCGGTTCCGGCACTCCACCCGTGCTATGATCCGGTTAAGTATTCCCCAATTGGTTAAAACGTGCAGCGCGAGGCTCGAAGACCTTGAGAGCGTGGGAGTTTAGGCGCCCTTCGCCGATCCATCTCCCCCTGCTTGTTCTGGCCTTCTCATGCCTGCTGCTGTCTGCGCCAGTTCCAGGAACGAAGCCGACGTCCCAAGCAAAACCCCCGGTGCCTATAAAGCTAACGCTTCAACAGGCCGGCTCGCGCACTGGCCGCGACCTCGTGCCTGCATACGAAGGTAAAGATGTGGTGGTCACTGGCCAAATTTCCATCAAGCCGATTTGGATCACGGATGCCTATTACGTCGCCATTCAAGACGAAACGTTTTTTGGGCTGCTGCTCCGTTCACAGCCTACTCAGTTACAGGAGTTGGAACCAGGGGATTGGGTGCAAGCGGAGGGAGTCCTGATCCAGCGGGCCGGATTGCCGGTTCTGGCAGCGCACGCTCTTGAGCGTTTGCGCCACTCAGATCCGCCCGCGCTCAAAGTGGCCACCCCTGGCGAGCTGGCTTCGTTTCGATATTTAGGAGTGCTGGTCACAACGAACAGCATCGTCACTAATGAGAACCAGAACGGTGACGGCGACTTGCTTTCGCTTGGCCTGAAAAACAATGAACTGAGCGTATACCTGCCCCGAACGCGGCGAGACAGCGGTCCGAAATTGAGCGGATTCCATGCCGGCGATCACATTCGCATCACAGGCATCGACAGCCAGAACTGCATGCTGCCGCCCTACGACCGTGACTTTCAAATCCTTATCCCCAGCCCAGCCTCGGTCCTTGTTCTGGAAAGACGATGGATCCTTCAGCGGCGGCCCGTGTTCCTGGCGCTATTCCTATCCGTGGGTGCACTGGCTTGGCTGTGGTGGTTTCGTGAGCGGCGCATGCGCGCCCTGCGAAAACAGATGCTGCTGTTGAACTCACTCGGCGAGCAGGTGATCGGCGCGACTACCTCCACTGAAATTCTGCGGCGTTTAATGGTGAACCTTACCGCATTGTCGAATGCCTCCGGCGTGGGTCTCTACATCCACAATCGCAGTACGAAGATGCTGGAGGGAGTCGACTCGCATAGTGCAGCGGTTGAATTGGTCGATCCGGAAGCGCCGTCGGGACCCTTTGCGTCGGGCATAGCGGCGTGCTTCCGTGGGCGCTCGGTGCTTGCCATTTCGGACATAAGGCGTAGTCCGCACTTTCGGAAAGAAGACGCGGTGGGGGCGCCACGCTCACTGCTGTTTGTACCGATGTTCGCGCAGAGCGATCTGATGGGTATTCTCGCGATTCATCACTCGGGTCATTTTCACCACTTCAGCCAGGATGAACAGGTGGTGATGCAGCATCTGGCAAACCAGATCGCTACCGCGCTCAAGTTGCAAGAACAGCATTCCATACGGGAGCAACTGTTTCGCACTGAAAAATTGGCGGCGGCCGGGCAGTTAATCTCCGATGTGGCCAACGAACTACGCGCGCCTTTGCAGTCCATCGCGGCGCTCGCCTCGGCACTGCTGTCCCGCAATGGCGATGCGCACCAGTCGGAGCTTGAGTCCATCACCACCGAAGCTAGCCGCGCCTCCGAGATCGTTTCCCGACTGGTTTCTTTCGCCAGCGTAGAGCAGGCGCAAGCCGAGCCGGTGGACCTGAATGCCATCCTGTCCGGACTACTGAAGTTTCGGGCTCCCGAGTGGAAAGCTAAGGGCGTGGAGATCAAACCGCAACTGGCGGTAAAACGCGCGATCGTACTTGGATCGCCAGGACAGCTTGAACAGGTTCTGCTCAATCTTCTGGTGGACGCCGAAAAATCCGCCGCCGAGGCATCAAACAAAGTAATCACCGTTTCGAGCAGCCTGCTCGCGCAGCGTGTATTAGTGGAGATCTCCTATCCGCTGCGCTCCCTAGACTCGCGTGGAGACTCGACTGACGGCGACCACACTGGTTCGGGAGCCCTCGGCCTGGGTGTTTGCCGTGGGATTATACAAAGCCACGGGGGCGAGTTCCGCGTAGTCCGCACATCGCCCGCGCGGGCCCGCTTTGATATCGAACTGCCGGTGATTGAAGCGCGCCAGATGGGTTCCGATGGTTCCGAATTATCGGAAGCCATCCGCCAGCTTACGGTGATGGTGGTTGAGCCGGATAGCAAGGTGCAGCGCCAATTGGTAAGGATGCTGGGCAACCGCGGCGACCGCGTGATTCCCGTATCGAGCGCCGAGGAAGGCCTGGACATCGTCGAGCGGCTGCGATTCGATATGGTGATCTGCGCGGTGCGGCTGCCCAATATCAACTGGGTGGAATTTTGCGAGCGCGTCCGCCTGCGGGTGGGTGGCTTCGTGCTGCTGACGGACGCCTTCAATAGCGATGTTGGCCGGGCTTTTCGCAACAGCGAAGGATTCGTGCTTACCAAACCGGTGGACGAAACGGATTTGCATCGCATCTGCCGCGCGGTGGAGGATCGGACGAGCCTCCTCATCCGCGAGTAGGTAAGGAAGGTAAAAGATGGAGTTTTCTGCGTCCTATGATCGCGCTGCCAAGATCGTTTCCACGCTGGTGTGTTTAGTCCTGTTATCTCTGACTGCGGCGGATTATTCGGATACTACGGCTTATTCACTACCGCGAAGCTCGGCAAATCCACCTGGTATGTTACCAAGCGCGAAAACGGCGTGGTAGTGATCGCTGGCGCGAAGACATGCTGTTCAGCCCAAATGATCGTGACGAATTCCTGGCCGCCATCCGAGCTGCTGCGCCGACGATCGCGCCAGAACCTGCGGCTGTTTCTAATGCTCCACGCCGTTACGCGAGCCCTGGAAGGCTCGGAACAATAATCGCCGGCGTCCTGGTGATCGCTGCGATTGGTGCAGGCATCTTCGCAAACACCTACTCGCCCGGCGCTCCCAGCTATACCTTGACACCCCAGACACTCAGCACCCACGATCGCTTTTATCCGGTGACTTTACAGGCCTCCTCCGTCGGCTTCCTAAGATCCGCGTTGTCGATCTCAAACAAAACGCGGAATGGCGTCCAACCAGGCGCACCAACGGTTTCGCCAATGGGTATTATCGTGCCGGCTGGTTTCGAGTGGCGAGTGGGCAGAAGGTGCGGCTGTACCAAGCCGATGGCGCGCGAGTGGTACTGCTGCCTCCCAAAGGCGACGGCACGGCGGTTCTTTTCCAAGCGTCGGACCCGGCGAGCTTCGTTTCTCGAATCCGTTCCGAATGGAGCGCGGTAGCACGGAATGGCGCAAACGCGGGAAACTAGGTTTAGCATGCGCTTGAAAATCGTCTTCGCGCTCATAGCAAGCGGCGCCCTGTTCGCCGCCGGGAAATACGAAGGGCCGGTCCCTGCCAAACCCGACATTCCATACTTGCTCCAGGCCTCCGCGTTAGTTGAAACCGAAGTGGCCGATGCCAAGGAAGGCCGCAAGAACGACACATATACCATTTCCGGCTCGTCGTCGCCTGCGCGCACACCGCTCGCTGAACCCATCTTCATCATAGACGCGCGGCAAATCCAGCCCGAGACATTCGAACTGTATCGCCTCGACGTGAAAGGCAGTAACCGCGAAGTCTCGCTCAGCGGTAATCGCGGGAGACATGGATCGCGCGCACTGCATCTCGAGGTGAAACCACTCTCTGGCCATCTCTTTCGCATGGAGGCGGACGAACCTCTCGAAAACGGCGAATATGCGCTGTCGGCGAGCGGCGACAATCGGGCTTTCTGTTTTGAGATTTATTGATCTGTTTTTGAGATTTATGATCTGCTTTGAGATCTGCCGATCCTATTCCGTACCTGGCCACGCAAGCCGCGGCGCTGTACAATGGCCCCTGTCCCATTCCGGCTTCAGTGCTGCTGCAGGATGGGCGCAGCCTCTATAATGTCGGGCATTCTTCCGCTCGGCCGATACGGCGGGTTGCGGAAAGCTCCATTTGTCGGGAATCACCGGCCGTTGCATACGAGAATCGCGAAGACGGCTTTCGGCGCTTAAGAGACCGTCTCATGAAGACTGCGTAGCAAACGAAATGAGCTCCGGCTGGTGTTACGTGGACAGATTAGCGAACACCATCGCTGATGGTGCGGCGCTATTCTGCGGAATTGAGAGGCCGCAAGCAGCCGAGCGAGCGCACGCGCCAGGCAATCGTGGCTTGCGGCGAGCACTTTGCCAGTCCGCCTGGGTCATCAGCCACAGATTAGGCCAGCGATCGTGGCCACGGCCCACAAGATTCCGATCATCGCCTAGCCCGTATCAGGAGCGAGGCGGCGGATACCTCAATTAACTCCATCCCGAGCGGGCCCGCAACCGGCTCCTGCATCGAAATTTCGCTGCGCACCGGCGGCAAACTGAAGCTCGATCCCAAGCGTGCTTTATGGATCAACTAATAAGATGCTCGAGCTGGGGTCATTGAGGAATTGAACGAGCGCCCGGACCGCATTTAAACGACGAGCGCCGGCGCTATTACCGCATCACACGATATGGCCGTAAGGTGGCGCAAGGGGAAGCCGCTCGAATGCAGCAGCTGATTCCTATCGGCAGCCGCGACATTCGGAGTTCCCCCGCATGGCTGACGTTTATTTCTCCGCGAAGGTCTATTGATGATATGTCGGATTTGCGTGGAACCTTCGCCTTGGCTTCGCTCTGCTTACGGATCGCGCTCGACCTCGCAATCTCAGTTCCGCATCAGGTGAAATGCAAGATCGCGTAGGACGCTCGTCATGCACTGCGCCTGTCGCTCCGGCAGCCTCTCCAGGCTGGTCTCGCGATTCGCAAGAAAAATCAAGCAAGCCGCCTCGCTTTCGAGTAGATTCATATGGGACATGACAACCCCTCTGAAACGAGTGCAGCCGCTGCTGGCGTTCGCCGCCGCTCACCTCGACGAAGAGTTGTCGCTAGCGACCCTGGCCGGCCTAGCCGGCTTTTCGCCATTTCATTTGCATCGAGTATTTTCCGCAGCCGTCGGTGAGACGCCGAAGGAATTTACACTGCGCCTCAGATTGCAACGCGCAGCGGCAATGCTCGTCACCTGCAGCGATTCGGCACTTAACATTGCGCTGTCGTGCGGCTTTCAGAGCCACGAGGTCTTCTGCCGCGCCTTTCGCAAGCGCTTCGAGATCTCACCGACGGCTTATCGAGCGCGAGGATTTAGAGATAAGGCGCAGGCAATCGAGGCAGCGGAATATCTGGCTCTTGTCGAGAGTATCGGCCCTTGCATCAGGCTATTTCATATCCGTAATGAAAGGAAATCCCTGGGAACAGACATGGAGTATTCAATCACGAAGAAGGAAATTCCACCCCAGCCAGTGCTCGTCGTAAGGCGGCGCGTGAAACCGTCCGAAATCTCAAGCGTGTTGGCGGATGTGCTCGGCCGGGTCTTTCTTTGCGCGCAACGCAATGGCATCGCGCTCGCTGGGCAGCCATTCACGCGCTACATCGAATGGGGTCCCGGATTGTGGACCATCGAATCCGGGCTGCCGGTTACGGCGCCGGTCACGATTCACGGAGCGGCCTTCGCTGGGGACGAAGTTCAGTCGGACACTTTGCCCGGCGGATTCGTCGCCACCACCACGCACACTGGCCCATACGAGGCGCTAATTGACGCTCACGCCGCCGTTCAACAGTGGATCGAGGCGCAAGGGCTTTCGGCTTCGGGAGCACCTTGGGAATCGTATACCACCGACCCCGCCGATTATCCCGATCCCAAGGATTGGAAAACGGAAATATTCTGGCCGCTGGCATAAGCGGTGAATGTTCCTCACTCGGAGCAGCCGCATCGCACCGATATCAGCGCATGGATACCGCCGGTGCGTTAGCGTGCACCGGCGGCAATAATCCACAACTAACGATCCCCTGTGGGAATTAATGCGCACCCGCGGAAGTGTTCGGAAGTTTTTCGATCAAGGCTTCGAGCGCGGCAAGGCGTTCTTGCAACTGCCGAATCGTTTCGTCCTGCTGCTGCGCGCGTGCGTTTTGTTTCACCGCTTCCAGAGTCTGCTGATCCAGCTTCCCGTTAAGGTCCGCAACTTGGGCGTGTTGTTTTTGCAATTCGTTGAGCAGCATCGAATCCAGTACTTGATACTTCACCGACTGAACCTGCCCGTCCGCCGAATGAGCCACCAGGTCCGGGTAGACCTCGCCCACCTCTTCTGCGATTAAACCGTATTCGATCGGCTTAGAGCCGTCGTTGAAAGGCTGCTTATAGCGGAATGTCACGGGGCGGAGATGCAGCAGGCCGCTGCTGGCGTCACCCATATCCTGAATATCCTCCTTGAAACGCCGTGAAGAGTTTACCGTACCCAACTGGCCATTGGAATCGACCACCACCGGGACAGCGTTGTTGGCGCCGGTGGTCACTCCGTTAACGCCAGCCGCGAAAAATGTAACCTGCGTTCCGGGCGTTCCTATCCGGATTACGGCACTATCGCCCGAGGAGCCTTGGTTGCCAATATGAATGTTATTGCTGTTGCCATTGGCGACGTTATAGGCTGCGAGAGCTCCTACCGCGATGTTGCCGGTTCCGACCGTGTTGGCAAATAATGCGGCAGCGCCCAGGGCTGTGTTGTAATTACCGCTGACGTTGTTCTGCAGAGCAATGTAGCCGTCGGCCGTGTTGCTGAATCCGTTGCCGTTGCTCATCAACGCGTTGTAGCCCGTTGCCGTGTTAAAGGTCCCGCTGCTGTTGAACTCCAATGCTCCCATGCCAAGGGCGGTATTGTTACTCTGATCGGTTGGCGCGGTGAAATAACCGTTCATGTCAATGATCACATTTGTAGTCGCGGGACCGGCGTTATAGATACTTATGCCGCCCGAGGGCGATCCCACCGGAACAATGGCGGCATTGGCCACGACCGTAGCTTCAACGTCATTGATGGTGGAGACCACAGGCTGTGTCGTTCCCTGCGCCCAGAGCGTGACATAGTTGACGGCTCCAGCCGACGCGGGCACCACTGTGACATTGAACGAATAGGCTTGGGCAATCGAAGGAATCGTGCCGCAGGGCGCGGGCGTAGTGTTGGTGCTAGCCTCCATTGCGTTTTGCACCGGGATCGACAACGTTGCGCCGGCTGCTATGGCGGGCCCGGAAAAAGGCGCATTACCATTGAACCCTCCAGCGGCGCCCCGTGTATCCACCAGACGGCAGGGCGTGATCGCCACAAATGTGAGTGCGTCCGCAGAATAAGCATTTGACGAGAATTGGAGCTGCGGTCCCGCTTTTGCCGTGGCATCCGTCGCCGCTTGGCTGGTTTGCGAGCGGTCTGGGACCGCCCAATTTCTTACTGGAATTTCTTGCCCCCTTTGCCCAAACAGCAGCATAGAAGAACAAGTAAAAAGAAAAACAATGTGACGAGAGTATTTGGAACAGATCATTTCAATTCTCCTTTTTGACATTCCTTTTCATAGCATTTCGTGCATCATTTACTATACAACTACGTTGCCCGTTGTCCATCCTTTTCGGCTGTGATTTTCACAGCCGCTTCGGCACCATATCAGTACCTGTAGGAGTAACGTGATCTCCTTCGATAGCAATCGGCTTCCGCTCTCTACCGCACGTTCGAACTCATTTTTGCCTGCTCGCTCGAAAAATGCGATCAAAAGCAAAAACAGCCCTTATACCGTTCCTGCCCATCTGCTCTCCTCGGTATTCTAAGATAGAATTCCAGTGGCGAAAAAGAAGGAGAATATGGCGACCCAGCAAAGCCGGCTTACCACTCGTTCGCAATCCGGTACGTCTTCCAGCCGCTGGATGATTCCAGTGGCTGCGGTTGCGATACACATATGCATCGGATCGGTCTACGCCTGGAGCACGTTCAACCGGCCCATTCGCGCGTTGTTCCCAAACGACCCATCGTGGTTCGGGCCACCCTACACCACGTTCAGCACGGCGATCGTCTTATTAGGTCTGAGCGCCGCGTTCGGTGGTCCGTGGGTGGAACGCAAGGGGCCGCGCGTGGCGGCGGCAGCCGCCGCTATGCTGTTCGGCGCGGGACTGGTCATTGGTGGAATCGGCTTGGCGCTACGGCAGTCCATACTTGTCTTCCTCGGGATGGGCGTCATTGGCGGGATGGGATGCGGGCTCGGTTATATCGCCCCTGTCAGCACTCTGGTGAAATGGTTTCCCGATCGCCGCGGTATGGCGACCGGCATGGCCATTATGGGCTTTGGCGGCGGCGCTTTCCTGGCTGGTTATCTGAATGTATATTTTATGGACCTGTTCGGTGTAGCCAGAACGATCATTGCTCTGGGTGTCACCTATTTCGTCATCATGACGATTGGAGCGCTTCTCATTCGCCGGCCGCCCGAAGGGTGGCAACCGGAAGGATGGGTCGCGTCCGTGAACCAGAATAAGATGATCACCGATCTCCAGTTCACGCGAAACGAAGCCATCCAGACGCCGCAGTTCTATTTGCTTTGGGGCATCTTGTTCATTAACGTTACCGCCGGCATCGGCATCCTGGCGCAAGCGTCCCCGATGATGCAGGACATGTTCGGAAAAACCGCGCTCGAGGCCGCCGCGGTGGTTTCTCTGATTAGCCTGTTCAACGCCGCCGGCAGGTTTATTTGGGCGTCTCTGTCGGATTACATAGGCCGCCGCAGTACCTATCTGACTTTTTTTGTGACGCAGGTCATCCTCTTCTTGCTTATCCCCGGCTTCGCGGCTCGAGGTGAATGGGTCATCTTCGAAGCCGCTCTTTTCGTGATCTTCACCATGTATGGCGGGGGCTTCGCGACCATTCCAGCGTTCCTCGCCGATATGTTTGGAGCGGAAAATGTCGGCGCCATTCACGGGGCTGTGCTTACTGCCTGGAGCGCCGCCGCCATCGTAGGTCCGGTGATCATCACCGAGCTTTCGAAAAACGCCAAAGCTATCCTACCCCGCAGCGCCAGCAAAATTCATATCTATGACGTGCCGCTTGAGGTGCTCGCTGCGTTGCTCGCAGTGGGCTTCGTCTTAACTCTGCTGGTCAAGCCGGTTACACACAAATTTGCGGCTAAGACGCAACCTGCCGTATCATAGGTATTTATGTACGCAGTTATTGAAACCGGCGGGAAACAGTATCGCGTGGCGCCGGGCGATATGGTCAAGGTTGAAACGCT
>Ga0213875_10002099_pt1 | contig 12222 bp, 14 predicted proteins | sample BarmaccomBMRX_R8_FD_160105 | JGI IMG/M metagenome (GOLD analysis project Ga0213875, IMG submission 160105) | Root-associated microbial communities from Barbacenia macrantha in rupestrian grasslands, the National Park of Serra do Cipo, Brazil - RX_R8 | ecosystem: Host-associated > Plants > Roots... | reverse complement strand
GAGGTGCTCACCGCGGTCAAGGCGGTGCCGGTGCTGGCCGGGGTGAACGGCACCGACCCGTTCTACGACCCGGACGTGTTCCTGCGCGGGCTGGCCGAGCAGGGCTTCTCCGGCGTGCAGAACTTCCCGACGGTGGGGCTGATCGACGGCACGTTCCGGGCCAACCTGGAAGAGACCGGCATGGGCTTCGCCCTCGAAGTCGACATGATCCGGCGGGCAAACCAGCTGGACCTGTTCACCAGCCCGTACGTGTTCTCGGCGGACGACGCGGTGGCGATGACCGAGGCCGGGGCCGACCTGGTGGTCTGCCACATGGGGCTGACCACCGGCGGCGCGATCGGGGCGGAGACGGCCAAGACGCTGGATGACTGCGTGGAGCTGGCGACCGAGTGGTCGCGGGCGGCCCGCGGCGTCCGCGCGGACGTGCTGGTGCTGGTGCACGGCGGCCCGGTGGCCGAGCCCAAGGACGCGGCCTACGTATTGTCGCGGGCCGAGGGGCTGCACGGTTTCTACGGGGCCTCGTCGATGGAGCGGCTGCCGGTCGAGCGGGCGCTGATCGAGCAGACCCGGGCGTTCACGGAGCTGACGTACTGAGCTTCCGGGCTGGGCTCTCGGCTGGCTGACCGCCAGCGTGATCGCCACCGTGGCCGGCGTGCTGGTCACCTACCTGGGCAGCCGGTACTGGACGTTCCGGCACCGGACGCGGACCAGCCTGCCCCGGGAGACGCTGCTGTTCTTCGCCCTGGCCGGGGTGGGCGTGCTCATCCAGCTGGGCGGCCTGGGCCTGGTCGTGCACGGCTTCGGCGGCGGACGGGTGGCCGGCAACGCGGGGCTGTTCGCCGGCATCGTGCTGGCCACTGGGTTCCGGTTCTGGGCCTACCGCACGTGGGTCTGGCGGGCGCCTGATAAGAAGAAGGATCGTGACTCGTTTCGAGAGCAAAATATGCCTGGTCAACGGAGTGGCGAGCCTGATCGGGAAGGCCGTCGCGAGCCGGTTCGCGCGTGAGGGCGGCACGGTGGTGGGGGTCGACCAGACTGAACACAACCTCGGCGACCTGGCCCTGCAGGCCGACCTGACCGACGAAGCCCAGGTCGAGGCGATGTACGCCCAGGTCATCGACCGGTACGGGCGGCTCGACGTGATCTACAACAACATGGGGCTGATGGACCGGGCCGACGGCTCCGCCCTCAACCTCGACCTGGACACCTGGCGGCGGATCCAGGACGCCAACCTGACCAGCATCTTCCTGGCCTGCAAGCACGGGGTCCGGCGGCTGCTGGACACCGAGCCGGCCGGCGGCGCGGTCGTCAACGCCGCCTCGTTCCTGGCCGACATCGGGGCCGCCAGCGCCCAGATGGCGTACTCGGCGGCCAAGGCGGGCGTGGTCCAGCTGACCCGGGACCTCGGCGTCCACCTGGCCCGCAGCGGGGTGCGGGTCAACGCGGTGCTGTTCGGCCCGATCGAGACCCCGGCCCAGCGGGCCATCCTCGAACGCAACCCGGACGTACTGACCAAGCGGATGGTGCACTGGCCGATGGGGCGGTTCGGGACGCTGGACGAGGCCGCCGGGGCAGTCGCGTTCCTGGCCAGCGCGGACGCCGGGTTCATCACCGCCGCGGCGCTGCCGCTGGACGGCGGCATCACCCAGGCGTTCACGGTGCCGGAATGAGCACCGGCCCACTCCCCCTGGCGGGGCGGAACGCGCTGATCACCGGGGTGAGCAGGCGGAACGGGATCGGGTTCGCGGTCGCGCAGCGGCTGGCGGGGCTCGGGGCGCGGCTGTTCCTGCACCACTACCGCCCGCACGACCGGGAACAGGAATGGGGGGCGGATCCGGGCGGCGTCGCGGCGGTCGTGGCCGGGGTTGGCCCGGACGCGGTGGCTGGGGAGATGGAGCTGGACCTCACCGCGGACGAGGCGCCGGAGCGGCTGGTCCGGGCGGCCTGCGACGCGCTCGGGCACCTGGACGTCCTGATCTGCAACCAGGCCACGAGCGGGCACGATGGGCCGTTGGGGACGCTGACCGCGGCCGGGCTCGACCATAACTGGGCGGTCAACACCCGGGCCTCGATCCTCCTGGCCCAGGCGTTCGCGGCTCAGCACGACGGGCGGCCCGGTGGCCGCGTCATCTTCATGACGTCCGGCCAGGACCTGGGGCCGATGCGGCCGCAGGTCGGCTACGCGGCCAGCAAGGGGGCGCTGGCCTCGATCACCCGGACGCTGGCCGACGAACTGGCCGATCAGGCGATCACGCTGAACACGGTCAACCCGGGACCGGTCGACACCGGTTACGCCACCGGCGAGTCATGGGAGGAGGTCCGGCGGCGGTTCCCGGGCGGGCGGTGGGGCAGCCCGGAGGACCCGGCCCGCCTGATCGGGTGGCTGGTGACCGGCGACGGGGGCTGGATCACCGGGCAGATCATCAACTCCGAGGGCGGCTTCCGGCGCGGGGACTGACGCCACCTGAGCCACCCGGGCCACCGCGCCACCTGGGTCGCCGTGACCCGGATCGGGGGCGGACCCGGCCGGGCTCAGCCGATGCCGCGGAGCAGCGTGAGTACCTCGTCGTCGAGGTGCTCGGCGACCGCCAGGGCCGCGGCGTCGCCGTAACCGGCCAGCGCGCTGGCGACGCTGTCGTAGGCGATCCGGGTGCCGCCGCCGGGCAGCTCCTGGATGAGGATGGTGACCGGGGCGTAGGAGCCCGCGTCGGGCAGGGTCCGGGTCATCGTGCCCATGGTGACCGGGTTGCCGGCGATCAGCCGGGTCAGCCGGCCCTTGTCCGGCGCCTGCGGGTCGAGGGCGAGCGCGTGGTCCAGCTCCAGCTCGAGGAAGCGCATCAGCCCGGCGCTGCCCTGAGCCTGCTCGACCACCGCACTGAGCTACTCGTAGCCGGAGCAATCACCCGAACGAGTGAGAGAACGCCGCCGGACTGTCGGGGGATGCGCCTATGCTGGCCGAGACACCGATTGCTGGGCGAGACAACGATCCGCGGGGGTGCTGACGATGACTGCGCCGCAGGCCAGACCGCCACGGATCCTGCCGCGCCCCGCCTGCACGCCCGCGGCGATCCGTAACGTGCTGGCGGCCAACGCCGATCCTAGGGTCTTGCAGCGATACGACCGGGAGCTGGATGCGGCGTTCGAGCAGGCCAGGGAGCAGGGCGATCTGACGCCGCTGGTGCAGACGGTGCGGCGCTGGTGGTTCGAGGCGGACGCCTGGCGCGATCCTGAGGCTCAACGGCAGTTCGCGGCCCGGATGGACGGCTACCGGAACGACGGGCCGCCCCCACCTGAGGAGCGGATGACCCGGCCGGAGATCCACGCCCGGTTCGGAGTCTGAATCGTGTACCGCTGGGAGCTGGATGGTCCGGCCCAGCGGGAGTTCGCGGGGCTGAAGCCAGCTGTCCAGGGGTTAGTGGCCACCTTCATGGACGCGGTGGTGACGTGCAGTGGCTCGGTGATTGAGCTGCGCCGCCGGGCTGGTTGGGCGGTGGTAACGGAGGGTGGCTTGGCGGGTACGTGTGCCCTTAGGGTGGTGCCACGGTTGAACGGTCAGCCGCTCAGCTCAGCCGCCGAGCTCATGGGGGAACGAGGTCATTGTGTCCGGGGTGCCGCGTACCGACGACGACGGCCCGGCGGGCCGGGCACCGTTCTCGGTGCGGGTCGTGCCGTGGACCGGGAGCGAGCCGGACCAGGCGGTGGTGGCGGTGGCGGGCGACGTCGACATGCACACCGAGGGGCAGCTCCGGGACGAGCTGACCCGGCTGAGCGAGCCGCCCGGTCGGCGGCTGGTGCTGGACTTCTCCGGGGTGGAGTTCATGGCCTCGGCCGGGGTGGCGGTGCTGCTGGAGATGTCCGCCCGGATCGAGGCGGACGGCGGCTCGCTGGCGCTGGCCTGCGTGCACCCGATGGTGGCGCGGGTGCTGTCGCTGACCGCGGCCGACGAGCTGGTGCCGGTGCGGCCGACGGTCGACGAAGCCCTCGGCCGCTAGACCGGGCCCGCTGGGCCGGACCGCCGGCCGGCCGGACGGTTAGTCGGCGGTGAGGCGCTGGCGCAGGAAGGCCAGCGCCCGGGCCTGCAGCCGGGACACGTGCATCTGCGAGCAGCCCAGCTTGTCGGCCACCTGGGCCTGGGTCATGTTGCCGTAGAACCGCATCAGCAGGATCTGCTGCTGGGGGTCGGGCAGCTCGTCCCAGTGCAGCCGGAGCGAGTCCATCTCGACGGTGATGTCGAGCGCGGCGTCGTCGACGCCGAGCAGGTCGCTGGCGTCCCGTTCGTCGGAGCTGGAGACCGGCGCGTCCAGCGAGTCGGGGGCGAACGCCTCATGCGCCTGGTAGGCGTGCCGGAGGGCGGCGGCGGTGACGTTCAGCCGGGCCGCGACCTGCTCGTCGGTGGGGGTGGCATTGAGCTCGTTGGCCAGCTCGGCGTGGGCCTTGCGGGCGTTGAGGTACAGCTCCTGGTCGGTCCGGCTGACCCGGATCAGCCAGCGCTTGTCGCGGAAGAACCGCTTGATCTCCCCGGTCACGCACGAATGCGCGTAGGGCTTGAGCTCCTGGCGGACGGTCGGGTCGAAGTTGTTGATCGCCTTCATCAGGCCGACGTAACCGACCTGGACCAGGTCCTCGTAGTGCTGGGCGGGCAACTGGTACTGGTGGGCCGAGTTGCGGACCAGGCCCTGGTAGCGGGCGACCAGCGCGGTCCGGGCCTCATCACCGTGCTCGGGATCGTCCAGCAGCTGCGCCAGCTCGGCGTCGCTCAGCGCGGCCAGGTCCAGGGGGCCCGGGTTTTCGGGCGTGACCGGACGGGACAGCAGGTGGGTCATCGCCACTCCTCGCGGAAAGACAGGAGGCGATTTTCTTCACCTGCTCCTTACTGTAACCCAATCGAGATATGCCGTCCCGGTCAGGGTCCCCCGCGGACCACCCTCAGCTCAGGGTGCCGGTCTCGGCCAGGGTGCGGGCGACGTCGGCCAGCTTGCGGTTGGCCCGCTGAGAGTGCTCGGACAGCATCCGGAACGCCTCGTCGGCGGTGATCCGGTGCCGCTCCATCAAGATCCCCTTGGCCTGCCCGATGACGTCGCGGCTGGACAGCGCCTGCCGCAGCTGGCCGGCCCGGTGCGCCTCGGCCAGCGCCATCGCCGCCTGGGCGGCGAGCAGGCGGGCCACGTACTCGTCGGCCAGCGAGAAGGCGGCCCGGTCGGTGGCGTACAGACTGACCGAGCCGAGCCGCTGGTCCTCCACGTACATGGGGACGCAGAGCATGCTCGCCACTCCGAGCGCCAGCGCCTGCTCGACGTACTCGGGCCAGCGGGTCTCGGTCGTCATGTCGTCGACCCGGATGGTGGCCTGCTCGCGGGCGGCGTCGATGCAGGGGCCGATGCCAGTCGCCTGCTGCAGTACGTCCAGCACCAGCGGCGGCTCCCCGGCCACCGACTGCGGCACGAACTTGCCGTGGTCGTACAGGTTCACCCCGGCGTACTTGGCCGCGCTGATCGTCTGCACCGCGGTGCGGGCGATCGCATCCAGCGTGGCCTGAAGATCCGCCTCCGGCACGCGCAACGCGCGCCCCAGCTGCTCCAGCACGGACCAGGAGGCCAGCTCGATCCCCACGGAGTCGTCCGGTTCCTCGATCGGCCCGGCGCCTGTCTGCGTCGTCACACCCTCCTCCTTACCCTTTTTCAGCGGCCAATTCGCGCACCATACCCGGCGCACCATTCATATAGCACTTAACCGGATTATGTGCCAGGCATCGACCCTGCGCATCTACGAGCGCGAAGGCCTGGTGGATCCGGTCCGGACCGCGGGCGACACCCGCCGCTACAGCCGCAACGACCTGACCCGGCTGCGGGAGATCTGCGGGCTGACCGGGGCCGGGCTCAACCTGGCGGGCATCCGCCAGGTGCTGGCCCTGCAGGCGGAGACCCGGCGACTGCAGGCCGAGATCGACCGGCTGCAGACGGCCGCCGCCACCCGGCGCGGGTAGGCGGCCGAGCGGGCGGCGGGGCTCAGCGCAGCTGGACGCCGGGGTCGAGGAGCGCCTGGGCGAGGTCGGCCAGCAGGCTGGCCAGGCAGATGAGGATCACGGTGATCAGCACGGCCCGGTCACGACCATCAGGTCGCCGGTCTTGACCGCGGTCAGCAGCGCCTGCCCGACGCCGTGGAGCGCGAACGTCTGATCGACGATGGCGGCCGCCCCAGCAGGGTGCCGAAGCCGGTGGCGCCCTTGGCAGCAGCGCGATGCGGCCGGAAAACGTGACCGCCGGGCGGGCGCCGGGCGCGCTGATTGGGCGGGACCGTCCGGGGCAGACGGCACCGGCCAGGAGGCGAGAGCCAGCGGAGGCCAGAGGAGCGCCGTGATGCCAACCACCCACGTGCTCGCGGCCGTCGCGCCGGTCGCCAACACGCTCGGCGGGCAGGGCTGGAAACAGGTCGGTGAGCTCGGCCTGGCGCTGGTGCTGTCGGCTGCCATCGGCATCGAGCGGGAACTGCGGCACAAGGACGCCGGCCTGCGGACCCACACGCTGGTCGGGGTCGGGTCGGCCCTGTTCATGCTGGTCAGCAAGTACGGGTTCACCGACGTGCTGGAAAAGCAGCTGGTCGTGCTGGACCCGTCGCGGATGGCGGCCCAGATCGTGTCCGGCATCGGCTTCATCGGGGCCGGCCTGATCTTCGTGAACCGGGGGTCGGTGCGCGGGCTGACCACCGCCGCCTCGATCTGGGTCACGGCCGCGGTCGGATCCACCGCCGGGGCCGGCCTGCTGGTGCTGGCCGCGGTCGCGACCGGCTTCTACTTTTTCATCACGCTGGTCCTCCCGCTGGCCCGAAGGCGGCTGCCGTCGGCCGCGACCGGCAGCGGGACGCTGAAGGTCCGCTACCCGGACGGGCAGGGCATCCTCCGCCAGGTGATCAACGAGGCCACCCAGCGCGGGTTCGTCATCGACGATCTGGCCGTCGACCCGGACAACGGCGGGGCGGGCCGTCAAGCCGACGGCAGCGTGAGCGAGCAGCGGCCGCGGTCGGTGACGGTGACCCTCCAGGTGTACGGGCGCCAGCCGGTCAGCGAGCTGATCGCGGCGCTGTCCACCCTCGATCACGTCCAGGTGATGGCCGCTTCGGATCTGGACGCCGTCGATGAGTAAAGCAGGCCGGACGCGCACCGGGCTGCAGGCGGCGCTGCGGCTGGAGACACCGCCGGGCGGCCCGATCACCCCCCGCACACTGGCCCAGATGGACGGGGGTGGCACCACCCGGCAGCACTGGCGGATCCTGTTCGTCACCGGGATGGGCTTCTTCACCGACGCCTACGACCTGTTCATCATCGGCATCGTCGCCTCCCTGATCACCAGCGAATGGCACGCCCGGGGCTACCAGATCTCGCTGCTGACCTCGCTGGCCCTGCTGACCTCGGCGTTCGGCGCCGTCGTGTTCGGCAAGATCGCGGACCGGTTCGGGCGCAGCAAGGTGTACGGCTACGAGATGCTGCTGCTGGCCGCGGGCGCCATCGCCTCGGCGTTCGCGCCCGGCATCTGGTGGCTGATCGGCATCCGCGGCCTGCTGGGCTTCGGCATCGGCGGCGACTACCCGGTCAGCGCCACGATCATGAGCGAGCACGCCTGCCGCAAGAACCGGGGCCGGATGGTGGCGCTGGTGTTCTCGATGCAGGCGGCCGGCCTGATCGTCGGCCCGCTGATCGCGATCGTCGCGCTGGCTACCGGACTCAGCCACGACTACGCCTGGCGGATCATGCTCGCCCTGGGTGCGGTGCCGGCCCTGGCCGTGTTCCGGCTGCGGCGCCGCCTGAGCGAGACCCCCCGGTTCCAGCTCGCCCAGCAGGAGGAGCCGGCCAACGGCCAGAGTGGCCGGTCAGGGCCGGCCGCCCCACCCGGTCAGGTGGCCGGGCTGCGCGGTGTGCTGGCCGACCGGCGCCTGCTGCGCTGGCTGATCGGCGCCTCGCTGGCGTGGCTGCTGTTCGACTTCGTCTACTACGGCAACACGATCTCCAGCCGGAGCGTGGTCAAGCTGGCCCTGCCGCACGCCAGCCTGATCGGCAGCACCGCGCTGACGTTGGCCATCTTCGCGGTCGCGGCGCTGCCCGGCTACGTGCTGGCCGCGCTCACCATCGACCGGATCGGCCGGCGGCTGATGCAGACCCTCGGCTTCGCGGTGATGGCGGCCGCGTTCGCCGGCTTGTGGCTGATCCCCGGGGCCACCCACCGGTTGGCGCCGTTCCTGGTGCTGTACGGGGTGAGCTACTTCTTCGCCGAGTTCGGGCCGAACACCACCACGTTCGTCTACCCGGCCGAGATCTTCCCGATCCGGGTCCGCGCCACCTGCCACGGCATCGCCGCCGCGGCGGGCAAGATCGGCGCGTTCGTCGGTACCTACGCCCTGACCAGCCTGCTGCCCGCGGCCGGGCTGGCCCGTACCAGCGGCCTGGTCGCGGCCGTGGCCGTGCTCGGCCTGCTGGTCACGGTCACGATGCTGCCGGAACCCAAGGGCGTGAGCCTGGAAGACCTGAACGACGCCCGGCTGAGGCCAGCCTGACCCTGGTGCCGACCAGACGCTGGTGCCAGCCTCACCAGCCGTTGAGCTGGTCGATGCCCCTGATCGTCTGCACGGTCCGGCGGGGCCGGGCCCCGAGGTTGAGGATGACCAGCTCGCACCCGTAGCGGGCGGCGAAGTGGCGCAGGTCGGCCAGCATCCGCACGGTCTCCGCGTCGATCATGGTGGCGGCGGTGAAATCGAGCTCGACCCGGCGCCAGCCGGCGGTGACGGCGTCGGTCAGCATCTGCCGCACCTCATCGTGGCCATCGAGGCCGAACTCACCGGCCCCGATCAGCCGGCACACCCCCTGGCCGACCGGCTGATCAGCACCACCAGGCTGGTCAGAGACCCGGTCGGAGACCAGCTCTAACGTGCCCATGATCCCCTCCCAAACTGCAGCTTGCGCGCATTCTGGCAACGGCCGGCGCTGCTGCCTAGCGGCTGAAGCGAAGCGCTTTCGTCCGCAGCCGTCCGGAAAGCGAACTGGGGTTACGGCTTGCGCCTGACGCGGCGTGAGGTTTCAACGTCGAGGTCATGGACGCAGCGGACGGCCCCGGGCCGGCGATGACGGTAGGCGCGCGGGCGGGGCGGCCGGGGCTGGTCAGCGGGGGCGGGCGCTGGTGGGCGGGCCGCTGAGCCCGGAGGGGCTGGCGGCCATGGCCCAGCGCCGCCGGGACGTGCTCTGCCCGACGGCCTGGCCTGAGCGGCCTGGCCGGGTTGGTCAGACCGGTGAGCGGGCGGCCAGGCTCTGGCCGGCCAGGTCGGCCAGGGTCACCGCGGCCAGCCGGGCCTGGCGGGCGGGGCGGGCCCCGGGCCGCGGCGTCATCATGAAGCGGCCGTAGTACTGACCGTGGGCGGTGGCCCGCAGCTCGATCTCCTCGCCGGGCAGGCCGTGGCGCTCGGCCACCAGCGGCCCGTAGCCGCCACGGACCACCCCGTCCTGCTCCAGCCGGAGCGGGTGGCCGATCAGAGCGCCGTACTCGAACCGGCACTCCTGCAGGCCGAGCAGGTCAGCGAGCTGACCCCGGACCTCGTTGACGACGGCGTCGGGGTCGGCCGCCGACCGGGCCAGCTCGGCGGTGGCGTGGATCCGGTCCAGGTGGTGCGCGTCGGTCACCGCCAGCACCCGCAGCTGGCGGGCGCGGCTGGCCAGCTGGGAGACGGCCAAGCCGACCAGCAGCAGCAGGACGAACGTGGTGAGGTTGGCCTGGCCGTTGATGGTGAAACGGTCATAGGGCATGGCATAGAAAAAGTCGAACCACAGGGCGGCCCAGATGGCGGCGACGGCCCCCGCCCAGCGGTTGCCGATGGCGGCCACCGCAACCACGACGACGACCAGCAGCAGCGCCACGTTGGTGTTGGCCCAGGACGACCGCCAGGGCAGCAGGATCGCGGCCGCCGCCAGCGGGGCGGCCAGCGCGGCGCCGATGGCCAGGTAGTCCCGGTTGAGCAGACGCCCACTCAGCGGGCGGAGCGAGTGCGGGCGGGAAACCAGCACGCAGACCACTCCCTTCCCTGATCGGAGCTGATCCCAGCGAAGCACCGATCGGGCCGGCCCGGACCGGCCCTAACGAGATCCAGGCGCGGGCGCGGCGAAAACTCGCGGAGCGCTGGCGGGGGTGGGGCGCAGGCGTCGCGGGGTGGGGGCGGAGCGCTGGCGGGGGTGAGGGGGGCGGGGGGCGCGGCGACGCGGGGGCGCGGACGCACGGCCTGGGGTGCGGGGCGCGACCGGGGCGGGCCGGTCGGCGCTGGTCAGCGGGGCCGGCGCTGCTCAGCGGGCCCGGGCGGCGGTGGGCGGGCCGCTGGCCAGGATGGCGGCGGTGAGGGCCTCGGCGGGCTGGCTGACCAGGCGGGCGCCGGCCAGCAGGACCAGGTCGATCTCGCCCAGGTCGGGCAGGCCGGCCGAGGCGGGCAGCTCGACCAGGCCGTCGGGGATCAGGCTGCGAGCGAAGATCGCCAGGCCGAGGCCGGCCCGGGCGGCCGCCACCACGCCCAGCACGCCGCGGACGGTGCAGGTGACGCGGTAGGGCAGCCCGGCCTCCTCCAGCGCCCGCACGCCGCTCGACCGGCTGATGCTGGGTGACTGGTAGACGACCAGGGCGACCCGCTGGCCAGGGGTGACCCGGGTCCCGGGCGGCGCCGCCCAGACCAGCCGGTCGCGCCGGACCAGGCGGCCGTGCCCCTCCCCCGGCGGCAGCTTGACGAATGCCACGTCGAGGTGGCCGGACTCTACCCGGCGCTGCAGCGAGCTGCTCTGGGAGACGGTCAGCTCGAGGTCGATCCGGGGGTAGAGCTGGCGGAAGTCACGCAGGATGCTGGGCACCGGGGTGAGCGCGAGGTCATCGGTGACCCCGAACCGGATCCGGCCGCTGAGCCCGGAGCCGGTGAAGTAGCCGACCGCCTGCTCGTGGGCGGCCAGGATCGAGCGGGCGAAACCGGCCATCGCCTCGCCGTCGGCGGTCAGCGTGACGCTGCGGGTGTCGCGCACGAACAGCGGCCGCCCGACCGCGTCCTCGAGCTTGCGGACGTGCTGGCTGACGGTCGGCTGGCCGAGGCCGAGGCTGGCGGCGGCCCGGGTGAAGCTGAGCGATTGCGCCACCGCCAGGAACGTCCGCAGTAGCTCGGGGTCGTACACGCGGGGACCCTTTCATTATGAAATGCAATAACAGTAATTATACTAATTTCCTTTTTTAATGATAAGGCCGGGCGTTGGATAGAGATATCCCGGACGACGATGAAGTGGATGTCCTTGCCTGCGACCGCCAGATCCCACCGTCCCCATTTCCCCCTTTCCCGGTCGGCCTCCAACTCCGTCTTCAGCTCCCTGCGGAGCCGCAATTTCCGGTTGTTCGTGGCCGGCCAGCTGTTCTCGAACACCGGCACCTGGGTGCAGCGGATCGCCCAGGACTGGCTGGTGCTCAGCCTGACCGGCAGCGCCACTGCGGTCGGGGTCACGACCGCCCTGCAGTTCCTCCCGACCCTGCTGTTCGGGCTGTTCGGCGGCCTGATCGCCGACCGCTACGCCAAGCGCGGGGTGCTGCTGGTCACCCAGTCGGCGCTGGCCGCGATCGCCGGGGTACTGGCCGTCCTGACGCTGACCCACGTGGTCCAGGCCTGGCACGTGTACGTGGTCGCGTTCGCGCTCGGGCTGGTCACCGCGGTCGACAATCCGACCCGGCAGGCGTTCGCCAACGAAATGGTCGGCCCGGCCCAGCTGTCCAATGCGATCAGCCTCAATTCGTCGGTCTTTCAGCTCGGCGGGCTGATCGGCCCGGCCATCAGCGGCGCGCTCATCAGCGCGGTCGGGCCCGGTTATTCGTTCGCCATCAACGCGCTCTCCTACGCCGCGCCGCTGGCCGCGCTGGTGCGGATGCGGCCGGCCGAGCTGCGCACGGTGGACTGGGACCGGGACGGCTCCGGCCAGCTCCGGGACGGGCTCCGGTACGCGCTGACCGAGCCGCGGGTGCTCTGGCCGACCGTCCTGGCCGGGGTGTTCGGCCTGTTCACGGCCAACCTGGCGGTGACCCTGGCCGCCTTCGCGCACTCGGTGTTCCACTCCGGGCCCCGCGGCTACGGCCTGCTCAGCGCCACCGTGGCGATCGGCTCGGTGACCGGGGCGCTGGTCTGCGCCCGGCTGCCGCGGCCCCGGCTGCGGGTGCTGTTCGGCTACGGGGCGGT
>Ga0213875_10002098_pt1 | contig 12228 bp, 11 predicted proteins | sample BarmaccomBMRX_R8_FD_160105 | JGI IMG/M metagenome (GOLD analysis project Ga0213875, IMG submission 160105) | Root-associated microbial communities from Barbacenia macrantha in rupestrian grasslands, the National Park of Serra do Cipo, Brazil - RX_R8 | ecosystem: Host-associated > Plants > Roots... | reverse complement strand
TGAGGACGCGCAGCTTCTGCCGGTCCGGCAGGTCGAGCGTGACGTCGGCACCACTGCGCAACTGGAACTTTGCCTCCGGCGGATAGACGTCGAGCGCGGTCAAGTCGGGGTTGGCGGTGAAGGTCAGGCCGCGCCGTATCGCCAGGCCGGTGCGCTGGACGACGGCATCGCCCGTGAAGTGCAGGGCATAGCGGTCGGGCGGGAACAGCCGCGCCGCGGCGGTCGGGCCGTCCACCTCCTCGAGCGCGACGACGTCGGCGTCGAGGGCGTCGGCGTAGCGGCGCAGGCGGGCAACATCGTCCGGCTGCCGCCCGGTCACGTCGTGCGGCAGCGCGGGATCGCCGGTCGGGCGCAGCGTGAACCATTCGATGTTCCAGGTCGCGAGCTTCAGCTCGCGGGCGACCGCCGCGCCGGGCAGCAGCAGCGCAAACGCCAGCAGCAGCCGGGCGATCATGCGCGCACCGCCAGGCCGACGCCGGCGACCGTCAGGCCGAGGGCGGCAAGCTGGCGAAGGCCGAGCGGCTCGCCGAGCAACAGGGCGGAGCCGAACACGCCGACGATCGGCACCATCAGCGTGCCGATCGCCGCGGTCGCCGCCGGCAGCAGGCGCAGCGCCCGGAACCAGGTGACGTAGGCGAAGACCATCGGCACCATGCCGAGATACAGCAGCCCCGCCCAGGCTCTTCCGGGCAAAGCGCCCCAGTGCGGATGCTCGAGCAGCGCTGGGAGAGCAAACGGCGTCGAGCCCAGAACGAGCTGCCAGGCGACGCTGGCGAACGGCGGCATCGAGGGCGGCCGGCGCTTGGCCAGCACGGTGCCGAGGCCGAACATCCAGGCGCCGGTGAACGCGATGGCCACCCCCGGCAGCTTCGACCACGAGGCTTGCATCGGCTGCGCCCCCATCAGCACGGCGACCCCCGAAAGTCCCAGCGCGAGCGCCAGCAGGCGCGCGGCGCGCGGCCGCTCGTGCAGGATCGGCCAGGCGAACAGCACGGCCCAGAGCGGCATCGTGTAGGCGATGATCACCGCCTCCGACGCGGAGAGCCACATCATGCCGAAGGTCGAGGCTCCCATGAAGGCGGCGATGTTGAGCAGCGCCGAGGCGATCAGTGGCTGCCACTGCCCGGCCGGCGGGCGCAGTCGCTCGCGGCCGGCGCAGGCGAAGCCGAAGGCGACGGCCGCGCCGAGCAGGCCGGCGAAGCCGCGCATGCTGAACGGCGGCACCTGGGTGAGCAGGTATTTGATCAGCGGCCAGTTCAGCCCCCAGCAGATCGCGGTGGCGAGCAGGCACGCGAGCCCGACCGCAAGGTCGCCGGAGCGGCGGGTCGCGCTCACAGCAGCAATGCCGTGCGCTCCGGTGTCGGCGCCTGCGCCGCCCTCGAGCGTCGCCTCAACCGGCGCAAATCCCATCCATGTCTTCTGAATCATGGTTGCCCATCGATTCAGACGTTCCACCGTTCGCAAGAGAGATCACAACTGTGACGCTGGACGAGACCGGTTCAACACTCTCCAAGTCAGCGCAAAGGTTGCGTCTGAAGCTCAACCCAATGCGCACGGTCGTAGCTGCCACTGCTGGCGACAGCGCTCGCGCTGTTCGGGATGTTGACCGATACGGGAGCAAAGTAGGCCACTCGTGCTGCAGGATTGTATTGTTGGTCTCCCCTGGGTTCCATCCATTGGGGATAGCCGGCAAAGGTCATAAAATACTGATCGTGACCCGAAATCGTTTCCATCAGGATGGTCGGAACTCCAGGCGCCTTGACGTGGCGGATGAAATTGAACCAGTTGGGGTTCTGCCCCTGAAGCAGATACACGACCTCGTCACCTGAAGCGCCGCCCGGGTAGTTGCGCCAGACGTTGTCCAGGTCCCTCGCAAGGACCTTCTCATACGGGCCGGTGAGGCGGTCGCTGTAGGCGATGCCGATCTTGTAGGTGTCGCTCCGGTAATTTCCCGTCGTGTAGAGCAGTGCCCAGGTCTGCCTGATCTTGACGACATTTGCTGTCTCGATGATCTGCAGGCCGCTTGCGCCGTCACGGTATTCCGAGCTGCGACGAAGGTCAGGCGCCAGAAGGGTGATGGGTGGGCGGCTCGTGTCCACCGTGTCGGGACTCAGCATCGGCTGAGCAACGATGCCTGCCATCGTACTGCCCAATCGCTTGACATAGATGAGATAGATCGGATCCCCCACCCTGTCCTGGACAAGCTTTCCGGCGTAGTTCGCGTAGTCGAAGACGATCGTCCCGGCGGTGTCGCTGATCGTGGGAATGCGTCCGATCAGTTCCTTATCCACGCGCCAGTAGCGAATTTGGTTCAGGGCAGCGAGCGGCGTGCTGCAGGCCGTATAGTCCGGACTGAGATGTACTATGCTTGTTTGCAGTCGCTTCGGCCAGATGTTCATTCCGCTTCTGGCCTTGGACTGCCAGTCGGTTTCCGCCACAACGGCCGACGCGATCATGTGCCACGCGCACGTCCGCTGATCGTAGAATACGTTCTTCGCCCAGAATGAACCGGCAATGCGAAAAGCAGGATTCAGCCTCTGTTGCAGGAAAGAAACGTCAACGGAAATCGGCCGCACCGTGACGTCGGACGGACTGCGGAAATCAAAGCTGGGGAACGACATCGCCTTGTCCTGAGTGCTGAAAAAGACGAAGTCGTTTCCGACCTTGTTCCGGTTGGCCGGATTGGATGGATCCAGGATCGGGAACGGGTCGGGAAAGGTCTCATTGCCCGGTGCCGGGATCGGGTTCACCGCAAAGCGCCCCTTTTCCTGAGCCTTGGGAGAATGCGTGAGAAAAAGTCCGCAAACGACAGTGAGCACAGCGGTCCGGGCCAGCTTCATCGTCTCCGCTCCGCAGAGTGAGGATAGCGGCGTACGACCAGCGCGGCGGCCCAGCAAGGGGGCGTGCCCCACAACCGGCATCCGCGGGCGGCATTCTGTCGCGGATACGCGGGGTCGGACGCAGACCCCCGGCCGGCTGGCGAAGATTCCCCGTGCGACTTCCGGAGCGTGCTACGGCACCGTCGCCAAGGCTGCCGGCGAAAGCGGGCTCATGTTCCAGCCCCCGTCGATGCTGAGGACGCGGTAGAGGTGATCCCCGCTTCCCGGCGTATCGACGCACGACGTCGCCTTGCTGTCGCAGGTCTCGACCAGTTGGCCGTCGCGGAACAGCCGGTATGTGACGCCACTCGGGTTGGGTGCCGGCACCGCGTTCCAGCTCACCGTCACCTGCGGCACGGTGCATGCGACCCCGCTTCCCTGGTTGCAGGACGCGGTGATGTCGCTGGGGATCAGCGTGGTCAGGACAAGTGGCGGCTGCGGTGTGGCAGTGAAGTCGAACTCGTCGGCCAGGTCTACGATCGGCGCCGTTGTCCCATCAAAGTAACGCACCTGGCGAAGGGCGTCGCGAATGGTCGGGCGCTTGTCGGGAAGGCCGAGTTCTGCCGGAACCAGCCTGGCGCCGTCCATGAACACGTCTTCGATGAACCGGGGATACGAGTCGAAGCTGAGAACGCCGTGGTCGATATACCCGTGCCTGGCGTAGGCGCTCACCAGAAGTCCCGGCACGCGCTGGCCGTAACCCTGGATTGGCGTTGGTGTGTTGTTGGTGTCCACGTTCGGCGGCACCACGTGATCGTAAAAGCCGCCCCAGTCGTCCCAGCTGATGAAGATCGCCGTGTCGTTCCAGTACGACGAGTTCATCACCGCATTGACCAGCGCCGTGACGTACATCATGCCGGCGGTGATGCTGTGCGGCGGATGCTCGCTGTAGACGTCGCTCGGGATCAGCCACACGACCTGCGGCAGCTTGTGAAGCTTGATGTCTACCAGGAAATGGTTGGTGACGTGTATGTGCTTCATGCGATAGCCGTAAGGCTGCTCGCGCACGTAGCTGTAAAACTTGGCTGGATTCCAGCCCGAAGGCGTCTCAGGGTTCTGTATCACGGGTTCACAGGTCATCTCGCCGGATTCGCAGTCCGGCTCCGTCCCCTCGCCGAGGTAATATTTCCAACTGACATTATGCGTATCGAGCAATTGGAAGAAGTTCGCCCAGGGGAATCTCGTCTCCCGGTTATGCAGGAGATAGGGGAAGGTGTAGCACGTCGACACGTCGGTCTGGTCTGCGCATTTCGCGACCCACTCGCTCGTCATGTCGACATGGATCGGGAACGAGGATGAGCGGACGCCCGCGAACATGTGGTCCTGCAGCACGAAGTTCTTCGCATAGGCCCAGTAGTTCGGGATCTCCTCGGCCGTGTGATAGCCCATGACGTCATGGAGCTGCACGCCCTGGAGGATGAATTGATAGGGATGAGCGCCATGCGCAGCGCCTTCGATCTGCTGCGCGACAAACCCGTCCAGCTTCGCGTGCGTGATGCCATCGTCGAGATCGAGCTGAGCAGCCAGATTGCTGTGCGGGCCACCAGCGTTTGCATCAAGCCCGTTGTGATACGGCTGAATGCACCCGTTCTGCGGGTTGCTTGGGTCGATCGGCATGCAGACACCGGACGGGATGCCGTCGGCGCCGGGAAAGGTCCCGAAATAGCTGTCGAAGGACCGGTTCTCCTGCATGATGATGATGACGTGCTTGATCTTGCCGGCGGCCGGCGAGCGAGCATTCGCAGGCAGTCCAAGCAAACACAGCGCGGCCCCTAATACGCCGCGGGTGAGACTGACAGACAGGGCGCCACGTCGCGTCATGATCACAATTCCCACTCATCGGGCCAGATGATTTCAGGACAGAATAGATCGGTCTGCAACACCATTTAGTCATATTGCGATTGGCTGTCTGCGGGTCCGGTCCGAGGGTAGCGCGGACACGCAGGAGCAGGCGGCGCGGGCGACGGTCCGTGCGTGCTCAGTACGCGCCGCGCCATCTGCCGGCCGGGACCGCAACCCCGCGCGGGCGCCGGTGTTTTAGCCCGGGTGTCCCGAACCCTCGTGCGACGGGGCGAACGGCGGGTCAACGGCGGGACATATGCAGGCGATCACCACCGACATCCCCGCCCGGCTCGACCGGCTGCCCTGGTGCCGCTTTCACGTGCTCGTCGTTGTGGCGCTCGGCATCACCTGGGTGCTCGACGGGCTGGAAGTGACGATCGTCGGCTCGATCGGGCCGATCCTGCAGGACCACCGCACGCTCGGGCTCAGCACGCCCGACATCGGCGCCGTCGCCTCCTGCTACGTAGCGGGCGCGGTCGCCGGCGCGCTCGGCTTCGGCTGGCTCACCGACCGGCTTGGCCGCCGCCTGATTTTTAACGTCACGCTCGCGATCTATCTCGCCGGCGTGCTGCTCACCGCCTTCTCCTGGAATTTCTGGAGCTTTGCCGCCTTTCGGGTGATCACCGGACTCGGCATCGGCGGGGAGTACGCGGCGATCAACTCGGCGATCGACGAGCTGATCCCGGCGCGGCTGCGCGGACGCATCGACCTGATCATCAACGGCAGCTTCTGGGTCGGCGCGGCGGCCGGTGCCGCGGCCTCGCTGCTGCTGCTGAGCGGGACGCTGGTCGGGGTCGATGTCGGCTGGCGTCTCGGCTTCGGCATCGGCGGCGGGCTCGGCCTGTTTATCCTGGCGCTGCGCCGCTTCGTGCCGGAGAGCCCGCGCTGGCTGGTCACCCACGGCTATCAGCGCGAGGCGGAGACGACGGTCGCAGCAGTTGAGCAGCGGGTGGAACAGGACACCGGCCGCGCGCTGCCGAAGCCTGAGGGCACGCTCACCGTGCATCCGCGAAAAACCTTCGGTTTCGGCCTGATCTTTTCCGCGATGTTCGGCACCTATCGCGGCCGCAGCGTGCTCGCCGTCGTGCTGATGACGGCCCAGGCGTTCCTGTTCAACGCCGTGTTCTTCACCTACGGCCTGGTGCTGGCGCATTTCTACGGGGTGCCGGGGACGATGACCGGCCTCTACATCCTGCCGCTGGCGGCCGGCAATTTCTTCGGCCCGCTGCTGCTCGGCCACTTCTTCGACACGGTCGGCCGGCGACGCATGATCGCCGGCACCTACGGCCTGTCCGGCCTGCTGCTCGCGGCGACCGCGCTCGGCTTCGCCGCCGGCGCCTTCTCGGCGACTACGCAGACGATTGCGTGGATCGTCATCTTCTTCTTCGCCTCCGCGGCGGCGAGTTCCGCCTACTTGACGGCCAGCGAAATCTTTCCGCTGGAAACCCGCGCTCTGGCGATCGCAGTGTTCTACGCGCTCGGCACGGCGATCGGCGGCGTCGTCGCGCCGGCGCTGTTCGGCCACCTCATCGAATCGAGCAGCCCCTGGGCGGTGTGCGGCGGCTATCTGGTCGCCGCCGTGCTGATGCTGCTCGCCGCGCTCACCGAGGCGGTGCTCGGCGTGGACGCCGAGGGCAAGTCGCTGGAGAGCATCGCGGCCCCGTTGTCGGGCTGAACCCGTGCCGCCCCTCCGGCGCCGGCTGCGCGCCGACCTCCTGCTGATTGAGCGCGGCCTCGCCGAAAGCCGCGCCCGCGCGCAGGCGCTGATCCTGGCCGGAAAAGTGTTTGTCGCCGGCCGCCGGATCGACAAGGCCGGCGAGACGCTGCCGGGCGATGCGGTGCCGGAGGTGCGCGGCCGCGATCACCCCTGGGTCTCGCGCGGCGGCGTGAAGCTCGCCCACGCGCTCGCGCATTTCGCGCTCTCGCCCGCCGGACGGATGTGCCTCGACATCGGCGCGTCAACCGGCGGTTTTACCGACGTTTTGCTGGCGCACGGCGCGGCGCGGGTGCACGCCGTCGATGTCGGGCACGGCCAGCTCGCCTGGCGGCTGCGCACCGATCCCCGCGTCGTCGTCCACGAGCGCTGCAACGCCCGCTACCTGACGCCGGCGGCGATCCCTGATCGCATCGAGGCGCTGGTCTGCGACGCGAGCTTCATCGGCCTGGCCACTCTGCTGCCCGCGCCGCTGGCCCTCTGCGCCGGCACCGCCTGGGCGGTCGCGCTGATCAAGCCGCAGTTCGAGGCCGGCCCGGCGGCGGTGGGCGGAGGCGGCGTGGTGCGCGACGCCGCGGTGCATCGCGCCGTCTGCGAGCGCATCGAGGCGTGGTGGGCGGAGCAGCCGGGCTGGCGGGTGATCGGCACGACGGAGAGCCCGATCACCGGCCCGGAGGGGAACCGCGAGTTCCTGCTCGCCGCAACCCTAGGTTGATCAGTCGGCGGCGCCGAGCTGCGGCGCGAGATCGTGCTGCGAGATTTCGGCGAGGAGCGACCAGACCCGGGCCGGCTCCATCGGCACGTCCGGATCGTTCAGCAGCCGGTCAAGCTCGTCCAGCTTCTGTGCATAATCCGTCTCGTTCATGCCCCGCCCCATTGTCGCGCCGCGCCCCGGCCATCAAGCCGGGACAACGTGGCGAACACAAGGCAGTTTCGTGACTCAAATCTCAATAAAGAGCTAACGGCCACCGTCCGCGAAGGGCAGCGGGGTCGCCCAACCACCGCGAGAAATCCATCACGAATCCGTCACGGATACCGTAGGTTCCGCCCGGGAAAAGGGGGGAGCCATGAACAGCGGACCGATCCTGCGCCCGGGCTCGACGGGCGACGATGTCAGGCGCCTGCAGCGTATTTTCGTGATGACCAAGGCGCTTGGCGGGCCGGGCGACATCGACGGCGTGTTCGGCGCCGGCACCGAAGCGGCGGTGAAGGGCTTTCAGCAGGGCAACGGCCTTGCCGTGGACGGCGTGGTCGGGCCGGCCACCTGGACCGCGCTGCCCGCCGATCCCGACACGCCGGTGCTGCGTTCCGGTGCATCCGGAGCGGCGGTGACCGGGTTGCAGAATGGGCTGGCGCGGGTATTCGGTCAGGGAGACCCTAACGCTCCCGGGCCGGCGGACGGCCGGTTCGGGCCGCGCACGGAGGCATCGGTGCGCGCCTATCAGAGCCAACGCGGCCTGGCTGCGGACGGCGTGGTCGGCGACCAGACCTGGTGGACCCCGGCAGGTGCGGCCGGCGCGACACTCGCGTCCCTCTCGGGCCTGACGACCGTCTGAGCGGTCATCGGTTCCGCGGCAGCCGCGCCGTCTCCGGCGCGTCGGGGTTCTGGGCGCGGTGGCGCAGCAGGTGGTCAGCCAGCACGCAGGCCATCATCGCCTCGCCGACCGGCACCGCGCGGATGCCGACGCAGGGATCGTGCCGGCCACGCGTGGTGATCTCGACGTCGCGACCCTGCCGGTCGACGGTGCGGCGGGGGATCAGGATCGAGCTGGTCGGCTTCACCGCAAAGCGCGCCACGATTGGCGCGCCGGTGGAGATGCCGCCCAGAATGCCGCCGGCGCGGTTGGACTCGAAGCGCACGACGCCGTCCTGCATGCGCATCTCATCGGCGTTGTCCTCGCCGCGCAGCGCGGCGGCGGCGAACCCGTCGCCGATCTCCACGCCCTTCACGGCATTGATGCCCATCAGCGCCGCGGCGAGGTCGGCGTCCAGCTTGGCGTAGACCGGCGCGCCCAGCCCGGGCGGCACGCCGTCCGCCACCACCTCGATCACCGCGCCGACCGAAGAACCCTGGCGGCGCACCTCCGCCAGATACGTCTCCCACGCCGCCGCGCTCTCAGCGTCCGGGCAGAAGAAGGGGTTATCGTCCACCTGCGCCCAGTTCCAGCGTGCCCGGTCGATGCCATGCGGCCCCATCTGCACGAGCGCGCCGCGGACGCGCACCTGGCGCCCCAGCACGACCCGCGCCACCGCGCCGGCCGCCACCCGCATCGCCGTCTCCCGCGCCGAACTGCGCCCGCCGCCGCGATAGTCGCGGATGCCGTATTTCAGCTCGTAGGTCAGGTCGGCGTGGCCGGGCCGGAATCGCTCGGCGATCTCACCGTAGTCGCGCGAACGCTGGTCGGTGTTCTCGATCAGCAGCGCGATCGGCGTTCCGGTGGTGACGCCGTCGAACGTTCCGGACAGGATGCGCACCGCATCCGCCTCCTGCCGCTGCGTCGTGAAGCGCGACTGCCCGGGGCGCCGCTTGTCGAGCCAGGGCTGGATGTCGGCTTCGGTGAGCGGCAGGCGCGGCGGGCAGCCGTCGACGACGCAGCCGATCGCCTCGCCGTGGCTCTCGCCCCAGGTGGTCACGCGGAACAGGTGGCCAAAGCTGTTGTGCGACATGCCAATGGCGTCACGTCGCCTGGTCGGACACCACGCTGATGTCCGGCGCCGCAGGGTTCTTCATGCCGACGATATGATAGCCGCAATCGACATGGTGCACCTCGCCGGTGACGCCGCTCGAGAGGTCGGAGAGCAGGTAGACACCGGCGCCGCCCACCTCGTCCACCACGACGTTGCGCTCGAGCGGGCTGTTGAGCTGGTTCCAGCGCAGGATGTAGCGGAAATCGCCGATGCCGCTCGCCGCCAGCGTCTTGATGGGCCCGGCGCTGATCGCGTTCACCCGGATGTTCTGCGCACCGAGATCGGCGGCGAGATAGCGCACCGACGCCTCCAGCGCGGCCTTGGCGATCCCCATGACGTTGTAGTGCGGCATCACCCGCTCGGCGCCGAGATAGGTGAGCGTCAGCAGCGAGCCACCCCCTTGCATCAGCTTCACCGCGCGCTGGCAAACCGCGGTAAAACTGTAGCAGGAGATGTCGAGCGCCTGGAGAAACGCCTGGCGCGACGTGTCCAGGTATTTGCCGCGCAGATACGCCTTGTCGGCCCAACCGATGGCGTGCACCAGGAAGTCCAGCCGCGGAAAGTGCTCGGCGATCGCCGCGAACGCGGCGTCGATCGCCGCCTCGTCGCCGACATCGCATGGCACCAATAAGTCCGAGCCGACGCTCGCCGCCAGCGGCCGCACCCGCTTTTCCAGCGCCTCGCCCTGGTAGGTGAAGGCGAGTTGCGCGCCCTGGGCGGCGCAGGCGGCGGCGATGCCCCAGGCGATCGAGCGCTCGTTGGCTACCCCCATGATGACGCCGCGCTTGCCCTGCATCAGCGTGCCTCGGGCCGGACGCGTGGTCGCGCTGGTCGGTTCGCCGACGGCCATGCCGCATCCCCGGACAGATGACAGCCGCCGTGGTGGCACAGCCTCCGCAGGGCGGCAAGCGTCTGGCCAAGAAGCCGACTTGCCGCCAGACTTGACGGCAGGAGGCGCGACATGCCCGACAGCAACGCCGTGGTCGCCGCCGTCGACCCGCTTCGCCTGTTCGACGAATGGATGGCCGAGGCGGTGCAGAGCGAGCCGAACGATCCCACCGCCATGGCGCTCGCCACCGCGACGTCCGACGGCGTTCCCTCCGCGCGCATGGTCCTGCTGAAGGGCACCGACGCGCGAGGCTTCGTCTTCTATACCAACCGGCAGAGCCGCAAGGGCGAGGAGCTGGCCGGCAATCCCCGCGCCGCCCTGCTGTTCCACTGGAAGAGCCTGCGCCGCCAGGTGCGCATCGAGGGCCGCGTGGAGGACGCGACGGACGCCGAGGCCGACGCCTACTTCGCTTCGCGCGCGCGCGTGTCGCGCCTCGGCGCCTGGGCCTCCGACCAGTCCCGCCCGCTGCCCGAACGCGCCGAACTGGAGGGCCGGCTGGCCGCCTACGCCGCCGAGTATCCGGACGAGACCATCCCGCGCCCGCCGCACTGGCACGGTTATCGCGTGCTGCCGGAGCGGATGGAGTTCTGGCAGGACATGCCCTACCGGCTGCACGACCGCACGCTCTACACCCGCCGCGGCGCGGGCTGGAGCAGCCAGAAACTCTATCCCTAGACCGCGATCTCGGAGTGGGAAGTTCGCCTGGGCGTGGATTGCGCTCTCATCCAGTGCCGTTGCGCAAAGCGAACGCTGCGCCGCGACGCGCCGGCGTGCTAGACCGCGATTGTCCTCGCGGAGATCAGCGAGGGCGTGGATCGCCGGTCCCGCTTGACCTGGACCCGGGTCAGCCCGACGAACAGTCAGGGCCAGCCGGATCCAGCTAGGGCGCCCTTCCTGTCGGGAGCACACACATGGCCATACGCAAGCTGCTGCTGCCGCTGACCGGGACCAGGGCCGGGGAGGCGGCGCTCGGAACCGCGCTGTCCATCGCCCGGATCTGGAACTCGCACCTGACCGCGCTGCACGTCCGCGTGGACAGCCGCGACGTCGCCCCGCTCGCCGGCGAGGGCCTGTCCGGTGCGATGATCGAGGAGATGATGTCGGCCACCGAAAAGGAGAGTGCGGAGCGCGCCGACGCCGTGCGCGCGATGTTCGACCGCTTCGTCCTCCAGCACCAGGTCGTGCTCGGCGACCCGCAGCCCGACGCGCCCGTCGCCACCGCCAGCTTCGCCGGCGTCATCGGGCGCGAGGAGGACCTCGTCGCCCAGCTCGCCCGCCTCGCCGACCTGACCGTCGTGCCGCACCCGGAATCCGGCGAGGACGTCTCCTCCTCGGACGCGCTGCACGCCGTGCTGTTCGACAGCGGCCGCCCGGTGCTGATCTCGCCGATCCGCCCGGTGCCGAGCATCGGCCGGCGCGTCTGCATCGCCTGGAACGGCACGGCCGAGAGTGCCGCCGCGGTCTGGGCTGCGTTGCCCTGGATGCAGCGCGCCGAGGCGGTGCGCGTGCTCTCGGCCGACGAGTACCAGCGCCGCGGCCCGAACGCCGCCGACCTCGTCGCCTACCTGCACCTGCACGGCATCCGGCCGGAGACCGCGACGTTTCGGCCGATCGACCGGGAGGTGGGGGCGGGGCTGCTGGCCTCGGCGCGGGAATTCGGCGCCGACCTGCTGGCGATGGGCGCCTACTCGCACTCCCGCCTGCGTCAGTTGATTCTCGGCGGCGTCACCCGACATGTGCTCGAACGCGCCGACCTGCCGGTCATGATGTGCCGCTGATAATCCGGCGGCGCGGCGGCGCGGCAGCAGGGGACATCGCGACATGATCGAGGTTCGGCCCTTCGCCGGGCTTGGGCGCTTCCGCAACGAGTGGCTGAACGCCCGGCATCATTTCAGCTTCGGCGGCTATCGCGACCAGGCGCGCATGGGGTTCGGCACGCTGCGCGTATGGAACGACGACGAGATCGCGCCCGGCGCCGGCTTCGACCCGCATCCGCACCGCGACATGGAGATCGTGACCTTCGTGCGCGAGGGCGCGATCACGCATCGCGACAGCCTGGGCAACGAAGGCCGTACCGAGGCCGGCGACGTGCAGGTGATGCACGCCGGCAGCGGCATCGTCCACGCCGAGCACAATCGCGAGGACCGGCCCACCCGCCTGTTTCAGATCTGGATCACCCCGCAGCGGTCCGGCGTCGAGCCGGGCTGGGCGACACG
>Ga0213875_10002097_pt1 | contig 12228 bp, 10 predicted proteins | sample BarmaccomBMRX_R8_FD_160105 | JGI IMG/M metagenome (GOLD analysis project Ga0213875, IMG submission 160105) | Root-associated microbial communities from Barbacenia macrantha in rupestrian grasslands, the National Park of Serra do Cipo, Brazil - RX_R8 | ecosystem: Host-associated > Plants > Roots... | reverse complement strand
GGCGGAGAAGCTGGCCATCAGCGTGATCAAGCAGGGCCGCAAGTTCGGCATCACCCTGATCTTGGACACCCAGTCCCCGACCGCGACCTCGATCCCCAAGGAGGTCACCCGCAACACCTCCTGCGGGGTGGCGTTCTCGGTGGCCGATCACATCGCCAACGACGGCCTGCTCGGCTCCGGGAAATACCGGGCCGGAATCAGAGCGACCGATTTACGGATGCACACCGATCGGGGGACCAGTGTCATGGTCGGGGTCAGCGACGCCACCTTCGAACTGGTCCGCGGGTTCTACGTGCCCTACGCCGACGGCGTGGACATGGTCACCCCCATCGTCACCCGCGCCATGGCCGCCATCACCGAACTACGCCGCACAGCTGGGCCCACTACCGGCGAGGACGATCAGGACGATCAACCCGAACTGGTCGATCACCTGGCCGACATCCACGAAGCGTTGCGGGGGGAGCGGCGGGTGCGCACTCAGGTGGTGCTGACCCGGCTGGCCGAACTCAACCCCGCCGTCTACGAGGGCTGGAGCTTCCAAGACCTCTCCGCGGCGCTGGGCGACTACGACATTGAGCCGGTCAAATCCGGTGGCGTCAAAGTCATCCGGGCCACCGACGTAACCCACGCACTCACCTACCGCGACCGCCGCCAAGCCACGGACAGTGACGGCTAGGCAGGGACCTGAGACGGGGACCCAGCCGGGGACTCGGGGACTTCTCCCCACCCGGCTCCCCGGCGCTGCCTCCCCAATCTGACCAGCACCAACTATTGCCAGGGACTCAATTCCGGCCGAACAGAACAACCTCGAAAACCCCGCAAAACCAGGGGTAACGGCGGCCACGGCGAGGTCCCTCCCTCCCCAAACCCGTCATCCCGCACGCCCCTACTCCACGACGCACAGTAACCACGAGGAGGCATCGATGATCACGACCCCAGACCCACACCGCCCCTAACCAACCCGAGTCCGCCGCACCCGGCGACACCACCTGCCCAGGACCGCCGCCGGGTGCGGCACCCACCCCATCGCCCTAGCCATCGGAGATCACCAACCGTGGATACCCTGTGCACCACCCTGCGCGTCTCGGCCCTGCACTTCGCTGCCCGGGGCTGGCATGTCTTCCCCATCACCCCCGGCGCCAAGAAACCCCCCGTCATCGACCGGTGGGAAACCCGCGCCAGCACCGATCCCGACCAAATCCGCCACTGGTGGCGCAACACCCCCTTGAACATCGGCATCGCCACCGGCCCCTCCGGGCTAGTGGTCATCGATCTCGACACGGCCAAGCCCGGCGAGACCGTGCCCGAACAGTGGGCCAAGCGGCGGATCGGCTCCGGCCCCGCGATGCTGCGGGAACTCACCCACCAGCACCACACGCGGATCACGCCGACCTTCGCGGTCCGGACGCCCTGCCGGGGATGGCATCTGTACTACACCGCCCCGGCTGGAAGTCATCTGCGCAACACGCAAGGTGTGATCGGGTGGAAGATCGACACCCGGGCGCACGGCGGGTACGTCGTCGCACCCGGCAGCCGCGTCTCACCCGGCGAATATGAGCTGATCATCCACCGCCACCCGGCGGAGCTGCCCGGCTGGCTACACCAGGCCCTCACCCCCAATCCGCCACCGGCGCACTCAGCGCCCGCTGTAGCCGCCACCACCAACACCAGCAGCTACACCCTCGCCGCACTACGCGGCGAAGCTGAGCGAGTCCGCAGCGCGCCACTAGGCCAGCACAACGCGGCGCTCTGCCGCGCCGCCTACGCACTCGGCCAGCTCATCGGCGCTGGGCTGCTCACCGAAGACATCGCCCGGACCCATCTCACTACCGCCGCCCAGGCGCTGATCCGCGCCGACTGCGACTGCACACCCCAGGAGATCGCCCGCGTCATCGGCGCCGGACTTGCCGCTGGGACCCGCAACCCCCGCCGTAGCAACCCACGGCGGGTCGCATGAGAGACAAGGACGGACTACCCGTGACCATCAACCCGGACAAAGCTGCTGCTGAAGGCGCCGCCCTCCTTGATGCGGTGCATGCAGCCCTGACCCGCTTCGTGGTGTTGCCCACGCCGCAGGCCGCCGACGCGGTGACGTTGTGGATCGCGGCCACCCACGCCCAGCCAGCCTGGGCGCACGCGCCCCGGCTGGTGATCCGGGGACCAGAGAAGCGCTGCGGCAAGTCCCGGCTACTGGACATCGTGGAGGCGTTGTGCCGCGAGCCGTTCATCACGGTCAACTCCTCCTCGGCGGCGGTGTACCGCTCAATCAGCGAGGACCCGCCCACCATGCTCGTCGACGAGGCCGACACCATCTTCGGGCCCAAAGCCGACGGCAACGAGGACCTGCGCGGGTTGCTCAACGCCGGGCACCAGCGCAACCGGCCCGCCATGCGCTACGACGCCGGAACGAACCGGGTGCAGTCCATCCCCACCTTCGCCATGGCCGCGCTGGCCGGGATTGGCGCGATGCCCGACACCATCGAAGACCGCGCGGTGGTGATCCGGATGCGCCGACGCACGCCCAGCGAGTCGGTGGCCCCGTATCGGCATCGCCGTGACCGGCCACCGCTGCGCCAGCTCGCCCAACGACTCACCGCGTGGCTTCGCGCGGACCTGGCGGTACTGGAGCGGGCCGAGCCGGACATGCCGGTGGAGGATCGCGCCGCCGACACCTGGGAACCTCTCATCGCCGTCGCTGATCACGCCGGGACGCACTGGCCTGACCGCAGCCGGGCCGCCGTGCTCGTGCTCACTGCCGAGGCCACCAACACCGGCGAAGTGTCGATGCGGATCCGGTTGCTCACCGACTGCCGTACGGCCTTCGGTGACCAAGACGCCCTTCCCACCACCGTGCTGCTGGAACGGTTGAAAAGTGACCATGAAGCACCCTGGGCGGACTACGGGCCAACCGGGCTAACGGCCATGAAGCTCGGGGTGCTGCTGCGCGACTACAACATTCGCAGCGCCACCATCCGATTCCCCGGCCTGGGCCAAGCCAAGGGCTACCAGCGCACCGAGTTCACCGACGCCTGGAGTCGCTACTGCCCCCTGCCCACGCCGGACGATCGTGCCCAGCAGGGCAAGCCGTCCCCCCCGTACCAGCCTCATTCCCCCAGTTCATCGCGGTACGGCTCACCAGAGCGGTACGGCTCAAGACGTACCACCGAACCTATCCGTACCAGCCTGACCAGGCACAACAAGGCTGTTACGGCTGGTACGGCTCACTCTCCTCTCCACGTCGTCGGGGCCGCGGAATGACCACCCACACCAACCACCCCGGGAGAAGCACGGTGACCACCGACACTCGAGCAGCCGAACTCGCGACTCTGCTGGGACGCCTCCTCGAAGTCATGTCCGACTGCCGGCGTAGCGAACCACCGAAGCCACCACCACGATCCATGCCGGAACGGCTACTGCTCACGGTTGAGGAAGCCGCTGAACAACTCGGAATTGGCCGAACTCTCGCCTACAAACTGATCAGCAGTGGAGAAATCGAATCTATCCGCATCGGTCGGCTGCGCCGCGTTCCTACCACGGCAATTCAGGACTACGCGCGCCGCCTCAGCCGCATTGCGCCTAGCGGACACGCCGCCTAAAGGAGTGTGGGAGTAGATGCACCGCAAGATCACCGGCCAGGGCAAGCGAGCACCTAACGGCGCCAGCAGCATATATCAGGACAAGAACGGGAAATGGCACGGACGCGTCACCATGGGGGTACGCGACGACGGTAAGATCGATCGTCGCCACGTTGAGTCCTGGGACCGTAAGGCGGTCACGGATAAAGTGAGAAAGCTCGAACGCGCCAGAGACGAGGGAAACGTAACTAAACCGGGACTCCGCTGGACGGTCACACAGTGGATGGAACACTGGCTCAACAACATTGCCACTGCCACAACCGGCCATAACGGGTGGGATGCATATTACTACGCGACCAAACATATCATTAAGCATGTGGGTGCTCATAAGCTGCCTAATCTGCTGCCGGATCACTTAGAGAGCATGTACCGCAGGATGCAGGACTCAGGATCATCAGCAGGAACCGCCCACCAGGTCCACAGGACGGCTCGCGCCGCGCTCAACGAAGCAGTCGTACGCGGTTACCTCGCTAAGAACCCGGCTCTTATCGCCAAGCCACCGCGAGTCGAAGCAGAAGAGATCGAGCCTTTTAACCGAGACGAGATCAGAAAGATTTTCGCGGTCGCCCTTGAAGGACGAAACGCCTGCCGGTGGACTCTAGCGATAGCTCTTGGCCTTCGGCAAGGCGAGGTCTTGGGCCTACGTTTGCAAGATGTTGACTTCCACGAAGGCACGCTGACGGTGGCCATCCAACGAATCCGACCGAAGTGGCAGCACGGATGTGGAGAGGTGTGCGGTTACAAGCACGCTGGCCACTGCCCGCAGCGGGTGAACGCGAGAAAAGAGACGGCTAAACCGAAGTCAAAAGCGGGACGTCGAACGATAGGCCTGCCGCCACCCCTACTGGACCAGCTACAACTACACGTCATAGAACGAGTCAAGGAACGAGAGAAAGCCGGTGAGCTATGGGACGAGCAGGGTTGGCTCTTTACGAACGAGATGGGCGAGCCCCTCAACCACCGAACTGACCTCGCGCAATGGAAGCAACTGCTCCAGGCCGCCGGAGTTCGAGACGCTCGGCTGCATGATGCCCGACACACTGCCGCGACGGTGCTCCTGGAACTGGGCATACCAGACCGGGCAGCGATGCAGATCATGGGCTGGTCCAATGCAGTGCTCACCCAGCGGTACCAACACATCACCGGCCACGTGCTGGGAAGCGTGGCTACCCAGGTCGGCGCGCACCTTTGGGGAACACCTCCGAACCCGAATTGAGACGAGAACTGAGACGAGGCCCGACCAGGCCAGGTTTGTCGTGCGACCTGCAGAACTTATCTGGCCTGGTCAGAGGTGGCGGAAGCGGAGGGATTCGAACCCCCGGTGCCTCTCGGCACGCTCGCTTTCAAGGTCGTCGATCTACAATTCGGGGCGAATCACGCCCGTCGTTTGAGCAGGTCAATAGCGCCGGCCGGTCGTCGGTGAATGCTGGCGATCAGGCGCGAATGCCACCACAATTGCCACCGCTGTAGGCCGGAACAACGCCATGTGATCTATGTTATGCCCAAGAATGCACTCGATGATCGACTGGCACCACCGCACAACAAGCGAAGACGCGGACCGGCTCCGCGAAAGCACCGATAGCAGATTGGCCGTAGTCAAAAGCTTCACAAGCCTGCGATCGGAGTTGACGAGATTCCTCGCTTCCTGCTCAGTGGCATGGCAAGCTGCACCCACCGATCGACGGTCACATAATTCACGGTGACGGCAGGAGTTGCCGCGCGGTAGAAATGGGTGATAGATGCCTCCCGCCGGAGTTAGCGGCACGCGACGCTGATGCACCCCGTGAACTCGGGAACACGGTCTTCTTCTCGACAACAGGAATCCAATTTTTGGGATGCTAAGCTGGCCGTCACGAGGATGGGGTGTGACACGAACTGGATATTTTTACCCGGCCAGGAGGGGACAGAAACTGTCCTCGGGCGCGCACCCGAAAAGATCGGTTTGATTATTTTCTCCGGTACGGTCAGAGACGTGCGTGCTGGCCTGAGCCGTAGCATGCCAGTCAGACCACAGTGACCGTGCAAACGACACCGCTCTCCCACAGTATGGGCATCATCGCAGCTCGTTGACTACTACGGCCGGATATTGCCGAATGTTGGTGCGGAGATGCTTGATCTTGAGCGATCGAGTTTGATTGATCTTCGTAGTAGTCAAATGATCATCGGGCATCCGCGGTAGTAGTGTGGTAGTAGATCTGTAACGATCCCGCAACGCGGTGGTCGCCGTTGGGACGCGGCGGGATGCCATGCCTTTATCCAGCGGAGGTCGAGGTCACCGCATAGTGGCGATGGCGCTCGCCGAGCGCAAGGTCCTGTCATGCCGCGTGGAGCGCGCATCGGCACTATGCGGTGACGGCCAGCCGGGGAGAAATCGGGGAGCCCTCATGTTCTTGCTCCGGCGCGGGACTGCTGCCACCGCGGAACCACGTAGGGCGCATGGATCGCCGCGCATATCCCAGCTCCCGCTCGGATGCGTCCCTGATGCTCAAGCCGCTCGTCATCGAGAAGAAGCTTCCTCCGTGGCCGTGACGCCGCGCTCGCGGGCTGCGTGTTGCCACTCCAGCCACCCATGGATGACCAGGGCAGTGAATACCCCATACACCACAGCGCTGAAATACAAGCCGGATGCGATCTGCAGCGGCACGCCGACCGCGTCCACCGCCAACCAGACAATCCAGAACTCGACCAACCTGAGCCCCTGTCCGGCAAATGCCACCACCGAGCCGACGAAGATCCAGGCGTCCGGCCACGGCGCCCACGACGCACCCCATGCCGACAGCAGCAGTGCGACTGCTACCGTGCCCACGACCAGGGCGACGACCAGGATCAGCCGCTGCATCCGGGTCCCCGTGCGCACCGTCACGCCGTACAGCGCATCGTTGCGGCGAGTCCACGCCCACCAGCCGGAGACCGAAATCGCGAAGATCACGACCTGGCGGGCAGCCAGCCCACCGAGGTGTGCCGAGGAGTACACGGCGAAAAGCAACACGGTCGCCAGTACCTGAACCGGCCATGTCCACATGGTCCGGCGCCGCGCCAACAACACCACCAGCAGGGCACACAACTGACCGACGAACTCGGCGACGGAAACCCGCTCACCGAACGCGGTGAATCCGTACTGTAGCAACGCCTGCACCCTGCTCCCCTCTCCGGTATGCCGCTTTCGGCCTGCGGGCAACACCCCATTCTGTCCGGCTGTTCCGCGGAGCAGGTGTGACATGGAGTACACCAAAGCGGAATGTTTAGAGTTCGTGTCACCCAAATACATACAAACCAGCAAGTATCTAATAAAGCAATACGGTAACCATCCGTCTCGCATCGGCCCGAATTTGGACGCGACGAACTTATACCAAAGGCGCGACTTGCGGCGGGTTCAACCTACGTGATGTGCGTCCCCGTAATGCAGCTGCGCTCCACCACGGATGGCATGTCACGAAGACGGGAAAATCCGAGGATACTCGAATAGTATCTCACTGCCACAGCGCCCCAGGAAACGTGTTGATTGACGACGCTTGGGCCATCACGTGGTATTGACAGTGTGTTGATGGCGTCGGTGTCGGTGAGTCGGTGCTGTCAGCGGTCGGGTTTCTCCCGCTAGCGCGCCCCAACGCCATGGTGCAAGCCTTCACCGGTTTGCTCCTCAGCCGCATTGGTGATCGCCATTAAGGCGGTTTAGCACCCCGAGACACTCCGCCAAAACGCGCAATTCTGTTAAATCATCGGTTCTGCTGAGGCTTCGGTAGGCCAAGCAGGGAAACTGTCACGGCGCTGGTCCCGCCGTAGCGGGTGCCTGACACCGGGTCTGGTCGTGGAAGCGTCCCGCTGCGCACCGACACAATCACCGCTGTGGACGTGTCCGGTGTGGTGCAGACCAAGTTTGAGCCGGTTCGCGAGGCGTTTGCTGCGGTGCTGGCGGCACAGCAGGGTGCCGGTGCCGCGGTCGCGGTGTGGTTTGACGGGCGCTGGGTGGTGGACCTGTGGGGCGGTCGCCAGGCCGGAGCGGGCAGCCGAGGGTGGCAGCCAGACAGCCTGGTGCAGGTGTATTCGGTGACCAAACCCTTTGCGGTGGCGGGTGCGCTGCTGTTGGTCGAACGCGGTCTGCTGCACTTGGACGCTGCGATGCAGCGCTACTGGCCGCAGTTCCAGGCGCCCGCGACGGTGGCCCAGGTGCTCTCCCACCAAGCCGGTGTGGTGGTGCTCGATGCGCCCGCACCGACGGAGCTGTTCTACGACTGGCACCGACTGTGCGCCCTGTTGGCCGGTCAGGCACCGGTGTGGAAACCCGGTACCCGCCATGGCGAGTCGCTGTTATTTTACGGTCATCTCGTGGGGGAGCTGGTGCGTCGCGTCGACGGTCGCACCCTGGGACGGTTTCTTCGCGACGAGATCTGTGGCCCCTTGGGGTTGGACTTCGCCGTGGGGCTAGGCCCGTGCCAACAGGTTCGGGTGGTGGACCTGATCGGGTTGGACGAGCAGTTTCGTCTGCGCAGCAGTGCAGGCAGGCCCGAACTGTATCGGCGGGCCGTAGCCAACCCGCCCGGTGCGCAGGATCCGGCCATCGTCAACAGCGCGCCCTGGCGCGCGGCTGAGGTGCCCGCGATTAACGGACACGGCAGCGCCCGCGGGGTGGCCGGCCTGTATGCCGGCTTGCTACAAGGCCGGATCGTGTCGTTGACGCTGCTACGGGAGGTGACCCGCGTGCACTGCGCCGGACCCGACGCCGTGCTCGGCGAGCACACCGCCTGGGGCTTGGGATTTGGCATCGACGCCGACTGGTTCGGGATGGGCGGGCTAGGCGGCAGCATCGGCGGCGCCTGCCCTACCGGCGGCGGCTACGCGTTCGGGTTCGTCACCGCATCAATGGGTGACCACCAACGCGCAACCCAGATCGAAAACGCCCTACGATCCTGCCTCGGGCTACCACCCCTGCCCGACTAATCAGACCGCAAGTGCTCAGCACTGTGTCCACTTCAGCCACAAACCCCACACGGGATGGGTCGGCGTGGCAGAACGCAATTTCTTGCGCGTCGCCCTTCAAATAGGTAGCTCAGCAGCTTGGAATATCAACCCGGCTAAGACGTCACCAAAGTGGGCAACGCGGCACCGTCGCAAGTCAAAGCATGCACCGCACATGACCGCGTCCCTCTCGCGGCGGCGCACCCAGCCCAACGAGCATCGGTGACCACTGCGGAGGCGAATCACTGGCTGCTGCGCCCACGACGACAGCGTGCGTCCGATTAGCGAATCGATTAATGCGCTCACGATCCCCTGACGCACCTACCGCATGACGGGCAACGAAACGAGAGGAGAAGGCAGATGCCGAAACGCTACATCCTGACCGGAGCACCCGGCGGCGGCAAGACCGCGCTGGCCCACGCGCTGCGCCAGCGCGGCTACTGCGTCGTCGAGGAAGCGGCCACTGACGTCATCACTCTCCACCAGGCCCACGGCGTGGAGCAGCCGTGGCAGCGGCCCGATTTCCTCGAAGCCATCACCCGCGTGCAGCGCCACCGGCAGACCACACCCGTGCCGACCACGGTCGCCGTGCAAATCTATGACCGCTCCCCGCTGTGCACGCTGGCGCTGGCCCGATACCTCCACCGTCCGGTGCCACCGCTGCTGACCGAGGAGGTGACCCGGGTGATCCACGAGCAGCTCTACCAGCGCATCGTGTTCCTTGTGCATCCCCTGGGATTCATCACGCCCACCGCGGTACGCCGCATCAGCTACTCCGACTCGCTGGTCTTCCACCGGGTGCACGAGGCCATCTACCGCGAACACGGCTACGAACTGGTTGACGTGCCCCCCGCCACCGTGGCCGAGCGTACGGCCCTTGTCGAACAGCTCCTCACCTCGACAGCACGGTGAACAACCCGTCCGCGGCACTACGGTGACCTAACGTTCCTTTAGCAAAATAAAGATCAATTGTGACGGCCGCCAGCCACCGTGAACCTACCTCAGTTGCGGCGCGGCCAACCCACCCGTCAATGAACCTGTCAGTAGCACTGACCATTCGGCAAACGAGTCATGGCGGCTGCTACCACCTGGAAGGGCATAACATCGCGAGCAGGAGGCCGTGCGGTGAGTCAGCAGAAGCCTCTGCGCTGGCGACGGTGTCGATGGCTGGTGTCTGTGACACTAGGGCTGGTGGGGTCGCTGTCAGCGGGATGGGTGCGGGCCGCGCACGGTGATGTGTGGCAAGTGCTGGGTGTGGCGGGGGTTGCCGAGTTTCCTGGGGTGCGGGTGATGGCCACGGGGTTGGCGCACCCGCAGTGGAACAACGGTGACGTCCACGAGCCCAGACTGGTTGACCTTCGGGTGGTCGGTGATTGGTACGCCCAGCGGGATGTGCCGTGGGGACTTCGGCTGCCCGCCGGAGCGGAATGGCCGCACGGACGCAAGCTGTTCACCCAACCGCTGATGGGCATGATCCCGGCGATGTTTCGTCCGGTGGCACCAGTCGATGGTGTGGTCATCCACGTCGCCACCCGGGCTGATCTGCCCGACGTGGTGACCGTTGATGCCATCGCGTTTGAGCAAAGCGCCCAGATGCAGCGACCATGGCTGGAGTTGCTGTTGGCGCATCCGGCGGTCACCGTGGCCATCGCCGAATACCACGGCCAGCCCATCGCCACCGGAAGCGTCACGGTGTCCTCAGGTCGGGCGGGACCGGCGGCGTATCTGGGCGGCATCGCGGTGCTGCCCGCGGCCCGGCGGCAAGGTATCGGTGCCGCAGTCTCGTCGTGGCTAATCGACCGCGGCCGCGACGCTGGCGCTGTGTTGTGGCATCTGCATCCCACCCACGAGGCGGCCGCGTCGATGTACCACCGGCTCGGCTTCCTCGACGTGCAAGGTGTGGACATCTACGTCGACCTGACCTGACCCACCAACCGTGCCCGACACCTAGCCGTAAGCCCCATTACCCCAGCGACGGCGCGAGTGCATCACCTTACTGCGGTGATGGGTTTGTGCGCTGGTGGCGCCGCGTTGAGCAGTGCCGGGATCTGGCGCCGTCGCCCGCCTGGCTGGTCACGACCATGCCGGTGGAGCGGTCCGAACGTGGGCGGGCGCTGCTGGGCAGGTGACGCTCTGTTTAGCCGAGCGCGGCGGGGCGAGGGGAATAACTGGTCGACGGGGCCTGGTCATGCTGGCCACAGTAGGGGGATGGGCTGGGCCTTCACCGAGGAGGTTGCGGTCTACATCCACCGGGTCTGGCCGCTGCTGGCGGCCGATCCGGTTGAGCACATTGTGGCTTTGACGGTGATCGACAGACTGCGAGGGGGTCAACGGTGGTCGGCTGAGCCGCTGGTGTTGGGCTGGTATCAGCAGGGCAGCGTCGTGTCGGGAGCCGTGTTGTGCACCCCACCTTTTGAGCTGGTGTTGGCGGTGGTACCAGACGGTGCGGTGGGCGAGCTGGTGACCACGCTGCGCGCCCGGCAAATACCGGTGCCCGGTGTCAACGGTGACACCGACCTGGTGGACAGTTTCGTCAAACGGTGGATCGCTGCCACGTCAGGGCACGCGGGGGCCCGGATGCACCGGCAACTGTATGCGCTGGGCACGCTGCAGCCACCGACACCCCTGCCCGCTGGCGGCGCCCGCCTGGCCAGCAGCGACGACTTCGCGTTGGTGCTGGGGTGGTTCGTCGCATTTCACCACGAAATCGGCGGGCGTGGTCTGGGCCTGGAGCGCACCGTGGGTACGCGGATCGACCAGGAGCTGGTCTGGCTGTGGCACGACCCCACCGGGGTGGTGGTCTCCCTGGCCGGGCGCAGTCCCACGGTAGCCGGAGTTGCCCACCTCGCCCCGGTCTACACACCGCTCCGGCACCGTCGATGTGGCTATGGCGCTGCAATCACCGCCGCCTGCACCCAAGATGCGCTGCGCCGTGGCGCCCAACACGTAGCACTGCTGACCGACCTGACCAACCCTGTTTCCAACACGCTGTATCAACGACTGGGATATCAACCGGTCCGCGACCGCACCATCGTGCAATTCGCCTCCTCGTAACGCCTCGCATCGGCCATCAATAGACCCCACCACCAGCAACACTGCTTGGGTAGAAACTCGCAGGCCGCCGCCGGATATCGTCCAGGTGCGGAGAAGTCCCGCACTACCGCTAGCCCTTCGGTTCGCCGAATGCCCACGACCGACACCTAGCTGGCCGTTCATCTCAGCAAATACCTTCGTCGTTCCTGTTGTCCGCGAACTGCGACGAACGCCGTCTCCCCCACACGGACAGATTCCACATTCACTGCTAACCGGCATGTGGGCTTCGGCTGCGGCATCGACTGCTGCATCGGCCAACTTCTCACCGGCCTTGAAGCCGGACTCGGACAGGCGTGCTGCTCGATCGTTCCACTCACATTCGCCTCATCCGGCGCACACCGCTGGAGGTTTAGGGTGAAGGCTTCTTGGGCGCCTGCAATTGTCCACCACTGTACGACCATGATCACAGCTGCCCGACCACATCACGGCGTGACAGCATCAACATCATGATCGAGATCCGAGACGGCCAACCGGGCGACGCGCATGCCATCGCCCCGGTTCAGGTCGAATCGTGGCGAACCGCTTACCACGGACTCTTGCCTGA
>Ga0213875_10002096_pt1 | contig 12230 bp, 9 predicted proteins | sample BarmaccomBMRX_R8_FD_160105 | JGI IMG/M metagenome (GOLD analysis project Ga0213875, IMG submission 160105) | Root-associated microbial communities from Barbacenia macrantha in rupestrian grasslands, the National Park of Serra do Cipo, Brazil - RX_R8 | ecosystem: Host-associated > Plants > Roots... | reverse complement strand
GCTCGGCCAGCAGGTCCGCATCCCCGGCTTCCGGCAGGGCAAGGTTCCTGCCCGGGTCCTCGAGTCGCGGATCGGCCGCGCTCCGGTCCTCGACGAGGTGGTCAACGAGACCATCCCGGCGAAGTACCTCGAGGCGGTCAACGCGGGTGAGGTGCGTGCCCTCGGCCGCCCCGACATCGAGGTCACCCGGCTCGAGGACGGCGATCTACTCGCCTTCACCGCCGAAGTCGACGTCCGGCCCGAGATCACCGTTCCCGCGTTCGGTGAGCTGTCGGTCACCGTCGACGAGGTCGAGACCACCGAGGCCGAGGTCGACACGCAGCTGGACCAGCTTCGGGCCCGGTTCGGCACGCTGCACGGCGTGCAACGCCCCGCCAAGTCCGGTGATTTCGTGGTCATCGACCTGTCGGCCACCGTGGACGGGGCCGAGGTCGAAGAGGCGCGCACCACCGGCCTGTCCTACGAAATCGGCTCCGATCAGCTCGTCGAGGGCATCGACGAGGCCCTCATCGGAGCGACGGCGGGCGAGACGAGGACCTTCACTACCAAGCTGGTGGCCGGCGAGTTCGTCGGTCGCGACGCTGAGGTCGAGGTGGTCGTGGACACGGTCAAGGAACGCGAGCTCCCCGACCTCGACGACGACTTCGCCCAACTGGCCAGCGAGTTCGACACCCTTGACGAGCTCAGGGCGGACCTGCGCACGCGGCTGGGACAGGTCAACAGGATGCAGCAGGGCGTGCAGGCCCGTGACAAAGTGCTCGACGCTCTGCTTGAGGCGACCGAGGTGCCGCTGCCCGACGCGGTCGTGACCGCCGAGGTCGAAAGCCGCAAGCATGACGCTGTTCACGTCTTCGAGCACGATCAGGAGCGCTTCGACACGTGGTTGGCCGACAAGGGCCAGACCACCGAGGAATTCGACGCGGAGCTGCGCTCGGCAGCTGAGCGGGCCGTCAAGACCCAGTTGGTGCTCGACGCGATCGCCGACGCCGAAAAGGTTCAGGTCGCCGACGCCGAGTTCTCCGAGCGCATCATCTACCAGGCTCAGCGTATGGGGATCAGCCCGGAGGACTATGTCCAGCGCGCACAGCAGGCGGGTCAACTCGGTGCCATCTTCGCCGAGATCCGGCGCGGCAAGGCCCTCGCGTCGGTCGTCCGCCAGGCCGTCGTCACCGACACCGCCGGTGCCGCCGTGAGTCTCGAGGAGCTGTTCGGCACGGGACAGGACACCGCGACAGTGTCCGAACAAGCCTCGGCGGAGCAGGCCACCGAGCAGAAGTGAAGCCCTGAGCGAACGTGGACGGTACCGGGCCTTCGGTGCCGTCCACGTTCGTTAGGGTCAAGGACAGGACACAGCCCATGGCAGCCAGTGGCCAGCCGGGTCGAGAAGTGACAAGCGACGCCAGGAGTCATCAGTGAGCCAGTACCAGCCACTCCAGTCCCGCTACATGCTGCCGTCGTTCGTCGAGCGCACCAGCTACGGGGTCAAGGAATCCAACCCGTACAACAAGCTCTTCGAGGAGCGGATCGTCTTCCTCGGGGCGCCGGTCGACGACACCTCGGCCAACGACATCATCGCGCAGCTGATGTATCTCGAGTCCGTCGACCCTGACCGCGACATCACTATGTACATCAACTCGCCCGGTGGTTCGTTCACCTCGCTGATGGCGATCTACGACACCATGCAGTACGTGCGGCCGGACGTCGTCACGTTCTGTGTCGGTCAGGCCGCCTCGGCGGCCGCGGTGCTCCTGGCCTGCGGTACCCCGGGCAAGCGCTATGGGCTGCCGAACTCCCGGATCCTGATCCACCAGCCGTCCACCGAGGGGATGCACGGCCAGGTGTCGGACCTGGAGATCCAGGCGCGGGAGATCGAGCGGGTGCGGACCGCGCTGGAGACCATCCTGGCCCGGCACACCAACCGGTCTCCCGAGCAGGTGCGTGAGGACATCGATCGGGACAGGATCCTGACCGCCGAGGAGGCGAAGATCTACGGGATCATCGACGAGGTCCTGCCCTATCGGAAGCTTTCCAGCCAGGTGTGAGGTGGACAGCGGTCCGGACGACACGCCGATCATCACGTCTTGACGTCTGAATCGGCATCGGCCGGGCACGCTTGTCCTCCCACTTACCGGCACGGGCGGGTACCGTCGAGGGCAGTGCGAGCGACCCGCCCGGTAGGTAAGGGTCGAGCCATCGGGACAGCCAGGTGTGCCAGGCCTCACGGCACACCGGAGGGGACAGGGGTCAGCGGTCATGGCGCGTATCGGTGACGGCGGGGACCTGCTCAAATGCTCTTTCTGCGGGAAGAGCCAGAAGCAGGTGAAGAAGCTCATTGCCGGACCCGGTGTGTACATCTGCGATGAGTGCATCGACCTCTGTAACGAGATCATCGAAGAGGAGCTGGCCGAGTCCGGGGAGGTCAAGCTCGACGAGCTGCCCAAGCCGGCCGAGATCCACGACTTCCTCGACCAGTACGTGATCGGCCAGGACGACGCCAAGCGCACCCTGTCGGTTGCGGTCTACAACCACTACAAGCGGATCCAGGCCGCCGACCGGGGCCGTGACAGCCGAGACGATGGCGTTGAGCTGGTCAAATCCAACATCCTCATGCTCGGCCCGACCGGCTGCGGCAAGACCTATCTGGCCCAGACACTGGCCAAGCTGCTCAACGTGCCCTTCGCCATCGCCGACGCCACCGCGCTGACCGAGGCCGGATACGTCGGTGAAGACGTCGAGAACATCCTGCTCAAGCTGATTCAGGCCGCCGACTACGACGTCAAACGAGCCGAAACCGGGATCATCTACATCGACGAGGTCGACAAGATCGCCCGAAAGAGTGAAAATCCGTCGATCACCCGAGACGTCTCCGGTGAGGGCGTCCAGCAGGCGTTGCTGAAGATCCTCGAGGGCACCGTCGCCAGCGTCCCCCCTCAGGGCGGGCGCAAGCACCCACACCAGGAGTTCATCCAGATCGACACGACCAACGTGCTGTTCATCGTCGCCGGTGCCTTCGCCGGCCTCGAGCGGATCATCCAGGACCGGGTCGGCAAGCGGAGCCTGGGCTTCGGCGCCGAGATCCGGTCCAAGGCCGAGATCGACGCCTCCGACGTGTTCGGCGACACGATGCCGGAGGATCTGATCAAGTTCGGCCTGATCCCCGAGTTCATCGGCCGGCTGCCCGTCGTCGCCAGCGTCACCAACCTGAACAAGGTCTCCCTCGTCAAGATCCTCACCGAGCCGCGCAACGCGATGGTCAAGCAGTACCAGAAGCTGTTCGAGATGGACGGCGTCGAGCTGGAGTTCACCAAGACAGCACTGGAAGCCGTCGCTGACCAGGCGATCCTGCGCGGTACTGGCGCCCGTGGCCTTCGGGCCATCATGGAGGAGGTGCTGCAGCCGGTGATGTACGACATCCCGAGCCGCACCGACGTCGCCAAGGTCGTGATCACCGAACAGACCGTGCGGGAGAACGTGAACCCGACGATCGTGGCTCGCCAGCCGACGCGGCGCGAGCGCAGGGAGAAGTCAGCCTGACTGGTCGGATTCGGCGACCACCTCGGCGATCTCCGCCGGACCGAACCCGAGCCACCGCAGCACCGATTCGGTGTGCTTACCCACCGCGGGCACCGTCGGCGTTGGCGTGGGCCAGGTGTCCACCGGTGGCCGGAGCATGGCCACGGACCCCCCAGGGACCGGCACTGTGCGGATCCGGTCCCTGGCGACCAGCTGGGGGTGCGAGACAAGGTCGATGACCCGGCGGGTGCGCGCGGCCGGCACATCGGCGGCGTCAAGCGCAGCCAGGAGATCGTCGGCCGACATGCCCTTGAAACACGCGCGCAGCTCGGAGTGCAGCTCCTCGCGGTGCGCCACCCGGTCGGCCACCGTGGCGAACCGGCGGTCCTCGGCGATCTCGGCCCGGCCAAGCACCTCGGAGCACAGCCGCCGCCACTGGCCCTCGTTCTGCACGGCCAGGTGCACCGTGCCCCCGTCCGCGCAGCCGAAAGGGCCGTATGGCGCGATGGTGGGGTGGTGCGCACCGTGCCGCGCCGGCACCTGGCCGGTGCCCGCCGCGTACAGCAGGGGCTGGTGCATCCACTCCGCCAGCGCGTCAAGCAGCGACAGCCGCAGCGTCGCGCCCTGACCGGTGCGCTGCCGGCACAGCAGCGCCGCGAGGACGGCGGCGTGCAGCTGGACCCCGGCGGCGATATCGGCGATCGAGATCCCCGCTCTGGCGCTGACCTTCCCGTCACCGGTCAGGTCGATCAGCCCGACCTCGGACTGGATCAGCGCGTCGAAAGCCTTGCGCCCCCCGTACGGCCCGCCCTCCCCGTAACCGGACAGCTCGCCGACCACGAGGGCGGGACGGGTGGCCCGCAGCGTTTCGGCGTCAAGGCCGAGTCGTCGTGCCGCCGGGGGAGAGAGGTTGCACAACACCACATCGGCCCGGCCGATCAGCGCGCCGAGCGCCCGGCGCCCACTGGGCCGCTTGAGGTCGAGGCAGAGGGACTCCTTGCCCCCGTTGACCCACGCGAAGTAGGAGGACACCCGGCCGCAGGCGGTGTCGTAGTCACGGGCGAAGTCGCCGCGGCCCGGCCGTTCGACCTTGATCACGCGGGCGCCCAGATCGGCGAGCAGCCGAGACGCGTAAGGCACCGCGACGGCCTGTTCGATGGCGACCACCAGGACACCGTCGAGGGGGCTCACGTGACGGGCCCACTGATCCGCTCGGCGCCGGCATAGACGTTCATCGACTCGCCGCGCAGGAAACCGACCAGGGTCATGCCCTGCTCCCTGGCGAGCTCGGCGGCGAGCGAGGACGGCGCCGACACCGCCGCCAGCACCGGCACCCCCGCCATCGACGCCTTCTGGACCAACTCGAACGATGCCCGCCCCGACACCATCAGCACGCATCCCCGCAGCGGCACCCGCTCGGTCTGCACGGCCCAGCCCAGGACCTTGTCAACGGCGTTGTGCCGGCCGACGTCCTCGCGGACCACCAGCTGTTCGCCATCGGCCGTGAACAACCCGGCGGCGTGCAGTCCGCCCGTCACCTCGAAGACCTCCTGCGCGCTGCGCAGCGCACCGGGCAGTGCCGTCAGGGTCGCGGCCGACACCCGGCACCGGTCGTCGGCGGGGGAGAACCGGGTGCGCAGTCTCACGGCGTCCAGCGCGGCCTTCCCGCACACCCCGCACGAGGACGTGGTGTAGAAGTTGCGTGCCACGCCAACATCCGGCCTGGGCACTCCGGCCGCGAGCGTCACGTCGAGCACGTTGTAGGTGTTGCGCCCGTCCGGTCCGGTTCCCGAGCAGTACCTCGCGGTTCGGACGTCGGTGCGGTGGCCGATTACGCCCTCGGTCAGCAGGAAGCCGTGCGCGAGTTCGACATCGCTGCCGGGTGTGCGCATGGTGACCGCGAGCGGGCTCGCGTCGACACGCAGTTCGAGCGGCTCCTCGACGGCGAGCGTGTCTGGCCGGCGGCGTTGCGTGTCGCCCGTGAGCCTGACCACAGGGGTGCGTACCGTCACCCGCCCCATCAGCGGGTTGGTTCTTCCGTGGGCACCCCGAGGCCGGAGGTGATCGGATCGAGCCGGACGATGACGGCTTTGGAGGTCGGGGTGTTGGATGTCAGGGCAACCGAATCCAGCGGCACCAGCGCGTTGGCCTCCGGGAAGTAGGCGGCCGCGCAGCCCCGCGCGGTGGGGTAGGACACCACCCGGAACCGCGCCGCGCGGCGCTCGGTCACCGCCGTGCCGTCGGGCCACTCGCTGACGAGGTCGACCAGCCAGCCGTCGGCGATACCGAGGTCGGCGAGGTCCTCCGGGTTGACGAACACCACCCGGCGGCCGTCCCGAACGCCGCGATAGCGGTCATTCAGGCCGTAGATCGTGGTGTTGTACTGGTCGTGGCTGCGCACGGTCTGCAGGATCAGCCGGCCGGGCGGCAGCTTGATCAGCTCGACGGGGTTGACCGTGAAGTTCGCTTTCCGAGTTTCGGTCGGGAACTGCCGGGAGTCCCTCGGCGGATGCGGCAACACGAAACCGTCCGGCTCCCGCACCCGTGCGTTGTAGTCGGCACATCCCGGTACGACACGGGCGATGCTGTCGCGAACGCGGTCGTAGTCCCGCTCCAACTCCGCCCACGGCACGCGGTGATCGGCACCAAGCACCGCGCACGCCAGCCGGCACACGATCGACACCTCCGAGAGCAGGTGCCGGCTGGCCGGCGCGAGTCGGCCGCGCGAAGCGTGCACCACGGACATGGAATCCTCGACGGTGACGAACTGCTCACCGCCGTCCTGGTTGTCGCGTTCCGTCCGGCCGAGGGTCGGCAGGATCAGCGCGGTCCTGCCGTGCACCACGTGGGAACGGTTCAGTTTGGTGGACACGTGCACGGTCAGCTCGCAGGACCGCAGGGCGCGCTCGGTGACCTCGGTGTCCGGCGTGGCCGCCGCGAAATTTCCGCCGACGGCAAGAAAGACCTTGGCCTTCCCGTCGCGCATGGCCCGCACCGCGTCGACCGTGTCATAGCCGTGCTCGCGGGGGGCCGTGATCCCGAACTCCCGGTCGAGTGCGTCCAGGAAGGAGCCCTTCGGCTTCTCGTAGATCCCCATCGTGCGGTCACCCTGCACGTTGGAGTGGCCGCGGACCGGGCACACCCCGGCACCCGGTTTTCCGATCATTCCGCGCAGCAGCAACACGTTGACCAGTTCACGGATGGTGGGCACCGACTGCTTGTGCTGGGTGAGCCCCATGGCCCAGCAGATGATCGTCCGCTCCGACCCGGCCAGCATCCGCCCCACCTTGGCGATCTGCTCGCGAGCCAGCCCGGTCGCGGCATCCACCTCAGCCCAGTCCAACTGGCGGATGTCCGCGGCGTAGGCGTCGAAGCCATGAGTGTGCTCGGCGATGAACGCCGAGTCGAGCACGGTTCCCGGGGCCGCGTCCTCCGCCGCGAGCAGCAGGTGCCCGAGTGCCCGGAAGAACGCCAGGTCGCCACCCAGCCTGATGTGGCAGAACTCGTCGGCGAGGCGGGTCCCGCGCCCGACGAGGCCACGCAAGTGCTGTGGGTTGTCGAAGTGCAGCAACCCGGCCTCGGGAAGCGGGTTGACCGCGACGATCCTGGCGCCGTTGCGCTTGGCCTCCTCCAACGCGGTGAGCATCCGGGGATGGTTGGTGCCGGGGTTCTGACCGACAACCAGGATCAGGTCGGCCGCGGTGATGTCGGCGAGACTGACCGAGCCCTTGCCGACACCGATGGTCTCGGTCAGCGCCGAGCCGGAGGACTCGTGGCACATGTTGGAGCAGTCGGGCAGGTTGTTCGTGCCGAAGGCGCGGGCGAACAACTGGTAGAGGAAAGCCGCCTCGTTGCTGGTGCGCCCCGAGGTGTAGAAGACGGCCTCATCGGGGCTGGCCAGCTCGCCCAGCCGGTCGGCGATGAGGGAGAACGCCGCGTCCCACCCGATCGGCTCGTAGTGGCCGGCGCCGGGCCGCAGCACCATCGGATGGGTCAGTCGCCCCTGCTGGCCCAGCCAGTAGTCGGTCTTGTCGGCCAGCTCGGCCACCGAGTGCTCGGCGAAGAAGTCCGGATCGACTCGGCGTAGGGTCGCCTCCTCGGCAACGGCCTTGGCACCGTTCTCGCAGAACTCCGCCGTCTTGCGTGAGCCCGGTGGCTCGGGCCAGGCGCAGCCGGGACAGTCGAAGCCGTCGCGCTGGTTGAGCAGCCGCAGCGTGCGCACCGCACGGACGGCCCCCATCTGGTCGACGCTGTGCCGTACCGAGGCGAGCACACCGGGGAGCCCTGCCGCCCGTCGCGCGGGGTCACCGACCTCGAGTCGGGCCTCGTCCACATCCCGCCCGGGAGCCTTGCGTGTCATCGTCCCATTGTCACCGCTGTGGCTGGCACCGGACCAGTCCATCCACCGAGCTACTGACGGTGCCTGAAATGTCGGTGGAGGACCTTCGTAGACTCCAAGGCGTGACCGACACCCTTCCGCAGCGGCGCAGCACCGATCTCCCGGCCTCGTGGAATCCGGCCGAGGTAGAGAGCGGGCTGTACCAGCGGTGGGTGGATCGCGGCTATTTCACCGCCGACGCCGGCAGCGACCGGCCGCCGTTCTGCATCGTCATCCCCCCGCCGAACGTGACCGGCAGCCTGCACATCGGCCACGCGTTCGAGCATTCGCTGATCGACACGCTGGTGCGCCGCGCGAGGATGCAGGGCCACGAGACGCTGTGGCTGCCCGGCATGGACCACGCCAGTATCGCGGTGCATGCCTTGGTGGAGAAGCAGCTCGCCGCCGAGGGCACCAGCCGGCGTGAGCTGGGCCGTGAGGCCTTCGTCGACCGGGTCTGGCAGTGGAAGGCCGAGCACGGCGGCCGGATCCTGGCGCAGATGCGTCGGCTCGGCGACAGCGTCGACTGGACTCGCGAGCGGTTCACCATGGACGACGGGCTCTCCGAGGCCGTGCGGACGATGTTCAAGCGGCTCTACGACGAGGGCCTGATCTACCGTGCCGAGCGGCTGGTCAACTGGTCGCCCGTACTGCGGTCCGGGCTGTCCGACGCCGAGGTGGAGCACCGCGAGGTCGAAGGCGAGCTCGTGTCGATGCGGTACGGAGACGGCGATCGGTCGATCGTGGTGGCCACCACCCGGGTGGAGACCATGCTCGGCGACACGGCCGTTGCCGTGCACCCGGACGACGAGCGCTACCGGCACCTGATCGGCACCGACGTGGAGCTGCCGCTGACGGGGCGGCGCATCCCGGTGATCGCCGACGAACACGTGGACCCGGAGTTCGGCACCGGCGCGGTGAAGGTCACCCCGGCGCACGACCCGAACGACTTCGAGATCGGTCAGCGGCACAGCCTCCCCATGCCGACGATCATGGACGAGCAGGGGCGCATTGCCGGCACCGGTACCGAGTTCGACGGCATGGACCGGTTCGAGGCGCGGGTCGCGGTGCGCGAAGCATTGCGTGCGCAGGGCCGCATCGTCGCGGAGAAGCGGCCCTACCTGCATTCGGTCGGACACTCCGAGCGCTCCAAGGAGCCGATCGAGCCACGGCTGTCGCTGCAGTGGTTCGTCAAGGTCGGCCCGCTCGCCAAGGCGGCGGGGGACGCGGTACGCGATGGCCGGGTGTCCGTCAGCCCGCCGGAGATGGCCAAGCGCTACTTCGACTGGGTGGACAATCTGCACGACTGGTGTATCTCCCGGCAGTTGTGGTGGGGCCACCGGATCCCGGTCTGGTACGGCCCGAACGGCGAGACGGTGTGCGTCGGTCCCGATGAGCAGCCGCCGAGCGGACCTGGCTGGCGCCAGGACGAAGACGTGCTGGACACCTGGTTCTCCTCGGGCCTGTGGCCGTTCTCCACCATGGGGTGGCCGGAGCACACCGTCGACCTCGCCAAGTTCTATCCCACCAGCGTGCTCGTTACCGGATACGACATCCTGTTCTTCTGGGTCGTCCGAATGATGATGTTCGGCCTGCACGCCATGGACGACCAGCCGCCGTTCCGCACGATCGCGCTGCACGGCATGGTGCGCGACCAGTTCGGCAAGAAGATGTCCAAGACCGTCGGCAATGTGGTCGACCCGCTGGACTGGATGGATCGCTACGGTACCGACGCCGTGCGCTTCACGATGCTGCGCGGCGCCAACCCCGGCACCGACGTGCCGATCGGCGAGGAGGCGGTGGATGGCTCGCGCCGGTTCGGCACGAAGCTGTGGAACGCCGCTCGGTTCGCGCTGAGCAACGGGGCCACTGTCGCCCGGCCGGTACCGGACTGGACGGAGCTGACCGATGCCGACCTGTGGATCCTGGACCGGGTCGACACTCTGGTGTCCGAAGTAGACGGATACTTCGAGGACTACGAGTTCGCTAAGCTGACCGAGGCGCTCTACCACTTCACCTGGGACGAGTACTGCGACTGGTATTTGGAGTTGGCCAAGGTCCAACTCGCCGAGGGCGGTGAGCGGGCCGACGCCACGCGTGCCGTCGTCGGGCACGTGCTCGACGTGGTCCTGCGCATGCTGCATCCGCTGATGCCGTTCATCACCGAAGAACTGTGGACGGCACTGACCGGTGGTGAGTCGGTGGTGATAGCGCCTTGGCCTTCGGTGTCCGGCCGGTCGGTCCACACCCTTGCGGCGCAACGGATTTCCTCGGTGCAGAAGCTGGTCACCGAGGTTCGCCGATTCCGGTCCGATCAGGGGCTCAACCCCGGCCAGCGGGTGGCGGCCAAACTGTCCGGAGTAGAGGGTGCTGGCATCATGGGTCAGCTGCCCGCGATCCGCTCGCTGGTCAGGTTGGACGAACCTGGCGACGCCTTCACCGCGAGCGCCTCGCTGGAGGTCGCCTTGACCGGCGGAGTGGTGCTCGTCGAGGTGGACACCTCCGGTGCCATCGACGTGGCCGCGGAGCGCCGCCGGTTGGCCAAGGACCTCGCGGTGGCCGAGAAGGAGCTGGCCCAGTGCCGGGGCAAGCTGGACAATCCGGCCTTTCTTGGCAAGGCGCCTGCTGAGGTGATCGACAAGATCACGGCGCGGCGGGATACCGCGGCCGCCGAGATCGCCCGGATCACCGCGCGGCTGGACGCCTTGCCCGGCTGAGGCCGGCGAAAGGTCATTCCTGCCAGCACACCGCGAGGTCGAAGCGGCCGGCGAGGAAATGCTCACCGGCAAGTGACCGTAACCGCCATGGCCGCAGTCGCAGCACCGAGAAGGCGGGTGAGGTCGGGCCGTCCCAGCCTGGCACGCCGATCGCCCCCGGGTCGTAGCCAAGCGGCTCCGGCGTTTCCTTGAACAGGTTCCAGACCATGGTGCGGGTTTCCTGGTTCGGTACCCAGTCGGCCCGGCACTCCGCGGTCGCCGTGTCCTGACTGGGGGCCCAGTAGCCGCACGAGATGTACGGGCTGTGTGCGATGTGCGCCCGCTTGACCGGTGTGGCGTGGGTGGCGATCCAGCCGACGAGCGACTCGCCGTCCCACTGCCAGATCGGGTGCAGCGTCCGGGAACGCGGGCGGTTCGATCGGTCCACGGTGGCCACCGTGCTCCACACGATTCGGTGTGCTATGTCCACAAAGGACGTTGCTGCCTCGGCGAGTGTCGTCATGATCACGAGAGTAGTCGGTACGCGGCACGACGGTGTGCCTCCCGGCGGGCCGGCGGGACCCGCTCGCGCCCGTTCTCGCCGTGTGCTAACATTTTGTCATGACAACGATGATGGGTATTCGTGAGGTGACCAGACACACCTCGCAGGTGATTCATCGGGCCGCCGCCGGTGAAACCGTGCTTATCACCGAGCACGGCGAGCCGATCGCGATGCTGGTGCCGCTACCGGCTACCGGTGAACCTGCCGTTGATCAGCTCATCAGGGAGGGCAAACTGACGCCGGCGAGTAATCCCGCCGGCGTCGCAGCGCTGTTGGCGATCACCCCCTATCCTGCCAGCGACTCGACGGACACAGCCGATGTCGTTGCGGAGCTTCGGGCGGACCGCTTGTGATCTACCTAGACAGCTCTGCGGTGGTGAAACTGGCACGCCAGGAGGCCGAGACCAACGCGCTGCGGACATGGTTGTCGGAGAATCAGCAGCCCCTAGTTTCCTCCGCGTTGGTCAGAACCGAAGCCGCGCGGGCGATTGCTCGCAGCGAACCGGGAGCTCTGGTCGTGTTGTCCTCGGTGTTGTCCGCGATCAACCAGAAGTCCATCACTGACGACGTGCTTGACGCTGCAGCATATCTTCCCGATCCCTCGCTGCGGAGCCTCGACGCGATACACCTGGCCACCGCGGAGGAACTCCGTTCGACGCTGACCTGGTTCGTGGCCTACGACAAGCGGTTGGCCGAGGCGGCCCGTTCCCGCCACCTACCGGTCAGCACGCCCAGCTAGGTTCGGATCCGCTGGGCGTGCCGCGTCGACCGTCAGTGCGTCGCCCATGGGCGGGCGAAGGCGTGCAGTGCCCGTTCGACTGCTGGGGCCAGGATCGGGTCGTTGACCGGGGTGCCTTGTGGATGCAGGTCATGGTCGATGCCGGGAAGCACGGTGAGACCGGGTCCGTGGGTTCCCGTGACGACCAGCGCGCCGACGAGAGGTCCAATCGTCGAACACGGCACCTGCACGTCCGCGGTCCCACAGGTGACCAGTACTCGCCTGCCGGGCTTGATGCGAGCGGCGATCGCCGGTGGATAGACCGCGTCATCGGTTCGGGTAAAGCGCGCGATGCTGGTGGGC
>Ga0213875_10002095_pt1 | contig 12235 bp, 7 predicted proteins | sample BarmaccomBMRX_R8_FD_160105 | JGI IMG/M metagenome (GOLD analysis project Ga0213875, IMG submission 160105) | Root-associated microbial communities from Barbacenia macrantha in rupestrian grasslands, the National Park of Serra do Cipo, Brazil - RX_R8 | ecosystem: Host-associated > Plants > Roots... | reverse complement strand
CGGACATCACCGAGGCGGCGCAGGTGGCGCGCATCGTCAACGCCATGCCGGCGGAGGAGCGGCGCGAGCTGGAGGAGATCGCGGAGATGTCGGGGATCCCGAGGCGCAAGGCGCGCATCGTCCTGACGCTGCTGAAGCGGCACGGGATGGTGCGGGAGCACCGCGGGGGGATGTGGGAGCGGCTGGCGCCGGACGTGACCGCCGCGGACCTGAGCCGGGAGCTGATCGACTACGAGGAGCGCCGCAAGCGCGACCGCGAGAAGCTGGAGGCGATGGTCCGCTACTGCCGCACCGCGAAGTGCCGTACCCGGATGATCCTGGAGTACTTCGGCGAGGAGCACCCGGAGGACTTCCGCTGCGGCCACTGCGACAACGACGCGGACCCGGACCGCAACCCCGACCGGGGCGGCCACGCCCCCGCGACGGTGGAGGTCCCCGCCATGGTCGGGGAGTCGCCGGCCACGCAGCCCTCCGAGGAGCAGCCGCACGTGCTGTGGGCGGGCGAGGAGGTGCGCCACGAGACCTTCGGCGAGGGGATCGTGCTGGAGATCAACAACGACCGCGCCGAGGTGGACTTCGCCGGGCACGGGACGAGGGTGGTGAGGCTGGAGTTCCTGGAGCGGGTGTAGGCGGACGCAGACGAAGCCCCAGTGCTCCCCTCTCCCAGCATTGGGAGAGGGGTCGGGGGTGAGGGCCTGTGATACCCCGGCTCGGTACGCCCCCATCCGGCTCGCAGGCTCGCCACCTTCCCCCAATTCTGGGGGAAGGCTGCACGGCAGGTCAAAGAGAAGGGTCGGCATCCACGCGGATGCCGGCCCTTCGTTGTCGTTCCGCCGTTCCCTGCGGTTCCCAGAAGATGTTGCGGAGGGAGACGCGCCCGGCGGTTCGGGCGTGGCTCCCGTAGCGGTCGGGGAGACTGCCAGCAGTACCAGCAGGCTCGCCGGCCCCGCGGAAGAGACGGACGGTAGTTTCGTCCGGCTCTGGAGCGGCCCGCCACCACACACCGGAAGCCAGCGGTTCCAAGCCGTCGCCCCGCGAGTTATCTTCTTCCCTGCCAACGTCCAACCGCCGTCCATCACGAGGCCGAATGCCGCAGCCACTCCCCGAACGGACGCCCTCCGCAGGCTCCGACCTGCTTTCCGATCAAAGAGCCCGCGAGGCGTTGCGCCGGGCCGCGCAGCTCCAGGCGGAGGCGGTCGAGCGGCTGGAGCAGCAGGCCCGCCGGAGAATCCAGGCTCAGACCGGGGAGGAGAGCGAGCCGGGCGGCTTCCGGCGTGAGGACGTCGAGTCGGCGGCCGTGGAGGCCGGAATCTCGGTGGAGTTCATCCGCCAGGCGCTGCTGGAGCAGGAAACGCTGGGGGAGGAAGCGGCCGACCTGGCGCCCTGGGTCGACCGGGTGGGGAGCCGGATGCTCCGGACGCGGGAACGGAGCATCCAGCTTTCCCGGATCGTGGACGCGGAGCCGTCCGTGGTGCTGGAGGCGATGCAGCGCGTCTTCCCCTCCCAGCCGTACGGGATGACGCTGGTGGACTCGCTCGGGGGGCTGCCGCTGGAAGGGGGAGTGCTCGTCTTCCAGCTCCCCCGGATCACCATGTCGGGGAGCACCTCCATGACCCCGTTCGCCTACGCGGCGACGACCGTGGACCTGTCCCAGCTCCACGTCTCGCTCCGGGCGGTGCCGCTGGGGGAAAGGACCGGGTGCGAGCTCACCCTGCGCGGCGACCTGCGCCCCGGCCTGCGCCGCAACGTGTGGGTGGGGCTCGCGCTCTCCGGTGTGACGGGCGGGCTGGGGATGACGATCGCCGTGACGGCCGCGATCGCGTCCGGCGCCCTCCTCCCGCTGCTCGCGGGAGGCGCAATAGCGGGGCTGGGCGGCGTCAGCGCGTTCGGGTACGGCACCATCTACCGCTACTACCTGAAGAAGCTGATCGGCGAGCTGGAAATGCTCCTCAAGGTCGTGGACACCACTGCGCGGACGGGGGGCGGGTTCCGCTTTCCGGCGCCCCCGGCCGGAAGCGGCGGCACCGATACCTTCCTCTCGCTCCTCGGCCCGTCGTAGGGAGCAGCCCGGCGTTTCGAGGACCGAGACGGCAGGACAGAGAGCAGGGCGGGCATTCGCGCGAATGCCCGCCCCGCGTGTTTTTCGCCGTTGCAGTTCCCTGCCGTTCCCACATGCTGTTGCGAGGGAGACGCGCCCGGCGGTTTGGGCGTGGCTCCCGTAGCGGTCGGGGAGACTGCCGGCTGTATCGGCAGGCTCCCCGGCCCCGCGGAAGAGACCGGCAGCAGTACCGCCGGGCTCTGGAGCGGCCCGCCAAGACAGCCAGAACCCTACCGGGCACCCACAGAACCACCCCGCCGCAAAGCACGCCCCGGACGCGCGCCAGTAACCTCCCCGTTCCTCACGACCGGAACACCATTCACCAGCACGTGCCGGATCCCCACCGCCGTCCGGACCGGGTTCTCGAACGTCCCCCGGTCGCACACCGTCTCCGGGTCGAACAAGGTCAGGTCCGCGAACATCCCCGCCTTGACCACCCCCCGGTCCGCCAGCCCCACCCGCGCCGCGGGCAGGGCGCTGAACTTCCGCACCGCGTCCTCCAGCGTGATCACGTGCCGCTCGCGCACGTAGTGGCAGAGGATGCGAGGAAACGACCCGTACGCGCGAGGATGTGGGTGCTCCGCCACGGTGGAGTCCGCCGCCCGCGCCCCGGCGTCGATCCCCACGCTCACCCACGGCTGCCGCATCCCGTACTCGATGTCCTCTTCCGACATGGAAAAGTAGATCGCCGCGGTCCGCGACCGGTCGGCCAGCAGCAGGTCGAAGAGCGCGTCCACCACCTCCTGCCCGCGCGCCTGCGCCACCTCGTCCAGCCGCATCCCCTGGTACTTCCGCAGCGAGTCCGCGCCCACTCCGGCGATCATCACCCCGTGCGGCCCCCCGGCCGAGGTCCCGATCCGCCAGTCGGAGCCGCCGCCCCCGCTCCCGCCCAGCTCCTCGCGCAGTCTCGCCCGCGCCTGCGGATCGCGCAGCCGGGCCAGGAGCGAGTCCGTCCCCCCGGCGTGCGCCCAGTTGGGGATGATGGCGTCCAGGTCGGTCCCGGAGGCGGCGTACGGGTACTGGTCGGCGCTGACGTCCACCCCGCGCGCCCGGGCCGAGTCGATGGCGGCGACGGCCTGCCGCATCTTCCCCCAGTTGGGGCGGCCGGACGCCTTGAGGTGGTGGATCTGCACCCAGGTCCCCGCCCCCTCCCCGATCCCGATCGCCTCGTGGATGGCCTCCACCAGCCGGTCGCCCTCGGAGCGGATGTGCGAGGCGTACCCGCCGCCGTACGCCGCCGCCACCTTCGCCAGCTCCGTCACCTCCTCGGTGGAGGCGAACGAGGTGGGGGCGTAGATCATCCCGGTGGAAAGCCCCATCGCCCCCTGCCGCATCGCCTCCGCGACCAGCCCCTTCATCCGCTCCATCTCCTGCGGGGTCGGGGCGCGGGAGGCGTCGCCCATCACCGCGCGGCGCACCGAGCCGACGGTGACGAAGGTCCCCAGGTTGATGGCGGGCTTCGCCGCTTCCAGCACCCGGAAGTACCCGTCCAGGTCGCGCCACCGCGGCGCGCGCTCGTCGCCGGGCTCCCCCTGTCCGCCGGTGCTGGCCGGGACGGGGACCACGCTGGTCACCTCGCCGGTGATCTCGGAGGTGATCCCCTGGGTGATCTTGGAGATCGCCCGCCCGTCGCGGAGGAGCGGGTACTCGGAGTGCCCCAGCATGTCGATGAAGCCGGGGGCCACCACCAGCCCGGTGGCGTCGATGGTGTCGCGGGCGCGGGCCCGCGGCATGAGCCCCACGGCGACGATCCGGTCCCCCGTGATGGCGACGTCGCCCCGGTACCAGGGGCTCCCCGTCCCGTCCACGATCCGCCCGCCGCGAATCAGCAGGTCGTAGGTGGGCATGCCGGGCGCCGTGGACGCGGAGGGGTTCGCGGCGCACCCGGACAGGGCGACCACGGAGAAAGCGGCGGCGATAGTGGAGACCAGGGAGCTGCGGAGCTTCGGCATGAACGGTCGGAGCGAAGGGGGCGGATCAGGATGAAGCGTGCGGAGCCGGCCTCAGGCGTGCGCCAGGAGCGCCCGCGCGTAGCGCAGCGCCCCGGCCACCGCGTCGGCCACCGGGGGGCGCACCTGGAAGGGGTGGCCGGTCTCGTCCAGCGCCCGGGCCACCAGCCCGGAGTACAGCTCGGTCCCCAGCACCCCGCCGTGGAAGACCACCGGGACCGGCGCGGTCCAGGGACCCAGGCGGGCGTACAGGGCGACCACGTGCAGCGCCAGCTGGCGCGCTTCCCGCTCCACCAGCGCGCGGGCGACGGCATCCCCCTCGCCGGCGGCGACGATCACGTGCGTGCAGAGCGCGGCGATCTCGGCCTTGGACGAGCGTCCCACCCAGGGGGGGATCCCCAGCGTGTCGGCCAGCTCCAGCACCTCCAGGAAGAGGGGGAGGAGACGGGTCGGCTCGCCGCGGCCGTCGTCGGCGCGGAGGGCGGCGGCCAGCCCGCCGCGGCCGATGGCGTAGCCGCTCCCCTCGTCGCCCACCGTCATCCCCCACCCGCCGCACCGCTCCTCGCGGCCGTCCTCGGCACGTCCGTAGGCGATGGAGCCGGTCCCGGCGATCACCATGATCCCCGCCCCGCCCCCCAGCGCCCCGTCCAGCGCGATCTCGCCGTCGGTCACCACCCGCACCCGCCCGGCGAGCCCGGCGGCGGACAGCGCATCCTCCACCGCCTGCCGCTCGGTGGCGTTCCCCACCCCGGCCAGCCCCGCGCAGAGCGCTTCCGGGGGGTGGCCGATCCCCGCCTCGTCGATGGCCTCCCGGATCACCCTGGCGACGATCTCCGCGGCGGCGGTCGGGTCGCGCGGGTCCACCAGCCCGGCGGGTCCCACCCGCCGGGCCAGCTCCCGTCCCTGCTCGTCCGCGAGGGCGACGGTGGTCTTGGTCCCCCCACCGTCCACCCCCGCGATGTATCGGGTCGGCAACGCGGCCTACCCCCGCACCGCCTGGCCGCCCAGCTCGCCGACCTCGCTCCCGGCGCCTCTCCCCAGCCCGGGCGTGCTCCCGGACCCGTAGGCCGGGTGGTCGGTGGCGCGGCGCATCCGCGCCGGGTCGCCCAGCGCGCTGGTGGGGACCGTTTCCGGCTCCAGCCGCTGACCGTTCTTGCGCACCACGTAGGCTTCCATGGCGAAGTACTCGGGAAGCCCCAGGCGGTCCACGATGCGCGCCGTGGCGGTGTTCCGCTCCTCCACCCGCTGCCAGAACTCGCGTTCGTCCTGCCCCGGGAAGGGGGCGCGGTCCTTCTGGCTCTGGTGCTTGTAGATGGCGAGGATCTTCAGCTCCAGCTCGTCCTCGGAGAGCGGGACCATCACGTCCGCCTCGGACACCGGCCACTCCTGCCAGGCGCCGCGGTAGTACCAGAGCTCCGGCGGGTCGCCCGAGTACTGCTGCAGCGCCTGCTCCACCGCCTGCAGGCACATGCGGTGGGTGCCGTGCGGGTCGGACAGGTCGCCGGCCACGAACACCAGCTCCGGGCGCTGCTCTTCCAGGAGCTGCAGGGTGATCTCCACGTCCTTGGGACCGATCGGGTCCTTGCGGACCTTCCCCGTCTGGTAGAAGGGGAGGTTGAGGAAGCAGGCGTTCTCGCGGCTCATCCCGAAGGTCTCGATGCCGGACACCGCCTCGGCCTCGCGGATGCGCTGCTTGATCCGCTGCACCTCGGGGATGTCCACCTGCCCGGGGTGCTTGCTGTCCAGGAACCCCTCGATCCGGTCGGTCAGCTCGGTGACCTGCCCGTCGGCCACGTGGAAGTCGCGGTCGAACCGGCGCAGGAAGTCCATGTAGCGCCGCACCTCGTGGTCGAAGACCGCGATGTTCCCCGAGGTCTGGTACGCGACGGTGATCTCGTTCCCGTTCTGGTGCAGCTTGTTGAGGATCCCCCCCATGGAGATCACGTCGTCGTCCGGGTGCGGCGAGAAGACGATGATCCGCTTCCCCGAGGGGAGCTTGCTCCTGCCGCGGATCTTGGAGATCAGCGCGTTGAACACCTCGCCGTTCAGCGGCCCGGCCGCGCCGTAGCGCGCCAGGAGCGAGGAGAGGTGGTGCTCGCGGTAGTCCTCGGCGTCCAGCTTGAGCACCGACTTCCCCGTGCTCCCGCTCAGCCAGATCACCGCCTCGATCTCAAGCTTGCGGGTCCACTTCACCTCGCCCACCACCCAGGGCGTCTTGATGCGGGTCAGCTCCGCCGCGGCCGCCGGGTCCACGTAGAAGGCGGCGGCGGGGTGCTCCTGCAGGTAGGTGGCGGCCACGTCCGGGTCGGGCTCCCCCTCCACCGAGCGCCGCACGATCACCGCCTTGTGCTCGCCGGTGGCGATCAGGGCGATCTCGCGCGCCTCCATGATGGTGGCGACGCCCATGGTGATCGCCTCGGTGGGGACGTTGTCCTCGCCGAAGAAGTCGGCCGCGGCGTCGCGCCGGGTCACCGTGTCCAGGGCGATCAGGCGGGTGCGCGACTCCATCCCCGAGCCGGGCTCGTTGAAGCCGATGTGCCCCGTCTTGCCGATCCCCAGGATCTGGAAGTCGATCCCGCCGGCGTCGCGGATCGCCTGCTCATACGCCGCGCAGTGCGCCTCCACCTCCTCGCGGGGGAGGTCGCCGCGGGGGACGTGCACGTTCTCCGGGCGGATGTTGATGTGCTCGAAGAGGTTCTCCCACATGTACCGGTGGTACGAGTGGATGCTCTTCGGGTCCATCGGGTAGTACTCGTCGAGGTTGAAGGTCACGACGTCGGAAAAGTCGAGCCCTTCCTCCCGGTGCATCCGGATCAGCTCCCGGTACACGCCGATGGGGGTGCTCCCCGTCGCCAGCCCCAGCACGGGCGGCTTCCCGGACTCGCGCTTGGCCTGCATGACCTCGGCGATCCGCCGGGCGACGGTACGCGCGATCTCGTCGTACTCCACGATCACCACGGGTACCCGTTCACGAACTTGCGCCATGTCTCCCTTTAACCGTTCTGAATGTCTTCGAGAGGGGTTCCCGGGCGAGATGCACGAATTGCACCTCTACCCCCCGACCAGTTCCACACGCGACGGCTCGCGGACGGTCGGAGGGGCAGGCTCCCGGGGAGCCTGGGCGAGCGCCCGCGCGATCCAGAGGAAGGCGAGCGCGGACACCGCGAGGAGGACCGCCCCCGTGGCGATCTCCCCGAACACCAGCTTGCCGATCCCGAAGAGCGAGCCGTACACGGCCACGATCCCCGCGATCCAGTGCGTCCACGCGAGCGCGCCGCCGGGGATCGGCTCGCGCCCCAGCCCCAGCCCGCGCGACACCCGCGCCCACCCCGGTCCGCCGGGGCGGACGCGCAGGTAGAAGGCTTCCAGCGTGGCGGCCGGCTCGGGCGGGGTCAAAAAGGTGACGGCCAGCCAGATCACGGTGCTGACCACCACGGTGGTGAGCATCACCCAGGCGTCGGCCCGCAGGTCGCCCTCGGGGAAGCGGCCGCGCACCGCGTACATCATGGACAGTGACACCACGAACGAGGCGATCATGGCGCTGATCTCCGACCAGGCGTTGATGCGCCACCAGTACCAGCGGAGGATCAGCACCAGCCCGGTCCCCGAGCCCAGCGCCAGGAGGAACTTCCACGCCCCCTCCACCGTCTCCATCTGCCAGGTGACCAGGATGGAGGCCAGGAAGAGGAAGACCGTCGCCGCGCGGGAAACGGCCACGTAGTGCTTCTCGCGGGCATCCCGGTTCACGAAGCGCTTGTAGAAGTCGTTGACCAGGTACGAGGCGCCCCAGTTGAGCTGCGTCCCCACCGTGGACATGTACGCCGCTGCGAACCCCGCCATCATCACCCCGCGCCAGGGGGTGGGGAGGTGGTCCACGAAGGCGTGAACGTACCCGGACTCGCGGTCGGCCAGGTTGGGGTACAGGATCACCGTGCACAGCGCGGTGACGATCCACGGCCAGGGGCGGATGGCGTAGTGCGCCACCTGGAAGAAGAGCGTCGCCAGGACGCCGTCGCGCTCGGTGCGGGCGGAGAAGATGCGCTGGGCGACGTACCCGCCGCCCCCCGGCTCGGACCCCGGGTACCAGGCCGCCCACCACTGCACCGACAGGAACACGGCCAGCGCCAGGAAGGGCATCCAGGTGTACGCCTCCAGCCCGTGGGGCGTCACCTGTACCGGGAGCACCGAGAGCGCGGCGTCGCTGCTCCCGAAGTGCCGCGCCAGCCCCGTCTTGAGCGCGTCCATCCCCCCGACCGCCCGCACCGCGTACACCGCCAGGATGATGACCGCCGACATCTTGATGGCGAACTGGATCAGGTCGGTCCAGAGCACCGCCCACATCCCCGCCCCGGCCGAGTACGCCACGGTGATGACGAAGCACACCGCCACCGCCAGCACCGGCGAGATCCCCAGCGAGATGGTGAGGATCTTGATCATGGCCCGGGTCACCCACCCCAGCACGATCAGGTTGATGGGGATGGCCAGGTAGAGCGCGCGGAAGCCCCGGAGGGTGGCCGCCGGCCGCCCGCTGTAGCGGATCTCGGCGAACTCCACGTCGGTCATGACGTTGGCGCGCCTCCACAGCCGGGCGAAGAAGAACACGGTGAGCATCCCGCTCATCAGCATGTTCCACCAGAGCCAGTTCCCCGCCACCCCGTGCGCCGCCACCAGCCCGGTCACCACCAGCGGGGTGTCGGCGGCGAAGGTGGTGGCGACCATCGAGGCCCCCGCCAGCCACCAGCTCACGTTGCGCCCGGACAGGAAGTACTGGTCCAGGCTCTCGCCCCCCTTCTTGGTGAAGAAGAAGCCGATCCCCGCCGACAGGGCGAAGTAGGCGGCGACGATGGCCCAGTCGATGGGGGCCAGCTGCATGTGGGTGCTCATGGGCGGGCCTCCGGGACAGGGTTGGCCGCGACGCGCGGCCGGACGTCGCGCCGGATCCCGGCGCCGCGCGGGAGCAGGGGAGGGAGCGAGACGGGGAGCCGTCCGGTGATCGGGGACTCCCCCAGGAGGGCGCGGGCGGCGGCCCGCTGGCTCACCTCCGCCCCGCCCCAGGCGAGGAGGTATGCCGGGACCGAGGGGAAGTCGCCCAGCACGTACGGGCTCCCGAAGGCAATCGCGACCAGCGGCTTCCCGGAGGCCGCGATCTCCTCGAAGAGCCGGGCCGCGCCGCCCCGGGCATCGACGCTCCCCCGGTGCTCGCGCGGAGACACGTAGACGGAGGCCAACACCAGGTCGGCACCGGCCGCGGCGGCGCGCAGCGAGTCCAGCTCCGCCGGCGTGGTGCGGTCGTCCACCCGCGCCCGGTCCACCCGGGCACCGCCTTCGGCCAGGGCGGCGTCGAAGGCGCGCCCGGCCACCATGTCCGTGGGATCGGCGTAGGTGACGACCAGGATCCGGCGGGCGCTCCCCGCGAGCGGGACCAGCCCCCGGTCGTCCCGGGCCAGGGTGATGGATCGCTCGGCGATCCGCCGCGCCAGCTCGGTGTGGGCGCGGATCCCCACCACCCGGTCCACCCCGTCCAGCGGAACCAGGCGCCCGCCGCGAAGCCCGGCGCGCGCCTTCATCTCCAGGACCCGCCGCACGGAAGCGTCGATCCGCGACTCCTGGATCCGTCCCGAGCGGACCGCGGCGGTCACCGCCTCGATCGCGGAGTGCACGCTGCGCGGCATGAGCAGCACGTCCGCGCCCGCCTCCACCGCCCGCACCGCCGCGTCCTCGTCCCCGTAGCGCTTCACCACCCCGCCCATGTCCAGGGCGTCCGTGAACAGGACGCCGTCGAAGCCCATTTCCTTCCGAAGCACGTCCGTCATGAAGTACGGCGAGAGCGTCGCCGGGGGCGCGTCCGGCCCCAGCACCCCGACCACCGCGATGTGCGCGGTCATGATCCCGTCGATCCCGCCCCGCACCGCGGCCCGGAACGGGACCAGCTCCACCCGGTCCAGCCGCGCCCGGTCGGCGGTGATGGTGGGGAGCTCGATGTGCGAATCCGCCCGAGTGTCCCCGTGCCCGGGGAAGTGCTTTCCGGTGGCGAGGAGCCCGGCGGCGTGGGTTCCGCGAATATACGCCTCCCCCATCCGCGCGACCAGAGCCGGGTCCTCGCCGAAGGAACGGGTGTTGATGATGGGGTTTTCCGGGTTGGAGTTGACGTCCAGCACCGGCCCGAAGGTCATGTGCACCCCCACCGCCCGTGCCTCGGCCCCCAGCACCCGCCCCAGCTCGTAGGCGAGCGAGTCGGAACCGGCGGCGCCCAGCGCCATCACCGGCGGGAAGTCGGTCCCTCCGCCCTGCGGGAGGAGGTACGGGAGGGCGTAGATCCCCGCCATGCGCATCCCCGGGCCGTTCTCCATGTCCGAGGCCACCAGGAGCGGGAGGGGGGCGCGCCGCTGCAGCTCGTTGAGCTTGGCCGCGTAGCTGTGCGGGAGGCCAATGGACAGGATCACCCCGCCCACCCGCTCCCGCTCCACCCAGTCGAGGAGGTGGTCGAACTCCGGGGAATCGGCGGCGACGTACTCCCCGCTCACCCAGGGCATCACCAGCTGCGCCACCCGCTCGCGCAGCGTCAGCGAGCGAAGGGTGCGCTCCACCCAGGCGTGGTCCGCGGCGGCGAGGGACCCTGCCGCGTGGGACGGGGCGAGGGGGGCGGAGGGCGGGCTCGACACGGCGGGCGCGCACCCCGCCAGGGCGAGCAGGAGACAGGCGCGGGCGTACGCGCCCGGCTGGAATCGGGGCATCGGGTCCTCGGGATTCCGGGTGTGGTGGAGGTCGTGGTGGTCGAAGGGCCCGGCGCTCCCGCGCCGGGCCCTTGCGGATGGCCTCAGCTCATCCCTTCGCTCTGGCCGACCGGCCAGCAGGTCACGCCGCCGTACCGGTACGGCACGCCGTCCGGGTACCCGCCCATCGCCCCCCTGGGCCACAGGTCCACGCCGTGGTGGGCCTGGTAGCGGAGCAGGTCGGGGAGGCGGTACCCCGCGAAGTACAGGTCCATCATCCGCTGCGCGCGCTCCTCGCCCTTGAGGTCGGAACCGGTGAACGGACCGTGCCCCCCCACCGCGCGCCGCGCGTTGAGGAACGACAGTACCTCGCCCTGGCTCCATCCGCCACTCCCGCCCCACAGACTGGCCTCGGCCAGGATGTGCTGCGCCTCCAGCCCCGACGCGAACATGATGTCCGCGTCGTCGCGGATCCGGGTGGTGTTCCCGGGGGTCCACCCCTCGAAGGAGTACGGCGTGTACGGCAGCAGCCCCACGCGCCCCTCCGGCTTGCTGGTGAACATCCGCCGGGGGCTCGGATCGTACGGGAGGCGGAGGTCCGTCCTCGCCGCGCTCCAGTCCTTGGGGTCGAGCGCCAGGTTGAACTCGTTGGGATCGCGCAGCCCCGAGGTGCGGTTGTACAGGTTGTAGACGTTGACCCAGTCGTCCCAGTTGGGGCTGGAGGAGAAGCGGACCCAGGCTTTGAACTGCGGGTCCACCTTGCGGGCGTAGGAGATGGCTTCGTTCAGGTTCCACCGGTTCAGGTAGGCCCGCGCGATCCCCACGTTGGCCAGGTTGACCAGGGTGTCGTTGCGCGCGGCGGTGGCGAGGTCCACCGCCTGCTTCAGGTAGGCGATGGCGGTGTCGTACGCCTCGTCGCGCGAGACCAGCTTCCCGCCGATGGCGACCTGGCACTGGTAGTCGGCCAGGAGGAGGGTGCTGTACCCGGCGTACGCCCAGGCCCGGGCCTCCAGCGCCCCCGTCCCCTTCGCCGCGACGGCGTTGTTGCGCGAGGTGGTGCGGGCCGACGCCATGTAGCCGTAGCCGATGCAGTCGTGGGGGCACCCCACGCCGGAAAGGTCGCGCTCGTCGTAGTCCTCCCAGGGCGACCAGCCGTGCGCGAAGATGGCCTCGTCGGTCGCGGCGGCGCCGCTGTTGGCCACCCAGTTGAAGGCCCGCTTGTACTGGCTCTCGGAGGCGTTCACCAGCGCCTGCGCGGCGTTGGGGTCGCCCTGCAGGTCGCCGGGGAGGATCAGGTCCTTGCGGTCCACGTCCAGGAGGCTGTCGCACCCCGCCGCCCCCGCGAGCAGGACGAGCGCGGGGAGCGCCACCCCCAGCCGACGGTGCAAGCTCGTTCGTTTCATGGTTTCACCTTTCGGTTCCGCGAACCGGATGGGGATCAGAAGCTCACGTCGATGGAGGCGGTGATCCGCCGC
>Ga0213875_10002094_pt1 | contig 12236 bp, 5 predicted proteins | sample BarmaccomBMRX_R8_FD_160105 | JGI IMG/M metagenome (GOLD analysis project Ga0213875, IMG submission 160105) | Root-associated microbial communities from Barbacenia macrantha in rupestrian grasslands, the National Park of Serra do Cipo, Brazil - RX_R8 | ecosystem: Host-associated > Plants > Roots... | reverse complement strand
ATGGTGCTCTGGTCGATGATCAGCCTCATGGCCCGGCGGCTGGCGCGATCCGCATCGTCCGAGTCGCTATAACGATCAGTTTGTACACAGGCACTTAGAACCCGGCCAGGTCGCCCAGTGCATCATCGACAACTCCGTGACCGTGTGCCACTTCGTGCCCTCGATGCTCGCAGAGTTCCTGCGATGGCCCACGGCGGAGCAATGCAGCTCGCTGCGCGCGGTGTTCTGCAGCGGCGAGGAGCTGACCCCCGGCCATCTGCGCCAGTTCCGCACAGTACTGGATGCGGAACTGCACAACCTCTACGGGCCGACCGAGGCCGCGATCGACGTCACACACTGGCCCTGCCCGGCCGACTCCGACGTCTCCCGCACCCTCATCGGCGGCCCGATCAGCAACTGCACGCTCGTCGTGCTGGGCGAAGACCACTCGCCCACCCCTCCTGGTGAGGTCGGCGAACTGGCGATCGGCGGCGTACCGCTGGCCACCGGCTACCTGGGCCGACCGGACCTGACTGAGCGGGCCTTCATCGACGCACCTTCCTGGGCCCCGGTACCCCGCCTGTACCTGACCGGAGACCTCGTCCGGCAGTGGCCCGAGGGCATCGAGTACCTGGGCCGCAAGGACGCCCAGGTGAAGATCCGCGGCCAGCGCGTGGAGCTCACGGCCGTCGAGGACGCCCTGCGCGACCTGGACACCGTCGTTGACGCGGCCGCCACGACAGTAGACCGCGGCTCCGGGTACGAACTGTGCGCGCTGGTCGTGCTCGCGCCAGCAGCGGACGACCTCAACCTCGTGCGGGCCGGGCTGCGCCAGGTGCTGCCCGACAGTCACGTACCCACCCTCGTGTTCTCGGTCGACGACATCGCGCTCAGCGCCAGCGGCAAGCTGGACCGCCGCCAGGCCCGCGAGCACGCCGCCGAACTGGCCGACGCCCTCGGCCGCGGCGCGGGCCCGGGCGAGGACGACCTGCCAGCCCGGCTCTGGTACGAGGCGACCGGGGCGTACCCAGCGAGCGCCGACATCGGCTTTCTGGATGCGGGCGGCCACAGCCTCACGGCGGCCCGGCTTGTAGGCATGATCCTCACCCACTACGGCGTACGGCTGCCGTTGCGGGACCTCCTCCTGACCAACATGTCACTGGCCGACCTGCGCAGCTGGCTTAAGACCGCGGCACCGACCGACTCCGCCATGCCGGTGGCCCCGGCAAGCACCGCGCTCTCCCCACAGCAGCACGGGCTGTGGGTCTGGTCGCGATTGTTCCCGAACTGCCCGGCCTACAACGTCACCGCGGTGCTTGACCTGGACCGCAGCGTCGATGTGCCGCGCCTGGAACACACGGTCAACGCCCTGGTACGCCGCCACCCCGCGCTGCGCACGACATTCCGCGACAACGGCCAGGACGTGCAACGCCTGGTGCATCCAGCCGACGAGGCCGTCACCCGCGTCCACGCCGGGCGGACCGACAGAGTGCACACCGACGTGCTCGACCACCTCTTCATACCGGATCGGCTGCCGCGCTTCGCCGTCGGCGTGCGGCAGGACGCGGGCCAGCGGGGCGACACCGTGCTGCTCGCCCTCGACCACCTGGTCGCAGACCAGCGCAGCCTCGACCTGGTACTCGCCGAACTTGCCGAGCTGTACGCGGCCGACGTGCCCGGGGACGGCGAGGCGGACGACGTCGGCTTCGTGGCGGCCACCTCCGAGCGGCGGGAGGCGGACCTGGCGTTCTGGCGGGAGCGGCTGCAGGACGCGCCGCGTGCGCTGAACCTGCCGTGGCAGCGGCAGCGCCCACAGGTGTCGACCTACCGCGGCGCCTCCCTCGACCTGGAGCTGGGGGCGGACGGTAGCGACCTGGTCGAGCAGTTCTGCGCCCGCAACCGGGTCACCCCCTTCGTCTCCGTGCTGGCGACCTTCGCGCGGCGGCTCGGCCTGTGGGCCGGCGTCGACGACCTCGTCGTGGGCGTGCCGATGACGGGCCGCGAGTCGCCGGCCGAGCAGGACGCCGTCGGCTTCTACGTACGCACCCTGCCGGTCCGGCTGCAACTCGCCGCACAGCAGTCGGCCGAGGCCGCCGTCAGAGCGGCGGCCGAGGCGCTGTTCGAGGCCGCTGAGCACGCTGCGGTATCCTTCGAAGAAATCGTCGAACACCTGGTCGGCGCACGGGACTTGACGCAGAACCCAATCTTCCGGGTGTGGTGCAACGACGTCAGCCACGAGGAACCGCCGACCAGGTTCGGCCAGTCCACCGTGACCCTGGTGCACCCGCCCGCCCGGTGGTCCCTGTTCGACCTCGGCCTGTACCTGTCCCGGAGCGCGGCGGGCACACTACGGCTGCGCCTCGTCTACAGCACCGACCTGTGGCACGAAGAGACAGCGTCCGAATTCCTGCGCCAGTGCCGCAACGACTTGCTGCAGGCGGCCGATCCGGACCGTCCCTGCCCGGCCGCAGCCGCGGACCAAGCCGCGTACCACGACAAGCCACCCCGCACCTACACCGAGCTGGTCGAGCGGGTCCTAGCCCATGCACAGACCGCACCCGACCGCGTCGCGCTCACCGGCGCGCAGTGCCGAATTACCTTTGGCGAGCTGCACCGGCGCATTCTCCAGGTGAGCACGGCCATCCGTGAGCACGGCGACCAACAGCCCCCAGTCGTTGGTGTGCTGTCCCGGCGGCACCCCGATCTCGCGCCAGCCATCCTGGGCTGCTGGCACGCTGGCGCGGCGCCGCTGCTGATCGACGCCGACGCACCACAGCAGTGGCGCTCCGACGCACTCCACGCGGCAAACACCGCCGTCCTGCTCGACGTGGCACCGGACGGCACGAACCACGACGCGATACGGCTGACCGACCAGTGGTGGCAGGAGCAACCGGCGCACAACACCCCCGCGCACCGGCCGGATCCCGACCGAATCGGGCACGTGCTGCTCACCTCAGGCACCACCGGCGGTCCCTCCGTGGTGGCGCTGCCCGCCGACGCATTGCCCGACGTCCTCGACGGCTACGCCCAGACACTCGGCTTGACCGCGGACGACATATTCGCCTTCACCACACCCCCCGACCACGACCCGGTCTTCCGCGACCTGGTGCTGCCGCTGGTGCTGGGGGCGACAGTGCACACCGGCTCGCCCGAGGACCTTCACCAGGGCGCCATGGCGCCCTGGCTCGACCGGATCGGCGCGACGGCCTTGCACACCACACCCTCGCGGGCAATGCTGCTGGCCGCCGCGCATCCCGACCGGGCACTGCGGTCACTGCGCCGCGTGGTGTTCCACGGCGACCTGCTGCGCTACGACACGGTCGCCGCGCTGCGCAGCCTCGCCCCGGCAGCCGAGTTCTACAACCTCTACGGCACGACAGAAACCCCCCAAGCCAGCGGGCTGAGGCGGATCGAACCCACAGAGCGCGGCACGGCAGGCACAACCGTCCCGATCGGCGCCTTCGCACCGCACCGCAAGCTGACCGTGATCGGCCCGCACACCGATGCGCAGATCGGCGTCCTCGGCGAGATCACCGTAACCGGAACCGGCCTCACCCTCGGCACCCTGGGGACGAGCGACACCGGCACCGAGCGACGCCACCACTACCGCACCGGAGACCTCGGCCGGCTGCGCCTGGACGGCCTGATCGACGTAGTCGGTCGCGCCGACCGCCAGGTCTCGGTCGGGGGATACCGCGTCGAACTGGACAGCGTCGAGGCGGCCTTGCGCGGCATCCGTGGCGTCGAGGACTGCCACATCGCCGTGGAGCCGGGCACCTCGCGGCTGATCGCATGGTGGAGCAGCACCGCCGAACTGAGCGCCGCGGACATCATCTCGGCGCTGCGCCGCCGGCTTCCGGACGATGCGGTGCCCGCGCAGGTGCGCCGGGTCTCGGTCATACCGCTCACCGCCCGCGGGAAGGTGGACACGGACACGCTGTGGCAGACGGCCACCGAGCAAGAGAACCAGGCGCGACCCGTCACCGGCGGCGCGGGCATGCTCGATCTGGTGCTGCGGCGTGTGCGCGAGCAGCAGCCCGGCCTGGCCCTCGGCCCGGACGACAACTTCTTCGACGCGGGCCTGACGTCGCTCAACCTGCTGCGGCTGTATGACTCGGTGCACACCGAATTCGGCACCACCGTGACGATCGCCGACTTCTTCCGGTTCCCGACTGCCCGCCGCTTGTCCCAGTACGCGGCCGGCGCGAAGGCAACCGCCCACCGCACCCCCGCCCGGCGGAGCGAGCGCGGTGACTTCGCTGACGAACTGAGCAAGCGTCGCGCGGTGCGTCGAGGCACCGCCAAGACGCCAAAGAAAGGGTACTGATCATGGGGATGGAGCCGATAGCGGTCGTCGGTCTGGCCGCACGCGTACCGGACGCAGGCACGGCCGACGAGTTCTGGGCCAACCTCCTTGCCGCCCGCAACAGCATTCACCGGCTGACCGAGCAGCAGCTGCTTGACGCCGGCGAGAGTCCGGATGTGATCGCGGCCCCCAACTACGTCAGGGCTAGACCACTCCTTGACGACGTCTGGGGCTTCGACAACGAATACTTCGGGATATCCCGCCGGGAAAGCGAGCTGCGCAACCCGCAGCACCGCCTGTTCCTGGAACTGTGCGACACCGCCCTGCAAACCTCGGCCACGATGCCGGACCACTTCGACGGCACCATCGGCGTCTACGGCGGCAGCGCCACCGACCGGTTCCTCGAGGACCACTTCCGCGCCGACCCGGCACTCATGGACCAGGTCGGCGAGATGGTCGCGCTGGTCTCGAACAACGCCGACTTCATGCCGTCGTACGTGTCCTACCGGCTCGGTCTGCGCGGCCCCAGCGTGGCCGTGCGCACCGCCTGCTCGACCTCACTGGTCGCCGTACACCTAGCCTGCCAGGCCCTGCGGGCCGGGGACTGCGACCTCGCGCTGGCCGGCGGAGTCGAGATCGAGACACCGTACGGACGGGGCTATCTGCACGTCGAAGGCGGCATCGACTCGCAGGACGGCGCCTGCCGCCCCCTGGACTCCGCCGCGAGCGGCACCGTGTTCGGCAGCGGCGGCGGCGTGGTCGCGCTCAAGCGGCTTTCCGACGCACGGGCCGACGGTGACGACGTACTGGCCGTCATCCTCGGCTCGGCGGTGAACAACGATGGACCCGACCGAGCCGGATTCACCACCCCCAGCAGCGACGGCCAAAGCCAGGTTATCGCCGAGGCGATCGCAGTGGCTGACGTGGACTCCGCGTCGATCTCCTACGTCGAACTACACGGCACCGGCACCAAGATCGGCGACCCGGTCGAGATCCGGGGCCTGCACCGGGGCATGGAGATGACGGCCCGCAGCCAACTCGTCCCGGGCAGTTGCTTCATCGGGTCGGTCAAGTCGAACATCGGTCACCTTGGCCCCGGCAGCGGCGTCGTCGGCCTGATCAAGACGGTCCTCGCGCTGTACCACGAGACGATCCCGCAGACGATCAACCTACGCGAGGTCAATCCCAACCTCGGTCTCGAGAAGACGCCCTTCGCTATCGCCAAGTCCGCCCAGCCCTGGCCACGGGTGGCCGCGGCCCCGCGCCGCGCGGGAGTCAGCTCCTTCGGGTTCGGCGGCACCAACGCTCACGTCGTCCTGGAGGAGGCGCCCACGCCCGAGCCGCGCGTCGGCAGCGGCGAGCCCGAACTGCTCGTGTGGTCCGGTGTCGACGAACAGGCCCGCGAACAGGTCGGCGACGCGCTGCTGCGAGCCGTAGCGGAGGCTACGGAGGGCGACCTGCCGGCCATCGCTCGCACCACCCAGACCGGTCGGCGCGTCCTGCCGTCACGAGCGGCGCTGCGCCTCGACAGCCCCGCAGCCGCCCGTGCGGCCCTGACAGATCCCGGCGCCGTCGTGCGCGGGGACGGGCAGGCCCGGCAGCCGGTGCTGCTCTTTCCCGGACAGGGGGCGCAGTGCCCCGCGATGGGCCTGGATGCCGGGCGGTGGCTGCCCGGCTACATAGCCCAGGTCCGGCGCTATCTCTCCGACTTCGGGGACCTGCTCGGGACCGACCTGATCAGAGTCTGGGAGAGCGAGCGGGACCTCAAGGCGCTCTCAGCCACCGTCCACGCACAACCACTGCTGTTCTCGGTGGAGTTGGCGTGTGCGCAGTCCCTGATCGACCTGGGGGTGCGGCCTGCGGCGGTGGTCGGCCACAGCGTCGGCGAAGTGGTGGCAGCCACTGTCGCCGGTGTGTTCCAGGTGGAGGACGCGATCCGGTTCGTCGCCGAGCGGGCCAGGCTCATGCAGCAGATGCCCCGGGGCGTCATGGTCGCCGTCGCCGCGTCCGTCGCCGAGGTGCGGCGCGCCCTGACCGACGGCGTGTGGGTGTCGGCGGTCAACGGCCCGACGCAAACCGTGGTCGGCGGCACCGCGGATGCGGTAGCCGGGTTCTGCGCGGTCCTCGACGGCCTCGGTACCAAGCACCGTGCGTTGCCGACCTCGCACGCCTTCCACACGCCGATGATGGGTGAGGTGGTCCCGGAGTTCCTGGCCACGGTCGAGAAGATGCCGCTGTCCGAACCGGAGCTGCCCCTGGTATCGGCGGCGTCTGGCCAGCTGCTCGACGACAAGGACGCGTTGCGGCCGCAGTTCTGGGTCAATCAGCTTGTCGATCCTGTGCTGTTCACCGACGCCCTGGAGAACTTGCCGGTGGCCAACCCGGTGCTCGTCGAGGCCGGTCCCGGCCCGTCGCTGAGCGGACTGGCCCGCCGTCATCCGGCGGTGGGCGGCAGCGGGCACCCGGTCGTCGAGCTCATGCCCGACCGTGCAGGGCGCCATGTTCTCGACGCGCTGGGGGAGTTGTGGGTCAACGGCGCCGACGTCGACTTCGGGCGGCTGCTCGGCGAGCGCCGGGGCACGTACCCGCTGCCCACCTACCCGTACCGGCGCACCGACTTCCTGCTGCCGGACCGCAGTAGTGCCGCCCGGCGCCCCACAGCGGTGGCCGCGGAGCCGGTGCGGGGCGCCGGGCCGGCTGCCGCACCGGAGTCGGACGGGAAACCGGTGGTAGCCCTTCCGGTGTGGCAGCCCGCGGGTGTGCTGACGCCGAGGCGATCGGCTTCCCCCGGGCGGCGCGGGCACGCCGTCGTCCTGCTGCCCGAAGACGCCTCGGCGGCGGCCGCCGCCCGCCGGGCCGTGCAGCGCGCCGGATACCGCGTTCTGTCGATCGCCTACGGTGACCACCTCGACATACAGGACTACGGGTGCGTGATCCGTACCGACCACCCCGAGGATCTCCACGCGGCGCTGCAGGCGCTGGCCGAGGCCGACCCGGTGGAGCTGATCGTGCACGCGGCCAGCAGTGGGTCGGTGGCCGACGCGCCGGATGTGCCGGAGCGCGCGCTGCTTTCGGTGCTGCGCGTCCAGGAGTACGCAACTGGCCAGAAGGAGCGGCGGGGACGCGCCCTGCCCGTGGTCGTGCTGACCAGCGGTGCGGTGGCGGTGACGGCCACCGAACCGGTGGAGCCCGCACGGGCGGCCGTCGCAGCAGTGGTGCGCTCCGCTGCTGAGCAGCACGGACCGGGCACGGCACGCCTACTCGATGTGGCAGGTGTACATGACGACGCACTGGCCGCCGAGATCGGTGCGCCCACGTACACCGATCCGGTGTTGGCGGTGCGCGGCAGCCGGGCGTGGCGTGCCGGCCTGGAGCGGTGCCCGCTGCCGGAGTGGCCAGCCACGCTGCTCCAGGACGAGGGCCGGTATGTGGTTACGGACGACCTCGGCGCGGTCGGCCTGGCCGTCGCCCGCGGTCTGGCCGACACCGGGCTGCAGCCACGGCTGGTGTTGCTGGCGCGCAGCGCCCGTCCGGAGCGGATCGACGCGGACCGGCACATCGCCGCACTGCAGGCCGCGGGAGCTGAAGTCTCCGTCATGGAGGGCGATCTCGCCGACGGTACGCAGACAGCCGCGCTGCTCGAGCGCATCGCGGCCGAACACGGGCCGGTACACGGCATCCTGCACACACAGGGCGCCGTGCCGGAGACAGGCGATGAGCAGGCGGATGCGCACGCCGCGCTGCTGCGCAAGGTCAACAGTGCAGTTGTGGTAAGGGACTTGGCCCTGGCCACCCCTTCGGTCCGGTTCCTGGCGCTGTTCTCCACCGCCGCTGCTCTGGGGAGCCTGACCGGCGGTGCGGAGCACTCGGCGGCCGATGCGTTCGTCGACGCGCTGGCGACCTCGACGGCGGGCGACGACACCACCACGATCGTGAGCGTCGACTGGCCCACCTGGCACGGCGAGGGCACGACCGGGTCCGCGTCGCCTGCCGGGGCGATCGGTGGCCTGAGCGAGGAGCAGGCGGTCGGCACCGCCTTGAGTCTGCTCTGGGAGCAGGCGGAGCCGCACATGGTCGTGGTTCCTGCCGTGGAGTGGACGCAAGACCGGGTTCCGATGGCGCCGGAGGCCACGCCCCAGCCCGCACCGGTGGCCGAGGCACGGCCCGGGCAGGCGCGGTGCGCACAGGAGCCGGAAGCGTCCGCGGACGCTGTGGCGGTGATCAGCACTATGTGGGCGGAAACCCTGGGGCTGCCCGGCGTCCCCCCGGACGCCGACTTCTTCACCGTTGGCGCCGACTCGCTCACGGCACTGCAGATGGCGGCTCGCCTGCAGGACCGGTTCGGTGTCGAACTGAGCGTGGCGGAGATCTTCGACGCGCCCACGGCGCGCGAACTGGCGGCCTCGATAGGCGCGAAGCTGGAATGACGTCGGCAGGCGTCAGGCACCGCCTGCAAGAGGCGCCGGTTCAGGCGACGACGGCCGTCTCACCCAGGGTGCCCTTGGGCGAGGGCCAGCCGGGAACGGACGAAGGCACAGGCAGACACGGGACCGACGGAGAAGACGGAGAGGCATGCCGGAATGACAACCTTTACCAGCACGGTCCCCTTCCAAGCCACGGACGAGAAGCGGTTCCGCGAGGTCATGGGGTACTTCGCCAGCGGTGTCGTCGCGGTGACCGGTATGGACGCCGAAGGCGGCCCGCTCGGCCTGACGGTCACCTCGTTCACCTCGGTCTCGCTGGCCCCGCCCCTGGTCTCCTTCTGCGTCGCCCACACCAGCCGTACCTGGCCGCGGCTGCGCGCCTCGCGAGGCATCTGCATCAACATCCTCAGCGAGGATCAGCAGGACCTTTCCACTCGCCTGGCCCGCAGCGGCGAACGGAAGTTCAGTGGGCTCGGCTGGTCGGAGTCGCCGAACCGCCTCCCCGTGCTCGACGCCGCACTCGCCTGGCTGGAGGGCACGGTCGCCACGGAGCACCCCGCCGGGGACCACGACATCATCGTCATCCGTGTCGACCGGATGGCCACCGGGGAGAGATGCGGCCCGCTCCTCAGCTACCGCGGTGCCTACGGGCGGCTGGCCGATCGATGAGCGGGGGAAATAACAGGGCAAGCGCAATCTGTGAATAACCACCCATTATTTCAGGGCAAGTTAGCGACTGATGGAGCGCAACCCACCCTGGAATTCGATGAGATGGAGTGTTAGGGTCAAGACATGACAGTGCGACGCCTTATTCAGACCGGTTCCAGCTATGAGAAGGAAGTCGGTTTCTCCCGGGCCGTGATATTAGACGGCTGGGTTTATGTCTCCGGTACCGGTGGTTTCGAGTACAGCACCATGAGCATCTCCGACGACGTGGTGGAGCAGGCCGATCAGTGCCTGCAGAACGTCGAGAACGCACTGGCCGAAGCCGGCTGCACATTTGCCGACGTCGTCCGGGTTCGCTACCTGCTGCCCGACGCGAAGGATTTCCCGAAGTGTTGGCCGACTCTCCGCCGCGCTTTTGGTGACGTCCTGCCGGCCGCCACCATGTTTGAATGCGGTGTGGCCGACCCGCGTATGAAGTTTGAAATCGAGGTCGACGCCAAGATTCCGGCCGAGAAGTGACTCGGATCCCGCAGTAGGTCCGGTGGGGTATTCGATCCGACGAGGAGGCGGGTCCCGATCCGGGACCCGCCTCTCGCGGCTGCTTCGGCACATCGTGCCCGCGTGGCCCACACGGTGTCCTCGGTTCGCCCCGCACCGCTGATTTCTCCTTATGTACCCCCGTAACTACAACGTCGCACCCACGAGGAGCGTGCCATGGAGCCGAAGCAACTCGCCGAAACCGTCGCCTCGCTGCTGCCGCGCGCCCACACCGAACTAGCCGAGCTGGTCTCCTTCCGTTCAGTGGCAGACCCGACACAGTTCCCGAAGACCGAGTGCGAGGCAGCCGCGAACTGGGTCGCCGGGACCCTGCGCGCCGAAGGCTTCGAGAACGTGGCGCTGCTCGACACCCCAGACGGCACCCAGTCCGTGTACGGCTTTCTGCCGGGACCGGCCGACGCGCCAACGGTCCTCCTCTACGCGCACTACGACGTGCAGCCGCCGCTCGACGAAGCAGCCTGGCTGTCCCCGCCCTTCGAGCTCACCGAGCGCGACGGCCGCTGGTACGGGCGCGGCGCCGCCGACTGTAAGGGCGGCCTGATCATGCATCTGACAGCTCTGCGCACCCTCAAGAGGCACAGCGGTGTCCCGGTCAACATCAAAGTGATCGTCGATGGCTCGGAAGAGCAGGGCACTGGCGGTCTCGCACGCTATGCCGAGGCCGACCCGCGTCTGCTCGCCGCCGACGCGATTGTCATTGGGGACTCGGGCAACTTCCGGACGGGACTTCCGACGGTGACCACCACGCTGCGCGGCATGACGAAGGTCCGTGTCCAAGTCGACACGCTGGAGGGCGATCTGCACTCCGGTCTGTTCGGCGGCGCGGCCCCCGACGCCCTCGCGGCGCTGATCCGCATCCTGGGCTCGCTGCGCGCCGAGGACGGTTCGACGACCGTGGACGGGTTGACCGGCGACGGTGAGTGGAACGGCATTCAGTACACAGATGAGGACTTCCGTGAGGACGCGAAGGTCCACGATGGAGTCGAACTGATCGGCGGCGGAACCGTCGCCGACCGCATATGGGCACGCCCGGCCGTCACTGTCCTTGGCATCGACTGCCCGTCCGTCGCCGATGCGAGCCTGTCGGTGCAGGCGAGCGCCTGCGCCCTGGTCAGCCTACGGGTGCCGCCGGGTATTGACACGACCGAGGCCACCAAGCTGCTCACCGCTCACCTGGAGGCGAAGGCGCCGTGGCGTGCGCGCGTGGCGGTGGAGCAGGTCAGCCAGGGCCAGCCATTCTGCGCCGACACTACGAGCCCCGCCTACGCGGAGATGGCCGAAGCGATGCGCATCGCCTACCCAGGTAAGGAGATGCAGACCGCAGGTCTCGGCGGCTCGATCCCACTCTGCAGCACCCTGGCCGGGCTCTACCCAGGTGCGGAGATCCTGCTGATCGGTTTAAGCGAGCCGGAGGCGCAGATCCACGCGGTGAATGAGAGTGTCTCCCCGGATGAGCTGGCACGGCTCTCTCTGACCGAGGCGCTATTCCTCGTCGGCTACGCCCACTCGATGGGCTGACGCCTACGGTCAACCGTGTACTCACCGCTGCTCGGGCAATCGTGGTCAAGGAGTTTCGCACCTTCTCCGACGCCTCCGGGGAGGGACTCGCTGGCCTGCGACCGCGCATGCAGCATGAAGCGCGGGCGAGGCGCAGATCCGGAATGTCGGTGTCATCTCCGGGACCGCGCTCACACAGTACGGCGACAAAGGACAGCGGGTCGTCGAGGTCCAGTGCATCCTCCATGCCTGTGGATACAGCGTCGGCCCCAGCGGCATCGACGGGGACTTCGGAGCCGACACCAGGGCAACGGTCCAGAATTTCCAGGGCGACCACAGCCTCATCATCGACGGCCAAGTAGGCGTCAAACCTGGGCAATACTGCACAGATGACGGCAGGAGAGGCAGGGCGCGGGCTATGACAGACCGATGCCGAGCAACGAGCAGGAGACGCCCCGGGAGTTGACGATGTGGCTGGCGTCTCGGGCAGACAGACGATCGGCAACGCGACGTCCGGACGCACCGGCCTTCCCTCCACACACGCTGGCCGCCTGAGCTCATCGTGGCTGTGCAGACCAGGCAGTATTCCGGTGACGCTGCGTCCGCGGCTCATCGCGGGGCGCGGAGGACGAGTATGCCGAGGGGAAGGGCCGCCTGCCATGCCCACCAAGACGCCTCCGTTCGACGAACTGGACCGCAAGATTGTCGCGGCCCTCATCGCGAACGCGAGAACGAGTTTCGCGGAGATCGGAGCGGCCATCGGCCTGTCCGCCACCGCCGTCAAACGCCGGGTGGACCGGATGCGC
>Ga0213875_10002093_pt1 | contig 12237 bp, 8 predicted proteins | sample BarmaccomBMRX_R8_FD_160105 | JGI IMG/M metagenome (GOLD analysis project Ga0213875, IMG submission 160105) | Root-associated microbial communities from Barbacenia macrantha in rupestrian grasslands, the National Park of Serra do Cipo, Brazil - RX_R8 | ecosystem: Host-associated > Plants > Roots... | reverse complement strand
GCGGAAAATGCGCGAGCGTGTCGGCGAGCAGCGGCTCGTTGCGCGCCCGGCAGTCCGGCCGGCGCAGCAGCTGCGTCGGATCGTGCGAGAAGCGGCCGGCATCGCGATATCGGAGGCTGAGCAGTTGCTGGCCCGGGATCATCCACTGATCGTTGACGAAGCTCTCGCGCCGCACGATCGCCATGCTCGAGAGATGCTCGGTGCGCTGCGTGTGCCAGACGAAGCGGCAGGGCGTCGTCGCCAGCACCATCACCCGGCTGCCCGGTTGGATATGCTGAAGCGCGGCGAGCTGCGTCTGGTAGTTACGCTCGTAGAGCGCGTAGCTCACCGTCTGCGCCGTCATGCGTGCCGCGAAGAAGGCGACGGCGATCGTCGCCACCGCCGGCGACAGGCGGCGATCGAGACGCGGCTTCAGCGCCAGGATCGCGATCGCGATCATGAACGGCACCAACCGCATGTCGGCATAGGCCGAGGAGAGCAGCACGCGCGGCAGCAGCACGAAGGTCAGCGCGAGCAGCAGCGTGGCGAGGCCCAGCGTCGGATCGATCCGGCGCCACGGATTGATCAGGCCGCTGAGCGCGACGAGCGTGAGCAGCACCGCACCGCCGATGTCCCAGGCCGGCCAGCGATCGCGCAGCATCGAATAGAAATAGCGCCACTTCCACGTCCAATCGAACCAGTCGAACGTGCCCTTCGGTGCCTCTCCACCGCGCCACGGGAGCAGTAGCAGCGCCGGCGGCACCAGCGGGAGGACCGCGACGGTTGCGCGCCACCAGCTCTCGAACCAGCCGCGGCCGCGCTTCTTCTCGCGCACGAATTCGGCGGTCCAACATAGCACCCCGAGCACGCCCCAGGCAAAGCTGTGCGCGAGCCAGACCGCGAAGCCGACGAACAGGTAGAGCCAGCGCCGGAGCTTGAGCCGGCCGGTGCGCGCCAGCCTCAGCCAGAAGGCGAAGGCGAGCAGCATCAGCGCCATCGCCAGCGCGAAGTTGATGAAGCCGAACTGGAACGGATAGCTATAGGCCAGCGGCAGCGCGAACAGCGTCGTCGCCGGCACGCGGCCATAAGCTTCGCGCGCCACCAGCAGCAAGCCCGCCACCGTCAAGGGCGGAATGGCGAGCGCGATCAGCTTGACCGAGAACTCCAGCCCGAACAGCTTAGAGAGCGGCACCACGAGCAGATCGACACCGAGGTTGCCCAATATGCCCCACTTGAACGCGTAATAATGGAGCAGCGGCGATTGCGTGCCGACGTCGAGCTCGACGCGGTAGCGGCCCATATGGCCGAGCAGGTCGGTAAGCGGCGGGATCGGCCACCAGATGAGCGGCAGCGCCGCGAGCGCCATCATGGCGTAGGCGAAGTGGCGCGTCTCCCACCATCCGAGCGGGCGCGGCGAGGAGGCGTCCACCTCGATCATCGCCTGCATATCCCCGACCCCGAATCGCCGCGCAAGCGGAAGCGCGGTCATCTTCCGTCCATGAAACTTTGTTCAGGTTACGCCTAATCGGCGATCCGCCAGACCGCGATGCCGTCATTGCCCGGAACGCTGACCGGCGTAAGCCATGCCGGCGCGCGATGATTGCGAAGCCGAGCCGCGAGCCCCTGTGGGCTGTAATGCGCGTAGATGCCGAATTCGGCCCCGCTCCCACAGATCGCGAGATAGCGAATGGCGTGTGCCCGGATCAGACGCAGCGCTTCGTCATCCGCGCTCATGAAGATCCGAGCCTCATCGACCATGCCGACGCGATTACGGTGGTGGTTGGTGGCGAGCACGCTGTGATGCGTCTCGAGCAGGATCGCCGGGCCGATGCCAAGCGGCGCGAGCAAGTTCGAGGGGGGCAGCAGATTCAGTGCGCGCAAGTTGCCGACCGTCGCGCATGGGCGATCCGCCGTGGCGTTATCTCTCGCTGCGGTATTGAGTCCGTCGACCATCACCGCCGCGAGCGCCGGTGTCACCGGCGCGAACAGCAGCACGGCGCCGGCGGTGCCGAAGACACGCTTGAGCATGTTCGTCTGGCCACGCGCGCGCTTGAGCCAGCGCAGCAGCAAATAGAGCCCGCCCGGCAGTGCGAGCGCGTTGGCGGCGCCGCTGATGCGTTGCACGAGCACCGTGCCGGCCGTCGCCGCGAGCAGCAGCGCGAGGTAACAGGCCCAGCGCATGCGCGCCTCGCTCCTCGACGCGCGCCAGGCGAAGGTGGCGCCGATCAGCCCGACCAGCGGATAACCCACCGCCAAGGTGCCGCTGACGAGGCTCTGCTTCCAGATCGGCAGCCCCTCAGGGACGCTGTCGAACCAGATCTTGCGGACCAGCGGATCGAGATCGGCGAACGGATCGACGCCGCAGCGCGGCGCCATATGGTGATAGACGGCGAGGCAGACGAGCGCGAGGGCTCCCCCGCCGACCAGTCGCGGCAACGCCCTTGCTGGCAGGCGGTAGAGCAGCAGGCTGCCGAGCCCGGCCGTCGCCAGCATCGCGACGTGGGGCAGGGATATGATGTCGCACCAGGGAAGCGGCCATTGCGATCTGGGAATGGTGGCGACGAAGAGGATCGCCGACAGCATGCCGAGCGAAGCGAAGAAGCCTGCGAAGCGCGCGCGCTCGGCTTGGCCGCGATCAAACGCCCAGCGCAGACCGACGATGATCGCGAGCGACGCGGCGAGCGGCAGCCCCTCGAGCGAAATCCGCAGCCACAGCGCGGTTATCGCGCCGGTCGTCAGGCCCGCGCGCAGCGGCCTGTCGCCGATTAGCGCGAACAGTGCCGCCAGTGCTAGGCCGATCTGCCAACCGTGGTGGTCGACCCGGAGCGGCCGCATTTGGACGAGCACGTTCGGCGTCGCACAGACGAACAGCGCTGCCATGATCGCGGTCTCGCGATCGAGCAGTCGCCGGGTCAGCAACGCGATCATCGCCATCGTGAAGCCCAGCGTCGCCAGCGGCACGACCACTGATGCGACCGTCTGCGCCCCGTCGTAGCCGAGCAACGGCCGCAGGAGCAGGATCACCGCGGCGAGCGGCAGATCGATGAGACGGGACCAGTGCATCAGCGTGCCGGCCGGTGGGTTGATGCGGCGCTGCGAAACGTCCCACCAGCTCTGGCCCATCAACCAGTCGCGCACCTCGACCAGGCGCAGCTGATCGTCCGAATCCCAGTAGCGCAGCCGCTGAATGTCCCCCCAGTGGATGACGGTGAGGATCAGGCAGGCGCACAGCCAGCAGCCGATCAGCAGCAGCGCGATCCGGCGCCGCGAGCCGCTCCGCGCAGGTGCGTCGCCGACGACGGGAGGCGCGATGATCTCGGCGTGGATCATGTGCGCGCGCTCAGCTCACGACCTTCCAGAGCCGGAGTACACTCGGCCGGCCGAGCGGCACCGGCTGCAGCCACGTGGGTGCGCGCCCGTCGGCGAGTCGGGCGGCGAGGCCGTTCGGCGCCAGATCGCGATCGACGCCGACCGGCGCGGTATCGTCGCAGAAGGCGACATAGGCGACATGGCGGCGCGCGATGATGGCGTGCGCGGTCTCCAGTGAACCCATGGAGGCACGGATCACGGTGCCGATCGCGGCGTCGTTGCGGTGGTAGCTGCCGGAGATGACATCGTGGTGGCTGTCGAGCATGATGCCCGGGCCGAGATCGAGCGGCGCCAGCACGAGACCCGTCGGGGCGACGTTCAACGCGCGCAGGTTCGCGGTGGAGGCGCACGTTCGATAATTGCCGATCCAGCTGTGCTTGGTCGAATGGTTCGGCAGCAGCAGCACGCCGGCCAATGTCGGCGTCAGTGGCATGAAGAGGATGACGGCGGCGACGGAGCCGAGCACGCGCCGCACCGGCGCTTGCGCTGTCTGCGCACGGCGCATCCCGGCGATCATCAGCCACAGGCCGCCCGGCACCGCCACGACCGTCGCGGTGCCGCCGACGCGCTGCACGAAGACCGCGGCGATGAACGTCGCGCTGCACATGAACAGGTAGACGCCCCAAGCGGCGCGTTCCCGGCCCTGGGATGCGCGGAGCGCGAGCGTACCGCCCAACAGCGCCAGCGCCGGGTAGCCGAGCATCAGCACGCCGACATCCGCCGAGGTCCGCCAGATCGGCATGCCCTCGAGGATGTTGTCATACCAGATCTTGCGGACGAGCGGATCGAGATTGCCGAACGGATCGAGTCCGCAGCGCGGCGCGGCGCTGTGATAGACGCCGAGGCAAGCGAGCGCGACCACGCCGCCGGCGGCGAGCCGCAACAGCGGCCGCGGGGGCACCAGCCGCAGCGCGAGGCCGCCCACGAATGCGGTGGCGAACATCTCGATGTGCTGGATCGAGATCGCGTCGCACCAGGTGACCGGCCATTGATGGATCGGGATCAGCCCGGCGAAGAGCAGTGCCGAACAGGCCGCGAGCGCGCCGAAGAAGGCGACTAGGCGATCGTTCTCGTCAGGGCTGCAGGACAGCGCCCAGCGCAGCCCGACCAGCGCGCCCGCGGCGGCGGCGAGCGGTACGCCCTCGAGCGAGATGCGCAGCCACAGCGCGAGGAGTGCACCGGCGAAGAGTCCGGAGCGCGTCGGCCGCCGGTCGATGAGCGCGATCAACACCGCCGCGGCAATCCCAATCTGCCAGCCATGATGATCGACGCGCATCGGCCGCATCTGGGTGATCGCTCCCGGGCTGATCGCCGCGAACAACGCCGCCGGCAGCGTCGCCGCGGGCCCGACGAGCCGCCGCGCCAGCCACGCCGTCATGGCCATGCAGAAGCCAAGCGTGAGCATCGGCACGACGACCGCGGCGACGGTCTCGGCCTGAGCGGCGCCGACCAAGGGTCGCGCGAGCAGAATCGCAAGGCCGATCGGGATGTCGATGAGGCGCGACCAGTGCATCAAGCCGCCGCCGGGCGGGTTCATGCGGTGCTGCGTCACGTCCCACCAGCTCTGCCCGGCGAGCCAGTCGCGGACCTCGAGCAGACGAAGCTGGTCGTCGGGATCGCCGAAGGTGAAGGTGGCGATGTCTTGGCGGTACATCGCGATCATCGCGGCGCAGGCGAGCAGCCATATCAGCAGAAGCGCCATGACGAGCAGATGCCGGCGTCGCGCCGGCGCGGGGTCGGCGATGGGCGTTTCCGCCGCGACGATTTCGGCGTGGATCACGCGAACACGATCTTGCGGCGCATCAGCCAGCCCGACTGGAAGCTGACGAGGATCGCGACGAGCTTCGCGAGGCGCGGGTCGAGATCAACGATCTGTCCCATCGCGACCACGGCGACCGTCAACACCAGGCCGACGAACGCGGTCAGCACGAACATCACCTTCTGGACGTGGCGCGCGCCGCCGGTGACGGGCGTGCCGTCAGCGAAGACGAAGCGGCTCGAGACGAGCCAGTGCGCGAGGATCCCGATAGCGTAGCCGGAGGCGGACGCAAGCGTCGGCGCGACGTGCGCCTGGAGTGCGGCGAGGAACACGACGAGGTCGACGCCAAGCGCGACGGCGCTGGCGATCCCGTAGCGGAGATAGGCCGGGACGGGTGCGAGCGCGCGCGCCAGGCTGTCGGCGACCATGGATCAGGCGGCCTTGCGGCGCTGCGGCACCAGCCGTTCGGAAGCGAGCGCTGCGCCACGCTCCGCTGCGTCAGCGGCAATCGTGTCGACCGCGCCTTCGTCGCCGGCCTCGTGATATTCGGCGTCCTCGTTGACCGCCCAGATGTCGTACTTGCGATGACCTGCCTCAATGTTCTTGGCGGTGAGCATCGCGGTCATCATCGCATGATCCTGGTTGTTGTAGCGATGCATGCCGTTGCGGCCGACCATGTGCAGCGTCGGGTAGGAGGCCTCGAGTTCGGAGCGCATCGCCTCGACGTTCGCCTTGTAGGCGTCGTCGTAGACTGGATAGGCCTTCTCCTGGCGCACCACGACGCCGCCTTCGACGTCCTTGGGGTCGCACAGGCCGAGCACGCCCATTTCCTTGGTCGCGAGCTTGACGAGCTCGGCGTCGTCCATCGCCCAGAGACCGTCACCCTCGAAGCAGAAATATTCGAGGCCGACGCAGGCGACGTTGGGATCGGGCACCATCTCGGGCGACCAAGACCGGAAATTCTGGATGCGCCCGACGGTCACCTTGGGATCGTGGATGTAGATCCAGTTGTCCGGGAACAGCTCGGGCGAACGGATCATCAGCGCGACGGTCAGGAAGTCGCGATATTTGAGGTCCATCGCCTCCGGCAGCGAGGCCGGCGTCGGCGTGATGCGGGCGGAAAGCTCGCGCATCGGCGCGGACGAGATGACGTGGCGCGCATCGATCGCGACGCGGCCGCCGTCCAGCGTGTTGGCGAGCACGCGCCAAGTCTCGGCGCCTTCGTCCCACCGCAGCTGGTGGAGCGCGTGGCCCATCAGCACCTGGTTGCCGCCCGCGACGACATGGTCGCGCGCGCGCTCCCACATCATGCCGGGACCCTTCCGCGGATAGCGGAAGGTCTCGAGCAGCGTCTTGGTCTCCATGCCGTCGTTCGGCTTCTTGTTCAGCCCGAGCGAGCGCTTCAGCCCGTCCAGCACTGCGCCGCCGAGGCTCAGCCCCTTGATGCGCTGCGCCGCCCAGTCGGCCGAGATCTCGTCGCAGGCCATGCCCCACACCTTCTCGGTGTAGGTCTTGAAGAAGATCGAGAAGAGCTTGGCGCCGAACTGGTTGATCGTCCAATCCTGGAAGCTCTCGGGATTGGCGGTGGGGAATGCCTTGGCTTTGGCGTAGCTCGCCATGCACAAGGTCGAGCGGAGGATGCCGAGGTTCCACAGCGCCTCGAACGCGCGCAGCGGATAGCTGTAGAACTTGCCCTCATAATAGATGCGGCTCATCCGCGGCCGCTGGATGAAGTCGTCCGGCAGGATCTCGTTCCAGAGGTCGACGACCTCCTTGGACTTGGAGAAGAAGCGGTGGCCGCCGATGTCGAAGCGGTAGCCGCCATGTTCGACGGTGCGGCTGATGCCGCCGACATAGACGGGATCCTTTTCGATCACCGTCACGCTCTTGCCCATCCTGGTGAGCAGATAGGCGGCGGTCAGCCCCGCCGGCCCCGCGCCGATGATCGCAACGTCGACCGTCCCGCCCGTGCTCATGTCCGCCGCACCCATGTCCGCAACCTTCCCCCGATGGTCCGGTCCCGGATTGGGGCAAAAGCTCTAAGGCTTGGTTAACGGGAGGTAAGCGGCGGCGGACGGCGGTGTTCGTACCGTTCTCGAGCAGCCGGCCGGAAGGTGACTAAGGTAGCGCGACGTGGGGGTCATAATGCGACGAACGCGGTGCGATCCGGCGATGTCAAAAAGCGAAGCGGATCGCTGTCATGCCAATTCCTACAATGCACGCGAAAACTGCGGGCTTCGCTTGATTGCCGCGTCGTCCCGGCGGCGGCCCGGGCCCGCTCGCGACCCTGCTTCGTGCTCGTCTCGAGAAGGATCGGGATCCCGGATCATGTCCGGGATAAAAGTGCAGATTATCAGCTGACGCCCATTCTCCGACGTCACCCCGGCCTCGAGCCGGGGTCCCGCTTCGTCACCTCCGCTCACTCGATCACTCGAGCGAAATCAGCGGGACCCGGTCAAGTTCGGGGGGACGAAGTCGGTAGGGCAGCTTTTGCCCAGTGGCGGACGTTGCGGCGACTAGCCACGTCATCCCATAAGCAACCATGGCCTTCTCTGACGAACGTGGCACCAACTGGGGCTGCATCACTGCCTTCGCAGTGCTGCTGTTCATCGGCCCCCCGTCGTTCTCGTCGTGCTGATGAGTGGGGGCGGATGCGAAGGCGTTCCTTCACCTTGCAGATCAAGCTCGGCATCGCTCTGGATCACCATCGCCGTGCTGATCCTCACTTGCAGCGCTATCACGTGGGCGGTGAACAAGGCTGCTGCGGCATGGCGCAACCGAACGCGCCGATAAGCTGCCCGCCAGCAGTCGCCCGGTTGCAGACATTCGCAGACTACGCCAATCTCGACTGATGGTGCTTTTTCCGGCCTTACTGCTCGCTTCCTCGTCTCCCACCGCCGCCGATGTCACCGGCATGAAACCTCAGCTTGAGGTTATTCGAAGAGACGCAGCAGAGCGGCGCTGGCAGATCACATGTGAAGGGCGCGCGGGTGAGGAGACAGTATTACGCCTCAATTTTCCAAAGCGCATTTCCGGTGAAACAGTTCGAGCCTACTTTGAAAATAAGCGCTACGTCGGATCGTCCACTCATTATTTTTACAGAGAAACGCTGTCGCCGAATAGTTGCAATGGCGAACCGATCACCACAGCGGGATCAGGCTTCGTCCGCGTGCTAAGTGTTGGCCCACGCGCAACGCTGGTGGGCTTGGCAGAGTTAGCGAAGGCGTGTTTCACTAATGCCGTGATACGGGAGCGCAAACGTGATGATCTTCCGGAAGCAGCCGCTCAAGCGAAGAGTGATTGGATGACGTTGGATGCGGGGGAGGACGTCACTTCACGTTACGGTCCAACGGTTTGCTTTATCAAAATGCGCGCCAACCAGCCGGCCTCGCCAATTCATGATCCAACCCGCAACGGCAGCTAACCACCAATAGCGCCCGCGAGCCCCGGCTTACCCGCGCGCGGCTCTTGCGCGATCCCATCATACCGGCGAAGGCCGGTATCCAATCGACAGCCCGGGCCTGGACCCCGGCCTGCGCCGGGGTGACGGACGAAGGCTGCGTGACGCGTACCAATAGACTGCCGCGCATCGCCGGCGCGCTGCTGCTCGCGATCGCCTTCGCCGCCGGCATCTGGTTCAGGTTCGCCGGGCTGGCGCGGCTGCCCTTCTGGCTGGACGAAGCCTATAGCGCCTACGCCGCCGATCACGGCTGGTATTTCCTCTGGCACGTCGTCCCGACCTACGAGACGCATCCGCCTTTCTATTACTCGCTGCTCCATTTCTGGCGCGGCCTGTTCGGCGACGGCACGCTTGCGTTGCGTATTCCCGGCGCGCTGTGCGGCGTCGCGACGATCGGAGCAGCGGCGTTCGCCGGCCGGGCGCTCGCGGCAGCGCTGGCGCTGAGGCCGCATCAGCGGCACTGGCTCGTCTGCGCGATGGCCGGGCTCGTGGCGCTGCACCCCGATCTCATCGCGATGAGCCGCGACGTGCGGCCCTATCCGGTGATGGCGCTCGTCTACGGTGCCGCGCTGATCCCGCTGATGCGGATCGCCGGCGCGCGGCCCGCGCTGCCGCATCGTCCGCTCGCCGCCTATGCGCTCTGCGAGGCGCTGATGCTGTGGCTGCACAGCCTCGGGCCGCTGTTCGCGGGGGCGATGGGGATGGCGCTGCTCGCGGTGATCGAGATGCGCAGGCTCGATCGGCGCGATTGGGCGTGGCTGGCGGGATCGCAGGTCGCCGCGATCCTCGTCTGGCTGCCGGCCGCGCTGATCCTGCGCGATCAGGCGCCGACCTGGATCGCCTCGACCTGGCTGGTCTTCCGGCCCGCGACCTTGTGGCAGAGCCTCGGCCTGCTCTACGCGGCGCCGCCGCTTCGGGCGCGATGGCTCGGGCTGTTGCTCGCGCTGTTCGGGCTGGCGCTGCTGGTCTGCGATCGGCGCGGCCGGCGGATCGGGTTTGCGCTCGGCCTGCTCGCGATCGTGCCGACGGCGGCGAGCCTCGCGATCACGCTCGCCGTCTCGCCGGTGTTCCTCACCCGCACGCTTTCGGCGGTGGCGCTGCCGGCGCTGCTCGTGATGACGCGCGGGCTGGCGCTGCCCGGCAGGATGCGGTTCGCGATGCTGCTGCCGCTGGCGGCGCTGCTCTGGCCGATGGCGACGGTCGATCGCGCTATCCTCCATGCGCCACCGAACGAGGACTGGTACGGCACGATTCGCTGGCTCGCGGCGCGGGCCCGCCCCGGGGACGAGCTTTGGGCCTATCCGAACGAGAGCGCCCTGCCGTTCGTCTATGCCGCGCGCGACCTCGGCTTTGGGATTTCGATCCGCGCGATCCCGACGATCGTGCCCTCGATCGGGGCAAGGGGCATGCTGCCGACCGGCAGCCGCGGCGTCGTCTCGCTCTATCCCGACGATATCGCGCGGCTTGCCGCCAGCCCGCAGGCGCAGGCACCCTGCACGATCTGGCTGCTGCGCACCGGCCCGTGGACCTACGACAAGGGGGACGCGATGCTGAACGCGCTTTCGCGCCGGCGCGAGGACGTCGGCGATTGGGAAGCCGAGCCGATCGAGATCGCCGGGCTCAGGCGGGCGGGTGGTTGCCCGCCATCGGTGCCGGGACGGTTGGCGGCCGCGCCCGCGACGCGTTAAGCTGCCCGGGATGACGCGCTTCACCGTCAACGGCCAAGCCGTCCACTACAAGCTCGACCCGGCGACACCGCTGCTTTGGGCGCTGCGCGACGCCTCGAATCTCACCGGCACCAAATATGGCTGCGGCGAAGGCGTGTGCGGCGCCTGCACCGTCCATATCGACGGCAATGCGGTGAGGAGCTGCCAGGTGCCGATCGGCGGGATCGAGGGCAGCTATGTCGTCACCATCGAGGCGCTCTCGCGCGATCGCAGCCACCCCGTGCAGCAGGCCTGGGCGGCGGCGGGCGTGACGCAGTGCGGCTATTGCCAGTCCGGCATGATCATGGCCGCCGCCGCGCTGCTCGCGCACAATGCCGATCCGACTGATGCCGACATCGATCTCGCGATCACCAACCTGTGCCGCTGCGGCGTCTATCCGCGCGTGCGCCGCGCGATCAAGCTCGCGGCGCAGGTGCTGCGCGGTGAGCCGCTCGCCGCCGCGCCGCCCCCCGGCATCGATCCCGCCGATGCCGCGCGCGCCGTTCCCGCGCTGACGCCGCCGAAGCAGGGCGCGCGGTGAGGCCGGCCGTCCCTCAACGGAACATGAAGCTTTCATTACGCTGAAGAACAGGTTCAGTATCGTGTCAGCGGGCGGCATCTAGACCGTCGGACAACGGGCGATGCCCGCCCGTCGGAAGGATGCCGTATCCATGATGCGCAAGACTATGACCGCGATGCTGCTCGCCGCGACGATAGCGACGCCGCTTCTCGCCCAAGACCGCAGCGACTGGCGCGACGGCGGCCGTCCCCAGGGGCAGCCGCAGGGCCGTCCCCAGGGCCAGGCCCAACCGCAGGCGCAGCCGCAGCCGCAGCGCGGCCCCGCGCCAGAGGCGCGGCCGCAGCAGGGGCAGTGGGGCCAATCGCGCGGCGGCGGCATGGCCGGCGGCCAGTTCCGTCCCCAGCAGCAGCCGCAGCAGGGGCCGGGCCAAGCGCCCCAGGGGCCGGGATCACGCGGCGCTGGCGGCTGGCAGGGCGATCGCCACGACGCGAGCCGCCCCGCGCCGTTCGACAATCGCAGCCCCTATGCACAGCACGGTGCGTTCGATCGCGACCAGGGCCAGCGTCATGATGATCGGCCCGGCGGGCCGGGTTGGGACGATCGGCGCGGTGCCGGCGACTGGACCGGCCGTTCGGGCGATCCGGGCCGGCGTGACAACCCCGGCTGGAATCGCGGCCAGCATTGGAACCGGGGCGCGGGCCGCAGCGGCTGGGATGCCGGCTGGCGCAACGATCGCCGCTATGATTGGCGCGGCTGGCGCGCCGAGAATCCCGGCATCTTCCGCGGGCCGCGCTATTATGCGCCGCGCGGCTGGACGTACCGCCGCTTCTCGCCCGGCTATCGGCTCGAGCCTTTCCTGTTCGACGAGCAATATTGGCTCGACGATCCGTGGGATTATCGCCTGCCGCCGGCGGACGGCCCTTATCGCTGGGTTCGTTATTATGACGACGTGCTGCTCGTCGACATCCGCAACGGCCTCGTCGTCGACGTGATCCCCGGCTTCTTCGATTGAACACTGAACATCCTCCCCCTGCAATTGCAGGGGAGGGGGACCGGAGAAGCCAGTGGAGGGGCTTATTGGGAGCGGCGAGCGATTCCCCTCCACCGCTCTTCGAGCGGTCCCCCTTCCCAAGCAGGCTTGGGGACGATTTAAGCTTAGCCCTTCACCAGCACCGGCTGGGCGCGCCAATTTTCGGGAAACATTCGCTTCAGCGCTTCGACCTTGGGGATGTCGTTGATGGCGATGTACGGATAGGTCGGATTCAGCGCGAGGAAGTCCTGGTGGTGCGACTCGGCGGGATAGAAGGCGCGCGCCGGCTCGATCCGGGTCACGATCGGGCGCCGCCAGAGATGCACCTTGCCGAGCTGGGCGATATATTCGGCGGCAACGCGCCGCTGCGCGTCCGAGGTCGGGAACAGCGCCGAACGATATTGGGTGCCGTCG
>Ga0213875_10002091_pt1 | contig 12238 bp, 13 predicted proteins | sample BarmaccomBMRX_R8_FD_160105 | JGI IMG/M metagenome (GOLD analysis project Ga0213875, IMG submission 160105) | Root-associated microbial communities from Barbacenia macrantha in rupestrian grasslands, the National Park of Serra do Cipo, Brazil - RX_R8 | ecosystem: Host-associated > Plants > Roots... | reverse complement strand
GCCGGCCGACTCGAGATCCTTCTGCAGCTTTTTCCCATCCAGGCCGAGAATTTTCGCGAGCAGCGCCGCGGCGATTTCTTTGTTCGGGATGCGCTTGGGATCGGCTACAACGAACTCGGAGGGCGAACTGATCGCGAGCGGGTTGCCGTTGCGATCGAAGATGGTTCCGCGGGGCGCGTCGATGGCTTTGCGGGTCTCCTGCTGGGCATCGGCGCGCCTCGCAAGTGGACCATGCGCGACCACGGTGAGTTGGAACAGGCGCAGAAAAAGAATCAGAGACCATCCGAGCAGGACGGCCCCTAACATCAGCAGTCTTTTAACGGAACTGGTCTGCGGGCCAAGGGGTGACTGATCCATCGTGATTCACCCGAACATCATGCACCCGCCGAACGACGCTATCCGCCCATACGGCTCCGAATTCGGAACGCGCGACAGGGTCAGCGAGCCGCCGAGCCTCCGTTCGTCCCCGGCATAACGTTTTGCGCCTCGGCCGGCGTATTGTTCGCGTCGACATAGCGGATCGCTTGCGGCCCGGGAGCTTCCATACGGAGCGACTTCGCAAGCTGCTCCAGGCGTCTGGTACTCAGCAGGTCGGCTTGCTCGCGATCGAGACGCGCCTTTTCGCGCACCAGGCGCTGGTGTTCCTGTTCGAGATTTTGGGTTGTAAAGCCGGCCATCGTGTTGTAGGCAGCAGGCGCAAGACCAGCGATGGCCAAAACGGCCGCTGCGAACGCAGCCGCTACGGAGCCGGTACGGGCGTGCCGCGCCGGCACATCTATGGCTCGAACCACCGTGCTGTTGTCGATGCGCTTGACGAACAGGTACACGTCCTCGTTCGCGAAGGGGCGCAGATGCTGCGCGCCGGTTCGCGTCCAAGTGTCAGTCTTAGTTTCAACCCTGGTTCCCGCAAGCTCTTCGATGCCTACAAATCGATTGAAGATAGTCGCTAATGACGCCATTGCCTTGTCGCTTCCTTCCTAACTCCGCCCAAAACTTGTGTGCCCTAAGCAATCGCGAGCGCGCGCAATTTCGCGCTACGCGATGCCGGATTCCTTGCGATCTCACTCGCGGCCGGCCTCACCACATGTTTGGTGAGCATGGTGGCGCGTCCCGTTCGCGCCAGCTCCTGAAAGGCTCGCTTCACTTTTCGATCCTCGATCGACATAAACGTAATCACGACGAGTCGCCCACCACTTTCGATTCGGTCCGGCGCGATGGCAAGGAGGCTATCGAGCTGCTCAAGCTCCTGATTGACCTCAAGCCGGAGGGCCATGAAGGTCTGCGTAGCCGGATGCAAACGACCCGTTCGCGGCACGGCCTGTTCGATCACTTCGGCCAGACGGCCAGTTGTCGAGATAGGCCGCGCGCGAACGATTGCTCTAGCTATTCTTCGCGACCTCCTTTCTTCGCCCAACCCGTAAATCAGATCGGCGAGTTGCTTTTCCGGTAACTCGTTCACTAGATCTGCCGCGGTAACCCGCTGCGCGCGATCCATGCGCATATCGAGCGGGCCGTCCTCCATCAGGGAGAAGCCGCGCTCGGCTGTCGTGAGTTGATATCTGCTGACTCCCAGGTCGGCAAGTAGTCCATCGACGGCCGTTACGCCGTTCTGGTCGAGCGCTTCCGGCAGCATGGAGAAGGTTCCGTGAAACCAGCGAATGCGGCCGCTCAGGAGCTCCGTCCTCGCGCGCGCTCGCTCGATCGATTCGGGATCCCGATCGCATGCAATCACGAACCCTTCGGTTAGGCGTTCGGCAATGGCCTGTGTGTGATTGCCCATCCCGGTGGTCGCGTCGACGTAGACGCCATTCGGGCGAATGGCCAAATACGCGAGTGATTCGGCGAGCATCACCGGGTAATGCGCGGTGTAATTCGATGCTTCCGGCGCGTCCATACATGGTGTCTACCGCAAGCCCTTCCGCTCGAGGGCCTGAACCTTTTGATCGATGCCCTCGCGCGCTTTCGAGAGCCGGTCTTGATACGCGGCGGCGCTCATAACGTCGATCCGCTGCTTGAAGCAGCGCAAGTGCACTTGTTCGTTCTCGAGCTTCAGTGCGCGGCGCAGCTCCGTCGGAACGAGGACACGGCCTTGGGGATCGATATCGGAGTCGGCGCCGAAGTGAAAGGCAAGGAAGGCCACATCTTCGCGATCGGTCGCGTCCTCGCCCGGTTCTTCCAGCATCGCTTCCGTTTGGCGCCAGGAGGCGATAGGATAGACCCGAGCGGATGCGCCGTTTAGCGTTGTGATGAACACCTTGTCCTCGCCGAAACTCTTCAGGTACTCGGCCAATGCGGCCGGCAGTTTGAGCCGGCCCTTTTCGTCTACACGCGCAGTGAAGAACCCACGCGGGGGTTCGAGGGTAACCGGCGTACTGAAACCGTCGTCTGGCACTTCTAGCCACTAAAGTCCGCTTTAGACCACTTCGATACTCTCACGGGTAGTCAACAACTTGCAAGAACTTTCTTAAGGGAAAATTCGGTAAGTCGTTGATTCGCCTTTGTTTCGCCACCGGGGGTGTATGCTTGCAGAAAGGAGGATACTTGTGCAGAAAGGTAGAAAGGCCTCGTCTCCACCGCGTGCGCTAAACGTCAAGGATCCGGAAGCGCACAAACTCGCGCAGGCGATCGCGGCGATGACGGGTGAGAAGCTGACCGGAGCCGTCGTCCAAGCGCTGCGTGAGCGTTATGACCGACTGGAGGAGCGCCGAAAGCGCGCGCCGGTTGCGGAGCTACTTGCGATTGCGGATCGAGCGGCCGCTCACGTCCGGCGTCCTTATGTGGACCATGCCGAACTTCTTTACGACGAGCACGGCCTCCCCAAATGATTCTAGATACCTCGGCAATTGTTGCCGTTCTGTTCCGTGAAGCCGAATCGACCTCGTTCGCCGCCGCGATCCATGACGCCGACCAGTGCCGGGTGAGCGCGGGCACATATCTCGAGCTTTCAATTGTCATGGAACGGCAAGCGGAACCGGAGGCGGACCGCCAACGCGAAGTGTTCTTCCAACGTGCCGGAATCGTCGTCGAACCGTTTACGGTCGAGCAGGCACACATCGCGCGGCAAGCGTTCCACGATTTCGGCAAAGGACGTCACCCTGCCGGCTTGAATTTCGGGGACTGCTTCGCCTACGCGCTTGCGAAGGTCACCGGAGAACCGCTGCTATTTAAGGGTGACGATTTTAGAAAGACCGATATCCGCGCCGCACTCGGCTAATGGGCAGTCTATTCTTCGCGCAACGCTCGCATAGGATCTAAGCGGCCAGCGCGCCGGGCAGGCAAATAGGAAGCCAGCATTGCAATCGCGGCGAACACAACCACGGCCAAGATGAGATTGCCCGGGTCGTTCGGCCGGATTCCATATAGCAGGCTCGCTACCAGCTTTGAGAGCGACAGAGCGGCGACGATGCCGATACCGACGCCCGCGGTGACATGACCAACTGTTTCGCGCAGTACCAACCAGATAACATCACGCTCGCGCGCACCCAATGCTATTCGCACGCCGATCTCACCCGTGCGGCGCGCGACTGCATAGCTAAGAATTCCATACAGGCCAATCGAGGTCAGCAGCAGCGCGAGAACACCGAAGAAGGAGGACAGCGAGGCCATCAGCCGTTCGCGACCTAGCGAATCGGCGACTTGCTGCCGCATGGTTTTGACGAAGCCGATGGGGACGTCCGGCGCGATTTCATGCAGCGCCGCACGAAACGAAGCATAACTGGCCGCGCTATTCCGGGTTTTTATAACGAAACTGAGTGAGGGAAGGCCATCCGTATATTGCGAATACGTAAGGTACAGCGTGCGCGGATTCGGCTCGCGCAAATTCACGTATTTTGCATTGCCGGCAACTCCGATGATGCGAACGGCAGTCTTTTCCCCTCCAGGCGGACCGGGAAGAAACACATGAGCGCCGATCGGGTTCGCGTGGGGAAAGAACTCGCCGGCCGCAAGCTCATTGAGGATGCCGGTCTTTTCGGATGCGACGTTATCGGTCTCCCCGAAATCTCTGCCCGCCATGAGCGGGATGCCCATTACTTCGAAGAATTGCGGCCCGACTAAATTAATGTCCGTATCGCGTTGCTCACTCGTAAGATCCGTTCGGCCTGGGACTTCCAGAGCGTCGTCCCAACCTGAATCGCTAAGCGGAGTGAACCATAACAAACTGGCTGCGCGCACACCCGGAATCGCATTCACGCGCTCGAGAATTTGGCTGTAAAGCCGAATGAGGGACACGTCTTTTTCGGGCGGTTTGCTGGTATCGATACCAATCACGGTGACGTTGTTGGTCTCAAAACCGGGATTCAGGGTCAGCAGGTGAAATAGGCTCCCGGCAAACAGGCCGGCGCCCGCAACCAGCAGAACCGATAGCGCCGCTTGCAACACCAAAAGCCAGCGCCCAATGCCAAGTCGTGTTTCATCGATGCGTACGTTGTGCACTCGCTCTTTCAGCGATTCGCTGATGCCGACTCGAGTCGCTCGGACCGCGGGAGCCAGTCCGAACAAGAGAGCAGATGCGAGCGCGGCCAAAGTCGCGAACAGGAGGATGCGCCAGTCCGGATCGAGATCAAACACCGTGTTCTGGCCGAATCCGGGACCCGCGCCGGCGCCACTGCCAGCCCTCAGATAAGCGACTAACCAAGACGTTGCCCAACGCGCGAACAGTAAACCAGCGAAGGCCCCTGCGACCGAGAGGAGCAAACTTTCGGTGAGCAACTGGCGGATGATGCGGGAGCAGCCGGCGCCGATTGCCAGCCGCACGGCGATTTCGCGTTGACGCGCCGATGAGCGCGCCAGCAACAAATTCGCCAAATTGGCACAAGCGATCAGGAGAACAAGCGCGACCAATATCATTAGGATTGCGAGTGGGTTGCTGAATCGCGTGCGCAGAAACGTCCAGCCATTTGCACCGGGAACCGCGAACAGTTGCCATTGAAGAAATTTGCGCTGTGCGGAGCGGCTCCAATTAGGCGGTACTGCTTCTCGCATCACTTGGGGGGACATCGCTGCCAGGACTGCTTGCGCCTGCCTTTCCAATACGCCCGCTTTCAAACGCGCCATTACGATCAGCCACCAACAGCTTCGGCTGCTCATGCAGCCGCCCTCCCCGAGCTGCGTCGACGTCCAGAGCGGCACCCATATGTCGGGCTTGGTGCCTACCTCCGCGCCGAAGAAGCCGGGCGGCATGACGCCGACGATGGTGAAATGCACGCGATCCAGAGTGAGGCCGGAGCCCACGGCGGAGGCGTTCCGCCCAAAGTTCCGAGTCCAGAATGCATCACTGATTACAGCGACGGGTCCATCTTGTCCGCGCCCGGGCGGTCGTCCTGCGGCGTCAACGTGCGCCCTAGTGCGGCAGGGACTCCGAGCGTCGAGAAGTATTCTCCACTTGCGAGCGCGCCCTCGATATGCACCATGTCCGGGCCCGAACGCATCTGGAACTGGTGCCCTGCCCAGGTGAATACACCGGAGAAGACTTGTTTCTGTTTCGCGATTTGCTCAAAGATGGCGTACGTGAAGTAGTCCCTCGGTTCCGGGTCGCCGGTATGCGCGAAGACGCCGATCAGCCGGTTCGAATCGGGCACCGGGAGCGGCCGGAGCAGCAGCGTGTCCATGAGGCTGAAGACTGCCGTGTTCGCCCCAATTCCGAGCGCAAGCGAAACGATGGCAACGGCGGTGAAAACCGGGCTTTTGCGCAGCATGCGTCCGGCGTAGCGCAGATCGCGTCCGGCGTTCTCGATCGCGCTCACGCCGCGTGTGTCCCGGCATTCCTCTTTCTTTTGCGCCAAGCCCTCCATCGCGCGTCGAGCGATCAGCCGGGCGTCTTCCGGGGTCGCGCCCTTGGCAATCTCTTCCTCGGTACGCCGCGCAAGATGAAACTCGAACTCTTCTTCTAGTTCTTGCTCAATCTGCCGGCCTCGAAACAAAGACCGCAATCGCAGCGGAAGCGTGTAAGTCCAGCGCCCGAGATGCATATCAGGCTGGGTCAAGCCGAATGACGCGCGTGATCGCGCGCGACAAGCGGTCCCAATTCGCGGCTTCCGCTTCGAGTTGCTTGCGACCGGGGCGGGTCAAGGAGTAAAACTTCGCCCGGCGGTTATTCTCGGTCGGCCTCCATTCGGCTTTGATCCAACCCTCCTGTTCAAGCTTGTGCAACGCCGGATAAAGCGACCCGTCGCTGACTTGCAGAACGTCGCCCGAAACCTGCTTCAGCCGTTGCGAGATGGCCCATCCATGCAGGGGCTCGAGAGCCAGAATTTTGAGCAGAAGAAGGTCGAGGGTGCCTTGGACTAAATCGCTTGGTTTGCTCAAAGGGTTTCTCTCGGTTACCTAGGTCAGTATAAGCCTGCTTCCCTCGGTAAGCAAGAGGAGAATTCGAGTAGCTGCCGGGCTTAGCGAAGCTGCGCCTCGAGATCATCGAATCTCTGCCGGAGCTGGTCAAGGTCCGAGCGGAGCCGCTGGATTTCCTGTTCAAGCTGGGCGATTCTCGTGGGGTGAGCGGCCGTAGGAGCAGATTCCGAGAATGATTCCATCTTCGGCTCGCCGGAAAGCAGATGCGTGTAACGCGCCTCCTTTCGGCCGGGCTGGCGCGGAAGCTTTGCCACGAGAGACTGACCGGCCCATTCCGCGAGTTTGTCCAGCACGGATTCCGTTTCGGACGGATCGCCGAAGGCGAACATACGCTCGCTGCGATCTTTGATTTCACCTAAAGTCTGCGGTCCGCGGAGGAGCAGGGTACAAAGCACGGCGAGCTCGCGGCGGCCAAGATTGACTGTTTCGGAGATACGTTGCGCGTATTTCGTGACGCGGCCACTGCCGACGACGGTTAAGGCCAACTTCTTGTCCCGCAGGCGCTCGACTGCGTCGTGGACTGTGTCGGAATCATAGTCGACCACGGGTTCGCGATTCGATTTTTGATTGCAAGCGTTGACCAGCGCGTTTAAGGAGAGCGGGTAATACTCGGGCGTGGTGGCTTCCTTCTCGATGAGAGCGCCGAGAACGCGGGCTTCGACGGAGTCGATGAGTTGCATAGGTCGCGTGATTTAGGATCGCAGAGCAGCATCCTCACCACTGAATCCGATCGAAGGTCCTGCGCAGGCGCTCGGCCTTACCCGGATTGATCATCGCGACGAATGCAATTTTGCCTTCGAGATGCGACCGGAATGCCGGATGCGCGGTGCGGTTCTGGCTTTCCGGGCCATAGCGCGCGCAGTTCGCGAGGGTTGCTTTGAGGCAGTCGAAGTCGGCGCGGACGATGTTGGGTCGTTCGTTCGCGACCAGGCCAGCGAGGTTTTGGCGCACGCCTTGGCGCATAATCCGCGTTTTGCGGTAATTGGGCTCGAACCCTTCTTCAAGCAGGATGGCGGCGACCGACGTTGAGAAGCGCTCGACGACTTTTTCGAAAGAGCGGTCTCCGGAAAACGCGAGGTCATCGGCGTAGCGCGTGTAATGCGCCTCCGCGGATCGCGCGAGGCCGGTGAGGCGGCAATCGAGGCGGTACGCGCAAATGTTAGCCAACGCGGGCGAGGTCGGAGCGCCTTGCGGCAGGTGACGGCGGGCGTACAGCGCGCGCGTTTCATGCAGCTCCTGACAGCTGATATCAAGCGAATTCGCCTCCCAGACATCCAGGGGCACAGAGTTGGTGCAAAGACCGCCGAGCAGATCCGCAACCGGCTCCGGATAACCGAGGGTGCGGAATATGGTTTGAATTCTCGCGAGGCCGAGCCCCGGAAAGAAGTTTCGCAGGTCCATGCGCAAGACGACGCGTCTCGCCGTATGGCATGCGATAAAGGTGCGGATCGAGCGGCCTTTTACGAACCCATGAGCGGCCGAGTGAGGCGGAACATGTTCGAGGATGCCCGAAAGGATTTCGCGCTGGATTCTTTTCAGCCGCTGCTTGGGGGCTTCGATCAGGCGTACCGTGCGGCCCGATTTCGGCAGGATGCGGTAATGATAGTGCCGCAGACGGCCGCGCTCGGATTTGTATCCGAGAGCTTTGAGATCGGCGAACCAGTCGAGTTCCCTGTAATCGAGCCACAGCCAATTGGCTAGGTCGGCGACAGTTTCGATAATCGGCAGATCCCATCCGGCTGCTGCTGCGACCGGCTGCATGGGCTGCGATTCGACCGGCCAGTGCGCGATCGAGAGATCGTCGCGGTACTTAGTCGCGGCGCGCTGAAGGCCGCGATCGCGGATCAGGAAGCGAACCACGCCGCGGTGGCGGGCGCGAGTGTGACCCGTGAACGCGCGCACGTATCTGGTCGCGAGCGGAGCAAGCCAGCGCCATGGGCGTCCGAGCGCACGCGTGAGCCGCTCAATGATTGCGTCAGGCGTTTGATCGCCGGCCAGAACGGACCGGGCCAGCGTACTCAGCTCCGAGGGATTAAGCATAGGCGCGGCGGGATCATCCAACCGAGTCCAACCTGGCGTGAGATGGTCTGCGTTATCGCGCAGGATCTCTCACGCGACGAAATGTCAGTTCTACACGTTCCCTGGGGTAACCCCAGAGAGGCTAAGCCGAGCGGTAATGCTCGTATCAGCCAAGCTTGGATCGTCCCGCCGCGAAACGTAGAATACCAGCCTGCGCATTTCGGAGTACATTGGAACAATGACTCGACGCTCCGCAATGATGCTTACCGCCGTTGCGCCGCTGCTTGCGCGCGCCGCTCAGAATCAGGAAGCACCGAAGACACGGGCTAGCCCGCATGAGACGGTGTCGGTAAACCTGGATGGAAAGACGATCACGATTACTTACGGCCGTCCCTATCTGAAGGGCAGGCACGTAGGGGACGAAGTCGCACCGTACGGGAAAGTGTGGCGCTTAGGCGCTGACGAAGCGACTAAGATCACGGTCACCGCCTATACGCTGTTCCCGAACGGGGTCGAGATGCTGCCCGGCAGTTACTCCTTGTTCGCCATTCCGAACAAGGATAAGTGGACACTAATCGTCAACAAGGTTGCGGATCAGTGGGGAGCATTCAAATACGATGCCTCGCAGGATCTGGGACGAATTGAGATCCCGGTTCGACCCGCGATGACGCCGGTCGAGGAGTTCACGATTTCGCTCGACAAAGTCGAAACGAATCTCGCGAAGCTGCAGATGGTGTGGGACACCGCGGCTATTTCGACGAGCCTGAAGGTGCTCTAGCTTTTCACCACTTGCAGATTGTTGGTGACGTGGAAAACGTTCGGCACGCTATTCGCGCGCACGTTGATCAAGTTCTTGTCGAAGTCAGAACCGACGACGCCCTCGAGTGTTACGTTCCCGTTCTTCACGATGATGTGAATCGAGGGTAGCGCCTGATGTCCATACCGATCGCCGATTGTGGCATCGCCGTAGATGGTGCGGAACATGGCGCGGCGAATCTGCGAATCCATTGGCGAGAGAGGCAGAACCTCGATATTGTTGATCACCTGTGTGACGCCTTCCACGCGCTTTGCGGCGTGCTCGGCGTCGGATTTCAGAACAGGATTTGTGACCGCGCCCAGCAGGGTCACGGTCGAACCGTTCACGCGGAACGCTAAATCGTCGAACACTGTGTAATACGGCAACATAACGAGCTCGTGGCGGACTTCGTGTAGGATCCGGTTTTCGGACGGAGAACCGGGCACGAACGCGTCATTGTGATCGCTCTGCTGCGCCGGCAGGCTGGCGGGCAGTAACAAACCTGCGGCGCAACCCAGAGCCGCTAGATATCTTCGAATATTCATATTCAACACTCCCTACTTACAAGACAGAGTAGGGGAGTGGGATGTTACCCCGGCTTCCGTGTCTGCGGGTGGTGGTAAAAGTTCGAGTGTATTACTGCTGACGAGGCGCTTCTTCGATCGCCACTAAGGCTTTACCGCTCGAGAGTTTCTTCTTTTCGCAACGCACAACTTGTCCCGCTTGGTACTCCCAGGTTTCGCCTTCGGGCGCGTTTTCGGCGATTTTGTAGAAGTCGCGCCCCAAGTGCTCAGCGCGGACGGCGCGGAGACACGCAATACCCTCGCCGACCAGGTTGACGTAAATGGTAGCTTCTTTGCCGGTCCGCACGGGAGCGGGGGCTGACGGGGGTGAGGCTGGCTCCGCCATCGGACGGGGAGGCGACGGTGGCGGAGGTTCAGGTGTTGGCGGGTGCCTTTCGACCGGCGGTTCTGGAGCGCGATATACGAAAGCCGGTGCAGGTGGGGGTGCGGCTGCGGCGCGTGCGGCTGCGGGGCGTTCGATTACGGGTTGGGGTTCAGGCCTCGGTTGGGGTGGGATGGGGCTTACGGCGACTCGCGGAACGATCGTTTCGCGCTCGTAAATCTCGGATACGCCCGTGCGGCGAGCGGACATGCGCGCGCGATCGATGAAGGTAATGACGACCGTCGCGATGGCCCAGATGAGGGGCATCCAGTCGCGACCAAGCCGCGCGTCGAGGTCGACCGGCTTGGCGAACATCCGAAATACGGCCGCCGATGCGATGGCGAGGGCGAGACCGCAGGCGGCTGCATAGGCGATGCTCTGCATGACGGACCGGTAGGCGTCATCGTCGAACGCGAGCAGAACCAGGAGGATGGTAAAGGCGACGATGCTACTGAACCAGACAAAAGGCGTGGTAAGTGTAAACAAGGCCAAAGCGGCGGCGATCACGGAACCGGCCACTACGGCGCCTTGCATCTGAGGTTGAGACATTCTTCTTCAATTCGTTACACAACCAAGATAGAACAAGGGCGCCGGGGCCCCTCTGCGGGGTGGACGCGAGATAAATTTCGGCGAATATTCCCAAGTAATATGAACGGAGTAGGTGCGAAAACATGTACGGAATCGATGCCGATTTTGGATGCAAAATCACGTTCTATACGGTAATGCTGCGCGCGCTGTCCGATTTTTAATCACCTAGTTCTTTACGAATTTCACCGATACGTGCTAAACAGGTTACGAATGAAGGGAGCATTTGCTTGAGAGGATTTACTCGTATTTTTGCCGTATTGCCGCTGCTGATTGCCGCGGCCGGACCGGCGGCTTTTTCGCAGAGCTTCACGCCCATACCGGGCGGGTTGCAGCAGATCTCGGTCGGGGGCGACGGGACTGTTTGGGGACTGAATGCCCAACATCAGATCTATGAGTGGTCGCCGAGCGCGAACACGTGGATTGGCGCGCCAGGCTCGTTGACGCAGATCGCGGTGGGGAATGCCTCGGCGATCTGGGGCCTCAATGCCGGAGGGGCGGTTTATGAATGGAACCCATCCGGGCAGACCTGGACCGGGATTCCGGGCGTTCTGACTCAGATTGCTGTCGGCGCCGATGGGGATGTGTGGGGCATTAATTCATCCCACGCCGTTTACCACTACGTCGGCGGCTCGACAGTTTGGAAGAGCATCTCGGGCGCTACTCTCACGCAGATTGCGGTTGGGTATGACGGCGCGGTTTGGGGCATCAACTCGGGGCTGACGTCGAACAATGTCTTCGAGTACGATCCCGGGAAGAGTGGATTCGTAGCGTTTTCGGTCGCTTCGGCGCTCACGCAAGTAGCGGTTGGAGGAGACAACTCGGTTTGGGGCGTCACGGCAACGGGCGCGGTTTACCACTTGAATTCGCTCACCCAGACGTTCGTGTCCGTGACTAGTCCGGCTCTGGTGACGATTGCGCTCGGATCGGCAAACAGCGTGTGGGGCTTAGATGCGTCGGACAATATCTACTCTTATTCGCCGACGAGTAGCTCCTTCTCATTTTCTCAGGTTGGCGGCCTTCTACACACAATTTCAGTGGGCGCGAACAACGGGTTCTGGGGCATCAACGCGGGAGGCGGGGTTTATGAGTGGAGCGGAGCGACCACCACGCTGAATGAATTGCACAACATGACCGCGCCCACGACCATGAAACAGGTCTATGCGGCGCTGGATGGAAACGCCTGGGCAATCGGAAACAACGGCTATTTGTACGCCTGGAATACTTCTCAGGCCATGTGGACGCAAATGAACGGAAGCAAGAATAATTGGTCGTTTGTCGTGGTTGGCTTCAACCAGAATGCCTGGGCTCTCGATGCGAGCGGAGGCATTTGGAAATACAGCCCTGGGCCGCAGAGCATGGTGCAGGTCCCCGGCGCACTGGCAAAGATTAGCGTGTGCGGCTGTGGATCGCCGTGGGGCATCAACAGCGCGGGACAGATTTATACCTGGAACGAGACCACCTCAGCGTTCGATCCGCAACCGGGAGCGCTTGCGAGCCTGTCGGTGGGCGTGGATACGACCGTGTGGGGCCTCAACAGCGGTGGTC
>Ga0213875_10002090_pt1 | contig 12238 bp, 8 predicted proteins | sample BarmaccomBMRX_R8_FD_160105 | JGI IMG/M metagenome (GOLD analysis project Ga0213875, IMG submission 160105) | Root-associated microbial communities from Barbacenia macrantha in rupestrian grasslands, the National Park of Serra do Cipo, Brazil - RX_R8 | ecosystem: Host-associated > Plants > Roots... | reverse complement strand
CCCGGGCTGCCCCAGCCCGGGCGCCGAGGCCCCGCCGCAGGCCGAGCCGGACGCCGCCCCGCAGGGCCGCGGCCGCCGGGGCCGCCGTCGGGCCGCCGACGCGCTCGACGAGGGGACCGAGCCGCGGCCGGCGGCCCAGCCCGACCCGGGCGCAGGCAGCGGCGGCGGACGGCACGGGGTGCCGCAGCCCGCGCGGCCGGCCGAGGACCCGCTGACCAGTGAATCGTTCTCCCGGCACGCGCGCGAGGCGACCGACAGCCGGTCCTACCGGGGTTCGCGGCCGGCGGCCGACCAGAACCGGCCGCCGGCGGCCGGGCGGCCGGACTCGGCCAGCGCCGACAACCAGTCGATGCGCCCGGACCCGCGTGGCTACGGCTCGGACCCGCTGACCGGCCCGAGCCCCCTGGCGCCGCGACCGCCGGCCGGCAACTACCCCGGCGGCCCCAGCGCCCCCGGTGGCCCGGGCGGCGGCTATCCGGGCGGCCCCGGCGGGGGTTACCCGCCCGGCGGCGGCTACCCAGGCGGCCCACCCTCCGGCCGGCCACCGGCCGGACCCGGCCCGGGGCGGCCGCCGGCCGGCCGCCAGGACCCCTACGCCGGGTACCGCAACGGCAGCGGCCCCGGTCCCGGCGCTCCCAGCAACGGGTACCGCGGGCCCGACAACGGCTACCGCAACGGCAACGGCAACGGCCCGGGCGGCTACCCCGAGCGCACCGCGGCCTACCCACCGCCCGGCCGCGGCGGCCGCCCGCCGGTCCCGCCCGGGGCGGCCGGACCCCGGTCCGGCCCGAGCGGACCGCTGCCGCCCGGCCCGGGCGGCCCACCCCCCGGAGCCGGCTATCCCGCCAACGGCCGCCCGCCCGCCCCGGGTGGGGCGCCCGGCGGCGGACGGCGGGCGCGGCCCGCGCTGCCGGCGCCCGGCCAGGGCTCCGGCCCGGCCGGGGGCGGTACCGGTGGCTGGACCCCGAGCCCGAACGGCGCGGCTGGGCCCGGCGGCCCGGCCGGCGGTGACCGGCGCCCGGGCTACGGTCCCTACGGTGGCGGCGGCTACCCGGGGACGCCCGCGGGCGGTGCGCCGCGCGGCGGCCGTCACGGTGGCCCGCCGAGCGGCCCGCCGAGTGGTCTTCAGGGCGGCCCGGCCGGCGGCCCCGGCTACCCGCCCGATCCGTCCTACCCGGACGGCGGTTACCCCGACGACCAAGGCGGCCGTCCGCCGCTGCCGCCCGGCCAGAACGGGCCTGGCGGTACCGGTGAGCACGCCCGCGGCCGCCGCAGGACCAACCGGGACAACGGGCACCGGCGCCCCGACGACGGCTACGACGACACCTATCGCCGCGGCTACTGATCCTGGTGGGCCCGGGCCGGCGGACACGGCCCGGTGACCCACCAGGCATGCTGGCTACATGCCAGAGGGAGATACGGTCTTCCGGGCGGCGGCCGATCTGCGGGCAGCGCTGGCCGGCCAGCCGCTGACGCGCAGCGACTTCCGGGTGCCGCGCTACGCGACCGCCGACCTGTCCGGGCAGACCGTGACCGAGGTCGTCCCCCGCGGTAAGCATCTGCTGGTCCGGACCGATGCCGGCCTCAGCGTGCACACGCACCTGAAGATGGAGGGCCGCTGGCGGGTGCGGCCCGCGGCCGAGCGGCTGCGGGAGAGCTACCGGATCCGGCTGGTGCTGGCCAACCAGGACTGGCAGGCGGTCGGCTACGACCTCGGCATCACCGAGATCCTCCGCACCGACCGCGAGGACGAGGTCACCGGGCACCTCGGGCCGGACCTGCTGGGGCCGGACTGGGACGCGGCCGAGGCGGCCCGGCGGCTGCGCGAGGACCCGGACCGGCCCGCCGGCGAGGCGCTGCTGGACCAGCGGAACCTGGCCGGGATCGGCAACGTGTACAAGTCGGAGATCTTGTTCCTGCGCGGAATCCGGCCGTGGCGGCCGGTCGGCAAGATCAGGGACGTGGACGGGCTGGCGGACCTCGCCCACCGGATGCTCGACGCCAACAAGGACCGGGTCGAGCGGGTCACCACCGGCGTGCCGCGCCGGGGCCAGCAGGTCTGGGTCTACGGCCGCGAGGGACAGCCCTGCCGGCGGTGCGGCACCCGGATCCATAAGGCCGAACTCGGCGACCGGGTCACCTACTGGTGCCCATCCTGCCAGCCCGACTGATGTAACCCTTTGCTTCCGAGTGATTTCCCAATGGGGGCAGAGCATGAACATAGGTTGGGCGAATCTGGGACGCCGGCAGCTGCCGTCGGGCGCGGGCGTGGGGCCGCGCTGACCCTGGCCGGGCGGCAGCTGAGCCCGGCCCCGGCGGCGGCCGGCCGCCGGTTACGCGGTCAGCGAATTTGGTGGACGGCACGGACAAAGATCAATTCGGTGTAGGGCAGACTGAATCCATGACCTTGGACATGCCATGACCAAGCAGGCGTCACCCCCGCCCCCCGGCGACAAGCCGTCCCCGTCGGCCCCGCCGCCGCCGCCGTCCTGGCGGCACTGGCTGTGGCCGGCGGCGATCTTCGTGGCGCTGGCGTTGTGGATCGCGCTGCCCGCGGCCCACTCGACGCCGCAGGTCTCGCTGACCTACTCACAGTTCCAGTCCAAGGTCAGCGCCCACCAGGTCAAATCGATCGACCTGGCGCAGAGCGGCCAGACCAGCACCGGCGTGCTCACCGACAACAAGAACTTCACCACGGTGGTGCCGGCGCAGGCCGGTTCGTCGCTGCTGAGCGAGCTGCAGAGCGCCAACGTCCAGATCACCGCCACCGAGACCGGCGCCTCGTTCGGCTCCGAGGTGCTGTCCTGGGCCATCATCCTGCTGCCGCTGCTGCTGTTCGGCTATCTGTGGTTCCGGCTGTCCCGTAACGCGGCGGGCGGCGGCGGCCTGCAGGGCCTGATGGGCGTCGGCCGGTCCCGGGCCAAGGTCTTCGACGCCGAGAAGCCCAGCACCCGGTTCGCCGACGTGGCCGGCTACGACGGCGCCAAGCGGGAGATCAGCGAGGTCGTCGACTTCCTCAAGGAGCCCGACCGCTACAAGGCGGTCGGGGCGGTGCCGCCGCGCGGCGTGCTCATGGTCGGGCCGCCTGGTACCGGCAAGACGCTGATCGCGCGGGCGGTGGCGGGTGAGGCCGACGTGCCGTTCTTCTCGGTGGCCGGCTCCAGCTTCGTCGAGCTGTTCGTCGGGGTCGGCGCCGCCCGGGTCCGTGACCTGTTCAGCGAGGCGCGCAAGCGGGCTCCCTGCATCATCTTCGTGGACGAGATCGACGCCATCGGCCAGCGCCGGTCCGGCGGCCAGGTGTACGCCTCCAACGACGAGCGCGAGCAGACCCTCAACCAGCTGCTGGCCGAGATGGACGGCTTCGACCCGGTCACCGGCATCGTCGTGCTGGCCGCGACCAACCGGCCCGAGGTGCTGGACCCCGCCCTGCTGCGCCCGGGCCGGTTCGACCGGCAGGTCACGATCCCGCTGCCGAACGTCAGCGAGCGGGCCGCGATCCTGGCCGTGCACTGCCGCGGTAAGCAGGTCGCCCCCGACGTCGACCTGAACGCGGTGGCCCGCGGCACTCCCGGCTTCTCCGGCGCCGACCTGGCCAACCTGGCCAACGAGGCGGCGATCTTCGCGGTCCGGGCCGGGCGCCAGGTCATTACCGCGGCCGACTTCGACGCGGCCCGGGACCGGGTGCTGCTCGGACGCCGGGAAGACTCCAACGTGCTGCTGCCGGAGGAGAAGCGGTCGGTGGCGTTCCACGAGGCCGGGCACGCGATGGTGGCGGCCCTGTCCCCCAAGGCCGACCCGGTGGCCAAGGTGACGATCCTGCCGGCCGGGCAGGCGCTGGGCGTCACCGAGCAGCTGCCGCTGGTCGAACGGCACCTGTACAGCGAGGACTACCTGTACCAGTCGCTGGCGGTGCGGCTCGGGGGCCGGTCGGCCGAGCTGGTCAAGTTCAATCAGGGCTCGACCGGGGCGTCCAACGACCTGGCCTCGGCCACCGAGCTGGCCGTCCGGATGGTGCGCGAGTTCGGCCTGTCCCCCGCCCTCGGCCCGGTCGGGTATCCGACCGGCGGCTCGATGTACCTGGGCGATGGCGGCGCGGTGTCCAGCCGCCCGTTCGCGGAGTCCACTCAGGCCGAGATCGACCGGGAGGTGTCCCGGCTGCTGCGGGAGGCCGAGCAGCAGGCGGTCAGCCTGCTGAAGAGCCACGAGGCGCAGCTCGACCAGCTCGCGGGGCTGCTGCTGGACCAGGAGACGGTGTCGGGCGAGACCGTGTACGAGCTGCTCGGCCTCAAGCCGCCGGAGCGGATCGACGACGCCGCCACCGTCGCCCCGCCGCTGGCGAGGGCGGGCAGCGAGCCCGCGGCTCCGGCGGCCGGGCACCCGGCCGCGACCGCCGTCGCGGAGGCGCCGGCTGGTTCGGCTCCGGAGGGCCAGGCCGACTGAGTCAACCGGGCAGTTCGTGGCCAGGGCCGGGCGGAGCTGGGGCTCCCCCGGCCCTGCTGCATGAACCGGCAGCACCCCTTTAATCCGCACATACCCAAACAGCGGAACCCTTGACGACTGTTTACTGTCTCGTTAAATTACGTCATTAAATAAGCCTTGTAGCAACTGCCTTAACGGTTCACCCTGTCCCTCTGTCTGGCCTGGGCTCCGGCTTCCGCACGTCCAGGTGCACGTCTGTCCCCGGCACCGCCGCCACCCCTCTGGAGTCGCGCCATGCGCCCATCCCGCCATTCCCCACCGCATCCACGCCTGTTCAAACGCCTGATCCGGTCGACCGTGGTGCTGGCCGCGGCCGCGCTGCTGGCCGCGCTGGTGCTGCCGGCCGCGGCGCGCACCGGCGCCACCCCCGGGGCTTCGGCCAAGGCGGCCGCCGCCAGCTGCGGGACCACCGACCTGGCGCTGAACCAGCCGGCCACCGCCTCCTCGACCGAGAGCTCGGCCTACCCGGCCAGCGACGCGGTCGACGGCAACACCGGCACTCGCTGGTCGAGCGCGTGGTCCGATCCGCAGTGGCTGGAGGTGGACCTCGGCTCGAGCCAGTCGATCTGCCAGGTCACGCTGAACTGGGAGGCGGCCTACGCGACGGCGTTCCAGATCCAGACCTCGGCCGACAACACCAACTGGACCACGATCTACTCGACCACCACCGGGACCGGCGGCACCCAGACGCTGAGCGTGACCGGGACCGGCCGCTACATCCGCATGTACGGCACCGCCCGCGCCACCGGCTACGGCTACTCGCTGTGGGAGTTCGGGGTGTACGGCACCAGCAGCGGGGGCGGCACCGGCGCCAGCTGCGGGACGACCAACGTGGCGCTGAACCAGCCCGCCACCGCCTCCTCGACCGAGAGCGCCGCCTACCCGGCCAGCGACGCGGTCGACGGCAACACCGGCACTCGCTGGTCGAGCGCGTTCTCCGACCCGCAGTGGCTGGAGGTCGACCTCGGATCGTCCCAGTCCGTCTGCGGCGTGACCCTGAACTGGGAGGCGGCCTACGCGACGGCGTTCCAGATCCAGACCTCGGCCGACAACACCAACTGGACCACGATCTACTCGACCACGTCCGGGACCGGCGGGACGCAGAACCTGAGCGTCACCGGCACCGGCCGCTACATCCGCATGTACGGCACCGCCCGGGCCACCGGTTACGGCTACTCGCTGTGGGAATTCCAGGTGTTCAGCAGCGGCAGCAGCGGGGGCGGCGGGACCAGCCCGACCGGCTGCACCGGCCAGTCCAACACCCCGAACTTCGGGCCCAACGTCTACGTGTTCGACCCGAGCATGTCCAGCTCGAGCATCCAGTCCACGCTGGACTCGGTGTTCAACACCCAGAAGCTGAACCAGTTCGGCACCCAGCGCTACGCCCTGCTGTTCAAGCCGGGCACCTACAGCGCCGAGGCCAACATCGGCTACTACACCTCGATCCAGGGCCTCGGCCAGAACCCGGACGACGTGACGATCAACGGTGACGTCACCGTCGACGCCTTCGACGGCACCGGCAACGCGACCCAGAACTTCTGGCGGTCGGCCGAGAACATGGCGATCAACCCGTCCAGCGGCTCCGACCGCTGGGCGGTGGCCCAGGCCGGGCCGTTCCGCCGGATGGACGTGCACGGTGGCCTGGAGCTGTACCCGGCCAGCTACGGCTACGCCAGCGGCGGCTACATCGCCGACACCAAGGTCTCCGGCCAGGTCTCCTCGGTGTCGCAGCAGCAGTGGTACTCCCAGGACAGCAACTTCGGCAGCTGGAGCGGCTCGGTCTGGAACATGGTGTTCTCCGGGGTCACCGGGGCGCCCGCCCAGAGCTTCCCCAGCCCGCCGATGACCACGCTGGCCACCACCCCGACGTCGCGCGACGTGCCCTACCTGTACGTCGACTCATCCGGCAACTACCACGTGTTCGTGCCGTCGCTGCGGACCAACGCCGCTGGCGCGAGCTGGGCCAACGGCTCGACCCCGGGCACCTCGCTGCCGATGAGCCAGTTCTACGTGGCCACCCCCTCCGACACCGCCGCCCAGATCAACGCGGCGCTGGCCGAAGGCTGCAACCTGTTCTTCACCCCCGGCGTCTACAACATCAACCAGACGATCAACGTCACCAACCCCGACACGGTGGTGCTGGGGGTCGGCTTCCCGACCCTGATCCCGCAGAACGGCGTCAACACCATGCAGGTGGCCGACGTGAACGGCGTCCGCATCGACGGCCTGCTGTTCGACGGGGGCACCACCAATTCCAACGCGCTGCTGACGATGGGCACGTCCGGGTCGACGACCAGCCACGCCAGCGACCCGGACTCGGTCCAGGACACGTTCTTCCGGATCGGCGGGGACATCGCCGGCCAGGCCACCAACAGCCTGGTCGTCAACGCCAGCAACACCCTGCTCAACGACATCTGGGCCTGGCGGGCCGACCACGGCAACTCCGGAACGGTCGGCTGGACCACCAACACCGCCGCCCACGGCCTGGTCGTCAACGGCAGCAACGTGCTCGCGACGGGGCTGTTCGTCGAGCACTACCAGCAACAGCAGGTGGTGTGGAACGGCAACGGCGGCGAGACGATCTTCTTCCAGGACGAGATGCCCTACGACCCGCCGAACCAGGCCGCCTGGATGGACGGGTCGAGCGACGGGTACCCGGCGTATGAGGTAGCGCCCAGCGTCACCAGCCATCAGGCCTACGGGCTGGGCAGTTACTGCTACTTCAACGTCAACCCGGCGGTGGTCGCGGACCATGCGTTCGAGGCCCCGGACACCTCCGGCGTGCAGTTCAACGACATCCTCACCGTCTCGCTGGGTGGGGTCGGCGTGATCGAGCACGTCATCAACGAAACGGGCGGGGCCACCCCGTCCAACACGACGCCGGTCGACGTGACCAGTTACCCCTGAGTCAGCGACTGGCTGGAGCCGGCCCGCGCGATCCCTCCACGCGCGGGCCGGCTCGGCGCCGTCCGGGTGTACCAGGCGGTCCAGGCGGCGCACAGCGCGGCCAGGACGGCGAGGGCGGCGAACGTGCCGCTGCGGCCGAGCGGGCCGTTCAGCCCGTCGACCAGATAGGGGGCGCCGAAGCCGACGTAGGTGAGGGCGTAGTAGCAGGCGACCACCGCCCCGTGCTCGCGGCGGCCGGCCAGCCGTTCGCATTCGCGCAGGCCGGACACCAGGCACTGCCCGTAGGCGAGCCCGCACAGCACGGCGCAGACGACCGCGCCCGGGCGGCTGGAGACGGCCACCACCACCGCCGCCAGCGCCAGGCCGGCCGTGGCGCAGATCAGGCCGGACAGGTTGCCGGCCAGTCGCCGCCGGGTCTCCAGCCGCCGGGCGACCGGCTGGATCGCGATCCCGCTGGCCACCGCGATCGCGGTCATCAGCCCGGCGAATCCGACCGACAGGTGGCCGGCCTTGGTGACTTCTTCCGGCAGCACCACGAAGGCCAGGGAGGCGATCGCGAACACCCACGGGGCCGCGGGCGCGATCGCCAGCCAGAACCGGGCCGTCCGCACGGCCCGGGGCGGCCAGCGGCGGGACTGAGCGGCCCGGTCCGGCTCGGCGGCGGTCGCGGGGGCGGGGGTTGCGAGGGCGGGGGCGGCCCGGTGGGCTCGGCCGGCGGTCTCCGGGGCGGGCCAGAGGAACAGCGCGGCCAGCAGGCCGATGATCACGTGCGGCAGGTACGGCAGCACCAGCGGGTGCGGGGCCCATTCGGCCAGCGTGGCCGCCACCGCCGGGCCGACCGCGAACCCGGCCGACAATGCCACCGCGGACCGGCGGGCGCTGGCGGCCGGGTCATCCGACAGCTCCTGCACCCAGGCGGTGGCCGACCCGAACACCACCCCCGAGCACAACCCGGCCAGCGCCCGGCCGGCCGCGATCACCGGCAGCGAGCGCGGCCCGAGCATCAGCAGCAGCGAGGCCACCGGCGAGGCGACCACGAACGGCAGCACCACCGGCCGCCGCCCGATCCGGTCCGACACCGGTCCCCCGATGAGCAGCCCCGGAATCAGGGTGGCCGCGTAGATCGCGAACAACCCGGCCAGCACCCCGGCGCCGAGGCTGAGCGCGTGCCGGTACTCGATCAGCAGCGGCGAAAACTGGTTGGCTCCCCATCCGACCGCGAACATCGCCAGCGCCACCCGGCGCCAGCTTCTGGATGGCTGGGGCATGCCTCCAACCTAACCGGGAGCAGCGCCACCGCCAGTGAGTCATCGGTCACGTGGCTGCCGAGACCATTGGCTAAGCCGCAGGTCGCGTGGGCCGCCCCCTGCGACTCGAGTGCTTCGTGGGACCTGACGTGCGACGGTGGCGGGTTCGGGAAGACTTTTGCACATGCTGCCCAAAAGTCTTCCCGCATCGGGATGCCACGCCTAGGGGTGGGACTCTCGGGGTACGTGTGACTCGGCGGGTGCGAGGGTTTTGGGGAAGGGCGGCTGGCCGGACCACTCGGATGGCGACGGCGCAGTGACTACGCGATCATGTGCGTCGTCGCGGTCGAGCCGGTCAGCCGCGCGGAACTGGCGCAGCTCGGCCTGCACCTCGTGCTGCAGCGCTTCCAGCCGTTCGAACTCGTCGCTTGAAATGCTATTCAGGGCTACACATTGCCACAAGCCGATCTCGGAGGGAGCCGGGCGGCGCTGACACTCGGCCTGCCCCTGCTCAGGACGGGTGGGAGCCGTAGCGGGTGGCGATGACGACGGTGGAGTTCATTTCTTCACTGGTCTTGACGCGGGTGCCGAGGCCGGCGGCGCGGAGGATCTCGCGGGCGGTCTGGGCCTGGGGCTCGCTGACCTCGCTGAGCAGGCTGCCGCCGGGGGCCAGCCAGCCGGGGGCGGCCGCCGCCACCCGGCGCAGCAGGTCCAGGCCATCACCGCCGCCGTCGAGGGCGGACTGCGGCTCGTACAGCCGGGCCTCGGGCGGCAGCAGCGCGATCTCGGCGGACGGGATGTAGGGGACGTTGGCGGTCAGGATGTCGACCCGCCCGCGCAGGGTGGCCGGCAGCGGGGCGAACAGGTCACCCTCGTACACCCGGCCGCCGACCGGGGCCAGGTTGCGCTGGGCGCAGCGGACCGCGGCCGGCTCGATGTCGGCCGCGTGCACCTCGGCGTGGGAGGGGGTGTCGGGGTGACCACCGCCGGTGGTGTGGGCGCGGTGGCCCTGGCCGTGGCTGAGGCCGCGGGCCACCGCCAGCGCCAGCGCCCCGGTCCCGCAGCACAGGTCGAGCACCACCACCGGCGTGTCCGGCTGGGCCGACTGCCAGCCGAGCGCGATCGCCTGCCGGACCAGGAACTCGGTCCGCCGCCGGGGCACGAACACCCCGGGCTCGACCGCAATCCGCAGCCCGCAGAATTCGGCCCAGCCCAGGATCTGCTCCAGCGGCAGCCCGGCCACCCGCTGGCCCACCATCGCGGTCAGCTCATCGTCGGTGGCGGCCGACGAGACCAGCAGCTGGGCCTCATCCTCGGCGAAGACGCAGCCCGCCGTGCGGAGCGCGGTCACCACCGCGGAGTAGTCGGTGGTGGTAAACGAAACGGTCACAGCAGCACGTTAGCCGGAGCAGCCGACCACGGCGTCCCACCCCCACCCTGACGTGGGCATTCACCGGCTCAGGGGCCGGGCGGGTGAGGTTGGACACTTTTGCTCCGGCTTGGTGCTAATTAACTTGCTTTCCGCTCAGTGGTGCCTGAGAGTTGCCTCATGGATCGCCGCAGATTCATGACGGGGTTCGGCCTGCTCGCCATCGGGGGCGCGGCGGGCGCAGGGGTCGGGTTCGAAGCCGAACCGGCCATCGCGACCGAGGGCCCGACGGCACGGACGGCGACTCCCACGGGGACAGCGGCGCACGCGGCCACGGTGACGTTCCGGACCGCGCCCGCCGGCAAGATCATGGCGCTGACCATTGACGACGGGCCGACCCGGGAGTGGACGCCGCAGGTCCACCGGCTGCTGGCCCGGCACCACGCCAAGGCCACGTTCTTCGTGGTCGGCAAGCGGGCGCAGGCCGACGCGGGCGCGATCGCGGCGGCGGTCGACGCCGGCCACGAGCTGGCCAACCACACCTGGGACCACAAGGACCTGACCCAGCACGCCCAGGCCTACGACCAGGAGAGCCTCGAGCAGACCCACGAGCTGCTGATCAAGCTGACCGGCAAGGCACCGACCCTGTGCCGGCCGCCCTACGGGCGCATCGACAGCGTCGGGCTGGCCTGCTGCACCGCGCTGCAGTACGACGTGCTGCTGTGGTCGAACCACATCACCGGCAGCAACGCCACCTACGACACCACCAAGGTGCTGAGCGAGGTCTCCCCCGGCAGCATCGTGCTGGCTCACGACGGCGGGCCGGAGCCCAACGCGAACCTCATGAAGCAGCTCGACCGGCTGGTCGGCAGCCTCAAGGACGACGGCTACCAGCTGGTCACGGCCAGCGAGCTGCTGGCCGCCGCACCCCGCGCCTGACCGGCCTCACTTCCAGGGCAGGAACCGGTCGGCGAGCAGGAGCGCGCCGATGACGATCATGGCGGCCCCCGAGATCCGGGTCAGGGCCCGGGTGGCCCACGGCCGGGAGACCAGCGTCGTCCGCACGACCGAGCCCAGTCCCAGGTAGAACGCGCCGCAGGTGACCGTGAACACCAAGCCGAGCAGGGCCAGCTGGGCGGGCAGCGGCCAGCTTCCGTGGCGGCTGGCGAACTGCGGCAGCAGAGCCAGGAACAGCAGCAGGCCCTTGGGGTTGAGGCCGCTGACCCCGAGACCCTGCACCAACGTTGCCGTGGGGGCGGGAGGGGCGGGAGTGGCGGCCGGAGTGACGGGGTCGGGATGGCGGGCCAGGCTGGCGACGCCTCGCCAGATCAGGTAAGCCCCGCCCACCACGGTCAGCACCGTGAGCGCGGCCGGTGTGCGCGCGACCAGGGCACCCACCCCGGCCGCGACCACCACGGTCAGGCCGGTGTAGCCGAGGACCAGGCCGGCCACGGCCGGGATCACCGACGGCCCGCGCAGGCCCGCGCCGATCACGAACGCCCAGTCCGCCCCGGGTACCGCGATCAGCAGCGCGCACACGCCCCAGAACGCCAGCACCGAATCCAGAGCCATGTCACCGTCTCCACCAGGAGGCTGTCTCCCTTTAAAAAATATCGATAATGCCTCGGAAAGTGCTGCCAAGTATTTCTCGTGAGCGCATCTATATAGGAATAATTAACTGCGTGGACGTCATCGACAGGAAGATTCTTGCTGCCCTCCAGGAGGACGGGCGGCTCACGGTCACCGAGCTGGCCGGCCGGGTCGGGCTGAGCGTGTCGCCGTGCCACCGGCGGCTGCGCGAACTCGAGCGCCGCGGCGCGATCCGCGGCTACCGGGCGGTGGTCGACGCCGACGTGCTCGGGCTGTCGTTCGAGGCGCTGGTGTTCGTGACCATGGGCCGCGAGGACCGGGAGACGCTGGTGGCGTTCGAGGAGGCGGTGGCCGCGATTCCGAACGTGATGCAGGCGCAGCGGCTGTTCGGCGATCCCGACTACCTGCTGCGCATCGTCACCGCCGACCTGGCCGCCTACCAGCGTCTGCAGGACGAGCAGCTAACCTCGCTGCCGGGGGTCCAGCGGATGACGTCCACGCTGGTCATGAAGCGCATCGTCCAGGACCGCCCGTTGCCCGCCTGAGGAGCCCTGGTCATGCTGGTTCAGCTCGCTACCATCGCCGGGCGTGACGACCGGCCCAACGAGGATTTCCCGGCCGCGCTGGCCGACTGTGCGGTGCTGCT
>Ga0213875_10002089_pt1 | contig 12241 bp, 10 predicted proteins | sample BarmaccomBMRX_R8_FD_160105 | JGI IMG/M metagenome (GOLD analysis project Ga0213875, IMG submission 160105) | Root-associated microbial communities from Barbacenia macrantha in rupestrian grasslands, the National Park of Serra do Cipo, Brazil - RX_R8 | ecosystem: Host-associated > Plants > Roots... | reverse complement strand
CCGAATTCCGGTGCCGTAACGGCTTCTGCGGACAACTTACCCCGGTAGCTGAATCTCGCTCAATCCCCGAGACCATCTGCCTGGATCGAAACCAGGAGCTAAATATCCTAGTTAGCGGCGACGCTAAAGAGGCGGCCACGGAATGTCAGCGCGCATCCGCATAATGACCGCAAACCCCTGCAAGCGGTGATCGCAGGGGGAGGAGGGAACGACCCATGGCTAAGTCCGGCGGAACAGGAACGCCCGGGGATTTCAGACGGCCACTGCCCTCGCGGCTCCGTGAGACGCCCACGGCCGAATTCCGGAAAGTCACGTCCCCGTCCGGCGGGCGGCCCGATCCTGGGCATGTACTGACCTGGCGACAGCGCAAGATACTGCGGGCCATCCGTGATTCCGTCCGGCGCCGGGGTTACCCCCCGTCCATTCGCGAGATAGCCGAGGAGGTGGGGATCAGCCTCTCCAGCGCCTCCTACCAATTGTCCGCGCTCCAGCGGAAGGGTTATCTGCGGCGGGACGGGCGCCGGCCGAGAACGATGGAGGTGCGCCTGCCCGGGAACGAGGCGGCCCGGCCGGAGGAAGGCCAGGGTGATGACGACGACTCGCCGCGCGGATGCCTGGACATCCCGTCGCAGGAAGCCGCCTACGTTCCCCTGGTAGGCCGGATCGCGCCGAACTGGCCGGTATCCGCAGACCAGCCCGCCGAGGACGTCTTCCCGCTGCCCAGGCGAATTCTCGGGGACGGGGCCTTCCTCGCGCTCAGGGCCGCCGGCGATTCGATGATCGGCGCCGCGATCGCGGAAGGTGACTTCGTCGTGGTACGGCGGCAGCACGTCGCCGATGACGGCGACATCGTCGTGGTCATGATCGATGGTGAAGTCGCGGTCAGGACGTTCAGGCGCTCCGGCGAGCACGCCTGGCTCGCGCCGCACGGGCCGGCCCATGCCACGGTCCCCGCCGGCGGGGCCACTCTTCTCGGCCGGGTCGTCGCGGTCATGCGCGACGTCCGAAGTCACCCGCAGCGGATGAACTCATAGACGCTCGGCCACTCCTGGCCCTCGGGTGCCTGCTGTGTGCCAGATTGGAAGCTTGCACAATGGAGGGCTCCTTTCCGGATCCGAGCGATTCGCTGGTATCAAAAGTGGCACATATCAATGCAGGTCAGAGGGCTTTGGTCTTGTATTTGCTGTCGCGGTGCAGCACTCTGTAATCAGCAGGTCGCGTCAGCGTAGTTCGCCGGGGTCAGCTTGCTACCATGTGGTCTGATCTGTCACCCAGTGGTCCTCAGGCGCAGAAGCTACCGGAAAGGTTGTGCAGGGGGATGGTAACGCCGAACTTGAGGATCCGGGGCTATGCGGTGAAAGACACCTCCGGTTTCGCGCGCCTGTCCCTCCGGTTTCTGACCGTGGTCGATGTCGAAGGCTATAGCCGTCGGTCGACATCTGAGCAGTCGAAGGTCCAAGATGATCTCGAGTCCGCGATGTCGGAGGCGGCGGCGCGGGCTGGCCTGGACCGGCGGCGCTGGTACCTGCAGCCTTGCGGTGATGGCGAGCTCGCCGTGCTTCCCGCGAGCGCGGACGGTCTTTCTTTGGTCGCCGACTATCCCCGCACGCTCGCCCTCATACTCGGTGAGATCAACCGTTCTTACGCCCCTGTCTCGCGGCTAAGAATACGTATGGCCATACACCATGGTGGCGTCGCTCCAGGCCGGTTCGGTCCGGTCGGCGCCGCCCCCATCACCGTATCGCGGCTAGCGGACGCACAGGTACTCCGTCAGGAGCTGAGGCGGCGAAATGATATAGACGTCGCCCTGATTGTTTCGGCGACTGTTTATGAGGAGATAGTCCGAAGCCGGTTCCACGACCTTGAACCGGAGGCGTTCAGCCGCACCATCATACGGACCAAGGGCACCACATTCATCGGCTATCTCTTCAAGGGCTGCTTTCCGCTCCAAGAGCGTAGCGTCTCTACCGTTACGTCAAGAAACGCCAGTGCGCAACCGACCGCACTGCCGACCGAAAGCTCAATACCCTCACTGGTTGCCAAGAAGCCGGGTTAGCGCGTTGGATGACCGGGTCCGCTGCCGTTAGGCACTCGGGCCAATGTAGCGGCATGACGTCTATCGAGCCGATGACGTCGAGGGCTCATATACCACTTAGGTCTCTTATTTCACTGTAGGCAATGCGCCCGGCGGCTTGGCGTCAGCTATACTAATGTCTCGCGATTGCAACATCGCGCGAAGTGTCTTTTCGGAACGCACATTTGGCTACGGAGAGTTGCTGGACTATGGTCACTGATGAAGGGCCGGTAGTCCAGAGCGCTCTTCTCCGCAGCGAGTTGATCCGGCTGCGCAAGACGAGCGGGCTAACCCAGGAGCAGGTTGCGGAGGACCTGGAGTGGTCTCCCTCGAAGCTCATCCGCGTGGAAGGCGGACGCAGCTCCATCACGAAGGTAGACCTTGATGCCCTCCTTGCGAGATACGGCGTTTCTTCGGAGAACCAGCGCCAGCGCCTGCATGCCCTGAACCGCGGGGCACGTACGCGGGGCTGGTGGGACGCTTATCGCGACGACATTTCTGAGGTCTACCTCAGGTATGTGGGTTACGAAGCAGGGGCGGCACATATCCGGCAGTTTCCGGGCACGGTCGTGCCCGGCCTCCTGCAGACGCCTGAGTACGCGGAGGCGCTTACCTCCAACTCAGTCGACGCGGTCAAGGTTGCTCCGGTGGTCAAGCTCCGGCTGCAGCGGCAGTCGGAACTGGCGCAACGATCCGCTCCTCCCCGCCAGTCTTATGTGATCGACGAGGCGGTGATCCGCAGGCACGTCGGGATCCAGAAAGATCCTGCCATAATGCCGAACCAGCTTCGGCATATCGCTGATAAAGCCCAGAACGACGAGTTGATAACGATCCGGGTGATTCCCTTCAAGGCAGGCGCGCATATAGGGCTGTCTGGCCCCTTCACTTTGCTCGAGTTCGACGGCAGTATGCCGGATCTTCTTTATCTCGACGAAGGCCGGGAAACAATCTCTTTGATTACGGACGACACTCACGTGGCGCAGTACGCGGATAACTTCAGGGCCCTGCTGGAAAGCGCGCTGGCCGTCGACGAGTCGGTCGAGTTCATCCAGGATGCGGCAGAGAGCATGATCTGAGTGGACTGTCCCGCCGTGACCGATTCGGCAACCGGGCTGCACCAGCTGCCCGGCAGGTGATAGGCTACACAGCCGCTACCGGGTCTAGAGTGGACGCCGTTGCCGGAAGTCCTCGGGCTCCAGTTCGCCACCCCGTATCCGTTTCAAGAGGTCACGCCACTGAGGCAGGGTGAACACGGCGATCGCACCCGCCTTATCGCGGGAGTCTCTGACGAGCACCGATGACCTTTCTGTGGCCACCTCGACGCATGAGCCCTGGTCCGCGCTGGCACGGCTCTTTCGCCACGCTACCGCGGAGTGCGGATCGCGCTCAGCAGTCATCCAACGACCCTCCGTTCAGAGTACGAGTCAAGGCTTCGTCGCTCGGCAAGGCGAATGGCGGGACTGGCGAGCGCGCTACATCGCTGACAATATCGTTCAGAGCGGGAGCCGCGAAATCGTTCAGAGCGGGAGCCGCGAAGCAAGTCGCCGTTTCGGGTAAGTCACAGGAATTTAACGCTTCGGGCACGAAGTCGTCATCAGGCAGAAGTATGGATAGAGCGGGATAAATAGCCCTAGGCAATCGTGCCGGGGCGAGCCTGATCGAGGGGTTGGCCAGCGCTCGTTCGGCTTGATAAAAGGCGGAGTGCAGGCAGAGGGGACGGCCGGTGCGTCCCCAGCCGGAGCGGGCGCTGCCGGATGACGTCGGTCGCCGTCGGCGCTGAGCGCTCGCGCAGTTGAACGCCGAGGCCTGCTCCGGCGCTCACCCGCGGAGGGTGATGTCACGGCGGGCCCCCCGTAGCGATGATCGTCGCCGGAGCTTCCTGTCCGCCACACCCGGACGTGGCGCGGGAAGGGGGGGACGAAGCGTGAACCTTCTGCTGGAACGGATCGCCGGGCTCGCGGCCCGAAGGCACTGGGTCTTCATCATCGCCTGGGTCGTCATCCTCGGCGCCCTGCTCGGCCTCAAGAGCGCGTTCGGCGGCGAGTACGTCAACAACTACACGATCTCCGGCAGCGACTCCGCGAACGGCCTCAACGTGCTGAACAGCACGTTCCCGCAGCAGGGCGGGTACGGCGGGCAGATCGTCTTCCACGCCGGCAAGGGCAAGGTCTCCGACCAGCAGCCGGCGGTCAGCCAGTCGGTCAGCAACGTCTCCAAGCTGCCGGACGTCATCAAGGCGGTAAGCCCGTTCGCCTCCTCCAGTACCGGCGCGGTGTCCAAAGACGGCACGATCGCGTACGCCAGCGTCGGCTGGAACGTGAACCCGGACTCGCTGGACGCCTCCTACCTGGACAAGCTGAACAACGCGGTGGCGCCTGCGACGAAGGCCGGGCTGCAGGTCGAGTACGGTGCGGGCGCGGGGGAGATAGGGCAGAAGACCAGCGACATCAAGTCCGAGATCATCGGGCTGGCCTGCGCGCTGGCGCTGCTGCTGATCATGTTCTGGTCGCTCATGGCGGCCGCGATCCCGCTGGTGGCGGCGATCTTCAGCGTGCTCTCCGGGCTTGCGCTGCTCGCGCTGCTCGCCCGGGCGGTCACGTTCCCGACCACCGCGCCCACCATCGCCACGCTGCTCGGCCTCGGCGTCGCCGTGGACTACGGGCTGTTCCTGGTGGCCAGGCACCGGGAGCAGGTGGACAGCGGGATGGCCGTCCTGCCCTCGATCCGGCTGTCCGGGGGCACCTCCGGTGCCGCGATCGTCGTGGCCGGCAGCACCGTCGCGGTCTCCGTGCTGGGCCTGTACATCTCCGGAGTCGGCTTTGTCGGTGCGCTCGGGCTGGCCGCGGCGCTCGTGGTGCTGGTCACGATCGTGTCGGCGCTGACGCTGGTCCCTGCCTTGATGGGGCTGGTCAGGGAGGGTGTGCGGGCTCTCACGGCGCGGGTCAGCGCCCACAAGGAGGGGCTGACCGCGCAGGAGCAGGCCGCGCGGACCGCCGCGGCGACGCGCGAGCAGCACGAGCACAGCGCGTTCGCCCGGTGGGGGCGGATGGTCAGCGCGCATCCCTGGCCGTGGGGTGTGGCGAGCGTGGCGGCGCTCCTGGTGCTGGCGATCCCGCTGTTCTCCATCACGCTCGGGCAGCCGGACAACGGCACGAACCCGACGTCGGAATCCAGCCGGCGGGCGTACGACCTGATATCCCAGGGCTTCGGGGTCGGCGTGAACGGGCCGCTGACCGTCGTGGTCAAGCTGCCGAACCAGTCGAGTTCCGCGAACAGCTCACTGCTTTCGGCGATGCAGTCGGACATCTCCAAGACCGCCGGCGTCGCGTCGGTCAGCCCGGCGACCGTGAACTCGTCCGGCAGCACCGCGGTATTCAACGTCATCCCGGCCACCCGTCCGCAGGCCACGCAGACCACCGACCTGGTCGGCACGCTTCGTGATGACGTCCTGCCCAAGGAGCACGCGACCAGCTACGTCACCGGCACCACGGCGGGGGCCGTCGACTTCACCGGCCAGATCACGAGCCGGCTGCTGTGGCTGATCATCGCCGTCGTGGCGATCTCGTTCATCCTGCTGACCACGGCGTTCCGGTCGGTGGTGATCGCCACCAAGGCCGCGATACTCAACATCCTGTCGATCGGCGCCGCCTACGGCGTCATCGTCGCGATCTTCGAGTGGGGCTGGCTGAAGGGCGCGATCGGCCTGCAATCGACGCTGCCGATTCCGGCCTACGTGCCGATGCTGGTGTTCTGCATCGTGTTCGGCCTGTCCATGGACTACGAGGTGTTCCTGCTGTCCCGGGTGCACGAGGCCTGGCTGCAGACGCGGGACGCGCACCGCGCCGTCGCCATCGGGATCGGCGCGACGGCCCGGGTCATCACGACCGCGGCCCTGATCATGATCGTCGTTTTCAGCAGCTTCGTGATCAACCCCGATCCGACGGTGAAGATGCTCGCGATCGGGATGGCGTTCGCGGTGCTGATCGACGCGTCCCTGGTCCGGATGTGCCTGGTGCCGTCGATCATGTCGCTGCTCGGCGAGCACGCCTGGTGGCTGCCGCGCTGGCTGGAGCCGGCGGTGCCCAGGGTCCAGCTCGAGGGGCCTGTCGCCGTCCCCGAGCCTGCCGCGAAGGGGAGGCGCGTCGCTGGCCCAGGCGCGTAACCCAAACGTTAGTTCGCAAGCCCAACTTGTGATCATGATCATGCGCGAACCGGGAGAGGCGGTTCTGCCTCGGCTTATTTACCGATGTCGATAGCCGATATCGATGGCCATGCGCCGAATAATCCGGCCACGTCCTGCTCCACCATAGGTACGCTGTTGGCGTGCGGAAACTGGCAGAACGGGCAGGCAGCAGTGGGTGCCATGACCGACGCTGACGAGGTCCGCGTGCCCGGCGGTCAGCCGGACACGCACGTGCCGCCCAGCATCGACACGACCAGGCCCCACCCGGCCCGTATTTACGACTACTTCCTCGGCGGCAAGGACAATTTCGCCGCCGACCGGGAGACAGCCGCCAAGGTGCTGGAGTCCTGGGGCGCCGTGCGCACGGCCGCGCGGGAAAACCGGGCGTTCCTCGGCCGCACGGTGCGGTACCTGGTCGCCGAGGCGGGCGTCACGCAGTTCCTGGACATCGGCGCCGGGCTGCCGAGCGCGGACAACGTCCACGAAGTGGCGCAGGCGCTCAACCCCGAAAGCCATGTCGTCTACGTGGACAACGACCCGATCGTCCTGGCGCACGCCCGGGCGCTGCTGGCGAGCGATCCGCGCGGCGCGTGCGCCTACCTCGACGCCGACATGAGGGAGCCGGAGAAGATCCTCGCCGACCCGGCCACCCGTTCCACGCTCGACTTCGGCAAGCCGATCGCGCTGATGCTGGTGGCGCTCCTGCACTTCATCCCCGACGAGGACGAGCCCCGGCGGGCGCTCAGGACGCTGATAGACGCGCTCCCGTCCGGCAGCTATGTGACGGCATCGCACGCCACCGACGAGCACAACCCGGAGGGCCTGGAGGGCACCGGGCGCGCCTATCACGAGGCCCGGGTCCGCGGCGCGCTGCGGACCTCGGCGGAGTTCGCCGACCTCGTGTTCCCCGGCCTGGAGCTCGTCGACCCGGGCGTGGTCCTGGTGTCGGAGTGGCGGCCGGACGCCGCGGACGGCCTGCGCCCGCTCCCCTCGGAGGTCAACATATACGGAGCCGTCGGCAGGAAACCGTAGGCTTCCCGCGTGCCCGGCGGCGAACCGGCCCGCGCGAGCCAGGAGCGATGGCTGCGCGCCCGTGGCTACCTCAACAAGCACCGGTCTGAGCTGACCGCGGCGGCGCAGGAGCTGTACCCCGCCGCCTGGCGGGTGGCCGGGACGCCGCTGCTCGCCCTCCCGCACTGGATACCGGCCGCACCCGTGCCGCTCGGCCAGGTGACGCTGTCGTGGCGCCCGGACGCCGCCCCCGGAGCCCTCACCGGCCTGGAGCCGGAGTCGGAATCCGCCCGCCCGCTGCGCCAGGACGGCACCCGGTACCCCAGCTACGCCGAGGCGCTCGGCGAGCTCAGCAGGCCGCGGCTGCTGGAGAACCGCGTCTGCTACCGGCTGCTCGGCGCCTCGGCCGGCCCGCCGGGAACGCACCTGACGTTCGGCGCCGGCCGGTACTTCGACATGATCAATCTGTGCGAGGCCACCGCCCACGAGCTCGCCGCCGCGACGCTCGACGGCCGTGTCCGGGCGAGCCGCCGCGCCCCGGCGGCCCGGCTGCCGCTGCGGTCGCTGATCGGCGATCCCACCGACTTCCGGCGGCGGCCGGTGATGGCCGCTGTCAGCGCACTGATCCTGCGCCGCTGCGGGATACAAGATGAGATACGGAACGAACCGTGGATGATCCTGCACTGGCGTGATCCCTCGAAGGTGGCCACGGGCGGCGGCCTGTACCAGGTGGCCCCGGTGGGCATGTTCCAGCCCTCCCACGACGCCGGGTGGAACCACGCCAACGACTTCAGCCTGTGGCGGACGTTCGTCCGCGAGCTGTCGGAAGAGCTGCTCGGCTCGGGCGAGGACTACGGCAGCGACGCCACCCCCATCGACTACGGCCGGTGGCCGCTCTACGCCGAGCTCACCGCCGCCAGGCAGTCCGGCGCCCTGCGCGTGTACTGGCTCGGCCTGGGCGTCGACCCGCTCACCCTGGTCGCCGACATGCTGGCCGTCGCCGTCTTCGACGCGCCGCTCTTCGATTCACTCATCGCCACCGGCGCCCGCGGCAACGACGAAGGCCACACCGACGGCTTCCCCTTCACCGCCGCCACCATCGACCGCTTCACCCGCGAGGAGGCCATGCAGCCCGCCGGCGCCGCCCTGCTCCGCACCGCCTGGCACCACCGCGGCACCCTGCTGCCCCCGTGAGCACGGCCCTGCCCGCGTGAGCACGGCCTGTCCCCGTGAACACGGCCCTGTCCCCGTGAGCACGGCCTGCCGCCCTTATCACGGGCCACAATCCGACGGCGAATTTCTGGATACTTTCTGGGTAGTGGCAGCGTCCGTGACACCGCGCGAAAGACCGGCGACAGGCCCGGTCAGCAGAGCCTATGCCTTTGCCGTCGTGAGCCTGCGGTACCCGGTGGTGCTCGGGCTGGTCGCCGCCGTGGTCGCCGCCGTCGTGTTCCTCCCGCCGCTGGCCTCCTCCGGAGCGCTCTCCGGCCTGATTCCGGGCGGATCGCCCGCGGCGCACGCGGAGAGCGACGCGGCACGCCTGTTCGGCTACCCGCTCGACGCGGGAGTGGCCGTGGTGCAGCGCGACCCCCGCGGGCTGCCGGCGGCCACCGAACGCACCGCGATCCGCAACGCCATCGCGGTCGACGAGGGCCAGTCAGCCACGCTGGCCACGGAGCTGTCGCAGGCCAGCCTCGGCCTGGTCAGCATCCCCCCGATCCGCGACACCGGGATCGCCGGGCTGGCGGCCGCGGTCCCGCTGCCCAGCGCGACCGGGCTGCTGTCCGGCAGGACCGCGCCCGCGCTGCCCGCGTCGCAGGCGGCGGAGGCGGCGGCCTCCGCCGCCTCCGCGAGTGGGCGGTCCACCACGCTGATCACGTTCCTGTACTTCCGTCCCGGAACGTCGTTCGCCCAGCAGACGGCCGGGGCGCACGTGTACGCGAACCGGTTCCTGAGGGACGACGTCGCCGGCGTCACGGGGCTGATCCCGGCGCAGGACGCCCAGACCTCGGTCATCACCCGCGACCTCGGCTGGGTGGAGCTGTTCACCGTGCTGGCGATCGCGCTGATCGTGGGCGTTCGGTTCCGCTCGGCCGGCGCTCCGCTCGCCGCGCTCGCCTGCGCCGGCGCGGCGTACCTGCTCGCCGTGCGGATCGTGGCCTGGCTCGCCCAGCGCATGGGCGTCGTGCTGCCCCCGGACCTCGACCCGGTGCTCGTCGTGCTGTTGCTCGGGGTGACGACCGACTACGCGGTCTTCTTCCTCGACGGCATGCGCGGCCGGCTCGCGGACGGCTACCCGCGCATCCAGGCGGCGCGGCTCGCCACCGCTGAGGCGGCGCCGATCGTCTTCGCCGCCGGCCTCGTCGTCGCGGCCGCGACCGCGTCGCTCGCGGTGGCGCGGACACAACTCCTGCAGGCCTTCGGCCCTGGCCTCGCGCTGACCGTGCTGACCGCGATGGCCGTGTCGATGATGCTCGGCCCGGCGCTCATCGCGATCTTCGGCGGCGTCCTGTTCCGCGGCGGCCGGTCCCCGGCCGGCCGGGCCTCCCAGGACGGCGCGACCCGCGGCCGGCGCGGCGGCGCGGCCCGCGGCCGGCGCGGCGGCGCCGGAAACCCGGAGTGGAACCTGCGCACCAGGGCGGCGCGGCTCGCCGCCTCGCGCCCCATGGCGTTCGTGATCGTCGCGGCGTGCACGGCCGGCCTGCTCGCCGCGGCGCTCGGCGCGCGGAACATGCGCCTCGGCTCCCCGCTGATCCACGAGCTCCCGGCCTCGGCGGAGGCGGTCCGCGCGGACGCGGCCGCGTCAGCCGGCTTCGCGCCCGGCATCATGTCGCCGACCGAGGTCCTGGTGACCGGCCCCGGCGTGGCGGGCCAGACCGGGCCGCTGGCCCGGCTGCAGACCGAACTCGCGGGCCAGCCAGGCGTGGCCGAGCTGGCGGGCCCGGCGAGCCTGCCCGCCGTCGCCCGGCCGGTGAACCCGATGCTCGCCGGCTCCGGCGGCGCCGCCAGGTACGTGGTTGTCGAGAAGACGGACGGGATGGACGCCACCGCGATCAGCCGCGTCGGCGCGCTCAGCCGCGACCTTCCGGCGCTCGGGCGCGCCGCGGGGCTGACGGGCGCGCGGTTCGAGGTCGCCGGGCAGACCGCGCTCACCAGCGATGCGATCAGCTCCGTGGTCGCCGATCTGGCACGGGTGGCGCTGGCGATAATGCTGGTGACGCTGGTGCTGCTCGCGGTGTTCCTGCGGTCGCTGCTCGCGCCGGTGTATCTGCTGGCCGCGAGCGTGCTGGCGGTTTTCGCCACGCTCGGCATCACGGCGGGTATCTGCCAGGGCCTGCTCGGCCAGACCAGCCTGGTGTACTTCGTCCCGTTCGCCGCCGGCGTGCTGCTCGTGGCGCTCGGCTCGGACTACAACGTGTTCGTGGTGGGCCGGATCTGGGAGGAGGCACGGCGGCGGCCGGTGCGCGACGCGGTGGCCATCGCCGCGCCCCGCGCGTCCCGCGCGATCACCACGGCGGGCGTGGCGCTGGCCGCCAGCTTCGCCCTGCTGGCCGTGATACCCCTGGAGCAGTTCCGGCAGATCGCCATCGCGATGGCCGCCGGGGTGATCATCGACGCGATCATCGTCAGGTCGCTGCTGGTGCCCGCGCTCGTCGCGCTCTTCGGCCGGGCCGGCATGTGGCCGGGCAACCGGCTCAGGCCCGGGGGCGCCCGCGGGCAGCGGCCCGCCTCGGAGGCGGAGTCCGCGCACATGCCCGCGCCGCTGACCCGGTGACGCCTGGCGCCGGTCACCGCCCGTTTCGTTCGGATATATCGGAACGGAAGCCGCGCTGCCCGGTCGCCCATGCACGACCGGTCATGGGAGCAGCGCGAGCTTGCGGGTGATCTTGTCGACCGCGCCGCGCGGGCCGATGATGCTCAGCGCGCAGTACCGCAGGTCCCCGGGGTCCGCGGCGGACATCGACCGCAGGTAGTCGTCGTAGACCCTGGTGTGCTGCGCCAGGTCGGGCATGCCGGCCACCAGCAGCCCCTCGTTTTGGGCGGCCCTTGCCTTGATGCCGGCCAGCTCCGGCTGGGACGCGGCCAGGATCGTGCATCCCGCCCACGGCAGGCCCGGGTACAGGTTGCCCGCCGCGTCCTTGGCGTCCGCGCCGAGCAGCCCGGGCACGGCGGACCCGGTGACGGCGGCCAGACACGCCGCGGCGTTGACGACCCGGCCGGGCGGGAGCGCCTCGTCGACGACGATCACCCACTTGAGCTTCGCCGCGCGCGTCGGCTCGGCGGTCTGGATCTCGTGCGGCGCGTATCCCGCCACGATCCCGGGATTGCTCACTGCCCTGATTCTCCTCCGCTGAAGTACGAATTTTCATAGCGAAGGTAGGAGCAAGTTCAGGTCTGTGCAATCTGCTCCGTATTTAGTCCGGATAGACTGCCCAAATGGCGGACCTGGACAAACTTGATACGGCGATCCTGCGAGAACTGCAGCGCGATGCACGGCGGACCAACCGGGACATCGCCGCGGCCGTGGGCGTCTCGCCGACGACCGCGCTTGACCGCACCCGCTCGCTGCGCAGGCGCGGCGTCATCCGCGGCGCGCTGCTCGACGTCGACCTCGCCGCGATCGGCCGCCCGGTGCAGGCGCTGATAGCGGTGCGGATACGGCCGCCGTCCCGGCGGGCGATCGAGGCCTTCCGCAACTGGGTGAGCCAGCTGCCCGACACGATCGGGGTGTTCGTCGTCTCCGGAACGGAGGACTTCCTGATCCACGTCGCCGTGCCCGGCAACAACAGCCTCTACGCGTTCGTGATCGACAAGCTCACCCAGCGCCCGGAGATCGCCGACGTGCGCACCAGCGTCGTCTACGAGCACATCCAGACCCACAACGTGCGCCCCGTACCACGCCCCGCCCACGACACAGCGCCCTGAGCCCTGCCCCACCCCCACGCCGCCCGCCGCCGCCCAGCCCCGGCGCC
>Ga0213875_10002088_pt1 | contig 12246 bp, 9 predicted proteins | sample BarmaccomBMRX_R8_FD_160105 | JGI IMG/M metagenome (GOLD analysis project Ga0213875, IMG submission 160105) | Root-associated microbial communities from Barbacenia macrantha in rupestrian grasslands, the National Park of Serra do Cipo, Brazil - RX_R8 | ecosystem: Host-associated > Plants > Roots... | reverse complement strand
TCCCACACCACATTCCACGGCCCGAAATCCCCGTGGCAGACCAACGCCTCGGCCCCGGTCACCGGATACGACAATGCCCAGGAGGCGTCAGCTGGCGGCGTGAAGCCCCGCACCGCGTCGTGATACTCCCGCAGCAGCGTGGCGAACGCCCGCAAGCCCTGCTCCGGTATCACCCGCGACCATCCGGCGGAGCCGGAGTCGCCGGGAATATAGCTCAGAACCTCTTGGTCTTCGGCCAACCGGATCGGCTTCGGGACCCGGTCGAACCCGACGCCGTGGAGATACTCCAGCAATGCGTGCACGGTGGACGTCCACCAGTGTGCTGGGCGAAGCACCTGGTCTCCGACACGCGCGATCTGCCGTGCTGCCACCGTCCAGACCCTACCTGCCGCCGGGGTCGACTGCCACGGCATGGAAATGGGCGCCTGATCCGACTGTCAGCATGTGACGATCCAGTGACGTCGTGGTCGTATTCATTGGTGTGCGGGGAAAACCGGGTCGAACCATAGGGCAGGGTTTCCCCGCACAAGTCCTGAAACGTTGCGAGGAGAAAATCATGAGGCGCACTATTCGCGGGTTCACGGCGATACTAGCGTTCGCTGTCGCCGGAGCGGCGCTGCTGGTCAGTGTTCCGGCCGCACAGGCTGTTCCGGCTTCCGCCGCTGGCGTGCATGCCGCGGGAGTACACGTCAACGGCGCGCTCGAGGAGAAAAGAGCGACCTGGGACGAGTTACATGCCGGTGACTGCCAGCAGGACAACGGGACCATCGTCATCCGTTCCGATGGGACGGGCGACTGGAGTGCGACCACTCTCACTTACCAGACACACACTGGCGACATCTGGCACTCCAGCTTCGACTTCTACACGACAGCCGGATTCCACCTGTTCGGCGCGGGCACGTTCGACAGCCCGAAGATGGACGACGGCAACCCACCGCCCCGCTACACCTGGGGTGCGCACTTTGTCTTCAACCCGGCGGACTTCAACGGCGTCGACATCTTCAAGACCATCCAGCACTACAGCTGCTGACTGACCGCAGTCACCAGCGGCAAGGGCCCGTTCCTAGACGGGCCCTTGCTTTGTCACACGTACTGGATGTCGAACTGTCGGAACTCGAGCTCCGAAACTGCTTCAGGTAGAACGAGTCTCGTCACCCTCCGGACCGCGTCCGCCCTGCGCTCGGTAGTAGAGCAGGTCCAGATGGGCGGCCAAGGAATCGAAGTCGTCGAGCGGACCCGAGTACGACACGTGGCCGTCGGGACGGAGCAAGAACACGCACGGCCTTGTCGCGCCGTAGCAGCGGTGCAGGTCCCGCTCGGTGGACGGAATGAGGTAGATCGCGGTGTCCAGCGCAAAGCCGCCGAGCACCTCCTCCACTTTCTGTCTGATGGTATCCATCTTCAGCAGCCGCACCGGTCCTTCGAACAGGAGCAGGTCATGTCGAAGCCCGCGCGTCAGGTCCAGGATTCCCCGGGGGTTTCGATCACAGTGGTTGGTGAACGAGCAGTGGGGTGCGCGATCGCCCGGCTGAGGTCCGGCACCAGGTCCGTGACCGTTCACGGTCGGGCTGTCCCGGTAGCTGATCCAGGTCTGTGAGAACAGGCTGAAGACGAAGACCTGGACACGCCGTGTCCGCACCAGCGGGCCGACCAGGACAGGCGCGAGGTTCGCCCTTGCCCAGGCGATCGCACGGTTTCGGGTGGCTTCCAGCGTGAATCCGCGGTCGGCGCCACGCAGTACCTTTCTTGCTGCCGGGTAGCGTTCGCGATGGTACGAGTCGAGCAACTGGGCATGCGCGCGTCCCGTGGCTACCATCGCCAACTTCCAACCGAGGTTGACGCCGTCGCCGATCCCGAGATTCATGCCCTGCCCGCCGGCGGGACTGTGAATGTGGGCGCTGTCACCGACAAGGAAGACGTTGCCGACGCGGAAATGCTCGGAGAGTCTGCTGTGGACGCGGTACAGCGCGGCCCACTCTGCTCGCTTCAGCTGAGCCTCGACCTGGAAGTACTCGTCAAACCAGCGTTGCAGGTCACCAAGACCGACCTGTGCGTAGGCCTCGTGTGATATCTCGCTCCCGATGTCCTGTGCGGCGAGTTCTGGTGGGACGGCGCCGAAGAGCCGCCACCGTCCGCTGGCGAAGCGGAACATTCCGACGAACCCGCCGCGGGTGAGGTTCAGGCGCACCGCGCCAGGCCCTATGCTCGCCGTGGACGGCAACTCGAGGTCGACATCGGCCAGTAGACCGGTCTGGTGATAGGTCTTGCCGTGGAATCCGAGGCCGAGTGAGCGCCGGACGGCACTGTGCGAACCGTCCGCGCCCACCACCCACCGGGCCACGATGATCTCATCTGTGCCTGTCGGTCTGGTCACCGCCGCTCGTGCTCCGCCAGGGCCGTCGATGAGGGCGGTGAGCTCGGTATCCCATTCGACCGCGAGTCCATGTTCGGCCAGCTTCTCGATCAGCAGCTCCTCGGTGCGATGCTGTTCCAGGCCGAGCGCGTAGGGGAACGGAGTCAATCCTTCGGCTCCCTTGCCCACCAGTCGCAGCGTCGTGGACTTGCCGCGTTGGCCGAACTCGACCCGATTGATCTTGACGCCGCGCGCGACCGCCCGCTTCGCGATGTCCAACCGGTCCAGCAACTCCAGGGTGCGCACGTGAAGAATGCCGGCCCGGGACTGGGAAGCGGGGCCCGACTTCTTGTCCACGATCCGACATCCGACACCGAAGACGGCCAACACATTCGCCAGCGCGAGACCGCTCGGGCCCGCGCCGACGATCAGGACCGGCACCTGCTCGCCCATGACACAACCTTTCTCGGTCGTGTGCTGAAGCTATCGACGACGGACCCGATATTCAACGCATGCGGAGAAAATTTTTTGGATGATGCGGGTTGGAGCAGAGGTCACTTGGCTACACGGAGTCCACCGGGTGCGGGCGTCGCGGTGGACGGGTCGGCGGTGACGTGCAGGATTGCGTCAGCCGAGTCGACGATTGCTCGGTCGAGGGGAGAATAGTGTCGGTCTAGCCTGGTGTCGGTGCGCGTGCATGCGGAAGTGGGTGCGGCGGCGGTTGTCAGGCCCCAGGTGGCGATACGACGCTGCAGGAAGCCCTCGTAGGTGTTCGGTTCGGGCTCTGCGAGTCCGAGGGATTCGCTGCGCCCCAGGCTGCCGACGACCACGGTGTATCGCCTGCCCAGCAGGGAGCCCACGATGGCGCCGGCGGAGAACCAGTCGAGGTCCATACCCGCGATGCGCATAGTGCTCACGTTGCGTTGCAGGTGGGCATTGTGCGCGAAGACCAGCGTCGCACCGCGGTGCTCCTCTATGCCGCGGATGTCCAGGAGGTTCTGCGCCATGAGCGCGGCCCGGATGGCCAGGAGACCGGATATTCGTGCACTGTCTTGGATCCGCTGGGCGGCCTGCTTGTGGTAGCGCAGCAGACCGAGACCGGTGGCGAGGTATGTGCGGGCCCGGAACCAGTCCGTGCGTGCGGTCGCCGCGATCAGCTCTGGTGCGCGTGTATAGAGCGAGGTGAGCAGGTCGTCGGCGATCGCTCGCAGCCGCGCCGCCTCGGGGCTGTCGCCGACAGACATCACCGGGTCCAGGATCGCCTCCTGACGACTCCACCGCTCGTCGGTGCCGAGCAGGCTCGCGAGGTCGAGGTCGAGCCCCAGGTAGTCGCACGTGAATTCCAGATAGCGCCGAGGGCTGGGAGCGCTGGTGTTCTCGGTCGGAGCGTCGAAGCCGTGGAAGGCCAGCCGCTTTTCGGCGGGGCGGCCCTGGTTGTACTCGCGCATCCAGGCAACCAGTCGCCTGTTGGCCGCCACGTCGCCCAGGTCTCCGTAGCTGTGTGAGAAGCCTTGGCGCATCGCTGTGTCGAGAGTTCCCGCTCCGTACTGGACAAAGTCGTCCACCGCGAGCGCGGACACTCGATCGGTCTCCAGGGCGATGGACCGGAAGCCCTGGCTGGCAAGCGAGGCGAACAGTTCGTTACGGATGTGCCCGAAGGCCGGTTCCTCGTGCGTTGGTTCACCCAGTGCCAACAGCTCGCATGGCGCGGTCGCGAGGTCTCGAATGTCGTGGCTCATGTGTCTCAATCGTATCGTTGAAGAGTCGATTGAAACTTTGATCACTGTCACCATGTCGAGATGCTATAAAGCCTCAAACTAGAATCGGTACCGAGAACGCGCGTCGTCGGTCATTGGCCGGCCACCTCGAGCACCCGGTATCCGCGCCGCGAGCAGATCCGCCGCACCGGATGGCCTTGTTGGTCGAGCCAGCCGGCGAGCGAGTCCGAACCGAGGTTGCGTTGCACGACCAGGTAGGCGCGGCCGGCGGGGAGCAGCCGGGCAAGCCAGATCAGCAGCATCTCGTGCAACGCCTGTTTTCCGGTCCTGATCGGCGGGTTGGAATAGATCGCCGCGAACCGGGCGTCCGCGGGCACGTCCTCGGGCGGCCTCGCGTCCACCGCGGACAGGCCGGCCGCCACCGCGTTGCGGCGGGCGAGGTCGAGCGCGCGGGTGTTCACGTCGACCGCGACCACCCGGCGTCCGGGGTAACGATGTGCGAGGGCGAGTGCGATCGGGCCGTATCCGCATCCGAGGTCGAGCACATCGCCGTCGACGGGGGGCGGCGGCGCGTTCTCCAGCAGCACCCTGGTGCCCGGATCGAGCCGTTTTGGGGAGAACACACCGGAACTTGTCGTCAACGTCAGCTCGAGATCGGGAAGCTCGACGGTGATGGTGTGCTCGGTGACGGCGACATCGGGGGCGGGTGTGAAGTAGTGCTGCTGAGATCGCTCCATCGTGTCGTCTCGACCCCGAATCCTCCACACGCCACCGTGGCGTTCGCGCGGACCTATGGTAGTCCGGCCGAGCGACTGCTCACGCGACCCGTCCCCTCATACGGGGCATCGCTCACGACCTGGGCAGCTGCGCAGCACCGACACCACCGGCAGCGCCGCGTCCAGACCGTCTTTCCTCGTCGGCCACCGTATCGAGATCGCCAGAGACGAGGAGTCGTTGTTGTAGTCGCTCTCGATCAGCGTGTGGTCCGGGTTGACGGTGTTGACCACGGTGTACACCCCGGACGGGACCTTGGTGATGTCCAACCACTGGAAGTCGACGTCGTACTTGTAGTCGTCGCCACTGCCGACCGAGATTCCCTCGGTCACATCCAGCGCGTTGGGATCCGCGTGTCCACACATGTTGCCAACCAGGAACGTGTGCAGCTTCCCCTCCGGACTGTCGTCATCGCGAGCCCGGTACGCCAGCATGTCGGCGTCGGCCGGCGCGTACCTGTCGCCGAGACAGAAGCCGTTCTTGCGGTCGGTGACCAACGCGTCGCCGCTCTGCGTGCGCAACTGGAAACGCTCGAAGTTCAGCAGATGCCAGTGCACGTGCGCCGGGGCCGGTTCGTAGTACGCGGTCGTCCGGGAAGGACGCTGCGCGGCCGTGAAGGAGGCCGGGATCGGGCCGTGCGGAACGGTCTGGAAGGCCTGCCGCACGGTCATCGTCGGCTGTGCCGTGCTGTCCCGGTGTGCGTAGAACAGCAGCGGGCCGTCGCCGATGTTCTCCTCGGAGGCTGTGAAACGCAGCCGGACCGCGGCGATGTGTCCGCTCGTCACGCAGTGGGCGCTTGGGCTCGACGCGTCGGCGACCGCGCACACATCCCAGTCGGTGCACAGCAGCGGATCGCTGTCCCAGCCACCAGCACAGCCGACCGGCGCCTGGCGCAGGTCGGGCAGCAGCAGCGGACTCTCGGCAACGGCCGGAGGGGCGGCGGAGAGCGCGAGGAACACACCGGCCGCTGCGGCGAGCATGGTGGTGGCCTTCATGGCGCCACGGTAGTAAGCGCCCGTCCGACCCGATCGGGTGACCTAGGGTCGGGGCCATTGTGATCATCGTGTGCTCTCGGTTGCTCCGGGCCGCGGCCAATGGGGTAACAGTCCACTTTCGACGTTAACGGTGCAACGCGCGTCGCCGAACGTGCTTATGGCTGGGTCAGACGAAAAGCGCGGGAGAGGGGCGGCTATGTCCGAGGAAACCTGGCACGCGGCACGACTCATTCCCGTCTCGGGAATATCCGGCTCCAAGGAACAGGAAGGTAGGGCGACCTCGGCCCTACTCGCGGTACTGTCGTCGGTCCGGGAATTCGGCAGGGCACTTACCCAACCGCTCGGTGCCCCGGCAGCGCCCGTTCAGGCCTTTATCGAGGTTCCGTTCTCGCTGGGGGACAAGAAGTTCTATCCCGACGGCCTACTCAAGGTGGTAAGGGGCAGAAAGACATGGACCGCGCTGGTGGAGGTCAAGACGGGCTCCTCCGAATTGCGGACCGAGCAGCTGGAAAACTATCTCGAGGTAGCGCGTGAACAAGGTTTCGACGCGCTGATAACAATTTCGAACGAAATGCCCACGATGTCCGGCAGCCATCCCACCTTGATTGACAAACGCAAACTCCGGAAAGTGGCGCTGCACCACTGGTCATGGAACCACGTGCTGTGCGAAGCCGTGTTGCAGCGCGAGCACCGGGGGGTGGTCGACGCCGACCAGGCCTGGATTCTCGGCGAGCTGGTGAGATATCTGGAGCATCCGAGGTCAGGGGTGATGTCCTTCGACGACATGGGGCCGGCCTGGGTTCCGGTGCGCGAGGCCGTCATGGCGGGAACACTCCGCCCGACCGACGCGATCGGCGAGCAGGTGGCAACGCGTTTCGGCGGCCTTCTCCAGTTCGCCGGTCTCCGATTGGGGCGCAAGGTCGGTGGTCAGGTGGTTCCCGCGTTGCCCCGCAAGCACCTCGCCGACCCGTCGGCACACGTCCAGCACCAGGTCGCGAGGCTGGCCGGCTCGGGCCGCCTTTCGGGGCGCATCCGGATCCCCGGGGCGGTTGGGTTGCTTGAGGTGGTCGCCGACCTCAGGGCGAGCCAGGTTATCTGTCACATGGATGTCGAGGCTCCCCGGGAGGGCCGGCCGGTCACGAGGGTGAAGTGGCTGCTGCGACAGCTCAGGAGAGCGCCGGACTCTGTTCGCCTTGAGGCGTTCGCCTCGCATTCCCGTGGGCCGGGAAATTCCGAACTGCTGCGTGATGTGCGTGTCACACCATCGCTGCTCGTCGCGGGGCACCGGCGCGAGCTGCGCTCCTTCCGGGTTGCCGCGATCTATCCCATGGGGTCCAAGCGGGGGATCGGCAGGAACAGTTTCATCGACTCAGTGCTGACCGCGGTGGACTCGTTCCACCGGGACGTGGTCAAGGAGTTGAAGGCCTGGTCGGCTCCCGCGCCGCGAAAGGACAACGCCACCAGCGGGGCTTCCGAAGACCCGCTTGCGGGGTCGAGCATGGGCACCGAAGACCCGCGCGAGGGCTGCTTGCAGGCCCGAGCCATCGACACCGCGGGGTCGAGCATCAGTAGTACCGCGGAGCAAGGCGCCGGTGCCGGGCACGATGTCGCCCAGGTGCCGGCGCAACGCTGCGGCCCGACGCCGATTCCCGAGGCGGTCGACGCCGAGGTGGCCGCTGCCCAGTGATCACCGCCAGCTGGGCAGCCAGAGTTCGGCCTGCCAATGCGCGGCGCTGATTGGCAGGCCGTTGAGGACCGGCCACAGCCACGCGAAGTTGGCCACCACAAGTCCGACGTAGATGGCCACGACCAACAGGCCGGTACCTCGTCGCTCACGGCCGGCGTTGGCCCTGCCGAGGATGTCTCCGCAGGCGAGTACGAGGCCGAGCACGAGAAACGGTGCCAACGGGGTGACGTAGAAGAAGAACATCTGCCGGCCGATGTTGATGAACCAGGGCAGCAGGCCGGCCATGTAGCCGACCATGACCGCGGCGTGCCGCCAGTCCGCCCTGGTCGCCATCCGCCAGAGCGACCAGCCGATCATCGGGAACGCCAGCCACCACAGTGCCGGGGTACCGATCAGCATCTGCGCGCTGACGCACTGGCTCGCGCCGCAACCGGCGGCAAGAGGACTGGGCGTCTGCTCGATGTAGTACAGCATCGGCCGTAGCCCCATCGGCCACGTCCACGGCTTGGACTCCCAGGGATGAGTGCCGACGCCAGGCGCACCCGTGATCAGGTTCTCGTGGAAGTGCAGGACGTTGCCCTCGTAGTACAGGAACGAGCGCAGGGCGTCGGGGAGCCAGGCCGAGGCCTGAATCTGGTTGCCGACCGCATGCCGGTCCACGCCGGTCTCGCTGCCGAACCAGGCCCACCACGACCCCAGGTACACCAGCACGGCGACCCCGGCGATCGCCCACAGTGCGGGCAGAACGTCCCGCACGAGTGTGCCCTTCCAGGGGCGTTCCACTCCGGCGGCGCGTCGTGCGGTGGCGTCCCAGAGCACGCTGAGCAGACCGAAGGCGAGGATGTAGTACAGGCCGTTCCACTTGACCGCACACATCAGGCCGAGTGAGACGCCGGCGGCAAGCCGCCACCACCGAAATCCCAGCCGCGGGCCCCATTCCGATTCCGCGATCCAGCCTTCTCGCACGGCGATCGCGAGCCGGCCCCGCACCATGTCCCGGTCGATCAGCAGGCACCCGAAGGCCGCGAGGACGAACGGCACGCCGTAGATGTCGAGCATGCCAAGCCGTGACTGCACATGGCTCACCCCGTCACAGATCAGCAGCACGCCGGCCAGGGCGCCCAGCAGGGTCGACCGGGTCAGCCGTCGCGCGATCCGAACGATCAGCAGTACGCACACGGTGCCGGCGATGGCGGCCACGAACCGCCAGCCGATGGCGTTGTAACCGAACAGCCACTCGCCGATCGCGGTCAGGTACTTGCCCAGCGGCGGGTGCACCACCAGTTCGTAGCCGGGATTGTCCTCGTAGCCGCCGTTGCGCAGCATCTGCCAGGCCTGCGGCACGTAGTGCTTCTCGTCGAAGACGGGGGTGCCCTTGTCCGTCGGCCAACCGAGGTTCCAGAACCGCACCACGGCGCCGATCAGGGTCACGGTGAGCGTGACCAGCCAACCGCGGAGCCGGTCGGTCGGCATCGGGGGCCCCAGCCGCGCGGTGGGATCGTGGGCCGGCGGCGGGCTGATCGGTGGTAGCTCGCCGATGTCAACCACGTGGTCCGGATCGGCGTCTGCTTGCTGCGCGATCGTCGTCACGCGGCCGATCGTAGGGTGAAGGGTGTGAGTCCCGTATCCGGAGCCGGTCAGCTCGTGGTGGCCGCCACCCCACTCGGCAACGTCGGCGACGCCTCGACCCGCCTCCGCGACGCGTTGGCCACCGCCGAGGTGATCGCCGCGGAGGACACGAGGCGGCTGCGTTCACTGGCGAGCGCTCTGGGGGTCACGCTGGTCGGCAAGCTGGTCAGCTGTTACGACGCGGTGGAGGCAGCCAGGCTTCCGGGACTGCTCAAGGCGGTGCGGACCGGTGCGACGGTGCTGCTGGTGACCGACGCCGGCATGCCGAGCGTGTCGGATCCGGGATACCGCCTCGTCGCCGCGTGCGTCGAGGAGGACCTGCCGGTCAGCTGTCTGCCGGGGCCGTCGGCGGTGACGACCGCACTCACGTTGTCCGGCCTGCCGTGTGACCGGTTCTGTTTCGAGGGCTTTCCACCGCGCAAGCCGGGCGATCGCCGCAAATGGCTTGCCGCGCTCGCGTCGGAGCCGCGGGCCTGTGTGTTCTTCGAATCGCCTCATCGGCTCGCCGCGACCCTGGTCGCCGCCGTCGAGGTACTCGGTGGGCAGCGCAGGGCCGCTGTGTGCCGGCAGCTGACCAAGGCGGACGAGCAGGTCCGCAGGGGAACGCTCGCGGAGTTGGCCGACTGGGCCGCGGCCGGCGTCGGCGGCGAGGTCACCGTGGTGCTCGCCGGTGCGCAGCCGCCGTCGGCCGAGGCAGGCGACATCACCGACCTGGTTCCCGCCGTCCAGCTCAGGGTGGCCGGTGGACAGCGGCTCAAGGACGCCGTGAGCGAGGTGGCCGAGGCGGCCGCGGTCGGCAAGAAGGCGCTCTACGACGCCGTGCTGGCGGCCAGGTAGTCGGCGCGTACAGAGGCTCTCTGGCAACTGTTGAACAGGGTTCGGGCCGTTCGGTCCTTGTGTCGTTCGTGCCGGATCCCCAGGATGCGCATGGTCTGCCCTTTCGGGCATGCGTGCTTTCCGTTGACAACGGGCAACCCTGGAGTCCGCCATGAGATTGCCGTACGCCAGATGCTGGTGCGTTGGGGCAGCGCTCGCCGTGAGCACGTTGACCGTCGTGCCAGCGGCCGGGGCCGATCCAGCGGCGCCGCACGGACTGTCCCAGATCAGCTCCGATCCCTACACCACCGCCGGGGCCCAGCATGCCACCGAAGCGGAACCGGACACGTTCGCGTGGGGCAGCACCGTGGTGGCGGCCGTGCAGGTCGGCCGTTACGCCGACGGCGGAGCGGACAACATCGGCTGGGCCACGTCAACCGACGGGGGCACGACCTGGGCACACGGGTTCCTGCCGGGACTCACCACCGTCTCGGGCGGGCAGTGGGCGCGCGCCTCGGACCCGTCGGTGGCCTACGACGCCAAGCACGGCACCTGGTTGGTCAGCGGACTGGTCATCGACGCCGCCGTCAACGGGGCGGGAGTGTCCATCTCCCGTTCGACGGACGGAGTGACGTGGTCTGATCCGGTGATCGCCGCCGGCAACAACGGCAAGGGCTACGACAAGGAATGGGTTGTCTGCGACGACACCGCGACGAGTCCGTATTACGGCACCTGCTACGTCGAGGTCGATGTCACCAGCAGCGGCAATCGGATCGTCATGGTCACCAGTGGCGACGGAGGCCGGACCTGGTCGGCCGAGAAGTCCCCTGCCGGCGCCCCGTCTGGGCTCGGTGGTCAGCCTCTCGTGCAGCCCAGTGGCACGGTCGTCGTGCCCTACTCGTCGGGGTTCGGCGCGATCCGGGCGTTCACCTCGACCGACGGTGGCTCGTCCTGGGGCTCGCCCGTCCTGGTGGCCAGTGACGAGGACCATCCGGTGACCGGGGTGCGCGCGGAACCGATGCCCAGCGCGGAGATCGACGCCTCCGGCAGGATCTACCTGGTGTGGAGCAGTTGTCGGTTCCGCACCGGTTGCACGGCCAACGACATCGTCATGTCCACCTCGACCGACGGCAGGGTCTGGTCGGCTGAGAGCCGCATTCCGATCGACGCCGCCACCAGTGGTGCCGACCATTTCACCCCTGGCGTCGGAGTCGATCGGACAACCTCAGGAAGCGCGGCGAAGGTGGGACTGACCTACTACTTCTTCCCGGATGCCGGCTGCACCGTCTCGACCTGCCAGCTCGAGGTCGGCTTCGTGTCGAGCGCCAACGGCGGTTCCACCTGGAGCGCACCGCAGACCCTCGCCGGTCCGATGTCGCTGTCGTGGCTCGCACAGGCCGGTGGGGCGATGGTCGGCGACTACATCTCCACCTCCATCGTGGGCGGCAATGCCGTCAGTGCCTTCGCGGTCGGCAGGGCACCCTCGGGCAGCACGCTCGATCAGGCGCTGTACACCAGTGGACCACTGCCGATCGGCGGGGCCAACACGATGTCATCGGACAGCCCTAGGCGTTGAGCCGCTGGAACGTCCTGGTACCCCAGCCGATCGCGAGCATGGTCGCCAGCACGACCACGACGACACCGGTGGGCACGGCGGGGTCGGCGAAGTGGCCGAGGAACAGCGCCCGCATCGCGTCCACGGTGTGCGCCAACGGGTTCAGCCTGGACAGGGCGTGCAGCCAGCCCGGTGCGAGCGACATCGGCAGCAGGACCCCTGACAGCAGCAGCAACGGCGCGGTCAGCGTGTTCGTCACGGCCGTCAGCTGGTTCTCGTCCTTCAGCAGCAACGTCATCGCCTGAGCCGCGGCGGACAGTGCGCCGCTGGTCATGGCGAGCAGCGCGAGACCGAGCAGCACACCGCTGGTGGACGCGCGCAGGCCGAACGGGATCGCGATCACGATCAGCACCCCTGCTTGTGCCACCAGCACGACGATGTCACGCAGGACCCTGCCGAGCAGTAGCGCCGCCCGACTCGTCGGCGTGACCCGCATCCGCTCGAGCACTCCGGACCGGTACTCGGCCATGAGTTGATAACCGACGCCGATCGAACTGAACAGCACCAGCTGCACGAGGAGGCCAGGGACAAGAACCTGCCAGCCATCCCCCGGTGGGAATCCGGGACTCCGGGTGACCGGCGCCAGCAGGGGGCCGAACAGCGCCAGGTACAGCACGGGTTGCAGGATGCCGATGGCGAACCACACCGGGTTGCGCAGC
>Ga0213875_10002087_pt1 | contig 12247 bp, 7 predicted proteins | sample BarmaccomBMRX_R8_FD_160105 | JGI IMG/M metagenome (GOLD analysis project Ga0213875, IMG submission 160105) | Root-associated microbial communities from Barbacenia macrantha in rupestrian grasslands, the National Park of Serra do Cipo, Brazil - RX_R8 | ecosystem: Host-associated > Plants > Roots... | reverse complement strand
AGCAACACGTGGTCTTGAAGACCGGGTCGGCGATTCGGACGTACAGCGCACCGCCTCGGGTCACGTTCAGTAGCGTTTCGGCCGGTTTCAGTGGCACGGGCGGCGTCACACTTTACGCTACTTCGAAACAGGGCGCCTACGTATCGACAGATAGCGGATCGTCATGGCGCTCATGCGTGTTGCCCGGCAGCGGGGGAACCGTCGCGGCGGTTGCGACAAGCCTGAAACATCCGGACACAGCGTACCTCTCCTTTCACGCACTCCACTTGGCCGGCGAGACATGGGAGGGAGTGGCGAAAACGGACGATTCGGGCGGTAGCTGGCACATCGCTTGGAAAGAGAGCCGGAGACCTGCCGAGAATGTTCGGGACGCATGGATCACAGCGCGGTTCGGGCCAGGGTGGGGAGAAAATCCCCTGATGCTCGGCGTCTCGCAAAACGATCCCACGCTATGTTACGCAACCGATCTAGGACGCACACTCAAGACTGCCGATGGCGGAGCACACTGGGAGGCGGTCTATTCACGCGAAGCGGCGCCGGGTGGATGGACCACGACCGGCCTCGATGTGACGACCAGCTATGGCATTCACTTCGACCCGTTCAATCGCGCGCGCGAGTTCATAACTTACACGGACATCGGTTTGTTTCGCAGCGAAGACGGCGGTAACTCGTGGACGAGCTCGACCGAAGGTGTGCCGCGATCATGGCTGAATACGACGTACTGGGTCGTTTTCGACCCAGACGTTGCGGGCCGCATGTGGAGCGTCAATAGCGGAACGCATGACCTGCCGCGTCCGAAAATGTGGCGCCGCACTTCGGTCACGAGATATCGCGGAGGCGTTTGCCGTAGCGAGGATGGCGGTAAGACGTGGGTTCGGTCGAATGGAGGAATGGAAGAGACTGCGGCTACACACATCCTGCTCGATGCGACGGGCCCGGCAAACAGGCGAACTTTGTACGTTGCGGCATTCGGTCGCGGCGTCTACAAAAGCACAGATGATGGCCGGAACTGGACGCTAAAGAACAACGGCATCGCGCAAAAGGAACCATTCGCGTGGCGCTTGATGCAGACGTCGGATCGGACGCTGTTCCTCCTGCTGGCGAGGCGATCTGAGGACGGAAGTATCGGGAACGACGGCGATGGGGCAATTTACCGGTCGACGAATGGCGCAGAAAGCTGGACACCTGTACAGATGCCCGACCGGGCGAACGCGCCGAACGGCTTAGCAAGCGATCCGAGATCTCCGAAACGACTGTATCTTGCTACGTGGGCGCGCGACATCGGGATGCGCGGCGAAGGCGGTGGAATCTACGTTTCCGACGACGGCGGAAACACGTGGCGTCACACGCTCAGCGAAGATCAGCATGTGTACGACGTTACTGTTGATTTGCGCGACTCGAACGTGCTGTATGCGGCGGGCTTCGAATCTTCGGCTTGGCGATCGGCGGATCGCGGCGAACATTGGGGCCGAATTCCAGGCTTCAACTTCAAATCGGGTCATCGTGCAATTCCGGATCCGGTGGACGCGACGAGCGTGTACATCACGACGTTTGGCGGCAGCGTGTGGCACGGACGCGTCAACGGAGAGAATCGCCCGGTCGATATTTTTACGCCGGCGCTCGAACCGGCTCATTTGCCGTGACCAGACGCGACATGCTTTTGGCTGCCGGCGTCACGAGCGCGCTTGCAGCGACTCCTGCGAGCCTTGAAAGCGCGTCTCAGAGCGCCAGGCTGAACTACCGCGAGTATTTCCGCTCGTTACCGGATGCGCTGCGCGATATGGCGGCGAAGGCGTTACAACAACGGGAAATAGAACTCGCGCGCGCGAAGACGCCGGCCGCCATCGCCGCCCGCCAGCGATGGGTGAGAGATACATTCTGGTCGTTGATCGGAGGGAAGCGAGAACGTCCGGCTGTCCAGATACGCTCCCGCTCACAGATCGAGCGGGAGCGCTACGTTATTGAAAAAATCGTTTACTCCGGCCGCCCAGGCGAATGGATCAGCGCGAATGTTTACGTTCCAAAAACCGGCTCAGCGAAATTTCCCGGCGTACTGTTTCAGGCTGGTCACACGAAGAACGGCAAAGCCGGATACACGTATCAATGTTGCTGTCAGGCACTCGCGCAGTTAGGGTTTGTGGTTCTCATCTTCGATCCGATTGGACAAGGCGAGCGGACCAACTATCCGGGCCCTGACGGACTCACGCGTTTCCCGGCGGCGGACGATGAACACACCGTTCCGGGACGGCAGTTACTGCTCGCGGGCGAGACGATGACGCGCCTGCAGCTTGAGGACGCGCTCACTAGTCTGGACGTGCTTTCGCAGCATCCCAGCGTCGATGCTAGTCGCATCGGAGTGGCTGGCCAATCTGGTGGCGGAACGCTCACCATGATGGTCGCCGCAGTGGATGAGCGAGTCGCTGCGGCGGTCGTTTCTTGCGGTAACACCGAGAACATCGCCTGCCGAGATTTTCAGCCGCCGGGCTCCATTGACGACGCGGAGCAGAACTTTGTGGATAGCGGGCCAAACGGGTTTGACCGCTGGGATCTGCTGTGGCCGTTTGCGCCGCGGCCGTTGCTGATGCTCACGAGCGCAATGGATTTTTTCGACGTGTACTCGCCCAATTACATCCGTAACAGCCGGCAAGAATATGCTCGACTGTCGCGGGTTTACCAGACGCTCGACCGTTCCGACCGAATTGGGTGTTGCGAATCGCCGCTGCCACATGGGCTCGCCTTCCTTCTCCGGCTCGAGCTTTACCGATGGTTTACGAAATGGCTCTTAGGGAGCGACCACCGGATCGAGAGTGAGCCTTCCGTTGCGCCCGAAGATGATCGCGTGTTGTGGGCGACTGCTTCAGGTAGTGTTACGCGCGCGTACGGCAGCAAAACGGCATTCGATCTTGTGCGCGCAGGCGCGTCGGCGATTACTACCCCTGCTGCGGCCGTGCTCGATCTCAGACCACTGTTGCGCATCGCGTCGCACGGAACCCGTTCTGAGCTGCATGTGTTATCCACGGCAGCCTCACGCAGATGCAGCATTACCGCCGCTGAGGTACAGAGTGCGCCCGGAGTTTGGGTGCCGATGTGGATTTTTGCGCCTCAACACGGAGCGAAGAAGATGATCATGCTTCTCGATCCGCTCGGACGAAACCAGCACTGTCAGGAAAGCGATTTTTGTCACGAGCTAGCCGAGCAGGTAATGGTTTGCGTTCCCGATCTCCGCGGGTTCGGCGACCTTCAGCCCGAATACAGCCCCGGAAACCCTGCGTACGCGAGAAGCCATCAGCAGGATGATGCGTATGCTTGGGCGTCGATGGTGCTGGGATGTTCGCTTCTCGGGCAACGAGTCGAGGATTTACTGGCAGTGCTGGGAGCTTTGCACCTGCAATTTCGTAACGCGGATAGTGCTTTGCTTGCAGCGCAAGGCGCGCTTACGATACCTGCGCTATGTGCCGCAGCGCTTGATCCGCGGATAAGCGCTCTCTACCTTTCCGACCATCTCGTGAGCTGGCGCAGCATCACTGAACACGAGGAGTACTCCGCGCAATTCTCGAATTTCTTGTTCGGTATTCTCCGGCACACAGACTTGCCCCAAATCGCATCCTCGCTTGCGCCTCGGCCCGTAACCCTCGCGAACTGCGTGGATGGGCGCGGTGCCGTATTGGCCGAGGACAAGCTCCGTGACGTTTACCGGGGCCCCCACATGCGCTTTTCGACCGCAAAACAGTGGGATGCAGGTACTTTGCTTTCTTTGCTATAATTTTCTCTTGTTTTCGCCGTCGCCACTCGCAACGACACTCGCCGAGCAGCAACGCGACGGCTACTTCGAGACGTGGCGTGAAATTTGCCAGCAGCCTGACACTCTAATCGCGACTTTCGAGTCGGTCGCCCCCGCAGCTTCTCGAATTTCCGAAATCCTCGCCGGCGCGGGCTGTGTGATTTTGACCGGCTCCGGCAGTTCCGAGTACGCCGGTGAGTGCGTTCAACTCGCCTTACAGCAGGAATTGGGCCGACCCGTCCAGACGATCGGAAGCGGAGCGATTCTGAGTGATGGATTAAAGACGCTCTTACCGGAACGGCCGGCTGTGTTGATTTCTCTCGCCCGATCGGGGGATAGCCCCGAGAGCGTAGGCGCTGTGTCGCTCTTGCTCGAAAGAGATCCCAAGATTCGACATCTGATCTTTACGTGCAATTCAAAGGGGAAGCTGGTGAATGCCTTCCGCGAAGATCCACGCGTGCTCGCGATCGTTTTGGACGAGCGCACAAACGATCGAAGCCTCGTCATGACCAGCAGCTTCACGAGTCTCGTTGCAGCGGCGAGATTCGTCGGACTCAGCAACTCCGTTCCGCGCTATGAATCGCTCTGCGGTGAATGGAGTCGCGCGGTTCAGGGCGTGCTCGACGCGCATGTAGATGCGGTTAGGGGCGTTGCGAATACCAACTTCAACCGGGCTGTTTTCCTGGGAAGCGGGGCGCGATTCGGTTCGGCGCGCGAGGCCGCGCTCAAAATGCTCGAGATGACGGCCGGCGCGGTGAGCACGCTTCCCGAGACGTATCTGGGCCTGCGCCATGGACCGATGAGCTACATCCATGACCATACGCTGGTGGTGTGTTTTCTTTCCTGTGATACGACGGTGCGTGCATATGAAGCGGACCTGATCCGCGAATTGGATCGCAAGCAGCTTGGACTCTCGAAAGTGATCGTCGGAGAACGCATTCCTGGCGACCTGATTCGGGAAGGCGACCTGGCCGTCGAATGCCCTGGTTTGACATGGATCCAAGATGACAACTCTCCCGTGGTTGATGTTGTCGTCGGTCAGTTGCTCGCGTTCTTCCGATGTCTCGCGCAGGGATTGCGGCCGGATTCACCATCCGAACGCGGGATTATTAGCCGCGTCGTCGAGAGTTTTGAGCTTTATCGAACGGAGAACTGAGATGGCGATTCTCGTTGCCGGCGAGTTGAACGTCGATCTCATTCTTCGCAACTACTCGTCGTTCCCGGCACTCGGACGAGAGACGCTAGTGGACGACGTTTGTCTAACAATCGGGAGCGCCTCGGCGATCTGTGCGTCCGCGCTCGCTAGACTCGGCGATTCGGTTTCCTTTGCGGGCAAGGTGGGGCAGGATGCATGGGGCGATTTGTGCGTCACGTCTCTGCACGATGCAGGCGTCGAGTGTTCCCGAATCGTCAGAGATGCAGCGATCAAGACGGGCATCACAGTTTCGATCTCCGGCCCCAAAGATCGCGCGCTTGTGACATATTTGGGATCCATCGAGCACCTCAGGGCTGCGGATGTCACCGATGACATGCTGGCGGGCTTTGCTCACTTGCACGTCTCGTCCTTCTTTTTGCAGAGAGGGCTTCGTCCAGGATTGAAGCAGTTGTTTGCGCGGGCGCACAACTGCGGGCTGACGACGTCCCTCGATCCGGGCTTCGATCCCGAAGATCGATGGGAGCGCGATTTGATTGACACCTTGCTTGAGACCGATATCTTCTTTCCCAACGAAGTGGAGCTTGCCGCAATGACCGGCAACCCGGACCCGCAAAAAGGATTGCAAGCGCTCAAGAACGGGCGAACCCTGTTCGTCGCGAAGCTTGGCGCGAACGGCTGCATGGCGCTTGAGCATGATTCCATACAGGCGGTGCCGGGCTTTCCTGTGACGCCGATCGACACGACCGGCGCGGGCGACACATTTGATGCCGGATTTCTACACGCCTGGTTAGATGGCGAGAGTCTCACCTCCGCGCTGCGATTCGCAGCGGCATGCGGGGCGTTCTCAACGCTGGGCGCTGGAGGCACGGGCCATCAGCCTTCCGCGGAGGAAGCGCGAGGGTTCATGGTGCAATGCACACGTTAGAAGCGGTTCCGAAGACGGAGAAAAAGCAGTGACGAGCCGCCGCAATCTCCTTCGTGGTCTCGGCCCCGCTTTACTCGGTACGACGCGGTTAAAGGCAACCGGCGATAAGCCTGCTGCGAGTGACGCTGCGCTGCCACTCGAGCGGTACGAACCGCGTAGCATGCTGCGGGTTCCCGAGACGCAGGTCGCGCGGGCGCGGTATCCCGTAATTGATGTCCACACGCATCTGTCCTGGTCCGCGGTAATGACGAACGGTGTCAGCCTGGCGGCGGAGCGCAGATTTCTCGCCGCTCCTTCTGAGTTGCTGTCCGTTATGGACCGGAAGGACGTTCGGGTGCTCATCAATTTGACGGGCGGATTTGGCGATGGCTTGCGCGATGCGATCGACCGATACGACCGTGCTCATTCGGGACGTTTCTACACGTTCACCGAGCCGTGGTACAGCCGCTTTCTGGAACCGGATTATCCGCGCATTCAAGCTCAAGCAATAGCCGATGCGCAATCCGCCGGGGCGCGAGGATTGAAAATCTTGAAGACGCTGGGCCTGTTCCTGCGTAGTCATATCACGTCCGGCAGCCTCGTAAAGATCGACGATCCGCGATTCGATCCCATGTGGGACGCATGCGGACAGCTAAATCTCCCGGTCGCCATTCACGTCTCTGACCCCATTGCGTTCTTCACGCCTACGGATCGGTTTAATGAGCGCTACGAGGAGTTGCACAACCATCCTGATTGGTCGTTCTACGATCGCGATTTTCCAACAAACGCCGAGTTGCTGGAAGCGCGGAACCGGGTAATTGCACGGCATCCGAAGACGCAATTCATTGTTTTGCACGTCGGGAATTTCGCAGAGGATCTTCAGAACGTGTCGCAGAATCTCGACCGGTTTCCGAACATGACAGTGGATATAGCGGCACGAATCGGCGAACTAGGGCGACAGCCGCGTACGGCTCGCAAATTCTTCAACAGATATCAGGACCGTATTCTGTTCGGAACCGACGCCACGCCGCACGGCGAAGATGTGCCGCAGCAGATTTTCGGGGATCAGTTATACGAGATCTATTTTCGTTTCCTCGAAACTGAGGACGAGTACTTCGACTACGCGCCCGCTAAACGACCCCCGCAGGGCAGGTGGCGCATCTATGGCCTGGGACTACCGGACGAAATTCTGCGAAAAGTGTACTTCGAGAATGCCGAGCGCATCATCGGCATAAAAGTTTGAATGCGGCGCGTCTACTGGTTCGCAATACTGCTTGGTTCCGTTGTGAGCGCCGCCGCAACCCCGGTGCGCGTGTGGCAAGGCACGCTTACGCTGCCAACGTACCAGGAAGGCATGCCGGATGCGAATCCGCCGTTCGATCTGCTCGAAACGCTTCGCTTCAATTATCCATACACACTGCGCGAAAATCTCACGAACGAACGTGTAAACCAGAGTTGGCGCGCGATCTATCTCGAGAACGAATACCTGAAATGTTCTGTGCTTCCCGATTTAGGAGGTCATCTTTATACCTGTATCGATAAGCTAAGCGGCCAGCCCATGTTTTATGCGAATCCGTCGATCAAGAAAGCGGAGATTGGATACCGCGGGGCGTGGGCGGCTTTCGGAATTGAATTCAACTTTCCGGTCTCGCACAACTGGGTTTCTTTATCGCCGGTCGATTTCGCATATGGCCGGCACTCCGATGGCAGCGCATCAATAACGGTTGGAAATATCGATCGCGTTTACGGGATGCAGTGGGCGGTCGAGCTTGTGCTTCGGCCCCGATCGACTGTGCTCGAAGAGCGTGTCACGCTAAGCAATCGCAGCGATGTACGGCATCGCTTCTATTGGTGGAACAATGCGGGCGTCAGAGTTTGGGATGACTCGCGGGTTGCTTATCCGATGCGCTATGTCGCGAGCCACGGTTTCACGGAAGTTCGGCCATGGCCGGTGGATGCATCGGGCAAGGACTTGAGTGTCATCGCAAACCAAACGGATGGACCTGTCTCGTTTTTCGCGCATGGTACGCGAGAGCCGTACATGGCGATCTGGCATCCGCATACAGACACGGGAGTGGCTCACTTCGCGGATGATGCGGAGCTGCCGGGAAAGAAGATCTGGTCCTGGGGCGTCGACGCCGACGGGCTCGATTGGCGCAAAGCACTATCTGATGACGGCAGCGCGTATGTCGAAGTGCAAGGCGGACTGTTTCGTAACCAGGAGACTTACGCTTTTTTGCAGCCTCGCCAAACCATCCGGTTTTCCGAGTATTGGATGCCGATCCGGCAGCTCGGTGGAATCGCCCGAGCAAACCTTACAGGCGCGTTGAACCTAACCCGAGACGGGAGTTCGCTAGTCGCGCTGTTTAATGCGAACGAGGACATCAAGCAAGCTCAGATGCGCGTTCTGGACGGATCTCGCGTTCTGCTTGAAGGACGGGCCGACCTCAGCCCGGCTGAGACATGGAAAAAGAAAGTTTCCATTGCGGATCCCGGTCATCGCTACACGTTCGAGCTTGCCGATGCGAGCGGGCGCATTTTGCTGCGGCACACGGAAGGCGAGTACGACTGGACGCCTGAAAACGAGATTCACACGGGTCCGCAGCCGACACACACCGTTCCCGCGGCGAACGCTAGAACCGAAGGTGATTGCCTCGAGCTAGGCAAGAACGACGAGCTGAACGGCGCGCTCCTTGAGGCCCTGGAGTCCTATCGGGACGCATTGAAGAAGTGTCCGGAAAGCTTTGAGTTGCGTAAGGCCGCCGGTCGGCTGGCAGCGTCGCTTCTGCAATATGAGCGAGCGATTCACTACCTTTCGCCTCTTGCAGACCGCGATACGACCGATCCCGAAGTCGCATACTATCTCGCCATCGGATACGAGGGGTCAGGGGATGACAGAAACGCGCGGGCGATGTATGAGCGGGCGCACAGATTTCCGGAGTTCCGGGCCGCGGCGGCGCTGCAGCTAGGTGAAATGGAAGCGCGTGCGGGAAGACTGTCGCGCGCTGCGGAGCTTATCGAGATCAGCGTTGCGTCGGCGCCGGACGATTTGAGAGCGGGCGAAGAGTTGGTCGCGCTGCGGGACGCGATGGGACAGAAAGACACTGCAAACCGGCTTGCGAAAGAGTGGCTCGCGCGTGCGCCGTACAGCAATTTTCTTCGCGAAGAATTGGGCGATGCGGATTTGGCGCACCTTGGCGCTGATACGAATCGGGTTTTGGACATTGCGGCCGAATATATGCGCCTTGGATTGTATGGCGCCGCGAGCCGGGTGCTTTCGCGCACCTACCCTCAATCGCCTGCGCAAGAAAGTGAGCCGGGAGCGGTGCTGCCGCAGCAACACGCACTCGTGGCGTACTTCAATGCTTATTGTCGAGAGAAGCTCAATGAGCCCGCGGCAGACGCGTACCGAGCCGCCTCGCGAAGCTCTACGGTGTACGTCTTTCCAGCGGGCGCGGAAGCCTATGCGGTTCTCCGAGCGGCAATTCGCAACAACGATTCGGATTCTACGGCGCACTATTTGCTGGGCACGCTGCTCTTATCGCAAGGCGAGACTGATCTCGCGCTGCAGCACTGGTCGAAGGCGAAGCAGCTTGATCCAACCATGCGCATCGTCGACGCGGATATGGGCCGAGCACTGTTGCATTGGAAGAGTGAGCCCGATGCGGCGCTGGCGGCATTTCATCGCGGCCTGGGCGTCGATTCTAATAACACGGAACTCTATGCGGGAATGGACCAGGCGCTCAGCCTGCTCAACCGGCCTCCGGGCGATCGCATACGCGAGCTTAGCCGCTATCCCGATCTCGCCCACATGCCCACGGGCCTGCTCTATGAGCTGATTCTCAACCGCGCCGAGACTGCGGACTTTGGGAACGCAAGTGATCTGTTCCGAAATCGGTTTTTTCCGCGGCAAGAAGGTGGAACGAATGTGCGACAGGTCTGGGTAGAGGTGCGGCTTCAGCAGGCGCTCTCGCTCGCCGCACTCGGTCATTGCGATGCAGCTCAAGATTTGGCCGGAAAGATTGCCGGCCCTGTACCGGGACTCGCTTTCACAGATGACGGGCTACAGCCGCTGCTGCGCGGTGCGCGAGCGCAGTATCTTCTCGGCATTGTGCATTTCCGATGTGGCAATCAGGCCGAGGCGAGTTCGCATTTCACAGCTGCGATGCAGCAAACCGCCCCGACGGAGGTTTTTTGGGCGTATGCGGCCGGTCGAAAGCTCAATGGCCGGGATTCAGCCGGATGGTCTCAAAAGCTGCAGTTTGCGTGGGGACGAATGAACGAGACGAGCCAGACGGGCTGGTACATTTCTCCCTGGGTCTACAACCGAGCGTTGCTTGAAGGTGCGCTTGGAGAGACGGAGCAGGCGAATGCCGATTTTGTACGCGCGCTAGTGCTGTCGGATCGATCCATGGCGCATCACCTCACCCGGCTAGCTCGCGCACAGCTCATACCAGAATGACCTGCAACCCTTTGTTGCGGAGGGATTCGACTAATTCGGGAGCCGCTCGCCGATCGGTGATCAGGCGATTGATTTTTTCGAAGGTGGCGATACGCGAAACGCTTCGGCGACCCAGCTTGCTGGAATCGGCGACCACGGTGACATCGCGCGCCACGCTTACCATCAGGCTGTTTAGCTGGGCTTCGAGAACGTCCGGTGTGGAGGGTCCAGTTTCTGCGTCAAAGCCGTCAACCGCAAGAAAAAGACGATCCGCGTGCAGTTCCTTAAGCGAGGTCTCGGCTTGGGGTCCGACCAGGGAATAAGAGATGGGCCGGAGCAAGCCCCCAATGACGATTACGGAAATCCCGATGGCGTCGACAAGCTCCATCGAAATGTTCAATGCGTTTGTAATGACCGTCAGGGGTTGTGTGTTCAGTTCCTTCAATCGCACGGCGATCTCGGCGGTGGTCGTTCCGGAATCGAGAATGATGGTTTCACTCGGTCGCACCAGTTCGGCCGCAGCTCGGGCAATCCGAACTTTCTCGGTATGGTGAAGGGTCGCTTTCACGCGCAGCGGGTAGTCCTGGGTCGCTTCGTTGCGCCGCAGTGCGCCGCCATGCGATCGCATGATGCTTCCGGTGGCCGACAGAGTGTCGAGGTCGGTGCGAACAGTGACGGGCGACACGGCGAACCGACGGGCCAAGTCTGTGATGGTTACTTGGCCGTTCTTTTCGACCAACTGCAGGATCTTGCGGCGGCGCTCTTCGCCCAACAGGCGCGGGTGCAAATCGAAGCCTTCCGGTACTTTCTGTTCTCTTCTCTTTTTTGCCATCCTGTGATGATGCTTGGCTACGGGCCTGCTCCGCACCTCTTATGATCGTTCATGCTTCCGATACCGCTGAACAGATGGGAGAAGCCGCTGCCGGGCATGCGGCTGCTTCCATTCGCGCGCTGAGCGAGCGTTTTGACGTCGTGCCTGTTGTTTTCGCAACCGGAGCTTCACAGCTTCGAACGCTGCGAGCGCTGGTCAACATTCCCGATATTCCGTGGGACCGCGTCATCGGGTTTCACATGGACGAATACGTCGGTATCTCGAAGGAGCACAAAGCATCATTTCGCCGGTATCTGCGCGATGAGCTAACAAGCCGTATCGCAATACGCGAATTTCATGAAGTAGACGGTGAGGCGGCGGACCCGGGCGAGTTTTGCCGTTGCTATGCGGAGTTGTTGAAACAATGGCGGCCGCAACTCTGTTTACTCGGGATCGGAGAGAATGGGCATCTTGCGTTCAATGACCCTCCCGTTGCCGACTTCGATGATCCGAAGGATGTGAAACTTACTTATCTCGATGCAGCATGTCGCGAACAGCAGGTTGCAGAGGGATGGTTTGCTTCCGTCGACGAGGTGCCGCCGCAGGCGATTACGCTGACGATTCCGGCTCTGTTGCGAATCCCGGAGCTGATTATCTCCGTTCCCGGCGAGCGCAAGCGGCGCATCGTCGAGCGCACATTGAATGAGGAAATCTCGACTGCTTGTCCGGCGACGATTTTGCGTACTCACCCAAACGCGCATTTGTATTTGGACGCGGCATCGCGTTCTGCCGCAGGGACGGGAACACAGTTCGGGAAGACGATCGGCTAAAGAGGGATCCAGACGAGCCGATTCCTCCATTCGTCGGCCTCACTCGCGATCCAAATTAGACGTAGTTCCTCGACGGCCGCCGCGATGGAAATGCGATCACGTAAGAGGATTTAAGCCGGGGGCTGGTATCCGCCCACACGAATTGTTGGAAATAGGCCGGCATCGTTCTGCGATCTTGGCTAATTCGGACAGATTCGATTATGGTGTGCCCGAGCGTGCCGATAGTACAGGAGGCTGTGAACTGATTCGAGAAGCTTTCAGCCGTGAGCTTTTTAGCCGTCAGCTTCTCCGTTCTAGGTCCCTTACGCTTCCGGCTCAGTTTCG
>Ga0213875_10002086_pt1 | contig 12250 bp, 27 predicted proteins | sample BarmaccomBMRX_R8_FD_160105 | JGI IMG/M metagenome (GOLD analysis project Ga0213875, IMG submission 160105) | Root-associated microbial communities from Barbacenia macrantha in rupestrian grasslands, the National Park of Serra do Cipo, Brazil - RX_R8 | ecosystem: Host-associated > Plants > Roots... | reverse complement strand
AGACGCTGGAGCAGCTGCTCGGCGATCATTTCGACCTCTGAACCGCTGCCACCCTGTCGAGCGGTCATGCGCCCTCCCCCTCGCCGAACACCCAGGCGCACGCGCGCCCGAGGTCGATCGCCTGACGCGCGGCGACCAGGAGCGCCTTGCGCTGGTACTCCTCGAGCGACTGCCAGGGGATGGCAGCGAGCCGGAGATCGAGGCCGGCGAGCGCGAGCAACGCGCGGTGCTCACGGCCGCCGGCGGCGAAGGGATGCCGCCCCTCGAGGTTCCACGCCTCGGCCATCCGCGCCACGACATCGACCGCGCGCCTCGGGTCCCAGCCGCGCAGTAGCGCTTCGATGGGGCGGGGGCCGCTCATCGCCGTGTCGACGCGATCGCCAGGAGCGCGGCTCCCAACGAGACCAGGATCGCGAGCAGCGCAATCACATCGCTATGACTGAGGTGGCGGAACACCGGACTCCCCTTGTTTTTTTCGGTTGTCAGTGACACCCGTCAGCTCATAGCGCCGGACCATCCAAATCAGCAGTTTCGCGCGCCAGTCGGGCACCCTGGCCTGCGGGTCACGAGGTACGTTGCGCGGGTCCACTCCCCTCTCCTCCCAGCGGTGCACCGTACGCACGCTGATGCCGAACATCTCGGCCATTGATTCGAGCGATTTGCGATGGAAGAGGCGCACAGCGCGGATGGTGGAGGCCGGCACTCGGCCCGATCCTGACGTCCTAGGTGCCGGCGCGGCCCCCACCATCAGCCAGTGACCTTCCCGGTGTCGATCCATGGCCATCCGCGCACGTGGGCGTCGGCGAGCGCCTTACCCACGCGATCGAGCGCCTCGAGGATCGAGTGCGTCTGATCGCAACGGATGTCCTTGTCGACGTGCGGGTAGAGGACGGCCATTGCCTCTTCCCAGCCGGTTTTTTCGGCGAAGCGCGCGAGGCCGGCGGCCTGCTCGGGTGTGAGCTGCAGCGTGATGGTGATCACAGCCCGAGCTCCCGCGCCAGGACGAGACGGCGACCGCGAAACCACGCGATCAGCCGCTCATTGCGCGAACGGCACGCCTCCAGCTCCTGCAGCACGGAATCCGTGCGCATCAGCTCGAGGCGCTTCTGGAGATCCTCGAGCAGGTGCTCGAAGGGGGGATCGGCATCGCTGGATGCCGCAATAGGGGTCGATGGCATGGTCGGTCTCCAAACTCGCTCGATACCACTCGAGCTGCCGCGAAGGGGGCGGCTCCCCTGGATGTGGTATTCCCCGACCCGCCCCGCGATTTGGAGACACCGGAACACGGCGCACGGCGCGGAAGGTGGGGAACCACCCCGGCCGCAAGCGTCGCTTGACAGGGACGAGCATGTCAAGCGTCGCTTGCAATCTTGTGTGTCACGCATCGCTAGACATACTGGGAGCCCCACAGAGCGGCGATCGAGCCTCCACCCGATGTCCACTACCAGAGAAATCATCGACCGGCTGAAGGCGCGAGGGCTCACCTCGGACAATCAGGTCGCCGCTGTGCTCGGCGTCACACGGCAAGCAGTGTCCCGGTGGCAGAACGGCCACGACACCATGAGCCTGCACACGCTTCAGAACGCCGCGGAGGAGCTGGACCTGTCCGAGGCGGAATTCATTGAACTGGGTCTCAGACTCACCATCGAGAAAAACATCCGCCGCAACCGCGATCGTGACTTCTGGAGGCGCGTCCTGAAGCGATGGAAAGAGGATGTCGGCAAGCTCGCGAGCATTTTGCTCGTGGGCCTGGCTTTATTGACAGCCCGCGAGAGTGCGGCTTTTGCAGTGTTAGATGTTAGGTCGCCGGAAACTGTCAACTGGCAGCTTATGTATTATGCGCAACTCACGCGGCGACTCGGCCGCCGGCTGCGTAAGCTGCTCGGGTGCCTCAAGCCCCGAGACTGGTTGCCGATACAGCCCGCACCATGGGCACGGATCCGCTCGACGGCATTGGCGCTGAGCGGATCGCTGAGCTGACCGGAGTCCACGTCAGCACCGCCCGGCGCTGGAAGCGCACTGGCAAGCGACCGCGCTGGGTCGCACCGTTCCTCGCCATGGCGATCGGCGGCGAGCTCGCGCCGATCGCGCACCCCTGGCGCGGCTGGATTCTGCGCGGCGGCTGCTTGATCAGCCCCGAGGGCTGGAGCTTCCAACCAGGCGAGATCCGCAGCCTGCCGTTGCTGCACGCGCAGGTGCGCACGTACCAACAACAAGCGCGCACCCACCTGCAAGCTGACTGGATCGATGAGCGCTACGTCGAGCTCAGCGAGGATGTCGCCTAGGGATCCGGCTCTCGGCTACTTCCTCGACGCGATCCCATTTGCGTTGCTGCTCATCGATCCGCCGGCCGAAGTCGGCGAGCTGCTGGTGCATGGCGGCCTGCGCTTCGAGGATGGTCCCGAGCTTCGCTTCGATGCGCTCGAGGTGCGGCTGCGGATCCTCGCGGCCCTCGAGGCGCTCGAGGGCTGCGTGCTGACTCCAGATCCAGGAGCCGGCGGCGACGAAGACGCCGGCGAGCGTGAGGATCGCCGGCAGCTTGAAATTCTCGCGGAGCCACGCCCAGCCCGGGGCGTAGCGCTTCAGGACTGCGGTTGCGCTCGCATCGAGCTCATTCGTCGGCAGGCTCATCGGCCGCGGCCGGCGCGATCGCCGACTCGGCGACCGCGAAGTGCCGCCGGTTGAGCTCCTTCGCGAAGCGCACATCGGGCTGCAGGGGATCGACGACGCTGTTGGAATCGTCGAGCACGACGGGAGGTGCCGGCTCGGCGTTGGGATCGGCCGTGCGCTGGCCGAAAATGTTGGGATATCTCATGTTGCGCCTTTCAGTGCTTGGATGACGGCCGGCGCGATCTTCTCCGCGGTGCGGCCGATGGTGTAGCCGCCGAGGCAGATTTTCACTACCGCCCAGAGCTCGAGGTACTCCGCTTCCGCGATGTTGGGTGCGGTCCATCCGGCCCACCGTGCCACGACAAGCGAGACGAAGGTGAGCGCGCTCAACGGTCGCCAGTTGCGTTGCAGCCAGGACTCGCCCTGTGCTTCCGCCTTCACGACCTCCATGCCGGCGAGAAATTCCTGCGCGCCCTGCGTCTCGCGGAGCTGATCGAGCGCGGCCTTCGCTTGTGCGGCCTGCGTCTTGTCGGGCACGAACCGGTCGAGCGCGTCCTTCAGGAACGCGATCGCGGAATCCCACGGTGTCCGGATGTTGATGTCGGTCATTGCCAGGTCTGCTGCGCCTGCCCGGTCAGATCGCCGATGTCCATGACGTAGTTGGGAGTTACGACCTGGTCGCGGTTGATGCCGGTGGGCTGTGTGCTGTTGGGATCGTAGGGCATGGTCACATCCGCAATTTGCCCGCTGATCCAGTTGCCGAAGTCAGCGAGGGCCCCGCCGCTGACTGTGTTGGTGGCTGCGCCGAGCGTGCCGGCGACGCCGGCGCCCTGGTACGGCGTGCCTTGGGTGAGCGAATTGTTGCCACTCAACACGCCGCCGGCGGCGCTGGCCGCGGCGCCCGCGGCCTGCCCCGCGGCGCCGAGGACCTTCTTGCCCACGTAGTACACGATGACGAGCGCCACCAGCCCGAGCACGACCCATTGCCCCTCTTTGGTCTGTAGCACCGCGGGCATTTTGATGTTGGGGGCTTTCATGGCTCATACACCCAGTTGGTCAGATCCGAGATCGCGAAGGGCTGCACCCCTTGCTCGTGGTGAATGATCGCGTCGGCGAGCTGCGGCAGCAGCGCATACACATCGAGCGGTTCGTTGGGGTCCACCCCTACCCTGCCCGCGACGTCGGCGATGTAGGCCTGCGTGTCGTTCTCGCTCGAGGGCGCGTAGGTGGAGATGATCTGCGCAACCGAGGTGATGCCGCGGCCGGCGTAGGTCTGCAGCTGGTGACCGAGCGCGCGCACGCCGTGCTCATCGCTATCAAACACGGCGTAGCCGGTCCCATCGTCGCCGACCTGGCCGTTCCACTGGACCGTGGCCACGTAGCGCAGGTTGCCCGGATTGTGATTGCGTAGGCCTTTAGGCACATAGACTCCGAGGGTGTAGCCGAGACTGCTCAGCCCTTCAGTTGCGCTCGAGAGAGCGGACGCAGAGGCGCCGGATTGACCACCGCCGGATGCGTCCCCGGAGCCGGAATCCCCCGACGTGCTGCCGTCTGCTGATGCGCCTTGGTAGATGAAAAACCAGTATGCGGCCGCGCCCGCACCGAGTGCGAGGAGCCACCAGAGAATTTTGCCGTCGCCATTCAACTTGACTCCTACACAGATCAGACACCGCTACACAGAACGTTCCAGGTTTCGCTCGCCGTCGGATCCGTGGCTGCGCCGGCCGATGTGACCGTCAGCCACGAGACGCTGCTGGTGGAGGTACTCACCGCATTGGCGAACAACACCCCCCCCGTCGTGTTGGCCGCTACGGCTACGCAGGCAGTGAAGGTCCCAAACGAGCTTGCGTAGGCAATCGAGAAATTGCCTGTGCCGAGCCTGCTGCACGTTGCCGCGAACCCGACTTTCTGCGTGACGGTGCACCCCGAGTTGGTCAGCTGCAGTACAGCCGCCGCCGTGCTCATCAGGCAGTGTCCGCCGATGCTCGAGCAACCGTTGGTCCCATCCACTACGCGCTGGTTCGCAGTGAAGGTCCCGACGTTGTCGTACATCCCGAAATCGCAGAATCGGTTAGTCGTGCCCGAATCCCAACGGCATTGCATGCCCGGCCCCGCCTGCGCGCGGCCGAGCATGGAGTACATCGTTGCGTCGGCGAGCGGCCGGATGAAGGAATTGCTCGCGGTGCTCCCGGCATTCACAAAGAGCTGTTGGAACGTCGGCCGCGAAGGCAGTCCGCCGGGTGCATTGTAGGCGCCCGGCCCTTGCGCCGCGGCCCACGCGCCAAACACCATCGCCACCAAAAAAACGGCCATGCGTCGCATGTCAGCTTTCCTCCGAGCGATACACGTTGACCGCGGCGCCGCTGGCGTTGCGCAGATCGACGCCGTAGGTCCCATTGAACGGGTAGGACATGCCCGGTTGTGCCGGCACCAGATCATTCGCGCCGCCGGCGGCGCGGAAGAACAGCGTGCCAGGCGCCGCGGTATTCGTCGGATCGATCGTCAGCAGCAGACGCCGGCGGCCAGTGTTCACGGGCACGACGTTGGTTTGCGCCGCATTCGGGCACGCTACCGGCGCCTGGTCAGTCAGCGCCGCCGACGGCAACTCTTCGGTGGAGACGTTGCCCGAGACGGTGACCGAATTGCTGTACGTCACATCGTCGGTGCCCACCGCGAGCGTCACGTTCTGCGCGGCTGCGCTGGTCACGTAGAGCAGATCGAACCCGTCATCGGGGCTGTCCGCGGTGAACTTGAAGCCTGCCGGGATGCCGGTGAACACCCGGTTTTTGTTGGCGCTGCCGAGACTGACCGCCTTGATGGAGATCGGCGAGCTCGCGGCGACGACCAGGAACTGCGTGCCGGAGCCAAATTCAACGGTGGCGCCGGCGCCGATCGATTGCGTGAGGACTTCGGTACTCATGAGGCCTTGAACATCGCAGGGAGGACGACGACGGCCACGGCCGCCAGGAGCGCGTAGAGCGCGACTTTCTGGATCTGCGTCGAGGAGCTCGCGGAGTTTTGCTCGGCGATCGACTGGTAGCCGGCGAGCGCGTTGCTCGTGAGCGATTCGAAGTGAGCCAGCGAGTCCTGTTGGATGTTGGCCACTGTGTTGAGCGCATCGGTCCCGAAGGTCAGCCCGGACTGATACGCCGCAGCAGCGCTGTCGAGTCCCTTGTTGGCCAGCTGAGTGCCGCTATCGAGGGCCGTCTGGCCGAGGGTCACGGACGCCGCGTTGACATCCGAGCTCAAGTGCTCGGCGGTCGCGAACGCACTGGTGCCCAGGTTCGAGGCCGTGGAGAGCGCGGCTTTGCCGAGGCTCTGCGCGGTGGAGAACGACCCGGAGATCGCGCCGGAGTCCGTGCTGACGTTTGTGTAGTTGAGCGAGGTCGAGCCCTTGTTGTCGGCGACCGTGATGCCGCCGGTGTCCTGTAGGTTCAGCTCACTGACGTTGGTCTGCTGGCTGCTCGAGGTACTTGTTTTGCTGCCGCTGCCGCTCATGCCACCCTCGCACGGAACACGTAGTCGTCGAGCTCAAACGGGAATCGACGCAGGAGGCGCGCAAGCCCTGGTCGGCGCGTAAAGAACACGATGTCGGTGAGGCCGAGCGCTCGAGCGCGGTCCCACATCCATTGCATCGCCTCCACTACGCGCGCGCCCTGGTAGCAGCAGCAGGTGAGCTTGCCGCGCTCCACGCGCGTGATCATGTAGGCCTGCCCGTCCCACATGCGGTAGGCCTCGAGCCAGCCGCCGTTGACGCCGTCGGCGAGGAGCTCCCGATCCTCCCGCAGAGTTTCCGAGAGCCCGCGGTCGAGCTCGTCGCACCAGGAGCGGATTTTTTCGAACTTGACGGAGGCGCCGCTCATCCGCGCACCATTTTCAGCGCGATCAACGCGAAGATCGCGAGCCCTGCGACCCACACATAGCTAGGGACCGATCCGGTGGAGCTGCCGCCGCCCGTGCCTTGAGCACCCAGGCTGTAGCCGGTATTGATGCCCGAGATGTTGAGCCCCTGCGGCCCGCCCGTCGCCGGCCCGCTGGTGGCAGAGCTCGACGCCGATGCAGCGAAGCCGCCGGCGGCCAGACCCGATAAGCCAGCCATGCGGCGGCCCTCACTTCTTCAGCATGAAAACGGCCGCGATGACGATCACTCCGACCAGCAGCACCGTCGGCGAGAGGCCTCCGAGGGAGCTCGTGGTCGGCGTGCTCTGACCGACGCCGGCGTAGCCGTATTGAGTCTGTGGAGCAGGCGTCTGCACGTACACCGGCTGCTGATTCTGCGCATCGACGTAGCCGCCCAGGCCGCCGGCGAGCACGCTGGCGAGTGTCTGCCAGCCGCTGGGCCCGCTTTGGGTTGGATCCATGACAGCAACTCCAGGTTAGTGAGGCCTCAGATGCCAGCCAGGATCGAGTACACGTCCGCGTACACCTGATAGGTGCCGGCGCCGCTCGCTGTCAGCAAAAACTGATAGTTCGAGAGGGTACCGTCCGCGTTGCGCGTGGGTTGCGTGTCCGACTGGTTGCCGTCGGCGAGCCAATCGACCACATACATGTTGGCCTGCGGATGCTTGCCGTAGTCGCCCTGGATCCAGGTCGCGAGCGTCGGCGCCACGAACTCATAGATGTCGAGCGAATTGCGCTTGATGCGCAGGTTGGTCAGGATCGTCGAGAAGACGATCAGCCGCTTGATCAGCGAGTTGCCGCCGCTGCCCACGTTCAGCTGGTACTGCTGCTCGGTCGCGGCGGTTGCGGTGAGACTCGTCGGGATCAGTGCGCGCAGCAACGGCCGCAGCTTCGGATTGAATCCGTTGCCGGGACTGACGCTGTCCACATCGCGCAGCTGTACCCAGGAATCGAGCGTCGGCGCAGTGGCGCCGGCGATGTCCATTTCCACGGTGAACGTGTTGACGCCGGCCGCGTTGGTATCGATCGCGCCCAGGATCTCGCCCTGCATCGACTTCGAGAAGGGTTCGACGAAATCGAGCGTCAGGAACCCCGCGGCCGTGTTGCCGAGCTGGTACGTCTGCCACAGATCGAGGTTGGTCCCGCTGATATCACCGAAGGTGACCTTGCCATTCAGCTTGACGCGGATGGCGTTGATCATCGCTTTGGTGAAGGTCGTTCCACCCAGCACCAGGTACAGCCGCTCGATGATGTTGCCCAGGACGAGAGTTGAGTTGAGGACCGCGCGCCCTGTGGCCACGACGTTGACCCAAGGCTCCAGATGCCGAATGAATCGCATTGACCGCTCCTGCGCACGTCTCGCGACGTTCGCGTTTGTGTTGGTGCGCGGCGAGCCCGAGAGCTCGCCGGCGCGCTTACTGTCCGATCACGACCGTGCGCAATGCCGAGACGCGGTAAACCACGGCCAGGGTTACGACAACGATCAGGACCGACTTGCCGATGTTCGCCATGTGCGAAGCCTCGTTAGGGTTGATGGACAAAGCGCCCACACGCTAGGGGGCGCCGGCGTCAGTCGGGAGAGGGAGTCGGCTTGAGTCGGCTTCAGTCGGTCAGCCGAGTGTGCGCGGCGTCGCGAAAAGAGCCTGGAGGCAACGGTCCCAATCGGCTGCGGCCGCCTGGAGCCGCAGCTGCAACACCTTGCGGCGCTCGGGATCTTTCTCAAGCTGCACCAGGCGCACGAGCTCATCCTTCTTGTCGCCGGCGGCGAGCGCGGCCTGCTCGAGCTGATAGCGGATCTGCTCGCGGCTCATCGGAACTGCACCCTGCCCCGCGTGAGCTGTTGAGTCCGCAAATTGCGGTGCAGAAAGTCGAGCGGCTTCAAGGCCTCGACGTCGCGCACGTCGACACCGAGACACTTGGCGATGTAGATCCGGTCATCAGGGAATGCCAGAAACCCGGTGTGGATCTCCGCGGCGTTGGAGACGATCGTCTTATCGATCTCCGCCGGCCGTTGCGCGAGGCCATAGACATCCGCGCCATGCTTGCGGCTTTTGCGGACGATCTGCCCCCACTCATCCGGCGCCTTGCCCGTTGTGGTTACGTCGGCGAGCTCCTCGACGACGACGGTCTTTCCAGGAGCGGAGCGGATCCAGGTCCAGGCGAGCCGGCAGAACACCGGAAAGAGCGGCACGACTTTGGCGGCCGCCGGCGGCCGAGCCGCGAGAGTCAACTTGATGGGGCCGGCGTAACCGAGTCGCAGCCGGCCGGGCCGGCGGATGTCTTCGACCAGGCGCTGCTTCAGCTCGTCGATCGTGTAGACCGGCTCGAGTAGGCCGCGCTTGCTCCATTCCTGGTCGGAATCCCAGACCAACAGCCGCGTCGCGCGGTGGCAGCGCTGGATGACCCAGGCGCTTTTGCCGCTACCGGTGAAACCGGCGACCAGGATGACACGGCCGTCCTGGTTCACTGAGTCAGGCTCGTGACCGTCATCGGATCGACTCGAGTGGGCTTATCAGCCGGTTTTTCAGTCGGCTTCGGCGGTCCGAGCGGCGGCAGCCGACCGCCGTTTGTGATCGCGCGACTTGCAACGATGCCGCCGGCGCAAAGCCCTACTCCGACGACGGCTTCAATGACTGGCGACATCCGGACCGGACAGAGCAGATCCAACATGCGAGCCAAGCGTTCGGACATCCGCTTGCGCTCCGCATCGGTCAGGTGCCATTGCGGCAGGAGGCAGATCGCGACGATGTCAATGCCATCGCCAGTGATCTGCGTCCAGGAAGTGAGCTGCGCGGCTTGAGCTCCGAGCTTACCTTCGATCTGCGCGGAGAGCTCGTCGGCCGGGACGGTCGCAGCCGCGGCTTCCGCTTCGGCGACTAGTCGCTCGGCATCAGCCACTCCCACAGATTCCACCCCGCCCACGCCGACCTGGTCGGCGCCGGTTGAGCCGTCTCCGGCCGACTCGGAGCCGGCTCCCGCCGTGGGAGGTTGGCGGCCCGCTGTGGTATAGGCGGCTCCGTTCGTGCGGCCGGTGCCGCCGCTGGTGTCGGCGTCGGGACTGGGTCCGGCGCTGGTGAAGGTTTTGGAGATGCCCCCCATATTGTGCCTCGCTCTAACACGTGCTCCTGCGAGGCGCTCGAGCTCGCATCGATCACTCGACCGTGCGTTGGGCACTTCGCATAGAACTTGCCTTTGAACATCGAGGGGCGCGAGCTGCGCTCCTGATACCGGAAAACTTTCAACACTTCGGTGCAGCCGCTCGAGGGACAGGGACACTCCCCGATCGGATCAGGTTGCGCGGGTTTCATAGCGGCGGGAACTCCAGTTGCCCTTCAGCGATTGCAACATCGACGACATGCTCGGCTTTGCGGATGAGATCGCGTTGCGCGGCCTGCTCCGGAGTGAGCAGCGCCTCGAGGTCCTGCACTCGCCGCTCGAGGTCGAGCACTCGACGACGCAGCAGAGTGATGTCCGAATCGCAGGCAACATCATCATCTAGATCGAGTTCACGCGTTGAGCACGGCTCGCCCGTTGCGTATAGGGAATTGCCGCCCATCAGCCTGAAACGATGATGTCAGGCTTGCGGTGCGAGAGCTTCGGGACTCTCCCGCGGGAATAGGCCACGAGGGAGACGATGACCACGCCGAGAGCCTCCGCGGCATTCAACAGCTGCTGCGAGCTCTCCCGATCTGATTCGATGGTTGCGCGTGCCTGCAATCGCTCGCAGACGCCCAAGAGCGTGTCAGCTTCCTGCACCGCGCCGATGCGCGACGGGATGATGGGCAGGGCCTCGAGCTGCAGCGCCGGCCCGAGGATCGGGTCCAGTGTGTTGGATGGGGTCATCGCATTGCCTTCAGGTTGACAAGCCGATCGACCGCATCGACGGCGGCGATCCGCTCGAGTGCCATGGTCCGACGCTCGAGCTCTTCGTAACGATCGAAGAACTGGACCAGGAGAGGGAGCGCGGCGCAAAGCTCCGGCGCGGAGGCCTGCAGCAGAGTGGAGGGACGCCGGCTCAGGAGTCGGCGCAGATCCAGCAGGGGGTTGACATCGGGGGTTGGCACGCGGTGCGGAGGCTGCCACGCATGCCGGGGCCTCGGGATGTGCCCGATTTCACAGATCGATGGGGTTTTCGTCGAGAGTGTGAAGCACGTCGCGCGGAATGGACTGCCCGAGCGTGCCGGCACCCTTGATTCCAGGCAGCGCGAGGCCTCGGAGCATCGCAACGTAGGCGGCGACGCCGGAGAGTCCCGACGACTTATCCTCCGGTATCGAGTCAAGAAGACGGGAACTCAGCCGGTACCCTCCGCCGGCGTAGTCCACCCGGCCCAACCAAACGATCTGACCGAGGTCCTCGGCCTTCGGCCGCTTGAGCCGGAACAAACACCCGTAGGTGCGCGTGCGACGGAAGCCACGCATGGCCAGCAGCCACTCGAGCAGCTCGGCGCCGGTCCATTCCAACATCGGCGGCGCAGACACCCGGGGGGGAGATGCAGCTCCCCCCGGGCCGCCAGGGCCGCGTGCGGAGATCGAGCCTGCATCGCCCTCCCCCGCCTGGTCCCCGCAAACTGCCTTATCAGCCGACTTTGCGACGGTCGCCGCCACGGCGTACTTGATCAGCTCGCACAGCGCCCCGCGCACTACACCAGGTCCGACGGCCAGCTTCTGAGCATGCACGTCCCAGTGCCAGATCCGGCGCAGCTTGCCGTAGTCCAGGAAGCCCTTCACGACCAGGATGACGTTGAGGTGTACGTTCCAATCGCGCGAGCCACCCAGCGGCGCCTCGAGCACGCACAGTGCGCCCTTGATCTCGGGAAACTGGTCTGACTTCAGGATCAGCGAGCGGAACCGCCGGTTGATCGAGCGCATTTCCTTGCGCAGTCCACCGGCGGCAGCGTTGGGCGTAGTGAAAACGCAGTAGTGCAGAGCGTGGCTATCTGCCTGAAGCTCCTCCAGCGGACCCAACACCCGACGGGACAGACGCTGCGCCTCCTCACGAGCATCATCCGGACATAGGCGAGAAAGGCCTGCCTTCTGGTCCCAGAACACAACGGATTTGCTTTTCGCAAGGGAGTACCCCACTGCACCGGACCAACGCGCGGCACGCAGCTGGGCCGCGCACCGCATGACGTACTTGATCCCGTATTGTTGTTGTCGCGCTTGCGGGAGCGCGCGTTGCTCGAGCGCGTCCGCGAGCGCGCGCCGGATCATGTGATTTTTCGAGTAACCCGGTAGATCTAACTCGAGCTGCTGTTGTGCCTCGAGGGCCGTGGGGGCGAGGTGCGCGTAGGATTCGACTTCACCGGTGGCTTGGTGCCGGAACACCGCACCAAACTCAACACTCTTCTCCGTTTCCCACCACCGATAGTAGTCGCGACGCTCGCGTTGCACGTCCAGAGGTTCGCGGCAGCTGCGGAGTGCGACGGTCAACGGTAGATCGGCCTCCCGTCCACTGTGATTTCAAGCTGGAGGTGATACTGCTTGGCGATCTGATGCGCTGTACTCGCCAGCGCATCGGGCAACGTCAGAAGCATGGGAAGGCTCCGAGCCGCCACGTCCCAATTAGCCTCATCGCTTCCCCTGCGGACCAACACAAACACAGCATCCGCCTGCAGACGCTGGAGCAGCTGCTCGGCGATCATTTCGACCTCTGAACCGCTGCCACCCTGTCGAGCGGTCATGCGCCCTCCCCCTCGCCGAACACCCAGGCGCACGCGCGCCCGAGGTCGATCGCCTGACA
>Ga0213875_10002085_pt1 | contig 12255 bp, 7 predicted proteins | sample BarmaccomBMRX_R8_FD_160105 | JGI IMG/M metagenome (GOLD analysis project Ga0213875, IMG submission 160105) | Root-associated microbial communities from Barbacenia macrantha in rupestrian grasslands, the National Park of Serra do Cipo, Brazil - RX_R8 | ecosystem: Host-associated > Plants > Roots... | reverse complement strand
TCCGTGACGGGCAGCACCACCACAAATCCGGGGTTCTTCTCCGCTTTGGGCATCGATGCTAATCGCGGCGTTTCGGTCGCCAATGGCGTGACGAATGCCGGCGTGATCACCGTGACTGCGAACGGGAACGCGGCCGCGGGATCATTGATCAGCGGCATATTCGCGAGAAGCGGCACCAGCCAGGGGCAAATACAAAACACCTCGATCGGGGGTGGTATCACGAATAGCGGCATGATCCTCGTTTCCGGCGCCAATACCCGCCGCGACGCCGAGTTGATCGCGCAAGGCTACAAGGTGCTGCGCTTTCCGAACGATCTCATCATTGGCGGTGGGGACATTGTGCTGGATCACATCCGCGCCGCCATCCCATGGACCAAGGGCTAAACTTTGGATCATAGGCTCCGCGCAATTCGCCCTCATCCGCCTTCCGCTACGCGGAAGGCACCTTCTCCCGCGCGAAGAGCGCGGGAGAAGGGGGCGCCTTGAGCACCTCCCCTCGCCCGCCACGCATCGAGGTTCTGGCGCGGCTCGGCTCGCGGCTCGGCCTCGGCCGGGCCCTTGCGCTCGGCTTGGCGGTCGCGCTCGCGATGCTGCGCATCCTCGACCCGGCGCCTCTCGAGGAGCTGCGGCTGCGGACCTTCGATTTCTTTCAGCTTGCGAAACCGCGCGAATCAACCGCGCATCCGGCGGTCATCGTCGATATCGACGAGGAGAGCCTCAAAAGCCTCGGCCAATGGCCCTGGCCGCGCAGCGTGGTCGCCGATCTGGTGAACCGGCTCACCACGCTTGGCGCGGCCGCCATCGGCTTCGACGTGATCTTCGCGGAAGCGGATCGATATTCGCCGGGATCCGTCATCGATCTCGTGCCGGACCTCGACGCGCAAAGCCGCGAGCGCATTCGGGCACTCCCGACGAATGACGCGATCCTGTCGCAAGCCTTCAGAAATTCGCGCGTGGTGCTCGGCGAATCCGGCATGCTCGGGCGAGGCTCGCCATCGGGACCCGCCAAGCGCCAGATCGGCATCGCGACGCTCGGCGCCGATCCGAAGCCTTTCCTCATCGAATATCCGGGGCTTCTCCGCAACATCCCCCTGCTCGAGGAGGCCGCGACGGCGACCGGGATGCTGAGCATCAATCCGGAACGCGATGGCATCGTGCGGCGCGTGCCGCTCGCGATGCGGGCGCAAGGGCTGATCCTGCCCTCGCTCAGCCTCGCCATGTTGCGCGCCGTAAGCCCGGCCGGCCAGATGATCATCCGGGCCGACCCTTCCGGAATCCAAAGCATCGGCATCCGCGAATTGGAGATGCCTACGGATCGCAATGGGCAAATCTTCGTCCATTTCGATCATCACGATCCCGCCCGCTTCGTCTCGGCGAAGGACGTTCTCGCGGGCGATGTGCCAGCGGAGAAGATTGCCCAAAAGCTCGTCCTGATCGGCACCTCCGCGACCGGGCTTTTCGATCGGCAGGCGACGCCGGTCGATGCCTCGGTGCCGGGAGTCGAGGTGCACGCGCAAATCCTCGAGAATGCGCTCGCCGGCTCCTACATCTCCTATCCCGATTACGCGATGGCCGCGGAGCTGGCGGCGGCGCTCGTGGCATCGCTCGCGATCATCCTTCTCGCACCCGCGCTCGGCGCCGCGCGGCTCGCCCTTTTGGGCATGATCGTCGCCACGGCGCTCGTCGGGACCTCCTGGTATTTTTATGCGCGCCAAGGGTTGCTCTTCGATTTCACCTATCCGCTCGCTTCCGCGCTCGCGGTCTATGTGGTGGTGGTGTTCACGAGTTATCTGCGCGCCCAAGCCGAGCGAGCCCAAGTGCGCTCCGCTTTCGGGCAATATCTCGCGCCCGACCTCGTCGAGGAGCTGGTGCGCGCGCCCGAGCGGCTCGTGCTCGGCGGCGAAGAGCGGGAGATGACCTTCATGTTCTCCGATGTGCGCGGCTTCACCTCGATCTCGGAGGCCTATAAGCACGATCCACGCGGCTTGACCTTGCTGATGAACCGGCTTTTGACGCCACTCAGCGAGGCGATCATCTCGCATAAGGGGACTGTGGATAAATATATGGGCGACGCCGTCATGGCGTTCTGGAACGCACCGCTCTCGGACAAGGAGCATGCGAGGAACGCCTGCCGCGCGGCGCTCGCAATGCGCGAGCGCATCGCGTCGTTGAACCTCGAGCGCGAGGCGGAAGCGAAAGCCAGCGGAGAGAAATTTCTCCCGCTGCGCATCGGCATCGGCGTCAACACCGGCCCCTGCGTCGTCGGCAATATGGGCTCCGATTTGCGCTTCAACTACACGGTGCTCGGCGACGCGGTGAACCTCACCTCGCGCATCGAGGGCCAGACGAAGAATTACGGCGTGACGATCATGGCGGGCGCGAGCACGGTGCGCGCATCGGGCGATGAGTTCGCCGCGCTCGAGCTCGACATCATCAAGGTGAAGGGCAAGAGCGAGCCCGAAATCGTTTTCGGGATTTTCGGCGCGTCGGATGTCGAGATGAGCGGGGATTTCCGTGCGCTCCGCCGCCAAGTGAACGAGATGCTCACCTCGTATCGGCGGCAAGATTGGGAAAAGGCGCTCGTGGCGCTCGAGGATTGTCGCGCCTTCGAGGACGCTTTCCACCTCAAGACGCTCCTCGATCTCTACGCCTCTCGCATCCGCGCGTTTCGCGAAGTTCCGCCGCCCCCGGATTGGAATGGCATCTATGCGGCGGAAGAGAAATAGCTCCCCTCACCTCCCCATGAGCCGCAAGCACTCGCGCTCGCAAGTCGAAAGCGGATCCATCGTGGCGAGTTCCTGTCGATGCCAGGAACCGAGCTTTGCCGCGCGGAGCGTCATGGCGCGGTCCGCCCGGATGTCCTCGACGAGCTCGCGGGATAGCTTTGTTTCTGGCTCGTAGGTTCTGACGAGCCGCGCGACGCCAGCGCGCTGCAGCGCCTCCCCGTTGAGGTCCTGCTCGACCTGCGCGCTCAGTATGAGCTGAGGAACTCCGGAGACGAGCGCCTCGGCCGCCGCTCCGCTTCCTCCGTGATGCAGGATGAGGCGGGTCGAAGGCAGGATTTCGGCGAGCGGGACGGCTTCGGCATCGATCCTTGCACCGGCGCGAGAGAGTTCCTCGAGTGCCGACGCGGGCAGCCTCGGCGCATGGACGCGCAGATGTTGTGCGAATGGCCGCAAAGCTTCGAAAATCGACGGGTGCGGTTCGTACCCGCCCGACAGATAAGCGAAAATCGAGGTCGCGCCTTCCTGCCGCACCTCCGGCACGCGGTCGATGAGCGGCCCGGACACGGCCTCGACCCGCTGCGTGTCGTAAGGGTCGAGCAAAGCAAAGGTCTGAACGAAGCCAGCATCGCCTGAAAAGATTTGCGGCAGCCGGTCGAGCGGCGTGAGGTTAAGTTTGCTCGCGGCCGCGTTGACGGCGTCAAGCGTCTCTTTCTCTTTCCAGATTGGGGGCGAGCGCCGATGCAGTGGGGGGAACCGAGGCAGCTCGGCGGGCGGCAACGTATAGCCGCTGCCGATAAGCGCAAGCGGAATGCGTCCCTTCGCCGCGAAGGCCGCGAGCGGGGCAAAATCGGCGATCACCAGAGCGGGCCGCTTGCTCTTGAAAATCTCAAGCCAGGATCGCAAGAGGCCCTCGACCGCGATGCGGTCGGCGAGCCCGGCGCCCGACAAGATGTCGTTGAGTGTCGCGGAAGAGAGAATGAGGCGACGCTCTTCGGGCAGCGTATCCAGCGGCCATTTTGGCGCCTGGATGATCTCGTCGAAAGGGCCTTGCAGGGCGAGCGCTGCCGTGACCTTGCTCGACGCCAGGATCGTGCGGCAATCATGACGCGCAAGGCGCCGCGCAATGCGATGCATGTTCATGAGGTGGCCGAGGCCTAGCCCGAGCTCCCAGGCAAAAAGGACTGTCTTCGTCATCGAGGAATTCTCATTGGTGCTTGGCGTGTCGGTCAGGGGTCGAGCCCATCGGCCGCGTGATTGCGATCGAGTTAGACTACTTCGTTGCCGGTGGTCGAAAAGGACGCTAACGAATCCCGCTCGCTTTTCCGAGCCTCATTTTCGATCGCGACTGCTAATTCTCGGGCGACGGCGATAAGGCACATGCAATCAGGACACATGCAGCAAGACTTGCCGGCGAGCTCGGGTGAAATCGGGCGCGGCACCTCGCAAAAACCGGAGGTGCGCGCCTTTTGGACGGGCCCTGAGCTCAGCCCCTACGAGGAGCTGTCGCTTCGAAGCTTCGTCGCCGGTGGCGCCCGCGTCCTCCTCTATTCGCCCAACAGAAAGTTGCGCGTTCCCGAAAGTGTGGAACTCGTCAACGCCGCGGAGATTCTTTCCGGCGAGGTGCACAGCTTCACGTTCGCGGATGGCGCGCGCTCGCCGGCGCTGCATTCCGATCTTTTCCGATATCTCGCGATCGAGCGATATGGCGGTTGGTATGCCGATCTCGACGTCGTGCTCGTGGCCAAGGAATTCCCGCGCAGCAAGGTCTATCTCGCATGGGAATCGGAGAAGCTCGTCAACGGCGCGGTGATGACCTTCCCGGCGAGTTCCCCTTTCATCTCCGCCGCGATCGAGGAGGCCTGGAAGCTGCTTCCCGAGGCCGGCCCCGGAGCCCCTTTGAGCAAGCGCATCTCGATCGGCCCCGAATTGGTGACGCGCCTTGCGCATGATTATGCCTTGGACGCTTTCGTGCGCCCACGATCAGCCGCTTACGAGATCACTTACGACGAAATCCCATCGATGTTCGATCCGAGCTTGTGCGAAGAGCTCGAGGAGAGGGTCGCGAAGAGCGATTTCGTCCACTTCTGGAACGAGATCTGGCGGCGCGTCCGCATCCCGCAGAATTTCGGGCCACCTGCCGGGAGTTTCCTCGACGGCCTGTTTCGGCGCTTCGGAATGGAATTCGCCGACGAGGCGCGTCTCTCGATGGAGACCATCACCACCTGGTTTCAAGAGCGCAACGCGCTCGATCAGCTTCGCTGGCGCTTGCAAACACAGCTACTCCCGCGCAACGCGCTCGATCAGGTGATTGCCCAGGAGCGAGGAGACCGGCCGCGCGTGATCTACTCGCTCGCCAAGGAGCTACCGCAACGAAGAAACCTCACACGCACGCGCCTCGCCCGCGATCCGCGAACCGTGCGCAGTTTCTGGCATGGCGAGGCGATCGGCCTGTATCAGCTCCTTTGCTTTCGAAGCTTCGCCGAGCGAGGGCACCCCGTCGAGCTCTTTACCTTCGAACCCAATCTCGATCTTCCGCCGTGGATCACGCGTAAGGATGCCGGCGAGGTCGTTCCTCGTGAGCGCGCCTTGCGGCATCTTCCAGAGCAACGTGAATTTGCGGTCGATGCCGATCTCATTCGCCTCGCTCTCCTGCATCGACTCGGCGGCTGGTGGATCGACCCGGATGTCGTCCTGCTCAGGACCGAGCTGCCGGCGTCCGAAATCTGGTTCAGCGGCCCGACCGAATTCGGCATCGTCTCCAGCGCCGCCGTGAAACTCCCCGCCGGCTGTCCGGCCTTGACGGATGCGCTTGTTCTCGCCGGCTCGCGAAGCGACAACGTCGAGGAGTGGGGCACCGTGGAGAATTCGTTGCTGACGCGGGCACTCGCCGCAAACGGCATGATGGACGCCGGCCAACCCTCCGGCTCGGCCTCGCCGATTTCCTGGTTCGATGTCGCACGTCTGTTCGATCCGGCTCAAACCGCCTCATTGGCGAAGGAACTCGACGGAAAGAGCTTTCTCGATTTGCATCATGAGGTCTGGTTGCGCGCCGGAGTTCCCACATTCCTTGGTCCGCCGCGCGGCTCCTTCCTCGACCTGCTTTTTCAGCGCCACGATTTGGGCTTGACCTTCGCAGCCGAAATGGACTTTCGCGACGTGAAGCGCTGGCTCGCGCACATGTATGCGTGCTTGCCGAGAGCGGCCTCGGGCGAGCGGATCGAAAAACCCGAGATTTTGCGGGCTTAAAGGAGGCATTCTGGCGCAGCGTTCTCCTTCAACTTTCGGAGAAGATTGCGCATATCTGTTTTCAGCCGGATTTCATGGAGTTTTCATGTTGCTGGAAGCTCTTTTAGCTCTTATGAGCTAACGCGAATGGGTTTCAACTCTTTCTTTCTTCGAGTTCGACCGTGATCACAAGAAGCTCGGCAAAGTCCCACAAGCCATGAAGCAGGGCTAATATCATGCGCTCCAATGCTTCCCTTGCGTGGCTTCGAACGGGTCCCGTTCTCGTTTGCGCCGTGGCTCTGTGGTTGGTGGGCGGCGCCTCGGCGCGCGCGCAGGAGACGGCCGCCGAGCAGCAACGGCTCTATGAGCAAATGTTGCGGCAGCCCACGAATTCCGAGGCCACTTACGCCTTCGTGAAATTGGCGACCGAACGAGGCGATTATGAAGCCGCGATCGGCGCGCTCGAGCGCTTGTTGTTTTACGACCCGAAGCTTTACGCCGTGAAATACGAACTCGGCACCCTCTATTTCCGCTTGGGCTCCTACGCGCTCGCCAAACGCTATTTCCTCGATGCGCTGGCAACCCCTGAAGTCGATGCGGCCACAAAGGCTCAAATCGAGGCCGATCTTGCATCGACCGAGAAGCAGTCGCAGCCGAGCCGTTTCTCGGGCTTTGCCCAAACCGGCTTGCGATACCAGACCAATGCGAGCTTCACGCCTTCGAGCGGCACGGTTCGTTTCAACGGTTTGGATTTCGGGCTCCCGCCCGTGAATGGCGTCAAGGGTGACGCGAATTGGTTCGGCCTCGTCGGGTTGAGCCACGACTATGATCTGGACGGCCAGAACGGGACGGTTCTCGAATCCCGATTTCTTGGATACCTCACAGAACAGTTTCGCCTGCACAATCTCGATGTGGGCCTTTTCAACGCGAGTGTCGGGCCGCGCTTCTCGTTCTTGTCCGAATGGCTGCCCGGCATGACCATCAAGCCTTATGTCGTCGGGGGCAGTGCCTGGGTGGACGGTGCGCGATATCTTTCCAGTGGCGGCGCGGGCCTTTCGCTCGGCATTCCCACCTCCTGGGGCACAATCCTGGAGCCGAGCTTCGAATGGCGACACGCCAACTACGTCACCGGAAATCCGAGCTTGGCCGAGTTCAACTCGGGCGACTGGTACACGCTCGCCCTTGCCTCGACTTTTCCGGTCGCCGAGCACGTCAACCTCGACCTGCGCGGCTATTTCCGGCGCGGCGAGGCCGCGGCGAATTTCCAGGCCTTCGATCAATGGGTGCTCGAAGCCGCTCTGTCGTACGAATTCGCCTCGCCGATTCCTGCCGTCGCGCAAAATTGGACGATCTCGCCTTTCGCGCGTGTGATCCGAACGACCTTCGATGCGCCCAATCCGTCGATCGACCCGTTCGTCTCCAACGCGTCGAATGAATGGGTGGCCGGCGTCACCCTCGAGACACCGATAAGCGCGACCTTCGGTATCATGACGACCATTCAATACGACCGCACCTACTCGACGCTTCCCAACTACCGTCAGAATAATCTTTCCATCTTGTCCGGCCCGACGGCCCGGTTCTGAGGTAGCGCCCCATGGGACCCAATCAATCGCGCATCACCCGGCTTTTGACCCTGCTGCTGTCGACCGTCGCCCCCATGGCGCCCGCGCTCGCGCAAAATTTCGCCAAGGTCGGCGCGGTCAATCCGAACGCGATGGGAACGCCACCGGGCGGTGCCGATCGAACCCTCACGATCGGCACAAACATCGTCGTCAAGGAGCGCGTGCGGACCACGGACGCCGGCTCGACCCAGCTTCTCTTCCCCGACCAGTCGACGCTCAATCTAGGCAGCAACAGCGACATGGTCATCGACGAGTATTTCTATGACCCGGCGGGGAAAAGCGGAACGATGGTGGCCTCGGCCACCAAGGGCGTGCTGCGCTATGTCGGCGGACAGATCAGCCACACATCGGGCGTGACGATCATGACGCCATCTGCCGTTCTCGGCATTCGTGGCGGCATCGCGACCCTGGTGCTCCAACGGCCGGAATGCGTGGCCGCGATCGATCCCAAGCTCAAGGGGGGACCGGGATGCGAGCTCATCATCAATCACTTCGGGTCGATCACGATCAAAAATAATGTGAGTACGGTCACGCTAAGCCCCGGCCAGGCGACAGTGGTCACCTCGGCCAATCAGCCGATTGCGCTGCCCTTCAAAGTCTCCGACGCGGCTCTTCAGCAGATCATGCAAGCCCAGACGAGCCGACCCGGACAAAGCGGTGGCAATGGCACGCGCTTCGGAAATGCGGTGGGCCGCTCCTTTTCGCCGCCGCCGAATTTCGTGAGGCCGCTGCCCGTCAATCGCATCCGCCCGCCCGGCGCCGATCCGCTCGGCTACACTTCAGTGTTCAGCGCGGGCGCGGGCGCCTCGAGGAACAAGCTGCAGACAAACCAGGTGCAGAGCGTCGTACCGCAAGCGCAGAGCGCGGCGGCCAAAATGCAAAACGCAAAGAGCCCTCCGCCGCCACCTTCCTATCCGTGATGGAGATTGGAAAAAATTATTTGAGAAAATATTGTTTCTAGCAATTTGAAGAGCTCTGGCGGCTCACCTTGAAGCGAACATGCTCTAAGGGGGAACCTTGGAAAGGGCGCTCCATGCTTTCGCTTTAAGCCGCGTTTCTCACGGCGTCAGCACCGCGCGTCCGACGAGCCTGCCCTTGCGCAAATCCTCGAGCGTCGCATTCGCATCCTCGAGCGCACGGCGCGTCACCGGGATCGGTTTCACCTTCTTTGAACGCACGAGATCGAGAAGCTCCTGCGTCTCCTTGAGGTTGCCCACATAGCTTCCTTGGATCGTGATGGCTTTGATCGGGATCAGCGGCAAGGCCCAAGGGGCTCCCCCGCCATAGAGGCCGACCATGACGAGCTTGCCGCCGCGCGTGAGGCAATCGAAGCCGAGTTGCGCCGTCTGCGGATTGCCGACGAGGTCGATCGCCGCGCGTAAAGGCCGCCCCGCTTTTTCCGCGATCAGCCGCGCCGCGTCCTTCGCCGCGCCATCGACGGCTGCAAGCGCACCGGCATCCATCGCGGCGTCGCGCTTCTTCGCGTCGAGGTCGACGACGATCGCGCCCTTCCCTCCCATGGCTTTCAGCAATTCGAGCGCCATGAGCCCGAGCCCGCCGGCGCCGAAGATCAGGATCGGCTCGCCGAGCGCGAATTCGACCTTTTTCAGCGCGCCATAGGTGGTGACGCCCGAGCAGGCATAAGGCGCGGCCGTCACCGGATCGAGCCCGGCAAGGTCGAGAAGATAACGCGGATGGGGAACGAGGATGTGATCCGCATAGCCGCCGTCGCAATGGACGCCGAGGCAGCGCGGCTTGAGGCAAAGGTTCTCGTCGCCGCCGCGGCACACCTCGCATTGACCGCAGCCGATCCAGGGATAGATGAGCCGCACCTCGCCGGGCTTCACCCCTTTCGCCTCAGGACCGAGCGCCAGCACCTCCCCGACGGTCTCGTGCCCCATCGCAAGGGGAAGGCCAACGCCCCTGTCCTTCAGCGAAAGCTGCCCTCGTCCGTGGCCGAGCTGGTAGCCGCCCTCCCAGATATGCAAATCGCTGTGGCAAACACCAGCCGCTTTCACCTTGAGAAGAACCTGCGTCCCCGAAGGTTCGGGAGTCGGCGCCTCGATTCGCATGAGAGGCGCCGAAAATTCAGTGACCTTGAAACTTTTCATACGTTCCTCCCGCAAGACCGCTCGCAAGAAACATCATGCCTGCCGGAAACCGCAAGCCGCAAGCGCAGCGCCAAGGCGACGAGGCGGTCAGCGCAATGCGCTGCCCGCCGTTACGTCGCAAGCGGCCAATCCTGCGGCCCGGTAACGGCGCGGAAACCTGCGACGTCGCCCTCGCGTTCGCGCGACACGCCGAGGATGTTGATGGATGCGATACCCTCGAACACATTCGTCGGCTGGCGAAAGAAGTTCTGCGGGTTGAAGAGAAAGGGAAGGTGCCAGAAGAGCTCATAATCCAGCGAGAGCAGCTGTTCGATGAGGGCCGCGGATTTCTCGCGCCGATCGTTCTCGACATAGAGCACGGGGCGGAAGCGGCCGATTGTCGATGTAGCGCCGGCGAGCACCTCTCCTTCCATGCCTTCGACGTCGATCTTCAGGAGATCGCATCGCTTCAGTCCCAGCGCATCGACCGGAATGATGTCGACGGCCTCGGAGGGCCCTCCCATCCCGAGCGAGATGCCGCCGAAATTATTGGCCGCCGTGTAGTCGAGGACCGGGACCTGCGCGATGCCGCGCTCGCGACCGGCGCCCGCCAAGAGCGTGCGCACATTAGTGATGCCGTTCAGCGCGAGGTTCGCACACAGCATCTGGTGAATGATCCGCTGGGGCTCAAAGGCGATCACGCTGCCGCCTGGAGCGGCTGCCGACGCCAAGAAAAGCGTATGTGAGCCGATATTGGCGCCGATATCCAGTATCACCGAGCCCGGCTGGACGAGCTGGCGGAAGAGAGCGACCTCGCCCTCGGAGAACTCGCCGTAGAGATCGAAGGAGCGCCCGACATAGGCATCCTGGGAATGATAGAGCATCAGGCCATAGCGCGTGGCCTTGAGCCTCACCGCACCGTTTTCGAGAAGGGTTGCGCCCAGCCCCGGGTTCATGCTGTCCAAAGGAAACGCCCCCTCGCTCGGGATTGAGCCATGGCGCGTATAAAGCCAGCGTCGATTTTGGCAAAATCAGCCATGCCCGCTCGGCGCGGTCATCCACGCCTTCCTTCACGCACGCATGGCCCGGAAGGCATGGATCGCCGGGCCGACGCCCGGCGATGCGACAATGATAGGTGGTCGTGCCTCGCCATGCCCGCGCCCGGCGATGACGATAAGGTCGATTTTGCCCGCCCTTGATGTTAAAGCGCCGAGATACGATCTCACGCCCACGATCTCAGCGCCTTTCCGCATAGAAGAGCTCCTCAAAGTGACGGAAGATATCGCGGCCTCGGTGAGCCGCAGGCGGACCTTTGCCATCATCTCCCACCCGGACGCGGGAAAAACCACCTTGACCGAGAAGCTTCTGCTCTTCGGGGGTGCGATCCAGCTCGCGGGCGAGGTGAAGGCAAAGCGCAACCGGGCGCAGACCCGCTCCGATTGGATGGGGATCGAGCGTGAGCGCGGCATCTCGGTCGTGACCTCGGTGATGACCTTCGAATATGGCGGCTGCGTCTTCAATCTTCTCGACACGCCGGGCCATGAAGATTTTTCCGAGGACACCTACCGCACGCTCACGGCCGTCGATTCGGCCGTGATGGTGATCGACGCGGCGCGCGGCATCGAGGCGCGCACGCGCAAGCTCTTCGAGGTTTGCCGGTTGCGCGATATTCCGATCGTCACCTTCATCAACAAGATGGACCGGGAAAGCCGCGACCCTTTCGACCTCCTCGACGAGATCGAGAAGACGCTCGCGCTCGATGTGGCGCCGATCAATTGGCCGATCGGGCGCGGCAGGTCGTTCACCGGCACCTATGATTTGCGCAAGAGCGCGGTGAGGCGCCTCGATGACGAAGGCGTCGCGACCCCCGTCTCCGGACCGGCCGATCCGGCGATCGCGAGCCTCTTGGCATCCGACGAGATCGGCCCCTGGCGCGAAGAGCTCTCGCTCGCGAAAGAGGGGCTGAAGCCCTTCGACCTCGAGGCCTTCCATGAGGGCCATTTGACCCCGGTGCTCTTCGGCAGCGCGCTTCGCAATTTCGGTGTTCGCGATCTCATCGACGCCCTCGTCGAATTCGCTCAGACACCGCGCGGCCAAAGCGCGAACACGCGCCCCGTGGCGCCGGACGAGGCCAAGATGACGGGCTTCGTCTTCAAGATCCAGGCGAACATGGATCCGAACCATCGCGATCGCATCGCGTTCCTTCGCGTCTGCTCCGGGCGTTTGGCGCGCGGCATGAAAGTCAAGCTCGTGCGTACCGGGCGCCCGATCAGTCTCTCGACCCCGCAATTCTTCTTCGCGCAGGATCGCGCCATCGCGGACGAAGCTTTCGCCGGCGACATCGTCGGCATTCCCAATCACGGCACCTTGCGCATCGGCGACACGCTCACGGAAGGCGAGGAGATCGCCTTCCAAGGCGTGCCGAGCTTCGCGCCCGAGATCTTGCGCCGCATCAAGCTCCAGGACGCGATGAAGGGAAAGAAGCTCCGCGAAGCGCTCCGGCAGATGGGCGAGGAAGGCGTGGTGCAGCTCTTCCTGCCGTATGACGGCTCCCCCGCGATCGTCGGCGTCGTCGGCGCCTTGCAGCTCGAC
>Ga0213875_10002084_pt1 | contig 12256 bp, 8 predicted proteins | sample BarmaccomBMRX_R8_FD_160105 | JGI IMG/M metagenome (GOLD analysis project Ga0213875, IMG submission 160105) | Root-associated microbial communities from Barbacenia macrantha in rupestrian grasslands, the National Park of Serra do Cipo, Brazil - RX_R8 | ecosystem: Host-associated > Plants > Roots... | reverse complement strand
CGAATGATTCTCGCGCCGCCCGCAGAAGCCGAAATTGGCGCTCGCCGTTCTCGTAAAATCCACCTTCATGGGAGACCGCGGGCGGCTTACCGCTCCTGGCGAGCTGCTGAACGGGCCGGTGCCCGCGACCGCTGCCGATGCCGGGGATGGGTCAGCAGGATGGGACGGCTCGCTGGCCGCCCTGGCCGCCGAGCACGGCCTGCGGCCGAGTTCGGCCCGCCCTGGCCTGGTCTCTTACCTGGGGCAGGTGTGGCAGCGCCGCCACTTCATCGTGGCCTACGCCACCGCCCGCAACGTGTCGATGTACACCGAGGCGCGGCTCGGCCAGCTGTGGCAGGTCCTGACGCCACTGCTCAACTCGTGCGTCTATTACCTGATCTTCGGAATCATCTTCGAGGCCAATCGCGGCATCAGCAATTACACCGCGTACCTCGTTTCCGGCGTCTTTATCTTCTCCTTTACCGAGCGATCAATCGTGGTCGGCTCCAGCGTGATACGGGCCAACATCACGCTGATACGCGCGCTGCATTTCCCGCGTGCCTGCCTGCCGCTGGCCTACGTGCTGGTGGAGTTCCAGCAGCTGCTGCTGTCCATGCTGGTCCTGTTCGCCATCGTGCTCAGCACCGGGGAACCGCTGACCTTCTACTGGTTCCTGCTCGTGCCCGTCCTGGTCATGCAGGCCACGTTCAACATGGGCGCCGCGCTGATCCTGGCCCGCGTCGGCGCCGGAGCGCAGGACATCAGCCAGCTGATCCCGTTCCTGCTCCGGGTCTGGCGGTACTTCTGCGGGGTCATGTACAGCATCGCCTCGCTGCCGGCCGCACTTCCCGAGTGGGCCAAGGACGTGCTCTCGGTCAACCCCGCGGCCGTGTATATCTCGCTGGTCAGGTACGCGATCATGGCCAGCATCCGGGCCGACTCGCCCGGCGCCCAGCCGTACAGCGCGGCCAAGTGCGCGATCTTCACCGCCAGGAAGATCCCGTCGTACCAGGCCTACTGCCATCCAGGCATCGGCATCGGCGAGCTGTGGCTGGCCGGTTTCGGCTGGGCCGTTGTCACCCTCGTGGCGGGGGTGCTGTACTTCTGGCAGGCAGAGACCCGGTACGGCCGGGGCTGATCGCGCCGGGCCCGGCCACGCGGGGGCTGGCCGGGCCCGGGCCGGCCGCAGCGGTATCCCGCGCGTTCAGCCAGTCGCCGGACATGAGCGCGGCCAAGGTGGCCAGCGCCCAGGCTGCCTGCGGATCGGCCAGCGGCAGGCGAAGCGCCCGCTCGGCTGCGGTCCGGTTCACCACGGTGAACATCGCGTCGCTGTCCAGGACGTAGCCGCGCAGGAAGCCGGCCAGCGCCGGGCCGAGATCGCGGCGCCAGTCCGGGCCGCCGCCCGAGCCGGTCAGCACGGTCACCGGGTTGCTCGCCTCGCCCTGCCAGGGGCGGCCCGCCAGCGGGATGTCCAGCAGCTCTGGGCACAGCCGCACCAGCACGTCACGGTGCAGCCGGTCGCGAAGCCGGTCCCGGAGCGGGACGGCCCGCGCGGCCCGCACCACCGGATCGGCGAAGAACGGCTGCGCCAGCGGCGACCGGAGCAGGTAGGCCTGCCTCGCCGCGGCCGACCAGCGCCCAGCCCGGTTCACCAGGTAGAAATTATCCAGCCCGGGCAGCGGACCGCGGGCCAGCGCCGCCGCGGACGGGGCCAGGGCGGCCAGGTAGGCGCGGGACGCCGCCGGGCGCAGCAGCCCGAGACGGCGCGTGGTCATCCGGCGGAACAGCTCCGCTCCGGCCGCGGAACTCCACCGCCGTTCCCAGGCGGGCGGGGCGTACCCGCCCCGCAGCAATTCCCCGCCGTGGCCGCCCGTCTGCGCCGGGCCGGAGCCGCCGCTGGCCGGCGGGTCCGGCCGGCCGACGTTCTCGAACGCGGACAGCATCCCGTCGGAGACCAGCACGGTCGCCCGGAGCCTGCCGAGCACCTCCGCCGGGCTCGGGGTGCCCGGCGCGGCCGGCTCGGTGACCGCATGCTCCAGGCCGAGCCGGCCGGCGATCATGCCCGCCACGATCACGTCCGGGTGACTGGCGAACCCGTGGGTGCGGGCCCGGAACGGCACGCCCGCCGCAACCAGCGCCGCCGCGATCAGCCGGGAGTCCTTGCCCCCGGTCAGGGACAGCTCCGCCTCGCTCAGCGGCCGCACCGCCTCGATCAGCGCGCTGGCCACCTGGCCGGGCCCCGGGCCGTGCTCCCCGCCGCCCGCGGATGCTTCCTCGCGGTCGGCCCGCACCCGCGCCCGTCCGCGCGCCGCCCGTACGGTCCGGCCGCCGCTCAGGGCGCGGACGCCACGAAACGGGGTCACGCCACCGACCGGGTAACCGAGGCTGAGAAAGGCTCCGGCCAGCACCGGGTCGGCGTCGTGCAGGTGGCCGGTCACGGCCGCCGCCCAGCTGGCCCGGTCGCTGAGCACCACCGCGCCCGCGACTTCGGCCAGGTAGACCGGGTCGACGCGGGCCAGCCCGGTGCGCGCGTGCACCACTGCGGCTTCGGCCCAGATGGAGTCCGCGTACGACCTGGCGCCGCCGCCGGATGCCGGGCCCCAGTGCAGCACCGCGGCCAGGCCGTCCGGTGCCCGCCAGGCCACCCGGGCCGGACCGGGCAGCGGCATGAGCCGCGGGTCGGCGTCCCGGGACGCGGCCGTCAGCGCGGCGCAAGTCCCGGTGGTGGCCGCGCTGACCGCCAGCGTGAAGTACATGCCGGTCAGCGAGAGCCGAGCAGCTCGAGTATGGGGCCGGGTACGGCCGGGTCGAGGTCGGTGGTGAGCAGCTCATACCAGGCCCGGGACACCCCGGCCAGAGCGAACGCGCCCGCCGCCTGCTCGTGTGCCAGCCTGCCCGCCGCCCGCCAGGCCTGATCGCCGGCCAGGTCACCGATCGCGGCGGCCATCTCAGCCGGCCCACGGTGGATCCAGCGCATGTCGTAGATGGTCTCGGCGCCGGGCCAGTGCCGGATCACCGGCACCGCCCGCGACGCCATGCCCTCGGCCGGTGCGACGTGGAAGCTCTCGTCGTCGCTGGTGGACAGCACGAAGCCCACCCGGCGCAGCCAGGCCGCGACGTCCGGCCCGGCGTCGTCGAACACCACCGCCCCGCGCAGCAGCGGCGATCGCTGGACCCGGCGCAGGGCGGCCGCGTAGTGCTCGCGTTCGGCCGGGTTCTGCCACACCCACCAGTGCTCCCACGGCATGCCCGACTTGATGAACAGCAGGTACCTGTCGTCTCTCCGCCGCACCTCCTCCAGCACGTCCAGGGCCAGGTCCAGCCGCTTGCGCGACGGCACGATCCCGACCAGGCCCAGGTGGAACCGGGCGCCGTCCAGTTTGGGCCGGTCCAGTTGGCCCACGTCGAGCGCGTTCGGCACGGTGACCACCTTGGTCTCCGGCCAGCCGGTCCGCTCACGGCACAGCCGCGCGTAATGCCTGCTGACGCAGATGACCTGGTCCACCGCACCGATCTTGACCTGCGCGGGGTACGGCGAGGCGAGCTCGAACCGGTGCAGCCGGATCAGCAGGCGGCTCCCGCGCCGCTTGTGCCTGCTGTACCAGACGGCGTTCGGCCCGCACCATTCGCAGATCACCACGTCGGCCCACGCGGCGAGTACCCGGCTGACGGCCGGGTCGTGCTTGCCCAGCGCCTCCCACTGGTCCAGCCGGACTTCCAGCCCGGGCTGCAGTCTCAGATGGTCCAGCAGCGGCGTGAAGAACTTCAGGTCATGGCCGGCCACCACGACACGCAGGCGCGGGCCGGCCGCCTCCACCCGCCGCCCCGGGACCGCCCGGGCCAGGTAGCCGCGCAGCCGCTCCGCCGCCCGGTCCAGGGTGAACTGCTCGGCGGCCAGGCTGGTACGGCCGGCCGCCAGCCGGTACCGGGCCGGATCGGCGACCACCGCGGCGGCCGCGTCGGCCACGTCGTCCAGGCTCGCGGCGAACAGCGGGTAGTCGGCGCCGAGCAGCGCCTCGTGCATCGGCGTCCGGTTCAGGATCACCGGCAGGCCGAGCGCGCCGAACTCCAGCACCTTGGTGGACAGCTCCAGGCTGGCATCCATGTCGGGGTGCCGCCAGCTCAGCCCGACGTCGCAGGAAGCCGCCAGCCGCATGGCCTCCTCCCGGGAACGGCCGCCGTGCCAGGTCACGCCGTCGCCCTCCAGCGCCGTGCGCATCCGCTGGGCGTAGCCGGAGGCGTCGTCGTGGATCTTGTCCCCGGCCATGTGCAGCTCGGAGCCGACGCCGCGCGCCGCCAGGCGGCCGGGCAGCTCGGTCATCTCCAGCGTGTTCCAGCGCGGCGCGAACTTGCCGGTGTAGACGAGCCGCAGCGGTGTGCCCGCCGCGCCCGAGCCACGGGCCGCCGGGATGTCTGCCAGCATCGGCGGCAGCAGCACGCACTTGCCGCAGGCGGCCGGGATGCTGCCCTCGAGGAAGCAGCGGAGCTCCTCGGTCTGGCACAGCAGGTAGCGCGACGCCCCGGCGATCATCGCCAGCTCGTCGGCCGCCTCGGGGGTGAGCCCCGGCACGGCCTGCGGGACGTCGGTCAGGTACGGCCACAGCCGCCCCGCGAACGCCTCGTTCCGGGCCACCGCGGCGGTCAGCGCCCGGCCGCGCAGCACCACCAGGTCGAAGTGCTCCTCCGCGTCCAGCCTGGCCAGCAGCCTGGCGGCGGCCGGGGCCCGCAGCGGACCCGGACCGTCCTCCAGGTGTTCCTCGAACGGCCTGCGCACCGTCACACCCGGCTCGGCCAGCAGCGGCGCGAGCAGGCGGCTGGTGCTCACCGGCGCCTTCAGCACCAGGGTCACGGCGCATCCCGCGCGTGCCAGCGCCTGGGTCACGGACTGCAGCCAGATGGCCGAGCCGTCGATCAGGTTCAGGTCGATGTCACCGTAGACAAGCGCCCGAGAGGTCAACGCCGATGCTCCTAACGCTAACTAACGGAAAACAGTCGTGGCCCCTGGCCGGGGCGCCCGAAATAGTCGCGGCGGGCCAGCGCCGGCGCCAGCGAGGCGGCGTACTCATAGGCGGCGCCGGCCCAGCCGACGGCGTCCGCCTGCGAGCACTCCCGCGCGCAGACCAGATCGAGCAGGTAGGACCCGGGTGTCTCCGGGGCCGGCTGCCCAGCGGTACCGGCCGCGGGCCAGGGCGCCACCCACGGTGACCGGGCCGCAGCCGCGGCCTGCCGTATCCAGCCCGGCTCGCCAGCCCCGTCCGGACCGGCGGGTATGGCCCGCACGGTCACGCCCCGGTCGGCCAGGTCACCCAGGGCCGCCCGCACCCCACGGCACACCACCTCGGCCGCGCCTGGCAGCCCGGCGCCGGTCAGCCCAGCACCGGCCGGCCCAGCGCCGGCCGGGTGGCCGTCGCCCGTGGCTGGCCCACCGCCGACGACCACCACCACTTCGGCTGGCGCCAGCCGCTGCCGGGTCAGCGTCGCGGACAGCGCGCTCGCGGCCGCTACGTCGTCGGCCTGGGCCAGCACCGCGACCTGCCGTCCGGAGATCATGTGGTCGCCCAGCCCGGTCAGGGCGGCCAGGGCGCCGAGCCTGGCCGGGGTGGCGTGCTCGGCGCAGATCTCCCGCAACCCGGCGACGATCTCAGGCCAGTCACGTCGCGGCGCGGCGAGTGCGGCCCGCACCGCTGCCAGTTCCGTTCCCGGCACATCGGCCCCGGCGACCTGCCCGGCGCCGATCAAGACCACCCGTGCGCCACTGGCCAGCTGGTCCCGGGCCTGATCCGGCGACGCGGTCACGAACACGGCGTGCTCCCGGTAGAAGGCGGGCCGCCCGGCCCAGCCGATGTCGCCGGCCAGCCGGACGTCACCCGCCTCGGTCAGCGCGTCGAGCAGCCTGCGCACTACCGGTGCCTCGCGGGAGTCCCGACCGCCGGCGTATACCGGTTCCGCGGGACGGTCGGCGGCCAGTCCGATCGGATTGAACCGGGACAGCTGAACGCCGAACCCGTCGTCGGACACCACATCACAGCTGGCTGCCACCCAGTCCAGGCCGGGCGCCAGGTGCGCGGGCACGTTCCGCACGAAGATCACCGGCTTGCCCAGCGCCCGGGCCGCCGCGATCATCCGCCCGAGCCGCCGCCCGCGGTCGGTGGCGGCCGGGTCGCCCGCGTACGCCCACGCCGAGCCGGCCAGCATGGCCGCCGCCTCGATCAGCACCAGGTCAGCGCCCGCGCTCTCCAGCATCACGTCGGCGTCGTGCGGGAGCAGCGGGAGCGCGGCCGCGTCAGGCTCGAGCGCGGCGCAGGTATTCGCGGTCAGCACCCCGGTTACGACCAGGCCCCGCTCGCCGAGCGCCGGCGCGGTCAGCGCCGACAGGAACCGCTCACCGACCCCGGACAAGTCGCTGAGCTGCGCCGAGGCCAGCGCCAGGGTAGCGGCTCCCGGTCCGGTCAGGCCGCCGCGTTCGCGCCACAGCCGGACCAAGTCGGCGGGCAGCTGGACCCCGCGCGACCAGGGGCGGCGCGCGGCCCGGACCAGGGTCCGGCCCAGCTCCATGGTGGCGGACCCTTCCAGTGCGGTCAGCCGCGCCTGGGTCATGGCCAGCTGCAGCCGCGTCTCGCGCAGCGACCGGGCCAGCCGGTCCCGCTCGGTCGCGAGCCCCGGGTCGCCCGTGGCCGCCCCGGCCGGATCGGCAGAAGCCGGATCGGCGGCGGCCGGATCGGCGGCGGCCGGCGGATCCGTCCCGGCCGCCGGGTTGAGCTCGGCTGCCTCGGTTCCTGCGTGCGTCATGAGCCCTCCCGGTCCAGCCATGCGGTGATGATCCTGGCGATGCGGGGGCCGGCCTGCCCGTCCCATAGCGGCGGCAGCTCACCTGGATAGGGCCCGTCGTCGCAGGCCTTGAGCGCCGCGGCGGCGAGCTCGCCCGGGGTGACCAGCCGGTTGCTGCCGCTGGTGATGGTGATGGGCCGTTCGGTGTTCGGCCGCAGGGTAAGGCAGGGCACCCGCAGTAGGGTGCTTTCCTCCTGCACGCCGCCGGAGTCGGTGACGACGGCCCTGGCTCCCTTGACCAGGGCGATGAACTCCAGGTACCCGAGCGGAGGAGCGGTGTGCACGCGGGGGTGCCGGCTGAGCCCGGCTGCCTCCAGCGCGTCCCGGCCGCGGGGATGGACCGGGATGACCACGTCGACCTCGGCGGCCACCTCGTGCAGCGCGGTGACCAGGGCGGCGATGGCTACCGGGTCGTCCACGTTGGAGGGCCGGTGCAGGGTCGCCACCACATAGCGGCCGGCCAGCCCGAGCTCGGCCTGGATCGCGGCGGTGTCGAACTTCTCCATGCTGGCCAGCAGGGTGTCGATCATCGGGTTGCCGACCAGGTGCACCGCGCTGGCCGGGCGGCCCTCGCGGGCCAGGTGGCCGATGGCTTCGGGTGAGGTCGCGAACAGCAGGGCGCACAGCTGGTCGGTCAGCCGCCGGTTGATCTCCTCGGGCATGGTGTCGTCGAAGCTGCGCAGCCCGGCCTCGACGTGCGCCGTCGGGACGCCGAGCTTCGCGCCGGTCAGCGCCGCGCCGATCGTGGAGTTAACGTCACCGTAGACGACAGCCAGGGCCGGTGAATTCTCGGTGAACTCGTGCTCCATGCCGGTCATCACCTCGGCCGTCTGCCTGGCGTGGCTGCCCGAGCCGACGCCTAGGTTCACATCCGGCCGCGGCAGCCCGAGCTGGACGAAGAAAACATCCGACATCCGCTCGTCGTAGTGCTGCCCGGTGTGCACGATCCGCTGCTCGTGGCCGAGCGCGGACAGGGCCCCGATCACGGGCGCGGCCTTCATGAAGTTCGGCCTGGCCCCGAGCACGTGCGTAATGGGTGCGCGCATCGCATCCTTTCCGTTTACCTGAACCCGCTACGATCCGCCGCCGTGACGACAACCAGCCCCCGCGCGGTCACCCTCGCGGCCTCCATCGCCTGGCGGCACCTGAGCGCAGACCCGGTCCGGGCGCTGCTGCTGGGCTGGCGAGTGCTGCCGGGTCCGCTGCGCGGCTCGCTCCGGCTGGCCGGCCCCTATGGGCGGGCGGCCGTGCTGTGGGGATCCGGCGACCGGGAGGCGGCGCTCGCCATCCTGGAACGCTCGCCGCGCCGGCTGGCCGCCTTTGCGCTCGCCGCGGACCAGCCTGCCGTCGCTGCGCGAGCCGTGGCCCGGCTCGAGCCCGCTCCGCCGCGGCTGGCCGCCCGGCTGGCGTGGCGCCAGGGCGAGCTCACCGCCGCGCTGCGCGCCCTCGGCGGCACCCGCGGCCTGCGGACCCGCCGCCTGCGCGCCACCCTGGCCGCCGAGCGCACCCTCCACCTGCCCGCCGAGCCCGCGCCACCCGCCGAGCCCGCGCCACCCGCCGCTGACGCCCCGCCCACGCGCCCGGCTGCTGGCGCCCCGCCCATGATCATGGCCAGAAACGCCCAAATAGCGGTCACAACTGGCCATGATCATGAACCGCCTCCCGATGCGCCAGGCCGGCACAGCGCTGGGGTGAGCTCCGCTGGGGCGAGCTCCGCTCAGGCGGGGCGCGACGGCACAGGCCGCGGCGGGAAGGTTCACCCCGGGCGCGTGCTGCATCTGGTGACGGACGCGCTGCCGACGACCAGCGCGGGCTACACCATCCGGACCCACGAGATCGCGATCGCCCAGCGGGAGGCCGGCCTCGACCCGCACGTGGTGACCAGGTGCGGGTTCCCGGTGACCCAGGGGCACCTCGACGGCCGGCCGCTGGTCACGCTGGACGGCGTGCCGTATCACCGGCTGCTGCCGTGGATGATGCCCGGCCGGTCCGACGCCGCCGCCGCGCTGAACCTCGAGCTGGCCGCCGCCCTGACCGAGCGGACGAAACCGGCCGTGCTGCACGCCGCGAGCAACTTCGCCAACGCCCGGCTGGCGCTGGCCCTGCGCGAGCGCACCGGCCTGCCCGTGATCTATGAGGTGCGCGGCTTCTGGGAGGACACCTGGCTGTCCCGGCATCCCGAACTGGCCGGCAGCGAGCAGTATCTCGGGGACCGCGAGCTGGAGACCCGGTGCATGCGCGACGCCGACCTGGTGGTCACGCTGGGGGAGGCCATGCGGGACGAGATCGTGGCCCGCGGCGTCCCGGCGGACAAGATCATCATCGTGCCGAACGCGGTGCGAGAGGAGTTTCTCACGCCGCTGCCCGATGCCTCCGCGCTGCGCGCCGAACTCGGCCTGCGCCCCGATGAGTACGTGGTGGGCGAGGTGTCCAGCCTGACGCCGTACGAGGGCATCGGCACGCTGCTGGCAGCGACCGCCATCTTGCGCGAGCGCGGCGTACCGGTCCGGGCGCTGATCGTCGGCGACGGCCCCGAACGCGCCGCCTTGCAGCGGCAGGCGGGCCGGCTGGGCGAGGCAGCCGTTTTTACCGGCCGCGTGCCCGCGGCGAATGTACGCCAATTTCACGCACTCCTTGATGTTTTCGTCGTCCCGCGCACGCCAGACCGAGTCTGCCAGCTGGTAACCCCGTTGAAGCCTATAGAAGCAATGGCCGGCGGTCTGTGTGTTGTGACAAGTCAAGTAAAGGCGCTCGCCGAAATTGTCAAACACGAAGTGACGGGATTGCAAACAGTAACGCAAGATCCGGTGTCGCTGGCCGATTGCCTTGAACATCTCCTCTACAGTCCGGATATCCGAAAGGAGCTCGGAGACAATGCCCGCGCGTGGGTTGCTCAGGATCGCACCTGGGCGAGCAACGCGGCTCGGTATCATGACGCCTACGCGCGTCTGGGGGCGACCTAGGCAGGAGTCACATGGCGGCTGAGCACGTACTCGTTATCGGCTTGGGGTATGTCGGCTTGCCGCTGGCGATCCAGGCGGTTCAGGCGGGGTTCGCGGTGACGGGGCTCGATACCTCGGCGGTGATCACTGGGGGGCTGAACGCGGGGCGGTCGCATGTGGATGATGTGTCCGATGCGGATGTGGCGGGGATGCTGGCGCGGGGGTTCCGCGCGACCGCGGACAAGGCTGAGCTGGGGCCGCAGGATGTGATCGTGATCTGCGTGCCGACTCCGCTGTCGGAGGCGGATGGCCCGGATCTGGGCGCGGTCCGGGCGGCCACGGCGGCGGCGGGGCGGCTGCTGCGGCCGGGGACGCTGGTGTCGCTGGAGTCCACGACCTACCCGGGTACCACCGATGAGGTGGTCCGGCCGCTGCTGGAGAAGGCGTCCGGGCTGACCGCGGGGATCGATTTCGCGCTGGCGTTCTCGCCGGAGCGGATCGACCCAGGCAACCCGGTGTACGGGTTCGCGAACACCCCGAAGATCGTGGGCGGGATCACCCCGGCCTGCACCGATGCGGCGGAATCGTTCTACGGGCGGGTCTGTGAGCAGGTGGTGCGGGCCAGGTCGGCGCGTGAGGCCGAGATGGCCAAGCTGCTGGAGAATACCTACCGGCACGTGAACATCGCGCTGGTGAACGAGATGGCGATTTTCTGCCGCGAGCTGGATGTGGACCTGTGGGACGCGATCCGGTGCGCGGCGACCAAGCCGTTCGGGTTCGCCCCGTTCTACCCGGGGCCCGGGGTGGGCGGGCACTGCATCCCGATCGACCCGAACTACCTGTCCTACAAGGTCCGCACGCTGGGGTACCCGTTCCGGTTCGTGGAGCTGGCCCAGGAGATCAACGGGCGGATGCCGCGGTACGTCACCGAGCGGGCCGCCGAGCTGCTGAACCGGCACGCCCGGCCGCTGAACGGCGCCCGGGTGCTGCTGCTCGGGGTGACCTATAAGAAGGACATCGCTGACCAGCGGGAATCCCCGGCCCGGCCGATCGCCCGCAAGCTGCGCGAGCGTGGCGCTGAGCTGACCTACCACGACCCGTACGTGGACGGCTGGCAGGTCGACGGCCGCAGCGTCGACCGCGCCACCGACCTGGCCGCCGCCATTGGCGCCGCCGACCTGGTCATCTTGCTCCAGGCCCACAAGGACTACGACCTGCACGCGATCGCCGCCACCGCCCAGCTGCTGCTCGACACCCGCGGCGCCGCCCCGGCCGGCCCGCACGTCGAAGCCCTATAGCACCATGCGCGTGCTGGTCTGCACGATCGTCCATCACCCCGCGGACGCGCGCATCTACCACCGGCAGATCCGCGCGCTGCTGGATGCCGGGCACGAGGTCACCTACATTGCCCCGGCGCAGGATTTTCGGGCCGAACGGGATGGCCGCGCGCTATCGCTCGTTCCGGTCCCGCGGGCCGTCGGGCGGCGCAGACTCGGGGCTCTGCGCTCGGCCCGCAAGGCCCTGGCCGCGCACGCGGGCCACGCTGACCTGCTGCTCATCCACGATCCGGAGCTTCTGCTTGCGGTACCCTCGCGGCGGCGGCGGCCGGTCACCGTGTGGGACGTGCACGAGGACACCGCGGCCGCGCTCAGCACCAAGCCGTGGCTCCCGCGCCCGCTCCGCCCCCCCACTGCGCTGGCCGTGCACACCGCGGAGCGGCTGGCCGAGCGGTACATGCACCTGATCCTGGCCGAGCAGGGTTATGTGACACGTTTCCCCAGGGTGCACCCGGTCGTGCCGAACACCACCTACGTGCCGGGTGAGGCCGCACCGCCCGGTGCGGACCGGCGGGTCGTCTACCTGGGCCACCTGTCCCCGGACCGCGGCACCGGCGAGATGATCGAGCTGGCCCGGCGGCTGCGCCCGCACGGGATCACGGTGGAGCTGATCGGCGCGGCCGACCGCCGCGCCCGGGTCCAGATCGAGCCCGCGCAGGCCGAGGGCCTGCTGCGCTGGCATGGCTTCGTGCCCAACGACCAGGCCGTGACCATGGTCGACGGCGCGCTGGCGGGCCTGTCCCTGCTGCAGGACGAGGCGAACTTCCGGCCGTCGCTGCCGACCAAGGTCGTGGAGTACATGGCCCGCGGGGTGCCGGTGGTGACCACGCCGCTGCCGCGGGCGGCCGAGGTCACCATCGCCCACGAATGCGGCTTCGTAGTGCCGTTCGGCGACGTCGGCGCGGCCGCTGCTGCAGTGCTGGAACTGGACCGCGATATGTCACTGCGGACGAAAATGGGCCGCCGCGGTCATGAGGCGGCATTCCAGTCACTAGGCTGGCAGTCGGACTCCCGGGAATTCGTCGCTCAGCTGGAATCCTGGGTCAACGATAAATAACTTCTGGGATGCCTTCCGGTGCGGCGGAGTTTACCTCCTGGTCACCTTTACAGAACGGCAGGGAAAGGGTAAGCGTGCGAATCGGCGGGGGATTTAAGGTGCGTGTGCGGGAA
>Ga0213875_10002083_pt1 | contig 12261 bp, 8 predicted proteins | sample BarmaccomBMRX_R8_FD_160105 | JGI IMG/M metagenome (GOLD analysis project Ga0213875, IMG submission 160105) | Root-associated microbial communities from Barbacenia macrantha in rupestrian grasslands, the National Park of Serra do Cipo, Brazil - RX_R8 | ecosystem: Host-associated > Plants > Roots... | reverse complement strand
AGTCCACACCTCTACCGTGTAGTCTTTGGGTAGATAGGTGATGTATTTGGTCGATGTTTTCTCCCACGAAATCCTACCTTCCACAGTGGCTTTCGCGAGATCCCCCAGAACATCCTCAAGCGACTTCATGTTTTCTCCTCATCCAGCACTCGGAATTTGAGAGCATGCTCTCTTGCGAGCAAGAAGGTGGATATCCCTGCTAAGGACTTCGTTACGGTTCTTGAATTGAATTTAGGATCGTTCTGGATACCGAGGTCCAAGTGATGTTCGATCGCTGCGATATTCCGTTTTATGAGGCTAATTTGGTCAACCAGCTCTTTCTCGTTCGAGAATGAAGAACATACCTCAAGGACGGCGCGCTTCAGAGAGTGAAAAACCACCTGGGCGGGTGAGAGATGTCCATTCTGGACCAAGCCCCTTATCAGTTCCACCTGAGAGTAGGAGTAAGCTATGCTCCCGATGTTCACTCTACCTTGCAGGGATTGAACCGCCTCCGAAGCTGCTTCGGCAGCGCTTTTGGCGGCTCGAGCCTGCATATAGGTCAGGTAAAGCCCAACGCCACCCAGCAGCGTGCCGACCCAAGTTACCCCGGCTATCGTTGCGTCTTCGAAGAGCCATTTCCACAATGTGAGATGATCCGATAGATTATAGCGTCACCCGCCACGCTAGGAGCGCCACGCCGTCTCGCCAAGAAGGCGATAGGGCCTGATACATCGAAACTTGGGCCACTCTGGTGTTTGCGCGGTGCTCGGCCTCGCCATAGCACCCTGTCCCGAACCATGGCACGCTCCCCAGCACTCTGGAGGAAAAACGTCATGCCCCGCCTGTCCCGCCGCCACGCCATCGCCGGCGCCGCCCTGCTCGCCGCTCCCGCCCTCATCGGCCGGGCCCGGGCCGCCAGCACGCTGAAAATCTCCACCTCCTACCCGAACGACCCGGTCTTCGCCGCTGGGCGGGTCTGGTACGATATTTTTCTTCCGCACCTGAAGGCCGCCACCGGGGACCAGATCGCCATCCAGTACTACCCGGACAACCAGCTCGGACAGGAAGCCGATATCGCCAACCAGGTGAAGCTCGGCGTCGTCGACATCATGCTCACCGGCTCGTCCATCTGGACCAACCTCGTGCCGGAATTCGGCGTGTTCGACATGGGCTACGTCTTCAAGGACTACGACCATATGCGCCGCGCCACCGCCACCCCGGCGGGCGCCGGGCTGCAGAAATTGCTGCTGCAAAAGACCGGCACGCATCTGCCGGCCTGGGGGCGGAACGCCGGGGCGCGCAACTTCATGACCAAGTTCGCCTTCAGCAAGCCCGAGGACCTCGCGGGCAAGAAAATCCGCAGCCTGCCCAGCCCGATCGTCACCGAGACGGTGAAGCTGATGGGCGCCGCCGCCACGCCGATGGCCTTCGGCGAGATCTACACCGGCCTGCAGGCCGGTGTGATCGACGGGCTGGAGCACGATGCGCCGACCGTGCTCTCGGCAAAGTTCTACGAGACCGCCAAGCACTTCACCCTCACCCGCCACATCCACACGCCGTTCGGCGCGTTCGTCAGCGACCGCAGCCTGCAGAAGCTGAAGCCGGACGTGCGCGACGGGCTGCTGAAAGCCATCCAGCAGACCACCGACGACCAGTACGCCCGCTTCGCCGCACTGGAGACCGCGGCGGAGGACGAGCTGAAGAAGCACGAGGTGACGATCGCCGACTGCGACCGCGACGCCTTCCGCGAGCGCGTCCGCCCGCTCTGGGCGCAGTTCCTCCAGGCGACGCCGGGCGCCAAGGACATGCTTGACGCCGCGCAGAAGACCGAGAGCGCCTGAGCGCGCCTCCGTGCCCGCCCCACACGACCACGCGATGGTGCCGCCGGTGCGGGGGACCGTGGCCGGCGGCGCGCCGTCGGCCATCGAGCGGCGGCTGGTCCGCCCGCTGCTGCGCGTCGTGGAGGCGCTCGCCGCCCTGCTGCTGGTCGTCGATCTCGTCGTGGTCTGCGCCTCGGTGCTCTGCCGCTACGTGCTGAAGGCGCCGCTGGTCTGGAGCGACGACGTGGCGCGCGTGCTGCTGCTCGGCCTGGTCTTCCTCGGCGCCGCCGCGGCACTGGCCCGCGGCGAGAACGCCGGGGTCGCCTTCTTCGTCGACCGCTTGCAGCCGCGCACCCGCCGCTTCGTCGATGCGACGGTCGGCATCGCCGTGATGATCGGGGCGGCGTCGTTCTGCTGGTATGGCGTGGTGCTGCTGGGCGACACCGCCGGCCAGACCGTCGGCGCCGGCGTGCCGCAGGAAGCGTTCTTCGCACCGATGTGCTTTGCCGCGGCCGCGATGACGGTGTTCGGCCTCGCCCAGCTCACCCGCTTCCGTCCGGTCGAACTGGCCGTCGGCGTGGCGGTGCTCGCCGTTCTCGTCGGGCTCTGGGAAGCCTGCGGCATCGCGGCACCCGATCTCCTGCCGGACCCGGCCTGGCCGATGCTGGCCGCGTTCATCGTCACGCTCGCTGCCGGCATGCCGATCGGCTTCGTGCTGGCGCTCTCCGTCCTGGTCTATGTCTGGACCGGCGACGTGATGCCGGGCGAGATCTTTGCCCAGCAGGTGGCGCGGGGCATCGACAATTTCGTGCTGCTCGCCGTGCCGTTCTTCATCCTGGTCGGCTACCTCATGGAGGCGAACGGCATGTCCGTGCGCCTGATCACCCTGCTGCAGCGCGCCGTCGGGCGGATGCGCGGCGGGCTGAACGTGGTCATGGTGCTCAGCATGGTCATCTTCTCCGGCATTTCCGGATCGAAGATGGCGGATGTCGCGGCGGTCGGCTCGGTGCTCATTCCGGCGGCGCGCAAATCGCGCCAGAGTCCGGGCGATGCCGTCGCCCTGCTCGCGTCCTCGGCGGTGATGGCGGAGACCATCCCGCCCTGTGTCAACCTGATCATCCTCGGCTTCGTCACCAATCTGTCGATCGGCGGCTTGTTCCTGGCGGGGCTGCTGCCGGCGGGGCTGATGGCGCTGGCGCTGATCGTCATGGCGGTGGCGCTCGGCACGCGCGCGCCGGTGGCGATCGACGATGAGGGCCGGTCGCTGGCGGCACTGGTCGGCAGCGGCGCGGTCGCCTTCGGGCTGATCGCCATCATCTTCGGCGGCTACCGTTCGGGCTTCGCGACGGCCACCGAAATTTCCGCCTTCGCCGTGATCTACGCCCTGCTGGTCGGCGGCCTCGCCTTCCGCGAGCTCAGCTTGGCCGGCACCGCGCGCGTGCTCATGGACTCCGCGACGCGTGCGGGCATGGTGCTGTTCATCGTGGCGGCGGCGCAGAGCCTGGCCTATTCGCTCACCATGCAGCAGATCCCGCACGCCCTGGCGGAATTCATGATCGAGATTTCGACCAACCACGGCGCCTGGCTGTTCCTGCTGCTCTCGATCGCCATCCTGATCTTCATGGGCTCGGTGCTGGAGGGTGCCGCGGCGCTGATCATCTTCGGCCCGCTGCTGATGCCGGTGGCCCGCCATCTCGGCATCGATCCGCTGCATTACGGCGTCATTCTCGTCATCGGCATGGGCATCGGCCTGTTCGCGCCTCCGCTGGGCCTCGGCCTCTACGGCTCCTGCCTGATCGGCAACGTGCGGCTGGAGGAGACGGTGCGCCCGATCCTGAAATATCTCGGGGTGCTCTTCCTCTGCCTCGTGCTGATCGCCCTGGTGCCGGCGATCACCACGGCCCTGCCGCGCGCCTCCGGCTACTGACTTTCCCTCAGGGTATAGATCTGGGGGCGGCTACCCCGGGTGGCAGGGCCGGTGAAATATGGCATGGTGCGGGAGAAACGAGGAACCCGATCTGTGCCCAAGCTGCTGCGCAAAGCCGTTCTTCCCGTCGCGGGGCTCGGCACCCGCTTCCTGCCGGCGACCAAGGCGACGGCCAAGGAAATGCTGCCGGTCGTCGACAAGCCGCTCATCCAATACGCCGTCGAGGAGGCGCGCGCCGCCGGCATCGAGCAGTTCTGCCTGGTGACCGGGCGAGGCAAGACGGCGCTCGTCGAGCATTTCGACATCGCCTTCGAGCTCGAGGCGACGCTGCGCGAACGCCACAAGACCCGCGAGCTGCAGTTGCTGCACGACGCGGCGAGCGAGCCGGGATCGATCGTCACGGTGCGGCAGCAGGTGCCGCTCGGGCTCGGCCACGCCATCTGGTGCGCCCGCGCCTTCATCGGCGACGACCCGTTCGCCATCCTGCTGCCCGACGATCTCGTGCTCGCCGACACGCCCTGCCTCAAGCAGCTCGCCGACGCCTATGCGGAGACCGGCGGCAACGTCGTGGCGGTGACCGAGGTGCCGCGCGAGCACACCAACCGCTATGGCATCCTGGAGATCGGCCGCGACGACGGCCGGCTTGTCGAGGTGACGGGACTGGTGGAGAAGCCCGATCCGGCGGTGGCGCCCTCCAACCTCTCGATCATCGGCCGCTACGTGCTGTTGCCCGAGGTGATCACCCATCTCGCCCGCATGGAGCGCGGCGCCGGCAACGAGGTGCAGCTGACCGATGGGATGGCGCAGATGATCGGCCGCACGCCGTTCCACGGCCTGCGCTATGAAGGCCGGCGCTTCGATTGCGGCGACAAGGTGGGCTTCCTCGAGGCGCAGATCGCCTTCGCCCTGGCGCGCCCCGATCTGGCGCCGGCGATACGCAAATTCCTCCGCGAGTACGCGGAGGTGCCGGCGTGATGGCCTTCACCCATCGTTTCGACCCGACGGTCCTGCGCGAATACGACATCCGCGGCATCGTTCACAAAACGCTGCACGCCGATGACGCCTTCGCCATCGGCCGCTGCTTCGGCAGCATCGTTGCGGGTCGCGATCGGGCAAGCGGGCGCAACGGCGCGCGTACCGTCGCGGTCGGCTATGACGGCCGGCTTTCCTCGCCGGAGCTGGAGCCGGCGCTCGTCGAAGGGCTAAAGGCCAGCGGCATGGAGGTGCTGCGGGTCGGACGCGGGCCGACGCCGATGCTCTACTACGCCGCTACCACGCTGGAGACCGACGGCGCCGTCATGGTCACCGGCAGCCACAATCCGCCCGACTATAATGGCTTCAAGATGATGCTTGGCCGCAAGCCGTTCTTCGGCGAGCAGATCCGCGCCCTCGGCGCGATGGCCGAGGCCGGCGACGTGGTGGCGCAAGCCGCCGGCAGTGACCGCCGCATTGATGTCGCCGACGCCTATGTCGCCCGCTTGGTCTCCGATTGGGACGGCGGCGACCGGCAGCTCGATGTGGTCTGGGACAACGGCAACGGCGCCGCCGGCGAGATGCTGGCACGGCTGGTGGCGGCACTGCCGGGCAAGCACGTCGTGCTGAATGGGACGATCGACGGGCGCTTCCCGGCGCACCATCCCGATCCGACCGTGCCGAAGAACCTTGAGCAGCTGGTCGGCGAGGTGCGGCGTACCGGCGCCGATCTCGGCATCGCCTTCGACGGCGATGCGGATCGCATCGGCGTGGTCGACGACACCGGCGAGATCCTGTTCGGCGATCAGCTCATGGTCGTGCTGGGACGCGACGTGCTCAGGGACAGGCCGGGTGCGACGATCATCGCCGACGTCAAGGCGAGCCAAGTGCTGTTCGACCAGATTGCCAGCGCCGGCGGCAAGGCGCTGATGTGGAAGACCGGCCACAGTCTGATCAAGGCGAAGATGGCGGAGACCGGCGCGCCGCTCGCCGGCGAGATGTCCGGCCACATCTTCTTCGCCGATCGCTGGTACGGTTTCGACGACGCGCTCTACGCCGCCGTGCGGCTGCTCGGCATCGTCGCCCGGATGGACGGGCCGCTGTCGCGCGTGGTGCAGGCGCTGCCGAAGGTGGTCAACACGCCGGAGCTGCGCTTCGATTGCGATGATCGCAGGAAGTTCGCGGTCATCGAGGAAGTGGCACAGCGCCTGCGAGCAGAGGGCGCAAGACTTTCCGACATCGACGGCGTGCGGGTATTGACCGACGATGGCTGGTGGCTGCTGCGGGCGTCGAACACGCAGGCGGTGCTGGTGGCGCGCGCCGAGGCGAGCACCGAGGAAGGGCTCGAGCGGCTGAAGCAGGCGCTGGTGACGCAGCTCGAGGCTTCCGGCCTGGCTGCGCCGGATTTCTCCGGAGCCAATGCCGGGCATTAGGAAGGCGAGGGGCTTTGCCCCTCGACCCCATTGAGGCCGCGAGGGGTCCAGGGCGCAGCGCGCGAAGGGGAGGGGGAGCCCTCGCCCTGCTTTTTAGGCCCCTCCCGCCACGAGGCGCTCCAGGGTCTCGACCGCGCGCAGGCGCAAGCAGCGTCGCGATATGGCCAGGCGGGCGACCGGCCGGGCGCTGAAGGTCTCCATGAACAGCGCGCCGCCGCGGCCGAGGAAGCTGTCGGAGTCGAAGGCGAGACGCTTCTCCGCCGCCAGCTTGATCGCCTCCCACACCAGCAGCGATACGGCGCCGCCGGAATCCGCCTCGGGATCGCGCGTGCTGCGCAGGTAATAGAGCGTGCGCCGGTCCCAGACCAGCAGCACCGCCGCCTGCTGCGCGCCGGTCGCGCGATCGGCAGCGACGAGGATGCAATGGCGCGAGCGGCGGCCCAGCGCCACGTCGAGACGTTCGTACAGTCCGCGGTCATGATCGTTGAGGAGACCGCGCTTGTGCAGGTTGGCTTCGTAAAAGGCGTGGAACGCCATCAGCGACAGCGTCTCCTCGACACGCATGGACCGCATGGCGCGTCGCAGCTTGTTGCGCGTCCGCTGCTTCAGCCCGAGCCACAGTGCGTCGGCGCCGGCCGCCGTATCGATGCGATAGGTGTAGCGGATCTGCACATCGAGACCGTTGCAGGCGTAGTCCAGGGCATCGCCGGCATCAGGATCGAGCACCTGCAGGAAGCCGTCATGCGGCGGCAGCTGCGCCAGCGCCGCGTCGATCAGCCGGCCTCGTGTCTCGGCCGCGGCCTGAGCGTCGGCGACGCGGATCACCGGTCCGAGCGTATGGGTGAGCGGCGGCATGCCGAGCAGCCTCATGCCGAATTTCCGGCTCTGCACGTAGGGCATCCAGAGGAAGGCGCGCACGCCGTCCCCCTCGGTCACCGCGCGCCATTGCCTGTCCGAAACCGCGTCCAGCCACCACGGTGCCTGGAAGATGGTCAGATCGGCCTCATCGAGGTGATCGATCCGACGCTCCGTCGCATCGGCGACCGGCGCGCCATTCATCCCGTCCATCCGGACACGCCCCGCCGGCGCCGGACCGTCCGGAACCGGAACATCCGGCGCTGATAGGCCTGGGGCGGACATGCACTGCTACCTGGCGGAATGTCGGGCTTGAAAAGCTGCGCCTTGACGGAACGAAATGTAACGACGTGGCAGAGGATGGTGCAAACACAATCCCCCGCGGCGGGTAGATGGCTCGGCAGGCCGGCTTGCGGCGGGGTGCAAAACGAGACTTGTTGCGGGGTTTATCTCCTGCGACCGCCCGATGAGAGGCAAGCCGATGCCGGCCACCCCGCACCAAGCCTCGATAATCTCGGGGGAGGAAGATTTCCTGGGGCTGCGGGAGGAGTGGGACCGGCTGTTCGCACGTGCCGCCGCGCCCTATCCCTCGCAGGGCTTCACCTGGTGCCGCTGCACCTGGGAGATGCTCCTGCGCCCCCGCGGCGGCCGGCTGCGCTGCGTGGCGATCCGCGCCGGCGGCCGGCTCAGACTGATCTGGCCCACCGTGGTCATGCCGCATCACCGGCTCTGGTCGGTGCTGGTCCCGCTCAACGTCGTCGAGTACACCGACGTGCTGGCGGAGGCTGGCGCGGACGCGGGGGAGCTGGCCGCCTTGGCCTGGAAGACCTTGCAAGCGGGCTGCCGGGCCGACTTCATCTTCCTCGAAAGGGTGCGGGCGGGATCGCTGCTGTCGGATGCCCTGCGCGACGCCGGGGTCGCGGTCTCGCGCATCCGTCCGGCTCCGTGCGTCACCTGGGGGGAGGCAGGCTGGGACGCCTATTACCGCGGCCTCAGCAAGACGCTGCGGAGCCAGACCGAGCGGCGGCAGCGCCGGCTGGCCGAGCGGGGGCGGCCGGAATTCGAGGTGGTCGGGGAGGGCGAGCGGTACCGCGCACTGGCGAGCTGGCTGCTCGACCAGAAGGCCGCGTGGCTGGCGCGCACGGGCAGGCGTTCGGAGTGGATCGGCGCGCCGGACTACACCCAATTCGTTCGTGCGATCCCGGACCGTCTGGCGGCCGACAACGCGGCAGGGGTGGTGATCATCTTCGCGCTCCGGCTCGGCGAGACGGTGCTGGCGGCCGAGCTTAACTGCGTCGGCGAGCATGCCGTGGAGTTCATGAACGGCGCCTACGACCCGGCCTATGAGCATTTCTCGCCCGGCCACATCCTGCGGGCCTATACGCTGCGCTGGGCGTTCGACCGCGGCCTGACCTATGATTTCCGGCCGGGGGAGGAGCGCTACAAGGAGGCCTACGCCAATGGCGGCTGCGACACCGCCAATTACTACCTGACCAACAGCCTGCGAGGCCGCCTGCACCACGGGCTGGCTGCCGCCGCCAGGCGCCTCTCCCGCCGCGAAAAATCCTGAACCCCGTCAGCGGAGCTTTCCCATGCTGCAACCCCCGCCCGCGCAGCCCGGCATGCCGGAAGCCGCGATCGACACGCCGGCGCTGCTGCTCGACCTCGACGCGTTCGAGGCCAATCTGGACGGGATGGCGGCATTGCTGGCGCCGACGGGAACCCGGCTGCGCGCCCATGCCAAGACCCATAAATCGCCGGTGATCGCGCATCAGCAGATCGCCCGCGGCGCCGTCGGGCAGTGCGTGCAGAAGGTCGGCGAGGCGGAGATCCTGGCCTGGGGCGGCGTGCCCGACATCCTGGTCAGCAACGAGGTGGTCGGCGCGGCGAAGCTCGCCCGCTTTGCCGCGCTGGCGCGCATCGCCCGCGTGGCGATCTGTGCCGATGACGCGGCGCAGGTGTCAGCGATCGAAGCCGCCGCCGAGCAGGCCGGCCGGCGGCTGACGGTGCTGGTAGAGATCGATGTCGGGGCCGGGCGCTGCGGCGTCGCGCCGGGGCCGGACGCGGTGGCGCTGGCGCAGCGCATCGCCGGCTCGCGGAACCTGATCTTCGGCGGGCTGCAGGCCTATCACGGCAGCGCCCAGCACCTTCGCCGGCCCGAGCAGCGGCAGGCCGCCATCACGGGGGCGATCGATGCCAGCCGCCGCACGGTGGAGCAGCTGCGGCAGCAGGGGCTCGACTGTCCGATCGTCGGCGGCGCCGGCACCGGCACCTTCGCGCTCGAATCCGCCTCCGGCGTCTATACCGAGATCCAGGCCGGCAGCTATTGCTTCATGGACGCGGACTATGCGCGCAACCTGGACGGCGCGGGCGCGCCGGTCGGCACCTTCCGCCATGCGTTGTTCGTGCTGGCCAGCGTGATGAGCATGCCGAGGGCGGGCATCGCCGTCGTGGATGCCGGGCTCAAGGCCTTGGCCACGGACAGCGGCTTTCCCGAGATCTGGGGGCGGCCGCAGCTGCGCTATGTCGGCGCCTCGGACGAGCACGGCAAGCTGGAGTGCCAGGCCGGCGACGCGCCGGAACTCGGGGAAAAGCTGCGCCTGGTGCCCGGCCATTGCGATCCGACGGTGGATCGCTTCGACTGGTATGTCGGCGTGCGCAACGGCGTTGTCGAGTGTCTGTGGCCGGTGGCGGCCCGGGGCGCGCTCAACTGATACGAGGTACCACAGAGCGCCACCCATTATCGTCACCCCTGCGAAAGCGGGGGTGCACGCCGCACATGGATTCCCGCTTTCCCGGAATGACGGTCATGAGTCGGCGCGCCCCAGAACTGGTATGAGCGATCAGGACCGGCCGGGATCGACCGTGCCGCGCGTCTCGCTCCGCACCATCAGCGCATCGACGACCCGGGTTTCGCCGGAGCCCTTGCGGATGAGGACAGGGTTGAGATCGCATTCGCCGATCCGGTCGCATAGATCGGCCGCCAGCTCGGACAGCCGCGAAACCAGCCCGGCGAACTCCGCCAGCTCCGTCCGCGGGATCAGGTTGCGATAGCCGCGCAATCGCGCGCCGAGGCGGGTGCGGCCGATCATGTCGGCGGCCTGCTCCAGCGAGAGCGGGGCCAGGCCGATCGCGCGATCGGCTTCCAGCTCGACGAGCGTGCCGCCGGTGCCGACCGTGACGAGCGCGCCGAAGGGCGGGGCGGCGATGAAGCCGGCCATCGCCTCGACGTGATCGATCAGCTCCTCCTGCAGCTCGAAGCCGTCGATCCGCGCGTGCGGCACGGCCGCGCCCACCGCCCGCGTCATGCGATCGAGGGCCACGCGCAACGCCTCTGCGCTGCCGATGCCGCGTTCGACGCCGCCGACATCCGACCGATGGGCGATGTCGGGCGAGACGATCTTCAGCACCAGGGGAAAGCCGATCTCCGCCGCCGCAGCGATCGCCGCCGCCGCCGAGGGAGCGATGGCCGAACGCACGAACGGAATGCCGTAATCCGCCAGGATGTGCGTGCACAGCTCGGCCGGCAGCGCTCCCGCGACTGCGGCGTCGAGTTCCGGAAACGCGTCGTCGCGAAACGATTGAGCAGGTGCGGGTGCGGCGGGCGGGCGGCCGAGCAGGCCGAGATTGCGCAACGCGACCAGGCCCGGGCGCAGTCCGCGCAGCACCGGGACGGAGGCCGCGGACATCACTTCGATCACGCGGGGATGGGTGTTCTCCGCGGTCGGCGACACCAGCACCATCGGCTTGTCGGTGGCCGCTCCGAGCCGCGCATAGGCCTCGATGCGCGGGGTGTAGTTGTTCAGCATCGTCGGCGTCAGCGTCGCCTGCGCGTCCTGGATCACCAGCAGCGCATCGACCGCGGCATCGTCGAGGATGGCGGCGATCGCCGCGTCGTCCTGCTCGACGCTGTGATGCACGGTGGCGCCGAGATCGAGCGGGTTCAATCCCGACGCGCCGGGCAGCGAAGCGCGAATGCGGTCCTGCGTCGCCGCACTCCAGGATGCGACCGGCACGCCGAGTTCCGCCGCGACATCGCTGGCGAGCGCGGTCTCACCGCCGGAAATGCCGACGATGCCGACGCGCGCACCGCGAACCGCACGGGTAGAGGCGGCGAAGCATTCCACTGACGCGATGAGCTCGTCGTAATCCCGGACGGTGGGAATGCCGCATCGCTCGAAGAAGCAGTCATAAGCGTCGCTCGGGCTGATCATCGCGCCGGTATGCGCCAGCACAGCCAGCGCACCGACCTCGGATTTTCCGACTTTCAGCGCGACGAGCGCCTTGCCGGCTGCCCGCAGGCGTTCGGCCGCATCGGCGAAGCTCCGGGGATCCCTGATGGATTCGAGGACGATGCCGACCACCGCCGTCGCCTCGTCCTCGGCGAACCAGCGCATGTAATCCGGCGCGGTCACCTGGAACTCGCTGCCCATGGTGATCACTTTCGACAGGCCGGCAGCCGTCGAGTTCATCAACGAAATGGCGGCCGAGCCGGATTGCGCGATCAGCGCGATGCGTCCGGGTCGCGCCTTGTCGGTGACCGTCGAGGGATAGAGCCGCACGCCGTCGGTGAAGTTGATCAGCCCCATGCAGTTGGGGCCATGGATCGCCATGGCGCTGGCCGCCGCGAAGCGGCGCCACGCCGCCGCTTCGGCCGGCGAAAAGCCGTTCGAGAAGACGATCGCCGAGCGCACGCCGGCGCGCTCCAGGTCCTGCAGCACGTCGGCCACTCCAGGCGCCGGAATGGCCACGATGGCCGTGTCGACCTCCGCCGGCAGCCGGTCGATCGCGCTCACCGTGTCCAGCCCGTCGACGGCCGCGGCCGTCGGGTGCACCGGGAGGATGCGCCCGGAATACTCCGCCTCCTGCAGGTTGCGGATGACGCCGTTGCCCTGCGTCCGGCGCGTCGCCGAGGCGCCGATCACCGCGACGCTGCGAGGCCGCAGCAGGGCTTCGACGTCGCGCCCCCGCAGCATCATTGGCTGCCGGCGGGTAGCCAGGTGTCCGCCCAGCTCGGGTGCTCGTTGAAGCTGATGTCGAACAGCTTGTCCAAACCCTGGAACTTCGTCGCGGCAGCGTTGTAGGTGGGCGCGTTGGTCAGGCTGATCTCGTTGAGGTCACGCGCGACGATCTCTTCATACTGCTTGTAGAGGGCGCGGCGCTGCTCCTGCGGTGCGGCGGCGGCGGCCGCGGCGATCTTGTCGAGCTCGGGATTGCAGTAGCCGCTCGGGTTCGTATACGGCACGTGCGCCGGATTGCAGACGAAGCTGCG
>Ga0213875_10002082_pt1 | contig 12267 bp, 16 predicted proteins | sample BarmaccomBMRX_R8_FD_160105 | JGI IMG/M metagenome (GOLD analysis project Ga0213875, IMG submission 160105) | Root-associated microbial communities from Barbacenia macrantha in rupestrian grasslands, the National Park of Serra do Cipo, Brazil - RX_R8 | ecosystem: Host-associated > Plants > Roots... | reverse complement strand
TTCCGTTCGTACTCGGCTCGCCGAAGGTCTGGCGGTGTAGTCGGCGCAACTCCTCTTGGCGCTCCTCGACGCCGGGTGGTGTGCCCGGCAGCCGCCGCCCCGTCAACGTGAAAAATCTCCGCTCGTCGTAGAGTTCTATCCTATCCTTGCGGTTCCCGCCTGAGGGTAGCTTGGCCCGAATCATAATGCGTAGGCCTTTGCCGCTAGGGCTTATCTCGGTGTACGAGTCAAACGACCGCACGATCTCCATAGCCCAGGGCTCGATCTCGCCCGTTTCGGGGGCTACGCAGTTGTCGAGATCCCCCCCGCAAAACGGATCATCCGCGCTGACCACGAATCCCACGCCGGTGCACTCGTTTCGCTTTGCGAAGGCCATAGCCTCGTCGAAGGCGCTCCAGGTGGATGGGTCCGAGCTACTCGCCCGCCCGCCCGTGTGAACGTCTTGCGGCACCTTCGTTGGTTTGCCGTCCCGGATCTCTAGGCGCCAAGGGACCCACTGGTCCTGTTCTTTGAGCTCTAAGGGCAGCTCTGCGGCGACGCTTATGACGCTCACGCGGCTTCCTCCGGATCTTGCCAGCACCAAATTCCTGGCCGAATATGGAGCGCGAGAACGTCCTCGTTCACGGGCTCCACGTCGGTGACGGGGCCGAAGGCGGCCCGCCAGTAGTGCAGGGCTTCGACCTCTTCGGGGTTCTTCAGGTTGAAAAGCAAGCTGAGCCGTGCTTCAGAAGGTAGAGGTTTAGGCTGGTACAATGTACAAAGATCCTTTCTAGGTCCGCGGTTCCTTTGTCGGGGATGGCCGCGGGCCTTTTGCTTGTCATTTAGCTAGTCGCCCATTAATTATACGCAGTTGACCGCGCGAAAGCAAACGCGTATAATCCACTGGTAGCAATTAGATTTGGAGGTCTGCGTGGATTTTGCAGGACGCATAAGAGCTGAACGTAAAGCTCGACATATGTCTCAGGAGGCCCTAGCCCGGCAAGCTGGGATGTCGTTGCGTGCGTTGAACGGACTTGAACGCGGTGAAGCGGTAGATCCTCACTACTCGACGCTAGCCCGTCTCGCTGATGCCTTGAACATATCAGTTGGGGATCTCCTAGAGGAGCCGGGCCTCCCGGGAAAAGGCCAAGCGCCGCCCTCACCCGAGGACCTAGCTGATCAGCGGCGCTGGATGATGGCACTCCTAAGTACCACGGCGCGAGAAAACAGGCGCGACGCGGAACGAGGTGTGAGTCCTGCGGTGGCTGAGTTTGCCGCTGAGCGAAGCGATGACCTCTTTATCATGGGCGAGCGACTATACCGGGAGTCAAACCCCGATTTCCTCGACTCGGCAGTGGTTGGGCTGCACGACTACGAGGTTGCGCTTCACGAGCTGCTGGCGAGTACAGTCGAGCTCATCGAAGCCGCGAAAGAGCTGGCTTCCGCGGATGAATGCGACTCGCTCGGAGCGTTGGCTGCCCGCATTGGCCAAAAAGTCGCGTAATGAAGAATGTTGAACCGCTTGGAAAGTGAGGCACGACATGACCGAAAAAAAGAACTTGGCGGAACACGCCCGAGACGCCACGGGGCCGTACGATCATCCGGTAGACCTGGCGGCGGATCTGCCCCCCGTAGGGGGAGCTTGGGAACCCCTAGACGCCGCGACGGTAAGAAATTCGGCTCCCAGTGGGGACCGGCAAAGTGCGAAGCTTTCGCCCGGCAGCTCAGTTGAGTGGGGCAATCCTAAAAGCTACGGGGTGGTCTTGGAGGTGAACGGTGATGCCGGGACCGCCCTGCTGCAGCCCGCCGCCCTCGACGAGAACGGTTACTTGGTCGGCACAGGGGGCAAAAAACTCACCAAGCCCCTCTCCAGCTTGAGGCGCTCCGACAAGAGGGCCGCCGCCGACCTGAGTGGGTCTCCTTCTCTTGAGGAGTTGCAGCGGAAATGGCTCGAACTAACGGGTGAGGACTTCCGCCGCAAAAGCGAAGACGATCGGCTTTGGCAAGCCTACGAGGAGATGCGCGACAACCACGCAGGCCCCCACCCCAGGATGGTGGCTAAGGCCACCGAGATGAACGAGCTGCGCGCACACACGCACGCGACGAGCGCGGCTGGGCCGGCCTACGAGCCCGACGTGGATTTGAGCGCTGGCGGCGAAGACGAGCGCTTGTACGAGGCGTGGCTCGGGCACCGCAGGCGCGAGTTGGGGGGCTTCGGTGCCCGGTAGCGGCGAGCCGGTCCCCCGAGACTTCCAGGTCGTGGCGGAAGGGCAGGAGTCGGGACACGTGTCCCGACTCCTGCCCTTCCGCCACGACGAAGCCGTTGACGATCTTCACGTGGCGCTTCTCGACCTGTTCTTGCCCGGACACGAGGAAACCGCCGCCGACCGTGCCCGCGCGCGGACAGCCCGGCAGTTGATCGAGCAGGACAAACTGGTGGGGTCGGGAGGGGGTGCTTAGTTGAGAGCCCAGTGTGGCGCCGTAAAGCGGAATGGGGAACGCTGCACACTGCCGGCAAACGGGCAGCACGGCCTTTGTTGGGCGCACGACCCGGAGAATGCACAGAAGCGCCGCAGAGGCGCTTCTCGCGGCGGTAGGGCAAAGGCTTCCAGGGTTACCAAAGCCCTGCACGAACTCCTTTCGGACCTCACGGAAGACGTCATAGCCGGCGAGTTGGACACCGGTCGGGGGGCGGTGGCCAATCAGCTCATCTCCACCAGGATACGGCTGCTAGAGTTCGAGCGGCGCGTCAAAGAGGCGGAGGAATTCGAAGAGCGCCTCGCCGCACTGGAGGCCCGAGCAGGGGAGGGGCGGCGGTGGCATCGAAGCGGGACTTAGAGAAGCGGTTGGGGCGGCTCGAAGGCAGCTTCCCGCTGCCACCGACGCCCGTCTCGGAGCTCCCCATCGAAGAGTGGACCGAGGCGTTCATGGAGGGGTACGCCCCGCCGAAGGGCCTGTACGACGAGGACTTCTTCCCCTGGCACGAGGAGCTGGGCCGGAGCCTTGCCTCCGAGCTGCACCGGCGCATCGCCGAGGCCTGGGGGCTTGACTGGCTCACCGCCAGGCTCGGGCTCTCCGAGGCCGAGTGCGACGAAATCTTGCAGAGGGCGGGGCCGCTCGTGCCGGCGTACATCGAGAGGTATTGGCAACAGTGGCAAGCAGATAAGCCCGAGCGGGATAGGGAGATCGCCGGCAGGGCAAGGATAGCGGCCAGCTTGGGTTATTACGATGTCCCCCCGAACAACGATACGCCGCAGATGATCCGCCGACGCATGGACGCAATCGAGGCCAAGCCCCCGCAAGAGAGGCTGGGATACGATTGGTGGATCGCCTACCACCGCGAGCGCGCAGAGCTCGCAGAGCGATACGCCGGGTGGGAGCCCGAAGACTTCCTGCCACTCTTCGAGGAGTGGAGAGGCGAGCGCGCGGACGGGTAGGCGAACCGCCAGTCTACTATGCCCTCGAACGGTCCAAGGGTTTTATCGCCAGCCACGCGATTTAGTTGTAGATGCTCAGCAAGGTAGATGGTGCGGGGTAGATCGCAAGGTAGCCTAGCTGGGGCCTAGCTCTACGGAGCGGAAGAAACCCTCTCCTATGTGGTGGACCAAGAGCCTTCGCCTGAAGCCGGTCATGGTGCAGATAAGCTCTACCTCTTCGGTCACGGTACCATACTCGCCTACCTCGATGTCGAGCAACCTCTCTAGCATCCTCTTTGCCTCCTTTCTCGGTCTCCTTCTCGTTGGTGCTTTCTTGCGGGGATTAGCCGGTGGCGGCTGGGGATGTAATGTTGAGGAGGCGAAAGTCTCGCACGATGGGCGCGCAAAGCCCATCGGTCGAAAGGAGGAAAATCGCGGCTTAAAGTATGATCTTTGTCCCCATGGCGAACGAGAACGCCAAGCCCCGGTCCAAAGCCCTAAAAACCCCCCCCGTGAGTATTCGTGGCGGCGCATCCTTATGCAGACCCACTAGATGTTGTGGTGGTTGGTCGCGCCTCTCGGGACCAAACCGCGGGGTTTCTGATCCTGTAGGACCGGAACTATGCGGCTTTCTGCATACGGCTTTCCGAGAACACGCCTTCTAGGATACTTAGTGAATAGTGGCAGTGAGTGGGTCCGAATCCTCCGCGGCGCTAATGCTAGGTTCCGCTCAGGAGAGCCCCTAACCGCAAGAATTTTCCCCGAACTTTACGGAATGCCGCTTCGTCGGTCTTGACTACCCTTCAATTTTAGGCCACTAATCACTTATTAGAGTAGAAGCGACCGTGTGAGGTGGATAATTATGGCGTCCCTACATGGAGAAGGCACTACAGGCAGTTCTGGGGGAACTCCACCTGGTGACTATGGCGTATGGGGAGACAGTAACGAAGGTGATGGTGTCGTCGGTACCAGCTCCGACGGCAGTGGAGTGCGCGGTTTAAGCAACCTGGAGGGGGTCTCCGGACTTGGTGAGACTGGAGTGCATGGTAGGGGCCTCACGGGGGTCTACGGTACGGTAGAGCCCCAGTGGGGGGGTGGCCCTTTCAATAGCTACGGCGTACATGGAAGCAACGAGACCAGTCCTCCTGAGAATACTGAGTGGCCTCCAAACGCAGGCGTAGCTGGTGTTTGCACACACCAAGCTGGTGTGTACGGCTACACCTTCGGTACTAACGACACCACTAAGCCCAACGACCCCAATATTGCTGGTGTAGTTGGCATAAGCGAACACTCCTTCGGGGTGCGCGGTGAAAGCGGTAGCGTCTTAGACCTTCCGCCCATCGGTGGGCGTAAAGGAGAAGGAGGGGGTGGAAATTTTCCGCAGTGTGGTGTGCAGGGGAGCTCCGACAACGGACAGGGGGTTCGTGGTGACAGTGCTCATCGGGTCGGTGTGCATGGCAGGAGCATCACGGGCACTGCGGTTTTGGCAACCAACCTTATGCCTGTCCAGACTGAGGCCCCTCAGGTCGAGGTAGGCCTCGCTAGCCAGACGGTCGGAGTGGACGCTACAACACCTCGCGAACTCAGCGCGCCTATTTGGGAACGCAACCAATGGGCCGGAAAATTCACCGGTGATGTCAAGGTTGACGGTGATATGTGGGTCACGGGTATTATCTGGGGCACTCCTATATTCTTGCTTTCTGATCCCCAAGACCCTGCCGATAAAACCCTTGCCCATTCCGCTGTTGGATCATCCGATATGAAGAACATCTACGATGGGGTCGCACGTCTAGATGAAGACGGCGAGGCTGTGGTGAAGCTCCCTGAGTGGGTTGAAGTCCAAAACGATGACTTCCGCTATCAACTGACTCCAATCGGTGCGCCAGGACCGAATCTCTATATAGCCGAGAAGATTTCAAATAGCCGGTTCAAGATTGCCGGTGGTAACAAAGGAATGGAAGTTTCCTGGCAGATAGCAGGTATCCGGAAAGACAAGTGGGCAGAAGCTAACCGCCTTAGTGTGGAAGAGGAGAAAGCGCCTGACAGGTAGGGTCTTTACCTGTGCCCCGAGCTTCATGGCCAGTCCCAGGAGGGAAGCATCTAGTAGTTACGAGTTTCCGGGAAGCCCTTAGTAGCGGAAACCCGCCGGTCTCCGAGAAGACGTGGTATCGGAATCCGGTGGCGGTTCGGGGTTACAAGCTACTCAGGCGCGAGAGAATGCATCCTAACGAGCGCCGAACTCCGGTCCGGGGGTAAGAGCTACCCCCGTGGCCACGGAGGGCTATTGCTACGCGGTGGACTACTAGTCGCCTTAGGGAGCCTACGTCTGAATGGGGATATGCGGCGGCGGAGGGGGGAGAGTAGCCGCCGGTACGGCAAGTATACGGTAGCTTCGATTCTCGTGCATGCTGCTTCGTCGATAAGAGAAACTCGGGTGAGCCACGGAGCCTCCCCCCTCCGCGAGAGTATCCCCCCCTCCGAAATACCCTCGTGGCCCTGTGGCTCACCTAAGGCTTAACAATTTACAACCTGCTCTAACCACGACAAGATCAACCTTTCTCACCTTGCAGGATTGAGCCAAGGTTAGAGATCAACCGGTTGTAGACCTACCGGCGCTCGCGGCTACATGTGGACATGCCCCTAGGCTTCGGTACGCCCCATGTGTACACACAACAACGGGCCGAGGCTCACCACAGAGCCCCGTTCCAAGGGTATTAAGGCCGGGCTTCCCCGAACCCGAACCATCCTGCCACGCGTTGCCACAAGCTGCGCTCCTCGACCGGGGGATCGGGCAGCTCGAACGGTACGCTCGGGGGGTACGCTACGTTAGGTCGCTCGGGTTCCGAAGGAGCCTCTAATTCGCGGGTTGTCCTCACGGTCTCTTCCAGTTCCGCTATGCGGTGGTTCTGTTCTTCCACCAGCTCGCGCAGCGCCCTTAGCTCTTCGATGACAGCCGCCGCCAAATCGTCCTCTGACCGCGCGAGGTTGCCGCGTGCGGCCAGAGGAGCGGTCTCGGGCACGCCACCCTCCTCCGGCCCCTCTTTACCACGTAGGGCGGCCTCTATGGAGACGGCGCGCTGCTGCCTCACCATCGTGCGGGCGTGCTCCAACTGCTCTATGGCTTCCTCCGGCCACATACGCCCACGTTCGTCTCGTGGTAAGGAGCCCACGGTCCTCTCGTAGATCTGCGCCAAGCGCCGCAAACCGGAGGCCGAAACCTCAAGTCGAGCTTGAACCTCGCCGGGCGGGTAAACGCGACGGCCTTGCGGATCTACCTCCATGTCCACCAGCATGCCCGTCTATCGCCCCTGGCGCAAGGCACAACACACCCGACACACAGCGCGCCAGCCCATGGCGCCAACCGGGGTAACGCCACTATCGCCTGGCGCTACCCACTGCCTATCGGGCATGTCGTGGGATAAGTCTCCGAGAAAACGATTTATGAGAAGCCTGTTCTTTTGGTTTTGCGGCGCTTTTGAGGCGATCGGTGGCATTCCACGCCCGTTTGCTACCCACGAGGGGTATCAAGCGCCGTTGCTAGCGGGTAGCAAGCGAGGCCGCTCCGCCCAGTTCGGTGGAGCGGCGAACACGGCGGGAGTTTTGTTTGCCAACTGACAACATTCCAACAACGAGGCGCAGGCCCGCGAACTGGTGGTGTCGGCTCTCAGAGGTTACGGTAGACCTCTCTGCGGTGACCGATGCGAATCAAGACCACCCTCAGCCTCTCCTCTTCGACCTGGTAGACGAGGCGATAGTCACCCACCCGGATGCGGAAGAGCGCCTCTTTCGAGCCCTTTAGCTGCTTATGTCCGACAGGCCAGGGGTCTTGCTCCAGGCCGTCCAGGGCATCGTCTATGCGATCCCGAACCTTCTTCGGAAGCGAAGAGAACGCCTTATCGGCGGCGCGGGTGAACTCGATTTCGTAGGGCACCGCCGGCGTAGAAGGGCGGCTTCAGACGCCGCTAGCTTCGCTGGAGCTACGCCGGCGCGGTATGCGCTCTTCGGTAGGGTCGGCGAGGATACGCTCGGCCTCGGCCACGTCGATGCGGTCCTCGGCCTCCTCTATGGCGCGCTCTAGCAACTCTAAATCGTCCATGGAAATCACCGCGGCGAGATCCCGGCCGCGCCGGCGCACGACCAGGCGCTCGTGGCCATAGGACACGCGGTTTACGACGTCGGTAAAACCGTTGCGGGCTTCGCTGCTGTCGATGTACTGTCTCGCCTCCACGCCTTCCCCCTCCTCGCGGTCTCGATAAGGGCATTGTTGTACTAAACGTACAATTTGTCAACACGAATCGGGAGCAGTCCAAGCACGCCGCCGACCGAGCGCCAAACCCGCGAGCTTGCCCCACTTGCCAAACAGGACCCAGAGGCGGCCAAAGAAATGTACGAGGCCGAAAAGTGCGACCGGCCGCGCTTTCTACAAGCCCAAAAGGGGTAGAGACCTCTCCTGGCGTATTAGACGGGCGTGACGTTCTCGGCCTGCATGCCCTTCTTGCCCCGGGTCGCCTCGTAGGAGACCTTGGCGCCCTCATCCAGAGACTTGAACCCGCTGCCGCTTATCCCGCTGTGGTGCACGAAGAGGTCTTCGCCGCCCTCATCCGGAGAGACGAAGCCGTAGCCCTTCTCGTCGCTGAACCACTTAACCGTTCCTTGGGCCATATGTAGAGCCCGCCTTTCTTTCCTTGGGCTCCAGCGCAATAAAAAAGCCACCCCGTTCGTTGGGTGGCGCCTCACTCACCATAAAACCCGTTTCTAACTGCACTTTTACTGTACCACATCGGGGCCGGGGCCATGTATAGAGCCCCGGCCCGGTGCCTCTGTTATTGCCCCGCCGGCCGGTCCTTACTACGTGCTCCTCCTACGACGCTCCTCGCGTTCCTCCGGGGTACCCACCCGCCTCTCGTAGTCTGCGAGCGCGAAGGACAGCTGCGCCGACGCCTGCTCTCGCTCGTACTCCAGGACCTCCACGAGCTGATCCTCGCCGGCCTCGTACGCGAGCCTCATCAGCTTGTGCGTGATGCGTCGGGCATCGCTGTAGACCTCCGTGGGCATATCGCTCAGATCGTACCGGTTGCCCGGCCCGAAGCGGTAGTCGAAACCGGCCGTCTCGGGGCACACCCGCTCGGGGATCTCCGGGTACGCCCGCCTGACGGCCTCTTCCTCCGCCTCCTCGCGCTCGAGAGAGCGCCGCCAGCCGTCGAGCCCCCCAAGCGCCGCCTCGAGCGCCCGTTCGGCCTCCGCGTTTTGGGTCGGCACGTGCGGGTTGTCGAGCCTCTCGAGGAAGTCGCCCGCGTCCTGGTAGAGCTCGAGGAGGGCGCCGACCGTAGCCTCGGCGCCGTGCTCCCAGCAAAAAACCAGGCCGTAGACCATAGCCCTCGCCTCGCGGGCGCAGAGCCCGCCCGCGTCCGGGTGGCGCACCTGGCAGGGCAGGTTAAGCGCCCGCTCTTCCTCGGTGAGCGGCCTCGCCGTCGCTTCGGCCGTGCCGCTCCGGTCGGGCATGGGCATCGCCGGCTCCTTCTTCTTCTCCGTCATGTTCTCTCCTGTTCCGCCTAATCCTGGCGTAGTTGGCAGCAAAAATGTAGATCGGTAGGGGTTGCGGGGGCATGGTGGCCCCCGCGCCTTCGTGAACATGGGCTACCAAAGCCTCGAAAGGCTAGGCCCAGAAGCGGGGCACGCAGGAGCGGCAGAGCCTATCGCCGACAAACCAGCTAAGGAGCTCGTCTCCCTCCTCTACCTCGACCAGTTCCTTATCCCAACGCCTGTTACCGCAAGCGTCACAGACGGCGGACCTCTTGGAGGCGAGCTTGGCGGCCTCGACGTGGGAGCAGTGCTGATGGTGGCAGAACCCGACGCACTCGCAGGTAGAGGGACGACGTACGCCGACGCGGACCTCGTAATGTCTGTCGGCCACCGTACCGGACGGGACGAGCCAACGGCCGCCGCCCTGGTAGCCCTTGAGGATCTCGTCGCGGTGAAGCTCGAAGAGCCCGTGTCCGCGAAGGACGTAATCCGGGGTGCTGCTTTCGGGGGTGGATGGGTGCGCGGGTTGCGCTAGACTTGGTGTGGCCATTGGGTCGTCTCCCTTTGGTCCGGGCCTCGGGGTGTTGGTAGCACCGCCGGGGCCATTCCTTTATCAACACCCGTATTGTCTCATGGCTTGTATTGAGTTGTCAAGGATTTTGGGCTAAAATACGCTTGAATATAGGCTACTTTTAGAGGTTCGTCTTGTGGAAAAATTGTATCGACTCAGAGAGAGGCGCGAGCTAAGGGGACTAACTCAAGAGGAGCTGGCCGCGATATCGGGCGTGTCGAGGCCCACTATCGCCGCGCTGGAACTGGGGTACCGGAGGGCATATTCGCGCACGGCAGAGAAGCTGGCCAAAGCCTTGAAGGCGAAACCTGAAGACCTAGCTTAGTCACGCATCCATAATACTTCCGGCGCGATCACTGCTCCCCTCGTAGCCGGTCCTAATAGTAGGGACCGGGAGAACGGGCGTGTTGCCCGTCGTGGGCAAGATCGCTGCGCGCGCAGCGATCTTGAGCTCCTTAAGCTCCTTCTCGTAAGTTCCCTTACGCGTCATGCAGCCACCTCGGAATCCTCGATTCTCCCGGTCCTGGGGGTTGGGGGCTTGGACCGGGGTAGGGCGGTGTTGGGGAGTATTATGGACAGGCTCACTCTTCTTCCCCCAACACCGCCGCCCTTGCGAACTTCGGCGACATGCCTTCGGAGACGAGCTTCTGTACACGCTGGGCTTCCTCCTCGGTGAGGCGCCTGGGTTGATGAAGTTGATGAAGTTGACCTTCATTCGGCATAGTCTCACGAAGCTCTAGTGAATGTCCGTTTATGCTGGATTTAGGTCTACTTTGTCTACCCGGTTCGCTTGTTTCGCCGCTTTTTACTTTATCTATCATGGATTCGTTGGGTTGACCTTTGGAATGGATTTCTGACGAAGAACCTCTGGGTTGGCCTCTCTTCCCCTCACTTGACCCCTCTTTTGAGCCTTTGGCCGCATTCTCGGGATCCGGATCGTCAACCCGGAGACCGATGCCGCGCCACCCTTTACGCGCCTTGTGCGGTCCGCTCGGGATCGTAAAGCTCTCGTATGCGCGCTCCGACAGTCGCGTGCCGAACTTCCTTTGGGTTTCCGCATTCTCCCCGGACTCTTCGCACCAATCCTGGTACTCCTTGTAAAGCGGTGTGGCGGCTACCCAAACGGACTCGGAAATCACGCAGCGGTCCTCTATAAAAGCCGCGAGCGTGTCCATCTCGGTTCTATACTCGCTCGTCGCCTTGCGCACCTCGTCGGGGGCCTGTAGTCCCTCACGTTGCCACGACAAGCAGCCCCGCACTATCCAGGCCAGGATGCCTGGCAGCTCCGCCACAAGCTTTTCTGAAAGCTTGTGGTCTCGCTCCGACGGAGGGATCGTGACCGACCAGGGCACTAGGCGGATACGGCGCCAGATGGCGTTGTCGGTGCCGCGGATCTCCGGCTTGTGGTTTGTCGATAGCCAGAGCTTATGTGTGGGTTTGAAGTCGAACCATTCTGCGCGCATGAACCGGGCACTTATGGTGTCCTGGCCGGTTAGGTCTTTGACTAGGCTTTCTGCTAGCCGCCGGCCCTCCTCGGTCTCCGAGGCCGTGACGAACCTTGCCCCCTTCAAGCGGGCGACGTCGTTGGGGATGCCGTTGGCACGCTTGGCCAACAACATCTCGGTCGGCGTCCTCATCGCGTAGTCGCCCAGCGCCCCCGCTATCGCTTCTTGGGAAGTGGTCTTACCGTTAGCGCCGGGTCCGTGGTTGATGAACAAGCACTGTTCGGAGGTTGTGCCCGTGGCGCTGTAGCCTGTTCCCCTCTGGACGAAGCTTCGCAGTTTTTCGCTAGGCAGCGCGCGTTCGAGGAATGCTTCCCACTTAGGCGCCCCGACCTCCGGGTCGTATTCCGTCCCGGCCATCTTGGTCAAGAAGTCCTCTCGGTGGTGGTCTCGAAGCTCCCCAGTGCGGAGGTCTACCGTCCCGTTCGGGGCGTTAAGTAGCCACGGGTCGGCGTCGAGCTCGTCGGGAGAAACCGGGACCTCCGACTTTGCCAGCTCGAGCATAGCTCGTATCCTGGCCTCGGCCTCCGAGCGCGTGGCGTGTTGGGCGAGGGCTTTGCGGGCTCCCTCGTCTTCGGCCGCGGCGGCTTCCCGATAGATGCTCCGCACGGTCTCCTTCGCCAGACAATGCGCTCGTCCAGCATCGTCTCTCTCCCACCTTACCCCGGTCCAAGTGAGCCACTTTGCCCACGGGTAACAGTAGCGGACGTTCTTACCGTGGCGCTCGACGAACCTCTCGGCGTTGCCCAAGTCCGTGAGGTTGAAGGGCTGGGGCGGCTTGTCCTCGGCCTCACTATCGGGCGCGTCTCCGCTCGGGGGATGCTCTCCGCCGTAGCCCTTCGGATCGTAGAACTCGGCCCGAGAAAGCGCGGCACGGATGGTGCGCTCCCGGTAGTCGGCGCGGTCCCACTTTTCTCGGTAGAGCCCAGAAGATCTGAACAACCCGTCTATCCGGGCCTCGTCTCCCCCGGTCCAAAAGGCTAGCTGCGAGACGAGCGCCAAGTCGGCCTCCGACTTTGAGGCGTACCCGGACCGGTCTCCGGCCCACAACCGCCGGAACTTCTCGCCGTTCTTCGCTCTCACTGCTCGATCGATAAGCTCTCGATCGTCGCCGCTAAACCCACCGCCGTTGTGGTCGTTCGGGGCGGTTCCGTTCGTACTCGGCTCGCCGAAGGTCTGGCGGTGTAGTCGGCGCAACTCCTCTTGGCGCTCCTCGACGCCGGGTGGTGTGCCCGGCAGCCGCCGCCCCGTCAACGTGAAAAATCTCCGCTCGTAG